>JAABUU010001715.1_pt1 | contig 35066 bp, 47 predicted proteins | sample 5559301 | NCBI WGS metagenome assembly JAABUU01 (sample SAMN10711884, study PRJNA513360) | rock metagenome | isolation source: Antarctica rocks | place: Antarctica: Victoria Land, Richard Nunatak white
GCCTGCCTGCTGCTACGTGCGCGCGATGGCCTCTCCATCGACGAGATCGCGGACATCCTGCGCCTATCGCCCGGCAACGTCAAAGTGACCCTGTCGCGCGCGAAGGCGCGGTTCCGCCGCGCCTATGACGCCGCGCACTAACAGGAGGGCCGGGGTGCGGCCGGTATCATCCTTGCCTCGGTGACCATGGGCGCGTGGCGCGGCGCGCGACCACAATCAGGAGATGAGGAGCATCGCCGTGGCATAGCCGCGGAGCGCACGACTGAGGGCTGGGTCAGCCAGCCCCACCTGATCCATTTAGCACAGCTAATGGGGGCGTTGCTGCACGGTCAAAGCCCCACGCCGTCGGCCCTGATGCGGGCGCTACTGAGCCCCACGCCGGTCCCCGCACGCCAACGCTACAAGCGCGTGGCGCGCGCCTTGGACCGCCCCTGGCTCACGTCCGCCTGGTTGACGCCGCGCTTGGTGCGCGCCGTGCGCGCGCTGCTGCCATCCGAGAAGAGCGGCGCGACGGCGCATAGCGCGCTCGACAGCATGCGCCGCGGGCGGTGGGAGGCGTTCACCGTGGGCGTGGTGTGGCGGGGGCGCATGGCGCCGGTGGCCTGGGCCGTGCTGCCGTACCCCTGGCCCAAGGGGCGGGTCACTCCCACGGTGTGCGCGCTGGTGGCCCAGGCCGCAGCAGCGTGGTCACAGGGGGAGACGCGCGCGGCGCACCTGGTGGCCGACCGCGCCTTCCCCGGCAAGCGCCTGTTCACGGCGTTGCGCCGGGCGGGCTGGGGCTGGACGATCCGCTTGCGCGCGCCGATGCCGGTCACCCTCGGCGACGAACGCCTGCGCGTGCGCGACCTGCTGGGGCGCGCGTCCCACCGGCTGGAAGGCCTGGCACGGGGCCTACGGGCATGGGCGCGCGGCGCTGGACGCAACGCTGGTGGTCGGACGCGGGCTGCTGGTGCTCCCGGCGCACCAACGGACGGAGGGCAGCCTGCGTCACCGCGTCGCGCGCCAGACCGAGCGGCGGCGCGTGGTCGGCTACCGCTACCAGAGCGTGGCGGAGACCGACCCGTGGATGGCGCTGTGCACCACGCACACCACCTGGCAGGAGGCGGTGCGCAGGTACCGCAAAGGAGGACGCCGGTGGGCAACGCCGCGCCGCCTGAGCCCCTATGCCCCTATGCCACATCCTGCCCACTCCTATGGACTGTGGTCGCATAGCACACCACGAGCCGACTGCAGTCGGTTGTTCGTCGGTATTGCAACGTAGGCTCCCTAATTCTGCAAAGGCAGCGGTTGATCGAGGCTACCGCACCCGTGTGGTTGGGCAGCACGGCGTTGCCGGGCGTGACATGGGCCGTGGTCCCGTGGTCGTCCCGTGCCTGTGCGTCAGCATCCAGCGGGGCGCCGCCACGCTGTAACCACTATGTCCGATCTGGTGGGGGTGGCCGTCAACCATGTCGCGCGTGGTATCATCCCCAGGGAGATGCTGCACGACAACTGCCTATCCAAGCTATTCGCGGTCGACGATCTCTACGCGACGGTGGCGCGCTGGCTCTGCCTGACGCCGGTGGGCTACCCTGTCACGTAGCCGCTGAACACCCCGATGACGCGCGCGTAGAGTCGCCTCAAACGTCGTGTGGCTCTTCCGCACGTCCCGGCCCTTTACGTCGAGGTGTACGACGTATGTAGGGGCCGGAAGGTCCGCCCACGGGACGCTGGATGTCCTTGTATGGATGTGTGTATCGCTCACCGCGCCATGTGCAAAACGTTGGGGTTGCATCGCGGACGCGGGTTGCTAAAGCTTGCCCCCTAGCCGCCCAGTGCCCGCCACCATGCGTCCCTTATGTGGGCCACCGATCACGCGGAGAGGATAGCTGGCACATCGGAGCGGACCGCGGCGTTAGCCGAGGCGCTATGCGTGTCATGTGCTCCGGCATGAAAGCCTTTCGCCGAAGTATTGCAACGAGGGCGGAATTGGTCGTGGAATGCCATTGCTTGCGACAGTGCTACCGGTCCCCTCTGTCGGTTGGCTCATTGGCTCAAATGAATGACATTGGGGCGAATCATGCGGCGCTGGGAGCGATACACAGCACAACCGCGTCGCCCGTATCGTGCGCCGAGGCGCGGATGGAGCGCTTATCGCCCGTGGCGCTTGGACCGGACGCCCGCCCCCAGCAACGCCCGGTAGATCGGGCGCTCCAGGTCGAAGAAGGTGCGGCTGTGGGTGTACTGTGTGCGCGCCAGGCGGCCGACTGGCCGCGTGCGCGTGTTGTCCAGGATGCCATCGACGAAAAGGTCCGGGGCGACCGCGATGTGCGCGACATCCCCGATGATGAGATAGCTGGGGCCGTGGCCGAACTCCTGGATGTCGCGGAGGCGGCACTCCAGCGCGGCGGGTGATTCGCCCACGCGCGGCGCCCCGACCACGGCGCTGGGCGTGGGTGTCAGGCCGGCCCAGTCGAACTCGCTGGTCCCCAGCGGGACGTCGGCGGACGAGAGGTTCATCGCCGCGGCGAGCGCGTCCGACACCTGGTTGTAGACGAACTCGCCGGTCGCCCGGATGTTCGCCAGGGTATCTTTCGCCCCCGAGGACGAGAAGGCGATGATCGGCGGATCGGAGGAGACGATCATGCAGTAGGAGTGGGGCGCGACGTTGGCGACGTTGGCGACGCCGGTCGCACCGCATGTGCTGACCCAGGCGATGGGGCGCGGGGCCACGCTGCTGTTCAGGAGGTGGTCGATCGCGCCGCGCGGCGTCGTGGCGGGATCGATCACAGCGCGCGGCGCCACCGGGTCGGTCACAGTGGACATGGTCTCGCTCTTCTTTCTTCCCATCCAGGTGTTATGAGAGTGTCCCTGACAGCGCCGCAGGCATGGCGACGAGCGGTCTGTTGTCGCACTAGCGCACGGGTGACTCCTCTCCGGCGCCGATCTGACCGACAATAGGCCGCTATGGCGCCTCGCGTTCGTCGCCGTCGCGCATCTCCCCCAGGAGGGCGAGATCCTCCGTGTGAGAGAACGCTTCTCTTCGCTAGATGAAGATACGCGCGACGTCACCAACGGACTGTGTCGCGCCCCCACGCGTTCCCTTCACAAGCGACATCGACCCGTCGTCGTTCGTGACGAAGGCGATGGTGTCGACGGCGGAGGCGCCGCGCAGGCGCAGCACCTCGGCGGGGATCATCGCCCCCTCATCCGTCACCTCGACGGTTGCGACGTGGCGCAGGCCATCCTTCCTTCCGCTACCGCTCGTCGCGCTGTCCTTGTCGCTCCCTCTTCCTATTTCTCCCCCTCCTCGCGTCATGATAGCGCCCTATGGCGCCTTCGCGCGCTAATAGAGTACGATGGTCCAGCGCCACATCGGTGCTCCGCCTCCGCGGGTGGTCTCCCAGCCGTGCCGAGCCGTCTGGCGGTGGAGCGGCGCGTGTACGCCGCGTCGCGATCCGGCCCCGTCCTGCCGACGAGGACAGGAGGCAAGGCCTCGTCAGGGGGCAGAGCGGGGTCAGGTCAGGAGCCACGCGACGCCCCCTCGCCGTCGTGACGCGTGGCATCCCATCCGGCGACCAAGCGCTGCCACGAGAGCGCGTAGGCCATGTCACCTCCGGTGGACCGGCGGCGCAGAAGGCCGTGCGCCATCAACGTCTCCATACAACTTTCGGCCAGCGGCAGGACAGCGGGGTGCAGGAGGTGGCGAAGGTCGGCGGGGGACAGGATAACCTCCGCGCGGCCTTCCCCCCAGATGACGCTCATGAGCGCGGTGAGGACCGACATGGTCGGCGGTGTCAGGGCCGTAACCCACTGCTCCGCCGCCAAAAGGGTGGCGGCTATACCATGCGCGTCCGGCGTGGGCATCAGATCCCAGCGTCGCCAATGCTCAGCCAGGCCGCGGACGACCGTGGTCTTGCCAGCCCCGCGAGCGCCGGTGATAAGGTGCAGGTGCAGCACCGGGTCAAGGCCGGTGAACACCGCCGCGGTGATGGTGTCAATGAGATGGCGGTGCGCCGCGACCTGGAAGTACGCCACGAGCGGGTCGACCTCACCCTCGAAGGGGTTAGACCCGGCGGGGATGGCCTGTATGGGTGGCGGCGGCGGGGGATCGTCGATGGGAGGATTACGACCCGGCTCCCCCTGGTCGTCACCTGCCGCCCCATCGCTACTTCTGCGCCGGGGATGATCGCCCCCGGGCAACCGGCGCCGCCGTCCCACGCCTGTGACGTGAGGAAGGGGGGCGTCGATGACGCGCGCGGCGCGCCGACGCCCCCCTTCCTCATCGTAGTGGTCGACAGCGCGCGGCCCCGCGACCAGCCGCGACCACGAGAGGGCATAGGCAACCCCACCCGGCGTCGACTGGCGCCGCACGAGGCCCCAGCCCACCAGGACGTCGAGGCACGCTCCGGCGCATGGCCCGCTGTCCGGGTGGAGGAGGCGGACGTCGTTGGGGGAGAGAATGACGTCCGCACGGCCGTCGCCCCAAGTCGCCCGCGCGAGCGCCGCGAGGGCGGATAGGGTCGGTGGCGCGAGGGTCGTGACCCACGGCACAACCACTCCGAGGCCGGTCGCCACACCGGACGCATCTGGCGCGGGCAGGACGTCCCAGAAATCCTCCGCATCGACCGGTTGCCTGTCGGCGGCGTCCCCTACGTCGATTGGCTGCAGCCCAATCGGTCTCCGGTCCCCCCCAATCGCCATACGCAACCCCCTTCCGTGATCCCGTTTCGGACGTCTTTCTGCTATGAGCGCGGATCTCTGCCCCTAGTGGCTGATCGATGTTAGCGCGTCAAGATGGTAACGGCGCTCGTCCGCGTCGTGCCGGTCGTGTCGCTGTCGTGGGTCGTCAGCACCGACGCGGCGATGTAGAGATGGGAGGCGCTCTGAGCGACCGCGGTCGTCTCGATAGATAACGGCCCGGTGAGGGTGGCGACGCGCCGCCCTGTCTGTTCATCGAGGGCGCTCAGGCGTCCATCGACGATACTGTACCCCAGCACCTGACGGCGACGCACGTCGACGCCGAACGGTGTGAAATCGGGCAGGGAGCCGGCGAGTGTCTCGCGCGCTGTCGTGAGGGTGGTGATCGTGCGCCGGGCCCGCGCGTGTAGGCTCGCGACATCAAGGTGGCACACATGCGCCGCACACCACGTGACGTACGCCGTGGCCCTCTGTCCGTCCACGACCACCGGGCCTTGTGTCCAATCGGCTGGCGCGTGATAGACCGGATGCATAGCGACGGTATGCCCCGTGGCAATGCTCACGACGGACACACGTCCTCCCGCCGTGAGTGTCCAAAGCCGATGGCCCGCATCATCGGGCGTGATGCCAACGAAGGGATACGCGTACGTTTGTGACCAGACACGCGTTCCGGAACGCGTGTCGAAGGCAAAGAAGGCGCCATTAAACGTGCCGTCGAATACCCCGTTCCCCGTACGCGGCGCGACGACGACGCGGTGCTGTGACGGGTCGATGTATAGCTGCGCCACTGTTACCGGTAACGGCTGCGTGCGGAGCACCGCCCCTTGAGCCGACAACATCGTCAGATTGTCATGGATAATAGAAGACGCTGAGACAACGAATAGATGCCCTGCCGCATCGTCCACCCCCACCGTGCCGATGGCATCCTTGATGGTTATGGGCAACGGGATGCGACGGCGTACGGCCCCGGAACGCAGGTCTATGGCCCAGAGCATGGAGGTGGTAGACGCTGGGTCGCCCGTGACGACATAGGCCAGTGCGTTTCGCTCAGATAGGCCGAGCGCTATGGACATGCTGTTTGTCATGATGCGCGCGATGAGTCGGCGACTCAGCATGTCCACGATGGCAACACCGTTTCCGCTCGTGTTGGCATTGTTGACATCGGTCTGGCCGACCACGACGATGCGCCCGTGCCGGGCATCGATCGCAATCTGGCCTGCCCGGATACCTGTGTCTACGGTTAGCGTCGTGAGATGGCGCGACGCCATGGACGTACGCGCTCACCGAAGACCGGGACGCAGGATGCGCAGGTAGACGCGGGTAAAGAAGAGCGCCGTGCGCAGCCCCTCGGCGGTGACGCGATAGCGGTGCGTGCGCGGGAGGCGCTCAATGAGCCCGTGTAGGCGCAGGCGGCGGAGGTCATACGTCATCTTGCCGGGGGTCATGGCGCTGGGGTCACGGCCCAGCAACAGCGCGAGGCGCGCACGGACATCCTTGTTAGCGAACCCCTGCGGTAAGAGACAGGAGAGGACCAGGACGCTCAAGAGGGCCGGCGTGCGCGGGTCGGCGAAGGGCAAGGCGGAGACGCGTTGGCCGCCGACCACCCGCGGCTGCGTGACCTGACGGAACGCGTCCTCACCGATCTGGCAATCATGGCTGAGTGTTTGGACGTCCAGGAGACGTCGATTGGCGGCGAAGCCGACCGCCCGCACTGCGGGCAGGTTGTGCAGCCGTTTGCCGATGGCGAAGTCGCGGGTGTCGTTGATGGTGGTTTCGGTGCGCAGCGCCCGTCCCTCCTTGTGATACTGCTTGATGCGCGTTTTCTTATGGTCGATGTAGAGCGAGGGGACGACGCCCTGCGTGATCACGCGGGTGCGGAAGCGCCCCGGCGTGCGCGTGGTCACGCGGCGGTCGAAGATGAGTTGGACCTGGCTCGGGCGCCCCAGGTCGAGGTTCTCGCGGATCACCTCCTCAAAGAGGACACGCCCTGTGACGGGGCGGTCGAGCACCTGCGTCAGGGCGAACGCGGCCTGCAGGATGGACACGTCATAGCGGTAGCCCGCGTCGCGGTCCTCGGGCGTGAAGGGATGAGGCAAGCGCGCCAGCCATTTGCGCCGCAGACCATCGATCAAGGGCGCGGAGAGGCCGTCGGCGATCTCCTGAGCGCGGGCCGGGTCGGCGCAGGACAGGAGGCCGTTGTCCAGGGCCTCGCAGGCGATGCCTTCCTTGGTCAACGGCCGCTTGAGGTACTCATGGCCGTTCAGGCACAACTTGGCGTTGTAGGGGAAGTACGCGCAGAACTTCAGGAAAAAGGGGCCGAAGTCCTCGTCAACCGCGTAGATGTAATAGTGGTTGACCAGCGCCGTGGACGGCACGATCCAGGGGTACGGCTGGCCGGTCTCGGGGTTGCGCCGCTTCTCGGTACGGAACACGCGCGCCTTCTCCTGCGCCTTGCCGATGAAGAGCACCCCCTCCCGTTCCTGAAAGTGGACCAGGTGCGCCGCGGCCACGTCGTCCTTGCGCTGCCCCTTGGCAAAGGTGAGCAGCGGCACCCCCTGCACACGCACATACCGCTCCAGCGCCGCGACAAAGGCCGTGCTGATCGGTTCCATCAGCGCCGAGGAGGCGAAGGTGGCCCCCCGGTGGTGGCGGAAAAAGCCCACACTCGCATCAAGCTAAGAAATGAGCAGGGGCGCTTCTTTGGCATCATAAGGGTGTAGAAGACCTTAGGAGCAAAGGAGCGTCCCTATGACCACGGTAGCAGATTTGACCCAAGCGCTGCAGGCCCTGTTTACGACGACGGCCGATCAGGTGGCCCGGCGGACCGGCTTCGTCCAGCGGGCCTCCAAGCTGACCGGGGCCGCCTTTGTCCAAGCACTGGTGTTTGGGTGGCTGGCCAATCCGCAGGCGTCGGTGGAGGCGCTGGCCCAAGCGGCGGCGGCGGTGGGGGTCGCGATCAGCGCGCAAGGACTCGATCAGCGCTTCACGGAGGCGGCGGCGACCTTCCTGGAAGAGATGCTCACCGCTGCGGTGCAGACGGTGATTGCCGCCGATCCGGTCGCTATTCCGCTCCTGGAGCGCTTTACGGCCGTGGTGCTCCTGGATTCCTCGACGATCACGCTGCCCGCAGCGCTCGCGCTGTGGTGGCCGGGCTGTAGCACAGGGACGGCCGCGCTCAAACTGCATGTGCGCTATGATCTGTGTCGGGGCTGCCTGAGCGGGCTGGTCGTGCAGGAGGGGCGCATCTCCGACCGGAGCACCGTGATGCAAACCGCCCCGTTGCCGCGCGGCGCGTTGCGCATCAGTGATCTGGGCTTCTTTACCCTCGCGGTGTTTGCCGCCATGACGGCGCAGGGCGTCTATTGGCTCTCGCGTCTGGCCCCAGGGACCGCCGTCTATACGCAGGACGGCGCGCGCTGGGACGTGCTGGACCTGCTCGCCGCCCAGGACACCGCGACGGTCGACCTCACGGTGACGCTCGGCGTGGACCACCGCCTGCCGGGCCGCCTGCTCGCCGTGCGCGTCCCGGAGGAGGTGGTCAACCAGCGCCGGCGCCGGCTCCGCGCCGACGCCAAGCGCCGGGGGCGCACGCCGAGCGCGGCCCCGCTGGCCTGGTGCGCCTGGACCATCGTGGTCACCAGCGTCCCGCCCGCTCTGCTGTCCCTGCGGGAAGCCCTCGTCTTGCTGCGCGCGCGCTGGCAAATTGAACTTCTCTTCAAACTGTGGAAAAGCCATGGGCACATTGACGAGTCGCGCAGTGCCCAGCCCTGGCGTGTCCTCACGGAGGTCTTCGCCAAACTCCTCGCTATGGTCGTCCAGCACTGGCTCCTCCTGCTGAGTTGTTGGGCGTTTCCCGACCGCAGTCTCCTCAAAGCGGCCCAGACCATTCGTCCGCACGCCCTCTCCCTCGCCAGTGCTCTCGTCTATCCCGCGTTTTTGGACCACATTCTCGCGGTCGTCCAGCGCTGCGTCGCCGCCGGTTGCCGCCTCAATCGCCGCAAACAGCACCCTAACACCTATCAACTCCTCCTTGAGCCCTCCTTGGCAGGATTAGCTTGATGCAAGTGGTGGTGGCGGAAAAAGCCCACCACCCCCGCCGCTCGTTGGAGCAGCGGCACATACACGTTGAGGTACATTCGATCAATACTCTCGACTTCCAAGGTCACATGCTCCCGCAGGATCGTCGTCACGGAGGTGGATTGTGATACGCTCATGGTAGCCTCTGGTTGTGGACGGCTTTGGCCAACCGACCGCTCTGCGGTCCTCATGACAGCAGGTGTACCGCACCATGCTGATTTCCGCAACCAGAGGCCCTTAACCACCGCTCACGCCTCTGCCCACGTCCTACATCTCGTCGGTCTGAGGCGGAGCCTCGCTAGTAATCCAGCGATGATAGACAATAAATAGAGATACATCGCGTTCGCGCCCTCGTGGACAGTCGGGGGACGTAATACCGGCACCCTCCGATGTCGCGGCACGGGTACGATGCGTGTCAGGAGATGATCACGACGATGCCAGACCTACATCGGGCTGTGAAGACAGCAGTGCTCGACCGCCAACCATCTGGCGATTTCAGGGTCTTGCTCGTGCGTTTGCAGAACGGCAAGAACGACGCCACCGACAGCGTCCACGTCTTCCCATCAACCTATATGACCAGCGGCCTACAGACGACCGATATGCTCGCCTATCTCGGATTCGCGCGATCCCGTTGCTCATTCGAGGGGGGAGACTGCTATGCGCGCGCCGTCGAGACTCCCTTCGACCTTGCCGCTTTCGTCGCGGCCTTGCCGCGCACGTATGGTGCGCTATGCGAAGCCAACGCTCACCTCGCGGGCTGCGGCATCCTCCTCGCCCACCCGGAAGGTCTCGGCTATTTCTTCGACAAGATATCGGGGGATGCGCGCCAGCATGACCCGTATCTCACAGGCGATGGGCATACAGGCGATACTCATCAGCGCATCAGACACGAAGAGGATCCACACGTTCACTTCGCGCCGACGAGTCTCAGGCTGGATAGCAACCTGGGCTGGACGACGCACTACCGTTCCACGCACGAGCCGATGTCCCCGGAGATACTATCCGCCTTCTCGTTCCTCAACCTCGCGGCGTTCCCTGAATGCCCCGAATTCGATTTCGAGGCGTGTTTTTGGCGCTTTACGCCGTACATGCCCACCGACTGGGGCGGCAATGGCTCCCTCGTGATCAGCCAATTCGACGCGCATCCCGACCATTTCTTGCAGGGGTTGGAAGCCCTCTTACGGGCCAACATGGAGGTCGTGCCTTTCGACATGGGTTTCTTGCCGTCGCCCCCGCCCCTGCAGCCCCGGCCGGGCGGCACGCCAGAATCGGGGGCTATCGACGGCATTGGCGGCTCTGCTGGAAAGCCGCCCACCCACCAGTACGACGTGGCCATCTCGTTCGCGGGACCCGAGCGCCCGCTCGCCGTGCGTCTGGCGCGGTCGGTCCAGGACGCCGGCTTCCACGTCTTCGACGACGATTTCTATCCCGAGCACCTGTGGGGCAAGAACCTCGTGGAGTTCTTCGACGACGTGTACCGGACGCAATCGCGCTACTGCGTCATGTTGGTTTCCCCTGAGTACAGAGATCGGATGTGGACGACGCACGAGCGGCAGAGCGCTCAGGCGCGCGCTGCAGGAGAAGGAGAAAGGGAACGACTATATTCTGCCTATTATGGTCGAGGAGGTCGAACTGCCGGGCATGCCGCCGACCCTCGGGTATCTCGCCCTCACACACCACCCTATCGATACCATCGCGACGATGCCCGTCGGGAAGTTACGGCAGGCTATACCGTAGCCAGTGGCGCGGCGCACACGCCGAACCGTCGCGGGGCGGCCCCGTGCGTACCGACGCCGGGCGGCGGCGCGGATGGAATAGTGATGACTCGGGGAGCGATGATGAATCTGACCATCGGTGATGACGATGCCCTGGAAATGCTCTACAAGCCCGCGTTCAAGGCTTTAGCGGCGCGAGCTGGCCTGGGGATCGAGTACGAGCACGATCGCGCGGGACTAGACTGGGGCTTGCATGTAACGGAGAGGCAGGACGGCGTGCTATCCCCGACGCAGACACGCGTCTGGTTCCAGTTGAAAGGCATCGGCAAGGACTCGTTGCCCGCCGCCACCATTGAGCACGCCGACCATGTGGCGGTCCGTCGCATACGGCTGGCCCACCTACGGCAGTGGTACCGCGCCCAGGAGGCGACATACCTCGTCGTCTATGTCGAGTCCATCGACGCGTTCTTCGCGCAGGATGTCGTCGCTATCGTGGCGCACCTAGGGGGCGAGGCGGTCCTGCACGAGGAGCGGGAGACCATCACGATCAAGATGCCGACAACGGCTCGCGTCGACGACGCGTTCTGGCAACGCTTACGCGACCACCGGTCCATGAGGATCGATGTCGCGTCGTTTCGGGGCGTCCCCCTGCCCCACAGTCGCGACGTGCGCTCGAGCATCTTGACGAAGATGGAGCCGACCACTTTCACTAATGCTGTCGAAACGCTCCTGGCCGCCCATCGCTATCAGGCGGGAGACGCCATCAATGTGGCGCCGCTGTATCCCGACGCGTCAGCGTCCGGTGACATCATCTCCGGTTCCTACGGGGTGCTCTATGACCCGTACGAGTGGTCGCCCCAGCTCTACAACGAACTCATCGCCGACAAGGACGGATTGTACAAGGAGGGGCGGACGCTGCGCAGCCACGGCAGGTGCGCCGTCCTCGTCCACAGTCGCGTCGTCAGCCGCCCTGATGCTGCGGCGTTGGGCGCGTTTATCCGAGCCCTACCGGGCAAGAGGATCGACAACCTGCTCATCTTCGTCAATCACTACATGTATGCAAGCATCGATGGTACGCCGTACAACTGCTTCCCGGAGTATGTGCAGGCATCCATCGGGAGCGACATCGAGTGCATGCCGCAGCACCTGGAGGATCTGGCGCGTAGCATCCTGGCGCGGCCCCACGTCTATCTACCAGTTCAGGACAAGATTGGCTTCTGGGGCGACGATGTACAGCGCAGAATCAAGACCGGCGAACTGCGGATACTATAGACCTTCGGCGGCGCGTCGGCTTTGTGCGACTAACAAGTTGGCACACGCCGTATCGTAGGGTAGTCGGTGGATGTCATTAGTTCTTTCGCGGGCGGGCATGCGCCACGAGATCGTTATCCTTTGGATGAGGGTCGCCTCCGCCCGGCGCGAACGGAGCGAGGCCCTTTATGCAGGGCCTCGCTCCGTTCGCGCCGGGCGGAGGCCGTCGTAGGAGATACGTAGGACTATATCCTCCAAGCAGCTCATCATGCTCCACATCTCGACCGTTTAGTAGAGATATAGCTCTTGGCGCTCTTGCATGGAGTGGCGCAACAGCCCGATGGTCTCTTGGTTCTTATCATTGGGGAACTTCTCCAGGTATTTGTCGATGAGTTGGAGACATCGGTCCATTGACGTGAATTGGATGTGGTACACCAGCAGGACCAGTGCCCAATATCGGACATCCTCGGCCAAGGTCGGATCGAAGACCAGGCGCTCCAGGATGCTATCCATGCCGGCTGCCAGACACTAAGCGTCCATTCTTTGTGACAGGCGCCATCACGCATCATATGCTCGTTGGGCGGGTGCCGATGCAAAGTGACCGCGATGCTACCCTCCCATCATGGCGTGTCGCGCTCTCCCGCCGTGATCTCCTCCTCGATGAGCGCGACCAACTCACTCGGCCGTATCCCGAGGCGCTCAGCGAGGACCCACAGCGTCACAAGGGTCGGCCCTCGCCGTCCCCGCTCAAGCATGCTGATAAATGTCGTATCCAATCCCGTATCGTGGGCTAGTCGCTCCTGCGTCAGATCGGCGCGGCGGCGCACACGTCGCAAGACGCGTCCAAAGGCCCCGACGATTACTACAGACACCTCACCCTCATGCTATAAGTGGACTCCTTGACAGCCGGACAGTCTAGCGACTATAGTCCATGTATCAGCGACTATAGTCTTTATTTAGTCGTTTGATCGGCGCATGCTCGTCCCCATCGACATGCAAACAGTACGTCCATAGGTCGAACGGGCATGTTAGACACGGTAGTGCCCGACCGGGATGTCTCTGCGGGACGACAAGGTCCGACCCATGTATTTTTGGCGACCGCGCTCATGGGGGTGGCTGGGCGCACACTGGCGATTATCGAGGACATGCGTGAGCCGCACTTATGCGCGGATCGCGCGCTGAACCGAATGTGGGACAGATACTGATGCATGACAACCGGCAGGACCGCGCGATCGTGCAGGCGCCCTTGGTAGCGGGACTTGCACTCTATCCAGGCCAGCGGACAGAGTGCAAAAAGTGCGGCCGGATCGTGTGGGTCGGATATCGAGACTCTGCCTTGGAGGCCTACGAGCCCCAGCGGGGCTACCGCCCCCTCACCCTGCTCCCGGATCAGATCATTCAAGGACGTGTCGTGTACGTGGCCGGCGCGATCGTTTGGTGTAGTCCACCCCTATGCAGGGGTAGAAAGCGATGCAATTGCTATGGTTTCGGAAAATCTTGCATGCCCTCGATGCGGTCGAGTTGATCAGTCGAGCAAATTGAGCGCCGTTGTCCAGGCCGGTACCACAGTGGGCGGCTATACCGGCAGAACGGTACACGAGGGGTACATGAGCGGCGAGCACGGCGGGCCGATCGCGATGGGCGGACAGGCAACACTCGCGGGTGGGTCGCAGACGCTGCTGAGTCGCCGCCTCGCACCGCCGCCGCGCCCGTTGTATGACAAACACTGGGTGATCGAAGCGGCGAAGGTCGTCGGGGGTGCGCTCGTGTTTGGCTTGATCGCCTACTCATTCGGGTGGCATATCATCGGCGATCTCCTCTTCTTGGCGGGCGTGTACGGCGTATGGAGCGAGTACAGACAGGACAAGGTGAAGTGGGCCGCGCAGCAGCGAGCGATGGCCGAGTGGACGCGGCAGATAGCCGTCTGGGATCGGATGTACTACTGTGGCCGCGACGACGTGATCTATCTGCCAGGGACGTCAGAGGTTACCCGAGCCGACAATCTGCAGCGATTCCTCCACATGTACGTACACTAGAGTACCGTGATTGCTAGTTGCCGCGCATGGGCCCAAAGCTGGACACGACTGTTGCTTGACGACAGGTGTAGGCAGCGGAGGACCCATAGACGACGCCTTGATTGTAACGATCTACGTGGTGATTGACGACACGATGAAGTTGATTGACCATCGCAGCCATCGCTTGCGGGAATTGGCCCGTAGGGTGCATATCAGCGGATCGATCATCTCCCGTTTGGAACGCGGATGACAGGGCGTTGATGTCGCGGCCCTCGCCGCCCTTGTCCGTGCGCTGGACATTCCCGTCGATATCCTCACCACCGCGCCGGGCTATCAAGAACCCGGCCCGCTCACGCACGAGTTGGCGGTCGACGTCACCCGGTTGCCGGAGCTATCCGTTGCCCAGCAGCAGCACGGCGCGGCTCTCCTCAAGGCCAATCGGAGCGCGTTTCCCAAGGAGGACTCGCCGCGCAAACCGTAAATAGCGCCGTGGCAGTTTCTCCTGGCCGCGTTGGGATGCGGCGTGCCCTCATGTAGAAGCGATAGGATGTGGGAGCAGATCGGCGAAGACGAAGCTATCGCGCTCGACGACCTCCCCGATCCGCACAGGGATTGGCTGGTCGAACATGGGGGCGGCACAGGCGAACGTGTGGAACTCGCCCCGCTCGCCGCAGGGATCGACCGTGGGGGGGAGATCGGCCAGGAAGGCGGCGTCGAAGGCACGACCCGCGAACCGCGGGGACAGGTGGCGCGGGTCCACGCATGTGACGTGGGCACGGAGCTCGCCGCAGATCATGTCCCAGGCGAGGTCCGGGGTCGGGAGGCCCCACAGGGGGAAAAGCGGGATGAGGCCGGTGGGCGCGAGGCGGTCCTCGCGGTAGCGGCGGATATCCTGTAGGAATAGATCACCGAAGGCCACCGCTGTGATACCGCCGGCCAGGGCACGCTCCAGCACGCGCGCCATCGCTACCTCATACTCGGCATTGGTGCAGGGGCTGGGGATGGGAACGGGCCACAGGGGTAGCCCCGTCGCTCGTGCCTGGGCATCGAGTAGATCCCGGCGGACCGCGTGCATGGCAACACGTCCGTAGCGCTCGTTGACCGTAGTGAGGAGGCCGACGACCTCGACCTGCCGCTGCTGCCGCAGGACGTGGAGCGCCCAAGCGCTATCCTTCCCGCTGCTCCACGACAGCAAAGTTCTTGGACGGTCTTCTGTCTCCACGCACGTTGCCATCACTCCTGCTCCCCTCGCTGGCGTCGATTCTCCCTCTCCAGTGTAGGCGATGCGGCTGCCAATGCGGCGCCGCAACCATCTGAACCGGCGACCATCGACCGGTGATTGCGGGGAGGACATACCTCTATCGCCTACACATCTGATCGTATCGGTCCCGGCTCCATCCCCGATCGTCGCGGCCTTCGATGCGACATCCACGGCAGTTCATGTGGACACCTCACATGTACGTAGCTGGCCTACCGCAGCGCCACGCCCACCATCTACCGATGGCGTCGCGACGATTCGTTGACCGTAGATGTGTGAGTTGCACATCATGCGCACGGGCTGTCCACCGCCTATGCTGGGAGTGGGGGTAAAACGCCACGGTGGTCTGTTCCCCCGGACACGCGAGGGCGGTCTGTTCCTCACACACGCCAGGGATGTCAAGCCAGGAGTATCGCGCATGGCGCCGAGAGGTATCACGCTGCAGGTCATCCCTCCGTGCCCGGCCTGTGCCCACCGCGATACGCTCGTCGTGCTCGGTGACCGACAGGACCGCCCGCACCCCTGGTTGGTGTGGCGCACGCGGCGCGTGTTCATCTGTGTCTGCCTCCACTGTGGGGACGTGGTGACTCTGGAGGAGCAACGGGCGACAGACGGACGGCGGGCTGGAGATCGCCGTCCGTCTGTCGCCCCAGCCTGTTAGTCCGGGGACGCACGGTCGTCGTCCGGGCCGAGGTCGCTCGTATCGTATCAGGACGCATGCACCCGTCACGCTGTCATCGGTGGGGTCACCGGGGCGACACGGGATACAGGAGAATTGGGTCGCCAATCTGAAGTTTCACCACGGCTTGATCGACCCGCAAATAAAAACGGCATTTCTAGCTAACCCCCAGCATCTCCACTGCGACAGCAGTAAATCTGAGGATAAGCAGATCATCCCGGAGCACGCAGCCCGGTCCCCTTTTCGCTTGGCAAACACATACTCCGCTATAGACGCTCGCTCCCCACGCCGTGGAGACGCCATACGTATCCATGCCCAACGCGTGATCCTGCTCATCAGCGGCTGCCACAGCCGTCTGGAGCAGCAGCGGCCCGCCGCTGCCGTCCTCTTTCTCCGCGAGGCCGACAACATACGTATCCAGATCGGCAAGGTTCTCGACCACGATGCGCCGCACCTCAAACTCGTCGAGCACACCATCGGTCACGACCGCCTCCCTCTCCTGACAAGAGTCGCTCAATCCAACGCCTCGCCTCCGCACAATGTAAGGCCTGAGGTCATTAAAGAAATACTTTCCCTCAGGTCGTGCATCATGGGCTTGGTCCCGCCCGTCGCCTGCGCGTCAACAGCGACGGGCATTAGAATGTGTAGGTGAGTATCACGTCCTCATGCACCGTGAGTGTGCCGCCGAAGGTCTGGGTCGGCGTTCCCTGGCTTGGCGCTGCACTCACCGCACTCTGCGTGACGGGGAGCGGGACCGACGGACTGCCCTCCGTAAGTTGGACATGGGCGCGACTCAGGGACAGACCCAGCGCTTGGGCCGCAGTGGTGGCGCGCGTACGCGCGATCCCTACCGCCTGAGCGAGGGCGCTCGTGCGCGCCGCGTTCTCGTCGCGCAGTCCAAAGGTGATGCTGACGTTGTTATTGGCCTGGGCGCGCACCCCTGCATCGACCACGCGCCCGACCAGGTCCAGGCCATCAACCACCACAGCCAGGGTTTGGCGCGCCTGGTAGCCCGTCACCGTTCCCGCGTTGTCGTAACTAGGCTCCAGCCCGATATCGGCGGTCTGGATCTGCCGGTTCGCGATACCCAGCGCATGCAGATGCGCGACGGCGGCCAGGATGACCCGGTTGACGGACGCCTGGGCGTCCTGGGCTGAGTCCCGTTTGAGCACGACGCCGAAAGTCACGGTGGCCATGTCCGGCGCAACCTTCACCTCGCCACTCGCCATGACCGTCACGCTGTTGGACGACCCGGTGGACGGTGCCGAGGAGGCCGCAGCGGCGATGGCGGGTGAAGCAGCCCACGAGGGGAGGGCGCGTGGCCAGAGGAGCGTAGTTCCGGCGCAAAGAGTGACGAGTAGACACACGACGAGTGTGGGCCAAAGGTGTTGTCTCATGGGTTGGGCATCCTTTCGGACGAGCACGGCTCATCCTCTCATTTCATTAGCGCCAGCAAACAGTGCTGCGGTGTTAGCTTCTACCAGTATGACGACGAGCGCGGTGAAAAGGTAACAGACACTCACGATCGTCACGTCTATCCTAACCGCGTGATGGGGTGTGACATGCCGCACCGCGCCAACGGGGCGTTTCGATGGCCTGACCCATACAGGGTCGGACCGTGCGGGCTTGAGACTCCTCGCTGGACCCCGTGCTGGCTAGGGCTCGACAAGCGCGATCTGTCGCGCACGGTCACGCTGCTGCTTGTACTCGGCGCGGGCACAGGATATGGCAACCGCCGCAGCCAGCACACCTCGTGGCATGAAACACCTGTGTGGAGGATGTGGGAAACAAGGTAGTAGCGATAATCGAGAGCCTCTGGACGCACCGCTGCTGCCGACTAGCTCGACGGGAGGCTCAAGATGACACGATGGGCGAGGGTCCCCGTTGGGTATTATCACATCCCTAGGAGCTACCCTCCGCCGGGGCCATCCGTATACCCGATACCTGGAGCGCCCTGTGACTCCATTGAGGAGGGGTGCCATAGATCCGACGACGGCTTTTCCCGTGATCGCGCTCACGGCTCAAGAAGGCGCTCCCCGGTAGAGACGTGCGGCGGTGATGGACACACGGACGCTATCCCACCGGTGCTCTCACTCCCCGAGGTGGGCGCGCAGTCGCTCTGCTAAACGGGCGCGTGCTTTGACCACGGTGGCCTCGGGGAACGCACCGCTCCCCGCCCACACGCTGATAAAGGCTTCATAGGTCAGGTCAGGACGGTCTTGTGCGATCGCCTCGTCCACGCCGCGTGGCACGGACTCCTCGATGAACGAGATGAGGTAGTCCACGGCGGTAAGGTGTCCGGCCTGTCCCAGGCGTGTAGAGGGCAGGGGCCACGGCTGATCGGTCAGCAGGCGTGTGGTCCTGCTGCGGGTCTTGAGATTAGCGTGGATATCTCGCAATAACCGCGCAAAGGCGGCGTCTATCATCTGTTCTGCCGGGGTCATGTGTGATGCTGAGGTCATGGTCGATCTCCTCTCCGTGTAGGGGTAGACGAGCGGCCTCACCCTCCCGTTAGTATCGCTGATTAGCGACCGACGGCGTTGATGGGCAAGCGCAGATGGAAGGCCGTTCCTTTGCCCACCTCCGACTCCACACTCAGCGTTCCTCCATGCGCGTCTGCGATCCCCCGCGCCAGGTACAGGCCCAGACCCAAGCCACTGGAGCTAGACGCTCGTGCAAAACGGTCGAAGAGGGTGGGCAGCAGCGTGGGCGCGATCCCCGGCCCCTCATCACGCACGGTGAGTACGGCCCACTCCCCCGTGTCCTGTGTGTCTGTATGGACGGCGACCACGACCGGTGCCCCCACAGGAGAGTGCCGCAGCGCGTTGGAGAGCAGGTTCTCCAGCGCCTGTCGCACCCGGTCAGGGTCCGCCTCGACGCACAGCTCGTCGGGCGCCTGCACCTGCAGGTCGGCCTCCGGGGAACGCAGCAAATCGACCGTCTCCCGGACCAGCGCGGCCAGGTCCATGGGTTGGACGTTCAGCGCGAACAACCCCTGTTCCAGTCGCCCCGTATCCATCAAATCCGTGATCATCCGGTTGAGACGGTGGAACGCCGCTATGGCTTCGGACGCGTTACGCAGGTAGTCCTGCCGTCCGTCGCGCTCGGCCCGCATTCGGATCAGGTCGAGGTGGCCGCGCAGCGGTTGGAGCGGCATCCGCAGGTCATGCGCGAGCACGCTAATCAACTCGTCCGCCGTGACCCGCCGGGCCTGTTCCGCCGCCGCCTGCGTGAGCCGCTCGGTCAGTTCCGCCCGCTGGGTCACCAGCCCGACCCATCGCGCCACCGACTCGATGAAGCGCAGGTCCTCGACAGTGAACTTGTCGGGCTGCGCGCAGACAACCTCGAACACGCCCCGACACGCGCCGTCCGTCTGGATCGGGGCCACGAGCATCGACCGGATGCCCAGCGCGCCCTTCAGGCCGCGCAGCACCTCCGGGTCCGCGTCCGCCTGTCCCGTGTGGTACGACGCGCCGGTCTGGAAGACCTCAACGGTCCGTCCGCCGTTCGAGAGCGGCAAGCGGTCGAGGCCGAGTTGGTGCTGTTTGCGCCCCATCGGCGTGTTGCTCGTGCCCACCGCCACGAGCGTGTCAATGGAGGGATCGTACAGGAACACGTCCACCTTGTCGGCCTCCAAGACCTCCGCTACCAACGCGGCAGCCTCGGTGAGCGCGCCCGGTGACCTCCGTTGCCTTGATGGCCAGCAGACGCTCCAACGTTGCTAACTGCCGGTCGCGCCCCCCAGCGGGACCAGGCGTGCGCGGCCCGTGGTCCAACTCCATCTCCATTGTTATCTCCATCCCCTTATCTCTACAGCGACAAGCCGTGCGATGAGACACGCCAGGCGGTGCCACAGCCACAGCACGCATACATGAGGCGGGGACGGAGAGTCACCACTCCGCGCCTCACCTGGCGCGATTGCCCACGTCAGGCATCCCTGCGTGCGGTGCGTATTATCAGATGATCCCTGTTAGACAACCGACAGAGAGCGTTGCGCCACGCGCCTCTCACCGGGGCGCGTCGTCCTCCAGCACCGGCAACCGTAGGATCAACGTGGTCCCCGCACCCTCGGTCGAGCGCACGTCGATGCGCCCGTCGTGCGCCCGCACCAATTCGTTGGCGATGAAGAGACCCAAGCCTAGCCCTTGGCGAGAGGGGTAGTCCGCCCGCGCCACCTGATAGAAGCGTGAGAAGATATGGGGCAGATCCGCCGCCGAGATGCCGGGCCCATAGTCCTGCACCTCCAGGACGGCCTCGTGGTTCTCGCGCCGCACCCGCACGTCGATGCCCGGACTCTGCGGCGCGTACATGAGCGCGTTCGTGAGCAGGTTCAGCAGCACCTGCCCGAGCCGCGACGCATCCCCATTGACCACCAGCGGGGCCGTTGGCGCAGCGAGCGTGATCGGCTGCCCCGGCGCTTCGATTTGCGCCGTCTCCACGATCTGCACCGCGAGGGGGCCGAGGTCCACGGGGGTGCGGTGGAGACGGAGCTTCCCCGTTTGTAAGCGCCCCGCATCCAGGAGGTCGTCCACCAACACCTGGAGCCGTTGGGTTTCCGCCACCACTAGCCCCACATACCGCTGGTCGCGGGCGCGATCCGCCCCCGATGCGAGCGAATGGGTGAGGAGGTCGAGGTAGCCGCGCAAGGGGGTCAGCGGTGTGTGCAACTCATGGGCGGCTATGTGCAGGAACTCATCCTGCAAACGACGGAGCGTGCGATCGGTGATATCCCGGATGACGACGACGCCCCATCGCTCCACGCCGTTGGTCATGATCGGTGCGCCGTTCGCCTCCAGCACATGGCGGGCGCCGTCCGAGGCTACCCGGATGATCTGCATGCTGAAGGACTCGCCCCGCAGCGCCCGCTGGCTCGGCATCTGCTCCGCCGCTAGGGGCTGCCCCTCCTCGTCCTCCAGCGTCACGGTCAGGCCGCTGTTAAAGAACCGCTCGAAGGCCGGGTTCGTGAGCACCCGGTGCCCCGCCGCATCCACGACCAGCACCGCATCGCTCATGGCGGCCAGGATCGTCGCCAGCCGTGCGCGCTGCCGCTCTAGCTCGGCGGCGGCCCCCTGCTGTTGATCCGCCGCGTGCTGCTCCCGTGCTTCGGCTAGGCGTTGCGCCTCCTGAGCGATCCCGCGTGCCAACTCCGCCAGCCGTTGCCGCTCCTCAGCCAGCCGCTGGCGCTTCTCGGCAAGGTGTTGGCTGTGCGCCGCCACATCCTCACGCTCGTGGGCCAAGGCCAGGGCCTCGTCGATCAGGCGCTGGCTCTGGTCGGCCAGGTCCTGCGCCTGCTGGGCGAGACGGAGCGCGGGATCGGCAACTGACACAGGGCTCTCCGGCCCCCGAGATGCCGGTTGCTCCCGGCCATCATCAGGTGTATGCGCCATCGGTCTCACCCCATCCTCTCAGCACGCGGCTATTCAAGGGACTACCAGTCAGGGGCTACCTCAATCCTATCACGAATCCATGTCCTCCTGCCCACCGCCAACAGTGGTGAGGGCGGCTGCTGCCAATCCAGAGGGATGGGCCAGCGCGGGTGTCGCTGCCACACGAGCACCATGCCGGTTCTGGCGCGTCCGGCCTTACGCCAAGGTCTAGGCCGTGACGGCGGCGATCATCAATCTCCTTAGCGGCGTTACGTGCCCGTAAGGACCGCTATGAAGCAACACCGCAAGGAGTTGGATGATGCTGAGCTAATAGGTTAGTGCATTTTCTACAAGTTAAGGTCAGGGGCCATGTGTCAAGGGGTGCGTGATGGTCATACTCCCGTACTATAGAGGTATGAGTGATACGATCCCTCCTCTCAAGATACCGACCCGTGCGCCGAAGAAGGCCAGTACGGTGCGACACACACGGGCGATCGCGCGCGATCGGAGCAAGCGGACGCCCGGCGCGCCGCCCGCCGCTGAGGTCGAGGCGCGCTTGACCGCCCTGATCCACCCGCTCACGCTGGGGCAGGTGGCCCACTACCACGACCTGGGGCTGCGCCAACGGGTGTTGAGCCTGCCCGTCATGGTGGCCTTGGTCCTGAGCATGATCTGGCGGCAGGTCGGCTCGGCCTCGACACTGGTGCGGCTGCTGCACCACGAAGGCTTGCTCTGGACGGCTCCCGTCCGCGTGAGCCAGCAGGCGCTCTCGGAGCGCCTGCGCGCCTTCCCGGCCGACCTGTTCCGGCGCGTGCTCGACGATCTGCTGCCCCTGTTGCAGGCGCGCTGGGACGAGCGGACGTGCCCGCTGCCGCCCGAGGTGGCGTGGGCACGCGCCCACTACAGCGCCGTGCTCGCCGTCGACGGCTCGACCTTGGACGCGCTGCTGCGCCACGTTGGCCTGCTGCGCGACCGGGAGGGCACGCCTTTGGCCGGGCGCATGACCGCCGTGCTTGACCTGTGCTCGCGCCTGCCGCGGTCTCTGTGGTACGCGTCCGACGCGCAGGCGCATGATCAGCGGGCCTGGCCGCAGGTCCTCGCCGCGCTCCCGGCGGGCGCGCTGCTCGTCTTCGACCTGGGGTACATCAATTTTGGCATTTTTGCCCGCTTGACGCTAGCCCACGTCACCTTCGTCACGCGCGTCAAGAGCAATCTGGCCTATGAGATCGTGCGCGTGCTCCGGCAGAGCGGCCAGGTCCAGGATGCCCTCGTCTGAATCGGGCGCGGGGCCGACCGGCAGCAGATGCGCCTGATCAGTGTCCTCTACCAGGGGACCTGGCAGCGCTACCTGACCAACGCCCGTGATCCGCTGCGCCTGCCCCCCGAGTACGCCGTGGCGCTGTACTGGCAAAGGTGGAGAATAGAGGATGGGTATAACGTGGTCAAGCGCCTCTTGGGTCTGGCCTACTTCTGGGTCGGCTCCGTCAACGGCGTGCAGCTCCAGCTCTGGGCCACATGGCTGCTCTACGCGGTCCTGGTCGACCTCACCGACGCCGTCGCCGAGGACCTTGACCAGCCTTTCGCCGCGCTCTCGCTGGAGATGGTCTACCGCAGCCTGTATTTCTTTACCGGCGCCTATCAACGCGGCGAGGCCACCGATGTGGTCGCGTATCTGGCCACTGAAGCGGTCGATTTGGGTATCGTGAAGAGAAAGCGTCAACGTGATCCTACCCCCGCGCGCTTCGATCAACTCCGCTTGACTTTTGCCTCAATCGCCTAACTTGTAGAAAATGAGGTTAGTGCTTGTAGCCCTCCATCCCCTCATTCCCCACGCTCCGACGCCCTAACGGCTATTGGGGCTGTGGGATGATGGGCCGGTGAAAGCATGGGGTTATTGGTCGTGCGGCTGTGGAAGCAGTAGGCTACGCGAGTCGTTCTCTAAAACGTCACATCGCGTTGATTATCGGTATCGCAGGAGGGGCAGCGCCACAGCACACGCTCGACACCTGTCCCCCGCCCGGTGACACGCCCCTGACCCGTCGCAGCCCCTACCTTCTGTGGTCGTAAAACTTGGACCCGCGTGACAGGCCTGACCGCTGGTGCCCCGCACCTATTACATGTGGTCGCTCTCGGGTCTCCTGGGTCCATCGGGCTCATGGAAATGTTTCTCCAGCAATTGTCTGTCTACTAACACAGTGCGCCGCTCTGTGGCTCCAGCGCCCGTCGTGCACAGGATCACGCGGCAGCTATCAACTCATCCAGTATCTGACCAATAGGCGCGTCTACACGCCGTACGTGGGTCAAGGTATCAGCCGCGATGTGCTCATGCTCCTCTGCGGTCACATCTCCAAACACGACCACGACAACGCGGGCATAAGGCGCGAACTCCCGTAGATGGCGTAGGAGGGCCAGCACGCGGCCATCGGCTAGCTCCGCGTCCGTGAGCACCAATCGAGGGCGCACTTTGCTCAGGAAGAAGAGGGCGCGTTCAAGCGTGTGGGCAGGGAGGGCATGATGTCCGGCGCTGCGCGTGGCCGTCTGCCAGATGTCGCGGCGCTGGGCGTTAGATGTAAGGATAAGAACGAGATGTCGGGACATATGGAGGCCTCCGTGCTCTTTGCCTATCTTCTTCATTGAAGAACAGTACGACGGAAAAGCACGAAACATGCCCAACACGATACAGCGTGAGCTTAAATAGGACCAATGGCTGCCCTTCGGGGAGACCTAGACGCCGTGGAATGAGGCGAGTACGGGTGACTGGACGACACGTTCAAGCAGCGCGGCCAGGTTGTCGATGTCGAAGGGCTTAGTACAGTTCCACAGTAAATAGGTAAGGAAATCAAGCGGCACAGGCAAGGTCATGCGGCGCCTCCTCGCAGGCCGCCATCACCTTGGCGACGGACTTGCTTGACCAGTTGAAAGGATGCGCATGCTCATTCCACTCGGCCACGAACGCGCGCAGGCGCGCGGTCAAGTGGTCGAGGTCGGCGAAGTCGGCGATGCGCAGGCGCTTGCGCTGCAAGATACTGAACCACTGCTCCACCTGATTCATCCACGAGCAGTGGACGGGTGGGAAATGGAATCGGAAGCGGGGATGCGCGGCCAGCCAGGCCTGGACCTGGCGGCCATTGTGCATGGGCAGATTGTCCATGACGAGATGGATCGTGGTCACGGTCGCGGGCACTTCCCGGTCGAGTTGCTCCAGGAAAGCGATGAACTCGACCTGGCGCTTGCGCCGCGCGGTGCGGGCGTAGACGTGGCCGCTGCGCGTGTCAAAGCCCGCGCACAGGTTGAGCGCGCCGCAGCGCCGGTACGCGTGCTCCACGCGCACGGGCTTGCCCGGCTTGCCCGGCGCGCCCAGACACGCCGGACGGGTGGGGGACAGGCGCGGGCGTGGCTGCAGGTTGGTGTTCTCGTCGACGCAGATGACCGCCTCCCAGGGCGCGCGCAGGCGCGTGTAGAGGTCGATAATCTCCCGCACTTGGGCGGTGAAGCGCGCGTCGCGTGGCACCCTGGGCGAGAGCCAGAGGTGGTGGCGCCAGGGCTTGAGCTTGTGGTGCGCCAAGATACGACGCACCGTCTCGTCGGAGATGCCGTCCACCAGCCCCTCCGCCACCAACGGGCGCGCCCGTTCCGCACAGTCCCACTGGCAGAGCGAACGCCCCCGCTCGTCAGGCCGTTCGCAGGCCATCTTCACCGCATGCACCGCCACCTCAGGGGGGGGAACGGGCGTGCGGCCCGGTCGTGGTTTGTCGTGGAGCCCGGCGACGCCCTGGTCCCGGAACCGCACTGCCCATGTACGCACATGACGCTCGGCCAAGCCCACCCGTTCAGCCACATGGGCATAGCGTGCACCCGCCGCCAACAACAAGATGGCCCGCGCCCGCTTGGCACGCCCTACGGGCGTTTTCGGGCTCCGCAGCCACCCTTCCAGCGTGGTGCGGGTCAGCTCGTTGACCGCGACGACCACCCGCGAGATCCGTCCGCGCATTGTCTCCTCCTTGGTCTATGGATACATCCACTATAGCAAGGGGACGATGCCCTCGACAATTCCTGACCCTTTTACTGTGGAGCTGTACTTAGGCAACACGGTGTAACAGTGACCGCCGCGCGTCGGCTGGCGCCTTTCAAGACCAATTGTGTCACCGGAACATAGAACAAGGGGTATGTGCTTCAACAGCGGGTCTGTGCAGATGCGCTCCAGGAGCGCCCGCCCCTCGTCCTGCTGCCTTATATGGAGGTCGAGGATTACGGCGGCAAGGGATACGGCGCGGATACCTTGGTAGTGCCGTCCGTCCCGTCAAAGAGGTACGGCCTGTAGCCTTCCTCAAGGAGCACGTCGCGTAATAGCTCACGCATGGATGGGTCGTTATCGACCACGGCCATGCTCAACACACTGGTCATCCTCGTCCTATCCATCAGAGGCATCTGCGGGAGTGTAGCATAGCTCCCTTTACGGTGGCAGTGGGCGTGGATGTGCTAGGGTCTGTGAATTGTCCTGGGACCGCCGGCTGCCCGCCGGCCAGCCCGCGCGGGCGCGCACAGCGGTGATGGCGCATGCGCCGGTCGCGACCGGGGCCGGCGGGCAGCCGGCGGTCCCAGGAACGGCGGCTGCCGACTTTTCACAGACCCTAGGATGTGCAGAGCGCGGCACGCACGCTTCAAATGGGGCATGACAAGTCTACTCATTTAGGGCAGAACAGGTCTACTCATTGCTCTGCGCGACCAATAGCCGCTATCTGTCGACGGCGTATCAAAAACGCTAAGGGTAGGCCATAGAGCCGCCCCATGTAGCTCCATGACCCGCCATCTTCACCATACCACCATTGACGTTACAAATGTAAAGACAATTTAGCCGGCTCTGTGCCCTCGTCGCCTAACGGTGTCAGGGCGTTATTCATGGGCTATGTGCGCGTCCAGTAAGGCTAGTGGGTAGGGCCATCTGGTTCTCCTGGCTGCGTCAGCACCTGATAGCGCGTGCTTACCGCGTGCTCACCGCGTGCTGCAACCCTTGGTCCGTGTGCAACCCAGGACAGGCCACCGTTGTTGCGAGGATGGCAACACTAGCCGCATCAGGCACGTCCTGTATGAGCAGGCGTACATCCACGGGCCAGTCATACAGTCCCTCCAGGCTTATTTCTACTATGTCCATATCTCCGCTGCCCCTCCTCTACGGCACGCATCATTAAGCTGCGCTACTCAGAGTGTGGAGGGACGTCAGCTTGGAAACCATAGGACAAAAGTCCTATCGGGCCGCTATCCCGATACCCTCATGCCGTGCAAGGTGAACGGCGGTGACGGACGTTTAGCCGTCAGCCCCACGCGTTTGTGGCCCATTAATCCGCTGCAAACGGGATACTAGTACAGCTTGGCCTAAATAACTTGGCGAGCGCCGTTGGCCTGCGACTAAAGTCGCATGGCAAACGACGGACACTGAAGTGTCTCCGGCGCAAGCGTTTCACGCTATCGCTAGCGCAAAGATAATTGAGCCAACGTGTACTAGGCCGTTTCTCATTGCTACGGTGGCACACTATGTGATGAGGCCATGGCTCTACGACACTGCCAGCAGGGACCCGTGGCCCAACTCCCGGCGTGTGTTGTGGCTTGATGCGGCACGCTGACACAGCTTGTCCGCTAGGCGCTGGGCGTGCTCCCGGTTGTCAAAAAGAGCTGGGAGCGGCTCACGACCCTCTGGCACAATAGCGTATGAGTTATTGGGCTGGTTTTCCACGCGGAAACGCATCGTCTATCTCCATGTTTAGAGGCGCTTACTCTAACGCCTCCAGGGTAGCCACACCCTCTCTTCCGTTACGCCGTTATCCACATTGTCGCGCCTCCGATGCCCAACGGTGTCGGGGGTATGAGTGCACGGGCATGCCTCACGCGGCGGCTAGAAACGGGTTTACTACCAGGCCAACCGGCGCTTGTACATGCTGCACGCGTGACCCGTTCTCCGCGTTAGGTTGTTCGCGTTTCCCTACGGTCACGTTACCAATGACCAGGATGGGCGCTTGAGGGGCTATCGCTTGAATGTGACCAATAAGAGGCCACACCTGCCCATCTATCAACGCGGCATCCATCACAACGAGACTGGTGGGGCGCACAATGTTCAGAGCCAAGGTCGCGCGGTCAAGTGTGTAGACTGCCAGGGGATAGTGACCAGCACGGCGCGTGGTCGCTTGCCACGCATCGCTACGCTGCGAAGCAACGCATCGATAGACGTGATGCAGGTCACTCAGGATAGCGGTCGCCGTCACGCGGCCGGGAGCTTGGGGGGCGTCTGTGTGAGGTCTTCATGGTCGGCAACTCCGAGGTGCCAGCTTCCAGACTGGGCACTGAGTTGGTGGCACCCCGTTCCAGAACCAAGCAACGGCTAATTCCCGTTCCGCAGCTTCTAATTGAATTCTACTTGGAGTATGATTCCCGCGACCTCCTGCTCAAGCGGCGACAGTGGCGCCGGAGGCGCGGACTGAGGCGGTGCGAACAGATCGCGCACCGTCTGGCCGCCCCACTGCACGCGCAACAACTGTGGCATGAAGGCGAGGACCCTCTCATAGACAGGCATGAAGTACGCGGCAAACGTGTCGGTATTGAGCGGTCCATAGAGCGGCAACTCCGCATCGAAAAACATTGCGCCGTCGACCAACTCGCGGCTAGCTTTATCAGCCACTCGCGGCAATTCAACGTAGTGATCGCTTCGAGCACCTCGGTCGCCTCCGGCCCCATGTGAATCGTGCGAACTGCCCGTACGTGCTGAACCACTCGAGCAACGCCGCAGGCATCCAGGTGCGGTGGGGTAACAACTCGCGTAGGACGTGGCTAATGTGGGCTGGGTGAGCAGGGGGAATCCTTTCCCCGCAGTTCTGCCGAACGGGTAGTAGGAAGGCGCTGCACGACGACCATAGCCGGTAGACTATAGGGGATAGGGCGCGTGATCATTGAGAGACGGCCGACAGGGAGAAGCGCTCCGACGTCCTGTGGCCGTGTAGAACGCGTGACTGGGTAGAACGTGAGGAGGGGCGCTCATCATGGTGCCGGCAGCCTTCGCTAATTACTTCCTCGCCAGCGCCAGCGCGAGCGCCGCGCTCATCGGCCTGCTGTTCGTCGCCGTGTCCGTCGTGCCAGACGGCATCTTCAGGCCGATGGCGCCCGTGGGGCGGCGTATCCGCGCGGTCAGCGCCTTCGTCGCATTACTCGACGCCTTCTTCGTGTCGATCACCGCCCTCATCCCCCACACGAACATCGGGTATCCCGCCGTGGCGGCGGGCGTCAGCGCCCTCATCAACACGTTGAGCTTAGGACGCCATGTGTGGGACGAGCGGCGCCAGGGGCGTCTGTGGCGACCGGCCGTGCTGCTCACCGGGAGTCTCGTTATCTACGGGTTACAGATTTGGTATGCAGTCCCGTTAATCCTCACGCCACGCCTGACCGACAATGTGTACGGGTTGGCGTACCTGCTCCTGGGCGCGTATGGCGTCGGGCTGGGGCGCGCCTGGGATTTGTTAGGCGCGACGAACGAGGGACTCTTGACGCTGCTTGGCCTGCGCCACGAGCCCGGAGAGGCCGCGCGGGGGAGAGCCGGAGGGGACAGTGCGCACCCCGACGACCGCACCGTACGCCCTGAATGAGGCCTGGAACGACGTCATGGAGAAGTGCGGCCGAACATAGCCACGACAGGGTTACATTCTTTCGTGAGGCACGACGCGTCACGCGCCAAAACCGTCGAGGACGCGCCGCGCCTGGTCAAACTCGGCCTGATTGATCTCGCCAGCCGCGTAGCGGTGTCGGAGCGTATCCATCGGCGTCTCATTGACGCCGAGTCGGGAGGGCATGACGGCACGGACGGCCCACACGACCAGCAGCACGACCGCAACAAAGACGAGCAGCATCACGACGCCACCGACGAGGCCCATCCCACCAAACCCGTACATCATAATAGCGGCATCCTTTCCCTGAGACCCTCAAATACGATGATGACTCACGTCTTATCCTGAGTGTACGCTCTATCTCTCCAGGGATCATGAAGTATCGTCATCTCTCGGGGGTTCATGACGTATCATCATGAGCCCCGTCCCTTGTTGTAAGGTTGTTGCGGTGGCCCTAATGCAGAATCAGGAAGCTTTGTTTGATGTAGCGCCCCCTGGGACCGCCGGCATCCTGCCAGCCTACCGCTGCCGGCAGGATGCCGGCGGTCCCAGGGGGTACGCTTCGCTACAAAGTAACCCCTCTGAGAAAACACTAAGCGTCTTGTGCTAGTGGTCGGGTATGGCGCCTGCAAAGAGAGGTCGTCCCCATATGGGCAGGGTCTGTGAAAAGTCGGCAACCGCTGTTCCTGGGACCGCCGGCTGCCCGCCGGCCCCGGTCGCGAACCCGCCTGCGCCATCACCAACGCGCTCGCCCGCACTGGCTGGCCGGCTGGCAGCCGGCGGTCCCAGGACTTTTCACAGACCCTGTCCATATGGGTTGGGCTCCTTCGGTGTGATGCGACCTGTTGCCGCACCCTCGTCGTCACCCTGTCCCCCCGAAGGCGCGCACCCGGACTCGCCGGCATCCGAGCCATCCGGCTCGTCGTGGTCGAACTCAGGCGGCTCTAGCGGGCCGTCCGCACGTTTCTGGCCGAGCGGTGGTATCCAGTTCTTGCCCCGCGCCGGCGTGCGGTCCCGTGCCTTACAGCCTATCCGAAAAATCGTCAGAGCGGCCTGTGCAGCCGCTGGGAGCATGTTTAGGCACTTTCCGGATAGGCTGTAAGCACCGTCGGCTACGACCGGCGCAACACTCCCTACATGCAGTATGATACGTATCTCGCGCGCGGCTGGCCGCTGGGTACCGGGGTCGTGGAAGGGGCCTGCGGCCACCTCGTGAAGGACCGGATGGAACAAGCGGGCATGCGCTGGACCAAAGCGGGTGCCCAAGCAGTGCTTGACGTGCGCGCCCTCCGGCTCAACCGTCAGTGGGACGCCTATGGTCAGTTCCACCGGCAGCAGCACCATCAGCGGTTGTCCGGAACCTCTGGCACCGCTGCGGACGTGGCGGAGATACAGGTGTTGGCTAACGCCGCCCAGTTGCGCTACCCCCGCTGATTTTGATCACACTCGAATCATACCTCAGTATCTCGCACCGAGATGGTTGCTGGCCTACGCGCAGACGCTCTGGAGCACCGCAGCAGGCCGTCGCCAACGTCACGTACGCACTCTCCCCATCGTGGGAGTGCAGTGACGTTGGTGGGCCGCATTGGCATGCGGCCGCACGACCCCGAGAATGCTAGCTTCCCGTAGATACAGGCCGATTTGCCCGCTGAGTCATGTGCCGTGCTCCTTCGCGCGCGGCTACGTACGCAATACCTGATTCAACCGCCGATGTCACGTACACACTCTCGGGATTCCCTGCTGAGGGAGCGTCGTATAATGGGTTGTTTCGGGTGCGGTGCTGGCCCCTACAGCAAGAGCTTACAGCCCTATTCACGTCCCCCTATGCGCGTCCACACCGTCCTGCTATAGTGCAGGTTAGTCATTTGTTAAGAGATTGTTAAGACAGTATTAAGAGGACGTGAAATAAAGGGGGGGGAACGTCGTGGCTCTCGGCGATTATATGGAGTCCGAGGTGGCGATAGCAGCGGCGGCGGCGGCGGCGAAAAGATCGCCGCGCGTGCGCGGTGTCCTGCGCAAGGGCGCTGTTTATGGGTTGACCGGGGTGCTCGTCGTCGGCGACGCGGTCGGGTCGTTCGCCCGTGGTGTCGGGCGCAGCACCCAGAACGCCGCCAGCACGACGGCGGACGCCACCGAGAACGCCGTAGTTGCGACAGCGGATCCGGCGGGGAGCGCGGCAGGCGCGACTCCGGCTACGCCTGAGGCGGCCGCGGATGAGTTGGCTGCCGTCGTCCAGGGAAAAACCGACGGTACGACAACGACCGGCCGGCGGAGTCGCCGCCCCCATGTGGAGCAGGCGGAGGGCGCCCTGAATGAGTGAAACCAAGAGCGAGACCGCCGCGACCATTGAGCAGCGCCCGGCCACGGCGCGCGCCGAGGACGCCATCGACCAGGCTGGGGAGCGGGTGGGCCAGTTTGCCGCCCTCTTTGGTCGCCGTCTGCAGGTTTTAGCGGCCCGTGCCCGCGAGGAGGCCGAGGACATCTGGGCCGAGGCCCAGAGCCTGCGCCACGCGGACAAGCAACCCTAGCTGGCGGGAGTGATCATGCTCACGGGCGACAGCCCGGCCACCGCGCGAGCCATCGCCGCCGAGGCCGGCTTGCTCGATGGCGGCGATGTGCTGACGGGCACCGATATCGCCGCGTTGCAGAACGGCGACCTCGACCGGCGGCTGGAGCGCGCGGCCGTAATCGCGCGGGTCACACCCTTGGATAAGCTGCGCATCCTGGAGAGCCTACAGCATCATGGCCACACCGTGGCCATGACTGGCGACGGCGTCAACGACGCGCCGGCGCTGCGTCTGGCTGACGTCGGCGTGGCGATGGGCCGGGGCGGGACCGAGGTGGCGCGGCAGGCCGCCGACGTGGTGCTGGCCGACGTCGGGCTCGGGACCGGCGGTCTGCCGCAGGCACGCGCGGTCGCCTTCGCGGGCATCGTGACCACGCAACTCGCGCAGACGCTCGATGCGGGACGCACGGGCGATGGCCTGACCCGGCCGGTTGTAGCCGCCGTGGCCGCCCTCACCGTCCCTGCGCTACGCGACCTGCTCCTGCTGGCCGCTCCGACCTCGCTGGGCTGGGTGTTGATCGGTGCGGGAGGACCGGCGGCCATCCTGTTCAGCCGCGCGCTCGGCGCGAGGGACGCCGCCGCTCCCGCGCCAGCGTTACCGGTCCCGGCGCTGCCGCGGTTGCGGCCGGCGTAAGACGGACAGCGCTATGCAGACGCACCCCCACCCCGTCCCTGCCAGCCCGGCCCCACGCCGCCGCTGGCCCCTGCGCCCGCTCGCGGGGATCCTGCCGCTCGTCCCCGCGCAGGTCCCCGCGAACCTGCTCGCCGGCGTCACCCTCGCGGCGCTCGGCATCCCCGAGGTGCTCGGCTACGCCAAGATCGCCGGCATGCCGGTCGTCACGGGGCTGTACACCATCCTGCTGCCGATCGCGGTCTTCGCGCTCGTCGGGTCGTCGCGCCACCTCGTCGTCGGCGCGGATTCCGCCACGGCGGCAATCTTCGCGGCGGGGACCGTGGGGCTCGCGACCGTGGGCTCGCCGCGCTATATCGCCCTCGCCGGACTCGCCGCGCTCCTCGCCGGTGGCTTTCTCCTGGCGGCGCGTCTGATCCGCCTCGGCTTCCTCGCCAACTTCCTCTCGCGCACTGCCCTGGTCGGCTTCCTCACCGGCGTCGGCATCCAGGTGGCCGCGGGGCAGCTCGGAGCACTGCTCGGCGTGCGCGGCGCGGGACACAGGACCATCACCACGGTCGTGGACGCCGTCCGTGGGGCCCCGCACGCGAACCTGCCCACGCTCGCGGTCTCGCTGGCGGTGATCGCCGTCATCTTGGGAATGCGGCTGGTGACGCGTCGCATCCCGGGCGCGCTCCTCGCGGTCGTCGGCGCCATCGTCGTGAGCAAGGTGGTCGACCTCCGGGCGCACGGCGTGTCCGTGCTCGGGCCCGTCCCCACGGGGTTGCCGCGCCGGGGCTCCCGCGCGTTGGGTGGCACGACGCGCCAGCCCTCATCGGGACCGCCGCCTCCATGTTTGTCGTGATCCTCGCGCAGAGCGCGGCCACGTCGCGCGCCTACGCCGCGCGGTACGATGAGACGTTCGACCAGAACGACGACCTCGTCGGGCTCGCGCTCGCCAACGTCGCCGCAGGCTTCTCCGGGACCTTCGTCGTCAACGGCAGCCCGACGAAGACGCAGATGGTCGCGTCCGCGGGCGGGCGCAGCCAGTTGGCGCAGCTCACGACCGCCGTCGTCGTGCTCGTCGTGCTCTTGTTCCTCACCGGCCCGCTGCGCGACCTGCCGATCGCGGTCCTGGCCGCCGTCGTCTTCCTGATCGGCCTGGAGCTCATCGATGTGCGCGGGATGCGCGCTATTTTCGCCGCGCGCCGCGCCGAGTTCATCATCGCCGTCCTCACGGCGGCCGCGGTGGTGGTCATCGGGGTCGAGCAGGGTATCATCCTTGCCATCGCCCTCTCGATCATCGACCACCTCCGCTACAGCTACAACCCGCGGAACATCGTGCTCCGGCGCGTCGAGGGGCGCCACCACTGGCGCGCGACAGCGGCGGCGCCGGGGGAGCGTACGCTCGACGGGCTCGTCATCTACCGCTTCGGCGCCAGCCTCTACTACGCGAACGCGCACCGTCTCCTCGCGGACGTGGCGGCCTTCGCGCAGGACGGCCAGCCCCTCGCCTGGTTCTGCCTCGACGCCGCGGCCATCGGCAACATCGACTACTCCGCCGCCCAGGCGCTCCACCGTGCGCACCACCACCTGGAGAGTCACGGCGCCCGCCTCGTCGTCGCGGAACCCTCCCCCGACGTGCGCGCGGAACTCGACCGCTGCGGACTGACCGCGCTCATCGGCCAGGAGGCCTACTTCGATTCGATCGGGGGGGTGCTCGAGGCCTACCGTGACCGCGGGCAGGTCGCCCGGAGCGGGGGCGACGGGCCAGCGGAGGGCGTGGCCCCCCATCCCCGGCCAGCGTCGTGGGCGCCGGCCACGCCGGCGCGGATAACGGGGACGCTGAGGGAAATGGGAGCGACGGATGACACCGACGACCACGCCGGATGATCGCGGTACCGTGGAGCAGGCGCGCCACGAGATCCTGCCGCCCACCATCGCCCTCACCTCGGGGCCGATGGTCGCGCGCTCGTTCGTCTGACTGGGGGTGCTCATCATGGACGTCACCACGGCTGTACGGGGTGTGTACGCCATCCGAGCAACTCGGATGGCGTACACACCCCGTACAGCGGCAAGACTGCGATCGGCAGGTTGTGCGGACACAGCGTCAGGGCAGTCCCGTATCATGGACCACACAAGGGGGATGCCCCTGGCCTGTCCCCTCTGAGGTACATCATGTCCCCGTCCACGCTAAGACGCTTTTCCTGTAAGATGCACACGGAAGGTGTCGTGTGCACGCCACGCGTGCGCGTCCAGAGATGAGCATGACAGCGACGCGCGTCCACCACGCACGACAGTCTTCCCCGTGGGCCTCATGGTCCAGCCTTGCACGACGATGAGGATCAGTCGCGACCGCGCGATGAAAGGCACGGCATGGACAACGAGGAGAGCCGCGGCACGGCTGAGGCGCCGCTCAACCCCAACGCCACACGCGACCACCTGGCCAATGAGCGCACCTTCCTGGCCTGGGTCCGCTCGTGCATCGGTATCCTGGCCCTCGGCTTCGTGGTCGCCCGCTTCGGGCTGCTCATCCGCGAGTTGGGACCGCACGCCCCGCGCCGCACCCCCCTCGGGCTCTCCACCGGTTTTGGCGTCGCCCTGGTGGCCTGCGGCGCCGTGCTGGTCGCGCTGGCGACGCTACGCTACCGCGCTACGACGCGTGCGATCGACCGGAACATCTACCATCCCTCCGCAGGGCTCATCCTGCTGCTCTCCGGCGGGTCGGTCCTGGTGGCCGCGTACCTGCTCACGATGACCTGACACAAGGGGAGGGGGGACGCGCCCTGCATCTGGTGGGCGAGACAGAAGCGCTTCTCGTGCGGGCACCGCGCCCCCACACAGACCGCGACATACCGACAGAGGAGGATGACTTGACCACCTCCACCGCCAGAGACCCGGCCCTGACCGTCTACCAGGACGAGCCCTTCAACGCCGGCACGCCCGTCGCCCTGCTGCGCCGCGGCTTCACAACCCCGCAGACCCTCTTCTACGCCCGCTCCCATGCGGCCATCTTTCCACGGCAACTGGAGCGTGGACTCGGCCGGGAGCTGCCGCGTGTCCCGGCCGGATGATGTGCCCTCACCCTAGCACACGTCGTTTCATGAGACAAACGCAGTAATAGCTCACAGGTATTGTACAAATCGATTCCGTTGCTTGTCAGTGGCTTATTCAAGCCGTCTGGATGCAACGTGAGTGCAAAG
>JAABUU010001716.1_pt1 | contig 35024 bp, 37 predicted proteins | sample 5559301 | NCBI WGS metagenome assembly JAABUU01 (sample SAMN10711884, study PRJNA513360) | rock metagenome | isolation source: Antarctica rocks | place: Antarctica: Victoria Land, Richard Nunatak white
GACGTGGTGCCACATCCGTTCGGAGGTCAGGCCGCTGAACACCGCGGGGGCGAACACGAGCACCGCATAGAAGGCGGCCTTGCGCAGCAGCAGCTCGATCCACAGGATCAGCGAGCAGATGATCGTCACCAAAGAGAACAGCAGCAGCGCGAAGGGCCCCCCGACTGTCGAGGACTGCATAGCGACCAGCTGGGCGCCGGTGGAGTGCAAGAACTGGTTCAGGTCGTGCGCCCCGACGGTGGAGAAAGCGGTGGCGACCCCGTCGGTGAGCTCGTTGCCCAGGAACACGGCGAGGGGAAAGAAGGCGCTGGCCACGAGCGAGAGCAGCAGGTAGGCCGTGGCTGTCTTGACCGACTCTCCGGTGCGGCCGGTGCCGGCCGATCGGGCGATCGACAGGATTGCGACCACAAGGGTGAGGAACAACGACAACCCGAAGACCAGACCGTAGATGCGAAGAACGGCAGGGTCCGACGGGTCGATCGCGCTGGTCGCGCCGAGGACGTCGGCGAGCCGGCCGAGGAACCAGCTCGCGGCGGTGGCGGAGGACTTGGCGACGCAGCCGACCGGGTCAGTGGCGCAGTTGACAGCGTCTGCGGCGCCCTGCGCGGTGGAGACCAGGCCGCCGAGACCAGTCGCGCTCGACGTGAACTCGCATGCCTGTCGGACAGCGCCCGACAGGCCCGAGCACGGATCCGGCGCTGCCTGCGCAGGTGCTGCTCCAGCCAGGGATGTGACGACGAGCAGGCCGAGGACGACGGCGAGGGCCTTGACTCGGCCCAAACGACGCCTGGGGTGTGTGGTCGGTGCTGGCTTGCGAGCCTTCACCGGCTGCCTCCGTAGGCGTAGGGGTGGAAGGTGGAAATGGCGAGCGCGATCTGGTCGGCGCTGCTGGGTGGCTGAACCCCTCCCACCGGAGCCGGTCCGGCCGCATGCACGAGACCGGACCACTTCCAGTCGCCCTCCGCCCACTGCAGGTCGATCGAGTCGGTTGCGAACTCGGAAGTGACCGGCGCCTGGGAGTGCAGTCCGGCGACGCCGGCCAACGTGCCGTACCAGGCGGTGACGCGGGCGCGGTCTGGGGTGTAGCTGTCCAGGCGCCAACCGAGCGGCATGACGCGGGAGACGAGCGGGCCACCGGCTGCGTGTCCTTGGGCGTCGACGCCGAAGCCTCGGGCGGCGAGCTGCATACCGGGGTCGATCTGGGCGATGAGGTCGTCGGCAGACCCGGGTGCGGCGATGGTGCGGATGACGTCGTGGCGCCGGGCGGCAACGTACATCTGCGGGTCGGACTGCGCGACGAGGTAACCGGTCGCGGCGGCCACCGCCCCGCTCGGGTCGCGCGGGTAGCCGACCGGGACGCCGTGCACTACCCGCGTCGCGCCAGGAGAGGCGGGGACCGCTGCCCCCGCATCGGTGCTCACCGGCGGCTTCGCTGCCGGGGCCGCGCTCGGGATTGCCGCGGCCGGTCGGCTCGGGTGACGTCCCGCCATCCACAAGCCCGCTGCAGTCAGCAGCAGCAGGGTGAGCGCGACGCCGACGACAAGCGCGGCGCTGACCCGCCGGCGCGGGGGGGTCGCAGGCTCGTACAGCACCTGGTGGCTGGGTTCGTCGAGCAAGGTCATGGCCTTCTCCGGGGGATCGGTAGCGGAGCGGTCCGGACGGGCAGGGCGGCCCAGACACGCTCGGCGGGAGGTAGCGACCGGTACCAGTCGGGGAGGCGGTCGACGTGACTCCCGGCAGGGACCTGGACGACGTGCCGCGTACGTCCCTGTTCGTGCTTGCGGTGCCGTCGGCGACGCCAGCTTCGAAGCAGCATGCAGACGGCGAAGGCGAGCTGCCCGGCGCCCAGCAGGGCCTCCAGGTCGACCCACTCCGCCGTCGTCATGCTCAGACAGCCATGCCGTAGGCGATCGTCGCGAGGGTCGTGATGGAGCCCAGGACCGCGATGCCCACCAGCCCGCCGCGGAACATCTGCTTGCCCTGCTCGGCGGAGTCGCTGTTATAGGAGCGCGCCCCGAACTGCTGCAGGGCCGCTCCCCAGATGGTCCGGCCGATGACGAAGGCCAGGGCTGCGGCCCAGATGACACCGAGCGCCACCTTGGCTTTGCCGCCGACGGCGCCGAATGGCCCCCAGGACGGGCTGACGCCCTGAATGACGTCACCGAGGCCGGCGGCGAGCAGGTGAGCTGAGGCGAGTGTTACCACGGATCCCCTCCTAGGGGTTCGGCCTGGCCCGGATGGCCAGGTGAGGCGACACGCGCTGCGGCTGCCGAACTAGCTGGACTAGTCGTGCGACCGTCTGCTTGTGTCCCTGACGCAGTGTGCACGGCATCCGCCTGCTGTCAACGGCGACAGGACGCTGGTGTAGGTAAACATCTGCGAAACACGGCCAGAGCCGGCGTTTCGTGTTACACAGTGCCGGTACTCATCGGCCGTGGGGGACGCGCATGGAGGACGACGAATCGGCAGCCTTACCGCTGGTGCTGACGGTCGAGCAGGCCGGTCAGCTGCTGCAGATGCCGCCCGACACGGTGCGCAAGTTGCTCAGCGCCGGGCGCCTACCCGGGCGGAAGGTGGGCCGCGAGTGGCGGCTGACGCGGCAAGCACTGATCGATTACGTCTCGGGCGAGGACAACCTTGAGCACAATCGCAGTCGGGCTGACGCTCGGACGGCGCAGGCCTAGCGGAGGTACTGCTGCTTGGCTGGTCGCTGGTGGTGCGGGAGCGGCCCTGGCCGCTGGGCTGGTCGGTCTGCTGCTCCTCGCAGCCTTCGTCGGCATCGCACCTTCGGGTGGCGGCGGGGCGGCCGTTCTACGCGCCGATGCCGTCCCGGCCGCGCTGGCGCCCGACTTCGCCGCGGCCGGCCGGCTGTGCCCAGCGGTCAGCCCTGCCCTGCTCGCCGCGCAGGCCAAAGCGGAAAGCGGCTTTGACGCTTCGGCCGTCTCGCCGGCCGGTGCGGTCGGCCTGGCGCAATTCATGCCGGGCACGTGGGCCATCTGGGGAGGGGACGCGAACGGCGACGGTCGGGCCGACCCGCGCAACCCGGTCGACGCCATCTACGCCCAGGCACGCTACGACTGCGCCCTCGCCACCGACCTCGGCGGGCTAGGTGGCGACATCCCGTCGCTGATGCTGGCCGCGTACAACGCCGGGCCGTACGCGGTCATCGAGGCCGGCGGCATCCCGCCCATTACCGAGACGCGCAACTACGTCACGACCATCCTCGCGTCCGAACGGGAAATGACCGCTCCGGCGGCGCTGACGATTGGTGCCGCGGCTGGACCCGTAGCCAACCGAGCCATCGGCTTCGCAGCAGGCCGCATCGGCACTCCCTACGAGTGGGGCGGGGACGGGGCGGACGGACGCTTCGACTGCAGCGGCCTGACCCAGGCAGCGTTCCGCTCGGGCGGCGTCCAGCTGCCGCGCACCGCTGCCGAGCAGTGGTGGACCGGGAGCCACCCGGCCAGTGGCTCAGAACAACCAGGTGATCTCGTCTTCTTCGGCGGAACGCCGGACAGCATCAGTCACGTCGGCATCGTCGTCGGCAACGGGCTCATGGTCGACGCTCCGCACACCGGGGCGGTCATCCGCATCGAGCCCTACGCGGACTGGGGCGACCTCTACGGCTTCACCCGGGTGACGGGCTGACGCAGCCGACGTGCGCGCCGACGCATCCACCCACCCTTTGCGGCGGCTAGAGGTCGAGGGCGAGCGACTCGCCTCTGGTACGGCTCAGCCGCTCGACCCAGCGCTGTTCACCGTCGCGCATTGGCGGCTCCCGGACGCAGTCCGCGTCACGGTCCGCCACCTCCTCGGAGACGTAGAACGCGCTCGACTCTCGTGCTCGACTGGCCGCGACGTAGCCGGCCTCCCGGTAGGCCGCCTCAGACCCAAGAATGAACGACCGGTCGTACGTCGACCCCTGAGCAACGGCGACGGTTATAGCGTAGCCATGCTGCAGATGGCCAGCCTCGACGTACCAGCGCGGTACCTCGACCATCTGCGACGTGACGCCTCGTTCGTCCTGCCGTAAGACGGTCACGGACTTCTCGGAGGCGGCGGCCACTGCCCAGGAGTCGCCATTGTGCAAACCGAGCGGGTAGTCGTTGCGCCGTGTGACGACAAGGTCACCGCGTTGGAAGGCCCGGTCGACTACGACGAGTGCTGGTCCGGCGAGCGCGCCTAACTGCTCGAGTTGGACGCGAGCACGGCGGTTGAGGTCCTCGACTTCGGCGTTCGTCATCCCGAGCATGACGTGGCTCTTCGTGGGGCTGGTTTGACGGGCGCCGAGCCAGTCGCCGACGAGCCGCTCCCTCGCCTCGTTCTCGCCAGGACTGTGCTGCAGGAAGCCGGCCGCGTCGTAGGCCCGCACGGCAGCTGCGACGTCACCGGAGCGGAGCTCGGCGAGGCGAGTCCTGTCGTCGGGGTCAACCTGGCGGCGGTTGGTGATGAGTTCGATTGTCCGCAGTCTGCGTGCCAGGGAACGGTAGGCGCCACCGGCATCGATCTCGGGTAGCTGGTGGACGTCGCCGACGAGGACGAGCTTGCCGTCTACTGCCGCCACCTCACGCTCGAGCCGAGCGAGCGCCCGGGTCCCGACCTGACCCGCCTCATCGACGACGAGGACCGTCCGGTCCCGAAGCCCGACCCCGCCGTGTGCGTCGAGTTCGTGCAGCAGGCGCGCCACGGTTGAGGTCCGCATGCCGGTCGCCTCCCCGAGGACGCCCGCCGCCTTCGCCGATAGGCACACGCCGACAACGGGGGCGCCGTTCTGCTCCCACGCCTTCGTCGCGACCGCCAGCGATGTCGTCTTGCCCGATCCGGCCAACGCGTTGACGACTGCCACGCCGTCGCCGTCACCGCACAGCCGTCGGACCATTGCCTCCTGCTCGTCTGCGAGCTCCGGCAGTGCGGGGTCGGCGAGTGCCTGCTCGACGACGACTGACGGCGCGAGTCCGTAGATGGCTCGCTGCCGCTGCTGCGCCGACTCCACGAGGGCCTGCTCGGTCATCAGCAACTCTGTGGTGGTGTAGCGCTGCAGGCTCCGACCCCACCCACTACCTCGGCTCCGGCCGGCCCAACGGCCACGACGTCCGGTGCGCGGTCGACGAAATCCCGCGCCGCATGCTCAATCTCCTCGACTGCCGCGCCGCTCGGCAGGGTGGCCGCGAGCAGCCGAAGGACCTCACGCTCATCGAAGGTCGAGGTACGCGCGGTCAGGCCGCTGGGCGCAGCAAGGGCCGTAACCGCCGACTTCATCTCTTCGTCTTGCGAACGGCGCGCGGTTGATCGACCGGACTCGACGAGCTGTTCGACAGCAGCAGGGCCGAAGCGAGCGTGCTCGGCGATCCCGTGCCACTGCTCGAGCAGTGTCTCTGCACTGACGCCGTAGTCCTTTGCGTGACGGGTGTCGAGCGTGGCGATCTGCGCCCCACGGGCGGAGGTCAGGCCTAGGTCGGCCATCCGCTGTTCGATCTCGATGCGCCGCTGGGAGAAGACGCGCAGGACGCTGCGCGGGACGCCGGTGAGCTCGGCCGTGCCGTTGTCCGCGAGCTCCCAGCGCAGGCCGAGGTCGCGCAGCTCGTGACGCAGGTGCGCCTGGTAGAGCGTCCCGGTGCTGCGGGCGTGGCGGTAGAGCTCAGCGCCGTCGAGGCTCGACCAGCGGCCGTCGCTGCCGCGCACCTTGTTGGCAATGACGCAGTGGGTGTGCAGCTGCGGGTCGCCGGCCCGGCTGGAGCGGTGCCGGAAATGCGCCGCGACGAAGCCGGACGTCTCGATCCGCTCGAGGCCGGCCTTGCCGCGGCGGCCGTGCGACGCGACGCGCTCGAGGTGCGCCAGGGCCTGGTCGACCGCCCGCTCGTGGGCGAGCCGGATGCGGTCGCGGACTTCGGGTGGTCCGAGGACGCCAAGCAGGCTGACGGACTTTGGGGCGGAGAAGGTTAGGTCGAAGCCGGGGACCTTGTTGGCGGTCCATCGCCGGCCGAGGTACTTGCCGGTGTGCGGGTCGCAGCCGGAGAGCAGGACAGTGAAGTCCTGCCCGTCGACGGTGCCGTGCAGGTCGAGCGAGGCGCTGCCGGAGCCGCCCCAGCGGCCGGGCGCCTCCCCGGCGTGGACGTAGTAATCCTCAGCGCCGTGAGCGACCTGCTCGAGGTAGTACTGGCCCTGGCCGGGCGCCATCTTGCCGATGCTGAGCACGTGCGTTCCACCGCATGACGGGAGGTTAGCACCTTAGGTGCAAATGTGTGTGCGTCTATTCGTCTAGACGTGTGCCGTCAGATCGGCTGCTCGATCGCTCGGTGGCGAGCTGCTCATCGAGGTCGAGCAAGTGGTTCGCGTGGGCCGCTTGGTGGTGGTCCTCGTTCCGGTCAGCTGCTTCATCATCGTCGGCTGTCTCTGCTGTGTCAGGGCGCATCTCGCCAGCGTGCCTCTCATCGTCGGTAGACGCAGCAACGGGCGCCCTCCTGTGGAGAGCGCCCGTCGTGGTGGTGAGGCTGCGGTCAGCCGCCGCTCGCTTCTTCTCGGCGACGCTCGAGCCGGCCTACCCTCGCCTCGAGTGCTGCGAGCCGATCCGCGGTTCGACTGATATCGGTCGATGGTGACGGCGTAAGGGCTGGCGAAGCGACGGTCACCGGTCGGATTGAGCGCTCGAAGGCCGCCGCCGCTCTACGCCGCTCCGCCACCTCGTCCTCGTCCGGGAACAGGTCGGCCAGGACCGGCGCAACGTTCTGCCAGCATGCCGCTACGGACTGGACGGCCGGCTGATCGAGGCAGACTACAGTCAGGCGGCCGACCTGCACCTGCACGTAGGGGTGTCCGGCGACGGCGGTTGTTGCGCCGTCGACCGAAACGGGGCTCTGCGCGCGAGCGCACTGCACGACTGCCGTCGCAACCATCAGCGGCCGGTCCCGATCATTCGCGTTGCGCGGCTCGGGGCTGATGTGACCGGCGGGAAACGCACGCTCCGCGATGTCTCGGGCCTTCAACCACGCGCGGGTGTGGCTGAGGACGGCATGCCGGTCGTTCAGGTAGAGCAGGATGCGACCGATCGTGACGGCGATGTGCCTGCCGGTCGCGTCCTCCCCGGTGCGGATGCTGGTGCTCTGGGCGCCGCGCAGGACGACGCTGGCGGCGACGTCGCAGGTGAGCGCTTCTGCCCAGTGAAACTGCTGAGAGGGGCGGGACGAGCGGGTTCCGGTCATGGTGACTCCCACGGGAAGTGGGGGCTGTGCCCCCGGGCGCTAAGGGCGGCGGCTCCGCCGCTGCCGCAAGTGCCACCCAAGGGGTCGCAGAGGCTCCGGGGTCAAGGACCGGCCGAAGGCCGGGTGCGCAGCACCGCGCCAGCGTCCTTGAGGCTGGAGGGGCGGCCCCTCACACTCCGGGGGCACAGCTCGTGGGAGCGCAGCGCTGGCGCTTGCGCCAGCTCAGTCAGAGCGCCGCAGGCGCGCCCTTCAGCCGCGATGGCTCATTCGGAGCGGACCTCAGATGCGTGAGGCTGGCGCTTCGACAGGCAGCAGCCCGACCCCATCGTGCTGTCGCAGTATAGGACCGTCTGGCGCGAGTGCGTCGATCACACGGACTGCGTACGCCTCGTCCATCACGGCCTTCGCCTGCCGAGCGTCAGCCCAGCGGAAGCGGCGGACTTCGGTGCTCAGACCCGCCTCGGCCGTGGGGTCAGTGAGTCGGCAGCGGAAGACGAGCGCGACGATGCCGCGGAGCATGTTCTTGTAGACACCGGTGAGCCGCTCGATGTCGATCTCGAGTCCGGTCTCCTCGCGGATCTCGCGGCGTAGGCCGTCCTCGATGCTCTCGCCAAGCTCGAGCACACCACCTGGGGGTTCCCAGTGATCGTTGTCGACGCGCTGGGTCAGCAGAACCTTGCCGGCGCCATTGACGATCACGGCGGCCACGCTCACCGAGTGCCGTGGCGTGTCGGTCAAGACGATCTCCTGCGGCTAGTCTGCTGGTCCAGCCGAGTGTAGGAGTAGCCCAGTGCCGCGTCAGGTCGACCCCACTAGCGACCGGCCGGCGTTCAAGCAGATCGCGGACATCCTGCGCCAGGAGATTCAGTCAGGCGCTCTCGCTCCCGGAGCTCGCCTTCCTTCTGAGCGCGAGCTCATCGACGACTTCGGATCTGCACGCGGGACCGTGCGGCAGGCCATCGCTCTGCTCAAGAGCGAGGGGCTGGTCGTCACCGAGCACGGCCGCGGCGGGTTCGTCCGCGCGCGCCCACCAGTGCGCCGGCTTGCCTCGAATCGCTTTGCCCGCAGCCAGCGCAAGGCCGGGCGCGCCGCCTTCCTCGCCGAGGCCGAAGCCGCCGGCGCGAAGCCGTCGGTCGACTCGTTGCACGTCGCCAAGGGGGAGGCGGACGAGCGGGTAGCTGGCTGGCTCGGCGTCTCCCCCGGCGACCCGGTGCTCATCCGCCAGCGGCGCTACCTGCTCGACGAGCAGCCGGTCGAGTTCGCGACCTCCTACGTCCCGTGGGACATCGCGGAGGGGACGCAGATGACCGAGGAGGACACCGGCCCCGGTGGCATCTACGCCCGAATCGAGGAGCACGCTCACCCACTCAAGCGCTTCTCAGAGGACGTCCGCTCGCGAATGCCCACCCCGGACGAGGTGAAGACCCTGCGGCTCGGGCCAGGTGTCCCGGTGTTCGTGCTGCTGCGGCAAGCGCACGACACGAAGGGGCGCGTCGTCGAGGCCTGCGACACCGTGATGGCCGGAGACCGCTTCGTCCTCAGCTACGAGCTTCCCGCCAAGTAACAACACGCTGGCCTACTTGTCTAGACGAGTGTCCGAGCGTGCGCTATTTTGCGTTCATGAGGCAGCGCCATGGAGAGCAAGAGGCCACCGAACCGCACGACCTCACCCTTCACGAGGCAGCTGCGTTCCTGCGCCTCTCGCCGCTCGACGTCCTCTGGGCGGTCGCGATGCGGCAGCTGCCCCACCGCCGGCAGGGCTGGCGGATATACATCCGCCGCGACGAGTTGCTGCGGGCCCTCGCAACAGGCGGAGACCAGCATGGCCGTTCCTGAGGCCCAGGGCCTCCCGCCGGTGCTCGACGTGCCCGCAGCAGCGGCGCTGCTCGGCATCAGCCGCAGCACCGCATATGAACTCGTGAGGACCGGCCGCTGGCCGACTCCCGTCCTGCGACTCGGTAGGCTCATCCGCGTTCCGTCCGCGGCGCTGGTCCAGCTGCTCGAGGGGCAGGCTCCGCTGTGAGGTCTCGACGAGGCTTCAGTGCGTGAGGGCAGCCTCCACCAGCGCCACACCAGCCACTGCCCCCGGTCGTCCGACGGTGCGCTGCTGCCGCACAAGTGCCGCGCCAGCTGGTCCTTCCGCATCGATCTAGGCAGGGGGTACGACGGCCATCGACGCCAGGTGAGTCACGCAGGCTTCCCCACGAAGACTGCTGCTCTCGCCGCCATGAAGGCGGTGCAACAGTCGCACGACGAGGGCAACGATCACGCACGGACTCTGCTGCTCGGGAGCTACCTCGACGAATGGCTGGCGGCTAAGCGCAGCCTGCGGCCGAGCACACGACAGGCCTACCGCAGCCACCTCGACCTCTACCTGCTGCCGCGACTCGGCCACGTCAAGCTGCAGGAGCTGCGCCCGCACCACATTGACCGCTTCTTCATGGAGGTCGCAGGCGGTACCCGCAAGCCGCTGTCGAGCACGTCCCTGCACCGGCTGCACGCGACGCTGCGCTCCGCTCTCGCGTCAGCCGTGAAGCGACGGCTGATCTCGCACAACCCGGCCAGCCATGTCGAGCTGCCATCGAAAGAGCGCGTGTCCGAGCCCGTCTGGACGGTCGAGGACGTCCACCGCTTCCTGACGTACGCCGCCGATGACCGGCTCGCAGCCCTCTACCGGGTGGCTGTCGTCGCCGGCCTCCGGCGGGGAGAGCTCGTCGGCCTCCGGTGGATCGACGTCGACTTGGGGGGCGGGGCGATCCGGGTTGCGCAGCAGGTGGTCCAGCTCGGCACACAGCTGCATGTCGGCCGGCCCAAGACCCGATCCGGCGAACGTCTTATCGCGGTCGATCCCGCGACCACCGCCCTGCTGGTAGCGCATCGCGAACAGCAGCACCGCGAACGCATCGCCTGGGGCGCTGGATGGCACGAGACCGGCCACGTCTTCACCTACCAGGACGGGCGCGTGCTGCAGCCGGGATACGTGACACAGAAGTTTCGACGGGATGCGGAGCGGGCGGGTCTGCCGTCAATCCGCTTCCACGGTCTGCGACACACCAGCGCGAGCCTGGCTCTCGCGGCCGGCGTCCCGATGAAGGTCGTCAGCGACCGTCTGGGGCACTCCACGACGACCATCACGGCGGACCTCTACAGCCACGTTCTGCCGGCCGTAGCGCGGGATGCCGCCGACGCGATTGGCGCTCTGTTCGAGCATCGCGAATGAAGATCTGTGCACAAACGGTGCACGAATCTATCCCTCAAGATCGACAAGAAGGAGCGACCAGATGCGAGTCAGCAGGTCAGAGCGGGTGGGCCGTCGGGGGATCGAACCCCGAACCCGCGGATTAAAAGATGATCCGTAAGTCGTGCACGGGTGTCCCCCGACGTCTGTCCTCGCTGTTCAGAGGGTTCGCGTCGTCCACCCGGGTGCGCACGCGAGTAGGGCAGTGCACCGGGGTGGCTGCCGCCGTGGCTGCCACTCCACACCACCACACGAGACGCTGCCCGTCCTCATACCGTCGGACCGGCGAAGGCGCGTTGGCAACTTGATTTGAGAGTCAGGCACGGGCCGGGCTCTTCAGCAGGACGATTGATTGGGGGATGTTCGGAAGCGTATGAAGGTAGGCGTTGACGCGCGGCCTAGGCCCTGATCCACCGTCGATCTTGATGGGTTGGGCGTGCCGGAACGCCGGGATGTGCCCTTGTGCAGCAGGAGAATTGGAACTGCTGAGGAACCGATTCTGGCTGTCACGAAGGGCATCTGGCCGATGCAACTATCGCACGTCGCTCCGGTGCGCTGCGCGGTGTTTGACGATCCAAATTTGGTGTCGGCCGCCGGGCTGGTCCCGGTGCTCGGGTTGGCGCAGCGGGTGGACCTGGGCGAGTTGGCTGGCAAGCATGTGACGGTGGCCGTGGGCCTGGCTCGGCGGCGGGATTGGTGGCCGCGCTGGTCGCCGGCATGGTCGCCGGCGCCGATTCGATCGATGACATGGATCTGCTGCGGCACGGTGCGATGGGGCGGCTGTTCCTTGGGGGGGCATCGACGCTGGGAACGTTTCTGCGCGGGTTCCGGTTCGGGCATGTCCTGCAACTCGACGCTGTCGCGGCCCGGTTGCTCGCCGGCCTGGCGCGCCACGCCCCGATTCTCGCCACCGATGCTGTCGAGTTCACCTATCTCGACATCGATGACATGGTGCGCTCGACGTTCGGATACGCCAAGCAAGGTGCGGCTACGGCTACAGCGGCGTCAAAGGCCTCAACGCGCTGCTGGCCACGGCCGCGACCACGGCGCCGGTGATCGTCGCGACCTGCTGCGGAAGGGTTCGGCGAACTCGGCCCGCGGCGCCGCACGCCTGGTCGCCGACGCCATCACTACCACCAGAGCCTGTGGCGTGAGCGGTCTGCTGGTCCTGCGCGGCGACAGCGCCTACTACACCCGCGACGTGATCGCCGCCGCCCGCCGCTCCGGCGTCCGGTTTTCCGTCACCGCCCGCAAGGACAAGGCCGTGAGCGCGGCGATCGCCGCGGTGCCCGACGTTGTAGACGTTGGCCGACCTCCAAGCGGCCGCTGTCCACCTTACTACCTACCGTAGTAGGGTGGGGCCGTTCTCCAAGGCCCAACTGAGAGGTCGATCCTCGTGCAACTTCCTGGAGTCTCGCCCTTCCCCCCCGAGTTTGCCGCTCGCTACCGTGAGCGCGGCTACTGGGAGGACAAACCGCTGGTCTCCCACTATCTCGCCTCTTTCGAGAAGTGGCCGGACCGTGTCGCGCTCATCGACGATCAGGAGACTGTGACCTACTCGGAGCTCGCGACCCGAGCTGAGCAGACGGCCCGCAATCTGCTCGATCTGGGTCTGCAACCCCTGGACCGCGTCGTCGTTCAACTGCCGAACACGGCCCTGTTTGCCTCGTTCTACATCGCGTTGCAGCACATCGGGGCGGTGCCGATTATGGCGCTGCCGTCGCACCGCTTCCGCGAGGTGGAGCAGTTCGTCCGGCTCTCGGGTGCGGTAGCCCTGGCGACACCGGCCAGCGCGAAGGACGCTGACTTCCGCTCCATCTTCACTCGGGTGCGCGCCGAGCAGCCGAGCCTGCGCCTCCACGTCCTACAGGGCATCGAAGCGGACACGGGTACGGCGGCCCTGGCGGATGCCGCAGGGCCAGTGACGGTGCGCTTGGAGGAGTTGCACACTAGGACGCCGCAGGCGACAGACTCCGCGTTGCGGGCGTTGACGGCCGGCATCGACGCCGAGGACCCGGCAGTCTTCCAACTGTCCGGTGGTACGACGGGCATTCCGAAGCTGATACCGCGCAGCCACAACGACTATGCCTTCAACTCCTACCTGGCCAACACGGTCTGCGACATCCGTGAGGGCGATGTCCTGCTTGATGTGCTCCCGGTTTCGCATAATCTGCCGCTCGCGTGTCCCGGCATGCAAGGCTTTCTGTTCGCGGGAGCCACGGTGGCGATGAGCGTCTCCACGCGTAGCAGCAACATCTTCACGCGCATTGCCCGGGACCGCGGCACGCACATGCACGTCGTTCCGGCTCTGCTGATCAAACTGGTCAACGATCCGACCGCGGTTGAGTTTGACCTGGCGAGCATGCGGGTCATCCAGAGCGGCGGCCAGCGCCTGCAGCCAGAGACCAGGACGCGTGCCGAGAAGGTCTTCCCGTCGGCGACTGTGCAGGAGAACTTCGGCATGGCCGAGGGGCTGCTCATGTTCGTCCGGCTCGACGACCCGGCACAGGTGCGCCTGGAGACGGTGGGGCGTCCGATCTGCCCGGACGATGAGGTTCGCATCGTTGACGAGGCCGGAGCGGACGTCATGGACGGTGAGGTGGGTGAGCTATGGACCAGGGGGCCCTACACGCTGCGGGGCTACTACAACGCCCCCGAGCACAACGCCCGAGCCTTCTCCGCTGACGGCTACTACATGTCGGGCGACCTGATGTGGCGCCACCCCAGCGGGAACTATGTCGTCGCCGGCCGGAAGAAGGACCTCATCAACCGCGGCGGCGAGAAGATCTCCGCCGAGGAGATCGAGAACCTCGTCCTCACCCACCCTGCCGTGGTCAACGTCGCGTGCATACCGGTGGATGACGACATTCTCGGCGAGAAGATGTGCGCGTGCGTTATCCTGCGCCCTGGTCAGGCGCTGACACTGCCCGAGCTTGTCGCCCACCTCGCAAGCTTGGAGGTGGCCAGGCACAAGCTGCCTGAATATCTACACGAGTACGACGAGTTCCCGCTATCACCAGTGGGTAAGGTTTCCAAGAAGGATCTCGTCGCAGAGTTGCGTGATCTCGCTCACCGCTCGGTCCCTTAGGCATTCGTGGCTACCTACCGCGGTAACCTCTAAGGTGACGGAGGGAGAACCGCGATGTCAGTCGACGCGCAGGCCGAGAGCGAACAGTTCGCGCAGGCTCTGCTCACGCTGGGCTTCTCGCAGTACGAGGCTCGGTGCTATGTAGGTCTGCTGGGACCAGGTCCGCAGACCGGGTACGGGGTATCCAAGACGACCGGCGTCCCTCAACCGAAGGTCTACGAGACGCTGCGAAAGCTCGTCAGCCGCGGCGCCGCCCGCCAGCTGCCCGGTGAGCCGGTCCACTTCGCGGCGGTCCCACCGCGGGATTTGCTTGACGGGCTGCACAGCTCCTTCGACTCCCGTGTTGAGCACGCTCGAAGCATCAGCGCCAGGCTCGAAGTCGCTGCGGCACCGCCAATGCAGGAGCCGGTCTCCCGCCTTGGCGACCGGGCCGACGTGGTCAAAGCGGCGGCATCGGTGATCGACGCGGCGACGAGGCGGATCTACGTGTCGGCGACTGCCCAAGAGCTCGCCAGCCTCCGCACGCCCATCCAGTCGTGTGTCAAGCGCGGTGTCGACGTCGTCGTACTCTGCTTTGGCAAGATGCCTTTCCAGTCGCAAGGAGTCCGCGTCTTTCGGCACGCCAGCACTCAGGGTGCCGTTTTCCGGCACCACCAGTCGCGGCACATTGCCCTCGTGGTCGACTCTCGCCGCACCATCTTCGGCCTGGCACCTGACGGTCACGACTGGTCCGGTATTGACACCGGCAGCGAGCTGGTCATCGCTGCGGTGAAGGGCTACATCCGCCACGACATCGATCTGCAACAGATCTTCGGCGACTTCACCGACGACCTGCTCGAGGCGTACGGCCCAGGGCTCCAGCAACTCGAGAGCTACCGGGCCGATGTCACCTCGAGCTCCGACGCGGCTGCCGGCCCTAGCCGGGCAGCTCAGACGGCCTAATCCGTCGGCAGTGTCGCCGTTGAGCTCACGCACGGAAAGTGGCTGGTCATGAAGGAAGCACTTGTCGTTAGTGCGCGACGGACACCTATTGGCCGCGCCGTGAAAGGCTCCCTGAGCGGGGTCCGGCCAGACGACCTCGTCGCCGGGGTCATCGCCGACGCGGTCGCTCATGCAGGCCTCGACCCTGCCCGGTTCGATGACCATGCGCTCGGCACGGCGTATCCCGAAGGCAAGCAGGGCGCGAACCTCGCTCGCCGGGCGAGCCTGCTCGCCGGTCTTTCGACGTCGGTTCCCGGCAGCACCATCAACCGCTTTTGCGCCTCCAGCCTGCAGGCGCTGCGGGTCGCCACTCACGCGCTGTGGTCGGGTGAGGCCGGGGCCTATCTAGTCTCGGGCGTCGAGTCGATCAGCCAGGTGGGCCGCACGACGCGGCCTGAGGACCAGCACCCAAGCTTCCTCGACGGCTCGCTGCCGGACGTCTACATCTCCATGGGGCTGACCGCCGAGAAGGTCGCGAAACAGTACGACATCTCCCGCGAAGACATGGACGCTTTCGCGTTCGACAGCCACCGCAAAGCCGTCGCAGCCACAGACGCGGGGGTGCTCTCGCGCAGCATCCTGCCGGTCGAGTTGCCCGGCGGTGTCACCGTAAGCACGGACGACGGGCCCAGGCGCGACACAACCCCGGAGCGGTTGGCACTGCTTCCCGCTGCTTTCGTCGACGGCGGGTCCGTGACAGCCGGCAACTCGTGTCCGCTCAACGACGGAGCCGCCGCCGCGGTTCTTGTCAGTGATGCGGTCGCCAAGCAGGAAGGCCTGACCCCGAGAGCCCGAATCATCGGAACAGCGGTGAGTGGCGTCGATCCTTCGGTGATGGGAGTCGGCCCGATTGAGGCGATCCGGACCGTGCTGCGCCGCGCCGACCTGCGCATCGAGGACGTCGACGTGGTCGAGTTCAACGAGGCGTTCGCCAGCCAAGTCCTCGCGGTCAGCCGTGAGGTGGGGATCGACGTGGACCGCCAGCTCAACCCTTCGGGTGGTGCTATCGCGCTGGGGCACCCTTTCGGTATGACCGGGGTGCGGCTGCTGTGTACCCTGCTGGACAACCTCGATCACACCGACGGCCGGATCGGGCTCGCCACACTGTGCGTCGGCGGCGGCCAGGGCATGGCTCTGCTGCTCGAACGGCTCTGAGCGAAGCATTTCCCGGCGTTGCGCACCCGCCGTGTCGTACGGGGCACCACGGGCGGCATGCGGCCTCAGGTGGTTGCGGTAAATCCGCCGTCGATCACCATGATCTCCCCGGTGACGAAGGGGTGTGAGGTTGCCATGGCCCAGATGCTCTCCGCAACGTCATCGAGGGTTACGTTGCGCTGCAACGGGGTGAGCATCGCGCGGCGCTCCATCAGCCTGTCGTAGTTCTCCCCGAGCGTGCGCTCCATCCACTCGCCGGCGATCCAACCAGGCGCGACACCATTGACCCGCACCTGCGGTGCCATCACCGCCGACAGGGTCTTGGTGAGGCTGACGACGGCCGCCTTGCTGGCGGCGTAGACCAGCGGCTGCGGCCCCGGCCGCAGTCCGACGATGCTCGCGACGTTGACGACAGAGCCCCCAGCCTCGCGTAGCGCCGTCTCGGCCGCCCGGACGACCTGAACGATTGAGCGGACGTTGGTGGCCATGACTCGGTCCCAGTCGTCCAGGTCGATGTCGTGCAGCTTCTTGGGCGGGGTCTCACTCGTCGTCCCAGCGTTGTTGACCAGGACGTCGAGCCTGCCGCCGCCGGCGACGGCCTCGGCCACGAGCGACTGCACCGCGTCGTCATCGGCGACATCGGCCTGAACGGCCCGGTGCTTGCCGCCGACATTGTGCAACTCGGCCAGTGTCTGCTCGGCGCGGTCCTGCGAGCGGCTGTAGTTGATGGTCACGTCATAACCGCCGCGGGCCAGCCGCAACGCCGCTGCCCGGCCGATCCCCGACGCGGAGCCGGTCACCAGCGCCAGCGGGCGCCCATTCTGCTGCTCGGTCACGAGCCACTCCTCCCGCTCATCAGTCCTGCTGGTCACAAGCCGAGCACGCGCTCGGCATTGCCGTGAAACACCTGCTCGAGCACCTCGTCCTTGTAGCCGAGGTCGGCCCACTCCTGCAGCAGCCGCGGGAACGGGATGCTCGGATGGTCCGTCCCAAACATGACCTTGTCGCGCAGCCGGCCCCGGACATCGGCGCGCAGCGAAGGCGGGAAGTACTTCGGCGCCCAGCCGGACAGCTCCCAGAACACATTGCCCTTGTGCAGTGCCACTGCTGTCATCTCATCGATCCAGGGCCAGCCCGGATGCGAGGCGATGATCGTCAGCTCTGGCAGGGCCGCGGCCAGGTTGTCGACGGCGAGGGGATGGGCGTGGCTGATCCGCGCGCCAAGTCCCCCGGGCAGTCCTGCCCCCATGCCGGTCGTTCCGACGTCGATCATCACCGGCAGACCCAAGTCGGCGATCCGGGCGAACAGCGGGGCGTGCTCGGGGTCGTCGACCTGGAAGTGACCCATGATCGGATGGAAGTGGAAACCCAGGACGCCGTCCTCGGCCGCGGCCCGCTCCGCTTCAACGATGGCTGCATCGCCCAGCAGGGGGTCGACCGCGCCCCAGGCTCCGACGAAGGTCTCGGGATAGCGGTCCCGCATGGCGGCGACGGACTTGTTGCCGCACGGTGGAGCTCCAGTGAGGGACTCGATGTCGAAGGCGACGAGAACGGCCTGAAGGCCCACAGCGTTGATGTCGGCGACGACGTCGGCTTCCGAGCGGCCGACCCACGGCTTGTTCCAGTACTTGGCTAGGGCGTCGGCGTAGGGGCCTTGCGAGCGGACCCACTCCTCGGTCCCCGGATAGCAGTGCAGGTCGATCCGGCGCATGGAGGCCGCCCTTCGGGTACGTGCCGCAGTGACAATCGTGTCGAGAATATGCTACCTACGGAGGTAGGTAATGCGCTAGCCTCATCCTGAACGGGAGGAGCCTCGTGACTGGCAGCGGCAGTTCGAACCGGTGGTCATTTGTCACCGTGCTCACCAACGGCGGCGGGGGTACCTCGTCCCGGGTCGGGGTGCAGCGAGTCGGCCGGGACGAGATCCGGATACCTGATCTGTTTCGAGGCTTCACGGGAGTGCTCGAGGTCGTCGAGCAGTGGGACGCGCTGGCCGGCGACTTGCGCACCCTCGACCCCGACGACGGTGAGCTGCTCGTCGGCGCCCGGCTGACAACGCCGCTCGCCTTCCCGCGCAAGGTCCTCTGCTCAGGGCCTAACTTCACCGACCACCTGGCGGAGATGGGGGAGTCTGGACTGGGAGACTCCTGGACCGGCTACTTCTTCTTCAAGCCGCCCACTACGACACTGGTGGGGCCCACGGACCCGGTCCTGGTCAGTGCGGACTGGGAACGGGACCGGGTTGACTGGGAGGGCGAACTGGCGGTAGTCATCGCCCGGGGCGGCCGCGACATCACCGCCGAGGCCGCGCTCGAGCACGTCGCGGGCTATGCGGTCGCCAACGACATCTCGCTGCGCGGCCCACACCGGCGTGACACCCCCGCCGCTCCGTTCGTCTGGGACTGGACAGCCTCCAAGGCGGCGGACACCTCGCTGCCGCTCGGTCCCGGCCTCGTGCCGGGCTGGCAGGTGCCGGACCCGCAGCAGCTGTCGATCAAGACGTGGGTGAACGGGACGATCCGGCAGGACGGCACCACCGCTGACATGGTGCTCGGGGTAGCCGAGCTCATCCGAGACGCCAGCGCACTGGTGACGCTCGAGCCGGGCGACGTCATCGTGACCGGAACCCCGGCGGGGGTCGGTGCTTCCAGCGGCACGTTTCTGCGCCCCGGCGATGCCGTCGACGTCGAGATCGAGGGCATCGGGCGGCTGGCCAACACCATCACCCTCCGTTAGGACACAGCGAGTCAGAAGGGACCCACATGACCGGACAGATCACGCACCTTCGCAGCATCGCCATCACGGCGACAGAACCGGCGTCCTTGTTGCCGTTCTACGAGGACGCCTGGGGACTGCAGCAGGTCGCCACCGACGACGACGGAGCGATACACCTGCGGGCTCGCAGCGGGGAGCACCGCGTGTTGTCCCTCGTCCCCGGCGACGGGCACAGCCTAGCGGCGATCAGCCTCGCCACCGCCTCCGCCGCAGACGTCGAGGAGGTCGCGCGGCGGGCCGCATCGGCCGGCATCGACATCGAGCGAGGACCGGCACCGCTGGACGGGCCGGGCGGGGGTTACGGTGTCGTCCTTCGTGACCCGGAGCACCGGCGCATCGAGGTCAGCTGCGACGTCACCGCGCACCTCGCCGGGCCCGCCCGCGAATACGGGCCGGACCGGCTCAGTCACATCGTCCTCAATTCCACCGACATGGCCGCCACCCAGGAGTTCTTCGTCCGCGTCCTGGGCTTTCGGGTGTCCGACCGGTATGAGAACGACCAGATGGTCTTTCTTAGCTGCAACCGCATCCACCACTGCGTCGTACTCGCACCCGGCCAGTGGACGTCGCTGAACCATGTGGCGTTCGAGGTCCAGTCCACCGATGAGGTCATGCGGGCGCTCGGCCGGTTGCGCAAGGCCGGCTTCGAGACGGTGTGGGGTCCGGGCCGGCACGGGCCAGGGGGCAACGTCTTCGCCTACTTCGTCGATCCTGTCGGCAACGTCATCGAGTACACGGCCGAGCTGCTCGTCATCGACGACGAGTGGGAGCCGCACGAGTGGCCGCGGACGCAGGAGAACGCCGACGTGTGGGGAACCAGCGGCGGCATCACGCCGGCAGTCATCCAGGCGATGGCCAATCCTCCTGTGGCGGCGCGGTCCCGATGAAGGCCATCGTTCTCACCGAGTTCGGTCCCCCTGACGTCCTGCACCTCGCCGAGGCACCGACCCCGGATCCGGGGCCCGGCGAGGTCCGGGTCCGGGTCGTGGCGGTGGCGGTCGCCCGGACCAAGGACGTGGCGGCCCGCGCCGGGAGCCCGCCTTTCGGCCCCCAGATCCGGCGGTTCCCGCACATCCTCGGAACCGAGCACGCCGGCGTCATCGACGCCGTCGGTGACGGCGTGGCGGCCGACCTGCTCGGTCGTGGGGTCGCGGTCTCGGCGGTGCTGAGCTGCGGACACTGCCGGGCGTGTGAGCGGGGCAGGGAGGAGGCGTGCGCCTCGTTCCAGCTGATCGGCGTGCACCGCCCCGGCAGCTACGCCGAGTTCGTCGTCGTTCCGGCTCCCAACGTGCATGCCCTGCCGGACGGCGTCACGTTCGCGCAGGGCGCCGCAATCGCCGCCAACGGCCCGGTCGCCCGTGCGCAGCTCGACGCCGGCGACGTGGGCCGGGGTTCTGTCGTGCTCGTCGTCGGAGCTGCCGGGTCGCTCGGCTCGACAGCGGTTGCTCTGGCGGCCTTCCGCGGCGCTCGGGTGATCGGCATCGACCGCCTGGCAGCTCGGCCGGATTGCGTTGAGGGGCTGCCCCTCGCCGCGGCACTCGACGGCGAGTCCCCGGACCTCAACGCGCGCATCATGGACGCTGCCGGGCCCTGGGGCGTCGACTGCGTCGTCGACAACTTGGGGCTCGACTCACTGTGGGAGCAGTACCGCCCAGCGCTCGGCGACATGGGCCGGATCGTCGTGTCCGGAGCGATCAGCCGGGACCCGCTGCCGATGCATCTGCTGCCCTTCTATCTGCGCAGCCAGTCGCTCATTGGCGTAAGGACTGGTAACCGGCACCAGATGACGGCGATGTGGGCCGATGTAGAAGCCGGGTTCCGGCCGCCGGCCACGCACGTGTCCAGCACGTCGTGGCTCGACGTCGCCGCGGCGCACGCTCGGGTGGAAACAGGAACCGCACCCGGCCAGATCACCCTGGACGTCGGTTGAGGGCCGAGCGGACGGGCGACGCAGACCGAACCTGGGGGACGGGTGCTGCGCCGCCGCTGCTGTGGCTTGTCGAGAGGTGCGCCGTTCCGTGGCCCGAGATAGCAGCCCGCATCGCCGAGCACGAGACGTCCGCGCAGGAGCCCCCCGTTGCGGGCCGTCTGGCGGCCGGCTCCCTACACCGCCGCCAGCGGGATCCCGGCGGGGAAACGCCTTCCCCGATCATGACCGTCGCCGACCAGGAACAGGCACGCGGAGTCGCTGCCGCCTACCCGCTGGTGCAAGCCGGCCTGCGCCGGTCGTCATCCGGCAGTGGCGGGTGACCAAGCAGACGGCGGGCTTCTTGCAGCCGCCGCTCAACACGGACGGGGAGCGGTAATGCCGGAGGCCATGCTGGCGCCTGGTCAGGGACGTCAGATCCGGGGCGGGGGCATGCAGGCGACGCTGAAGGTCGCTGGAGGTCCGGAGGCGCTCACGTCAACCTTTGAAGTTGTCATACCGGTCGGCTACGACGTCGGCGCCCATGTCCACGCGACCGGTGAGGAGCTGTTCTACGTCGCCCACGGCACCCTCGACATTCTCGCTTTCGAGCCGGTCGAACGCAGCGGCGACTGGCACCAGTGGCGATCCGCGGACGGCAGGAGCTATCTGCGAGGCGGCCCCGGTTCGCTGCTGTTCGTCCCCGCAGGGTGTCCGCACGCCTTCGCGAACCTCTCGTCCGAGCCCGTGACCATGCTGTTCCAGTCGGCACCATCCGGTCACGAGGACTACTTCGAGGAGCTCGCCACGCTGCTCAGCGACAGCGACAACCAGCCGGATCCGGCTCACATGGCCGCCCTGCGGGCGCGACACGGCATCGTGCAGATCACGCCGTTCCGCGACCACAGCAAGAAATGAGCCTTACCCGAGCTGCCCGGCAGCTGAGCCGAAGCGCCCTTTGACCACTGTTTCAATGCCCCGGGCCGGGTGGCCGGCGAGATCAGCGACGTCGGTCGTCACCAGCGGCGAAGCCTCCTGGCAGATCAGCACCGTGTCGCGGGCATGCCAGTCCGGGCGGCCCAGACCACGCAGTAGCGCAAGGGCTTGCTCCCCGTCGACGTAGTCAGGGCGAACTGGGACGTCGAACACCGGGGACAGTGCATCTGCAACATCCGCCGTCGTAATGGCGGCCGGTCCGGTCGGGACAACCACCTGCCCTGCTGGATCGACACTCGTCAGCAGCGCCGCAGCCACGTCCGCGACATCGGCTGCCCCCACCATGCCGACCGGACGGTCGGGCGCAATGAAGGTCGACAGAACACCGGCCCGCAGCTGGTCGACACGGTGCAGAAGGTTCTCCATGAAGTATTGCGGACGCAGGATCGCATGCGCCAGACCGCTCGCGCGCAGCGACTGTTCACCCGCCCAGTGCCAGCGTCCCATCGTCAGGGCCGTGTCGGATGAGCTGTCGAACGCCGACAGCTTCACCACCCGCTCGACATGCGCGTCTTGGGCTGCCTGGACCTGGATCTCTTGCCAGCGGACCTGTTGCTCGCCAGGGGGGGACATGAGGAACAAGGCGTCAGCCCCGCGTGCGGCCTCGCGCATCTCCGCAAGGTCGCCAAAGTCGGCAACCACGACCTGCAGCCTCTCGGCGCGGCTCCACGGCACCTCGACACCGGGCTGCACGACGGCCCGGACGTCTGCGCCGAGCTCAAGCAGGCGGGCGACCAAGGCGCTGCCTACTTGCCCGGTCGAGCCAGTCACAGTGATCATGTACACACTCCGTCCCTCGTTGCACTCCGGCCCGCCCGACTCGGCTGCCGGCCATAGTACCTACGATAGTAGTTAGTATAAGCTTCGGCTGCGATTCGCCCCAGCAGCAGCGAGCAGTCACGTCCCGGAGGTCACCGTGGTCGACGTCAACGTCGCTCCGTTCGAGATCGAAGCACGAACCCGAGCCGGCGACCTGGTCCGGGCTGACGTCTACCTGCCGGAGGGCGCGACTGACCCGCTACCTGTCGTGCTCGGCGCCTCTCCGTATCAGAAGGCGTTGCGCCATCTGCCCGGAGTTCCGGTCTTTCCCTTTACCGAGTACGGGCCGATCCAGGTCTACCTCGACGCCGGGTATGCCTACGTCGCGATGGACGTTCCCGGCACCGGCCGCTCCGAGGGGCGCTGGGACCCGGTGTCCAGGGCAGAGGGCGAAGCAATCCACGACATGATCGAGCACGTCGCGACCCAGCCGTGGACCGACGGTGCCATCGGCATGATCGGCATGTCGTACTACTGCTGGAGCCAGTGGAACACCGCCCGTACTCGCCCCCCGCACCTGCGCACCATCGTTGCTTACGACGGAGCGACCGACATGTACCGCGACTGGATGTACCACGGCGGCATCCCCATCCAGGGATTTCTCAACAGCTGGTTGTTCGGCTCCGTGCTGCTCCAGCACCAGGCGCAGGGCATCGACTTTCACACCGGGGACAAAGATCGCTTCGTCTATGACGCACTCTCCCACCCGTTCGACGACGAGTGGCAACGCCGCCGCTCACCGTTCTGGGAGCTGTCCGAGATCGACATCCCGGTCTTCTCCATCGGCGTCTGGGGCAAGGCCGGCCTGCATCTTCGGGGCAACTTCACCGGCTACGAGCGAGTGCGCGGCCCCAAAAAGCTGCTCGTCGCCCACCCCAGCACCTTCGGGCAGGCGCAGCTGTACTTCTTCGACGAGGACTTCCACCGCCGCGAGCTGCTGCCCTGGTATGACCACCACCTCAAAGGCGTCGACAACGCCGTGATGGACCAGCCCGACGTGCGCTTCTTCGTCAACGGCGAGGCGAAGTACGCCGCCTCCACGGCCTGGCCGCCGCCCGACGCACGCCCGACGACGTTTCATCTCAGCGGAGCGCCGAGCGGCGCTGTCACCTCGCTGAACGACGGGTCCCTCCTGCCCGCCGGATCCGGCGAAGGCGCCCCGGACCGGACGAGTTGGACCTACCCGGACCCGGGGTGGATCGCGGGAGTCACCGTCTTCGGCCCGGGCGGCGTCCCGGACAGTGTGTCTCGGGTGTGCACCTTCACCACTGCACCGATGGAGACCGACCGCGAGTTCAGTGGCCAGGGTGTGCTGGTCCTGCACGCCTCAAGCGACCAGACAGACCTCGACGTCATCGTCAAGCTGACCCTCGTTCGCTCAGCCGGTCCAGCGATCAAGGTCAGCCAGGGGTGGCTGCGCGCCTCGCACCGGGCGGAGGACCCGCACCTCACCACCGAGATGCGGCCCTTCCACAGCCACCAGTCGGCCGAACCGATCACCCCAGGCGAGATCTACGAGCTGCGCGTCGAGCTGCTGCCGATGTCGTTCCTGGCTGCTACCGGCGACCGGATACGCCTGGAGATCTCCAACCAGGATTCCCTCGTATTCGATGCGCCGATGACGCACTGGTACGGACAGAAGGTCGGCACCGACAGCTACCACCACAGCGGCGCCCACCCGTCGACGCTGGTCCTGCACGAGCGCCCCCGCGACGCCCAAGCAGTCAGCCAAGGAGGCAGCCATGGATGATCTACGGAACCGCGTCGCTTTGATCACCGGCGCTGGCGGCGGCATCGGACGTGCCCTCGCCGGCGCCCTCGCCGCCGAGGGCATGGCGCTGTCACTGCTCGACGTGGACGCCGACTCCCTGAACGCAACCCAGCAAGCGGTGGCAGCGTCGGGCAGCGGCGTGCGGGTGCGCACCGCCGTCGTGGACGTCGCGAACGCCCAAGCCGTGGCAGCCGTGGTGTCGGGGACGGTGGACGAGTTCGGCTCGCTGGACCTGGTGTGCAGCAACGCAGGCATCCTTCGCCCGGGCGCGGTCTGGGAGCAGCCGCCCCAAGTCTGGGCACGGATCGTGGGCGTGAACCTGTTGGGTACGGTCAACCTGGTCTCCGCGGCGATGCCGCACATGCTGGCCCGCGGTGCCGGCCACGTCGTGGTAACGATCGGGGCAACAGCGCTGTTCACAGCACCCTTCTCCCCACCCGGCTCCTATGCGGTGAGCAAGCACGCGCTGCTTGCCTATGCCGAGACCCTTTTCGAGGAACTGACGGTGCTCGGCGCGCCGGTCGGTGTCACGGTGCTCTGCCCGACCGGGGTGCGCAGCGCGATCGCCGGGGCGCCTGCCGAGGCAGACGGCGAGGTCGTCCGGCGTCCGGAGATCTGGCGTCGGGTTGAGGCGCTACGCGAGTTCATCGCGGCCGGCATCGACCCGGCGGACTTGGCAGTGCTGGCGATTCAAGCAGTCCGAGAGCGCCGCTTCTGGGTCTTCCCCGACGAGTCGATCCCGCGTCGCGCGCTGCACCGGGCGAACTACATCGAGCGTGGCGCGGACCCCACCGGACCGCCCATCGGCGTGTCCGCCGGCTAGCGAAGGGTTCAATCGGGCACCTCATGATCGACGGACAGCAACGTGCGACGGCACTGCTTGTCGCCGGCTGCTTTTTCATGGAGAACCTCGACGGGACGATCGTCGTCACCGCAGCCCCAGCGATCGGCCGGTCTCTGGACGTCCCAGCCGCCGGCGTCGGGCTGCTGGCGACCGTCTACCTGTTGACGCTCGCCGTGCTGATCCCGCTCAGCGGCTGGCTGACCCGCCGCTACGGTGCCCGGCGCATCTTCCTGATCGCCATCGTGGTCTTCACGCTCGCCTCCCTGGGCTGCGCACTATGCGACACGCTGCCACAGCTGGTCGCGATGCGGGTCCTGCAGGGCGCCGGCGGCGCCATGATGGTGCCGGTCGGACGGCTCGTCGTACTTGCTCGTACCGACAAGGCGGATCTGCTGCGGGTCATGTCCTACATCGTCTGGCCCGGGCTGCTCGCCCCGGTCCTGGCGCCGCTGGTAGGCGGTCTGATCGTCACCTACGCCTCATGGCGCTGGCTCTTTTTGATCAACGTGCCGTTGGGCGTTGCCGCTCTGGTAGCAGCCGCCCGGCTGATCAGCGGAACGCGGACCGAAAACGTCCCCCGCTTGGACTGGCTGGGCGTGTTGTCGACGTGTGCCGGGCTCGGCGCCCTGGTATGGGCGGCTCACCTGGTCGCGACACCGGGCAGCTCCGCAGCCCTCGCCGCAGCGGCGGCCATTATCGCCGCACTGCTGCTGGCCGTCTCCAGATGGCATCTGCTTCGCGATCCGGCTCCGCTGGTCGACCTTCGGACGCTCTCGGTGCCGACCTTCCGAGCCGCCCAGGCCGGCGGCCTGCTGTTCTGGCTCGCGGTTGGAGCCGTACCCTTCCTACTGACACTGCTCCTGCAGACCCGCTTTGGCTGGACTCCGGTCCGCTCCGGAGCGATCGTGCTGTGCATCTTTATCGGTAACATCGTGATCAAGCCGGTCACCACCCCGCTCATCCGCCGTTTCGGCTTCCGTTCGGCGCTTCTTGCCGCAACCGCCGGTGTCGCCCTTAGCACCTTTGCCCTCGGCCTGATGACACCGGCGATGCCGCTGCTGGTGCTCGCGTCACTCTGTGTCGCCGGCGGCGCGGCCCGCTCCACCGGTCTGACAGCATTCACAACGGTCGCGTTCGCTGACATCGCGCCGGGGGACCTGTCAGCTGCCAACACGCTCGCCGCCACCAACCAGCAGCTGTCGGCGGGTCTGGCTGTCGCACTCGCCACCGTCGCTTTGCGTCTCGGCGCACCGCTGGGACGCTGGCTGCCCGGTGCTCCCAGCACCCGCAGCGCGTTCACCGTCGCGTTCGCTCTGCTCGCTGCCGTTGCGCTGGCCGCGGGGGCCGCGGCCAGCCGTCTCGACCGCAACGCGGGCGGCGACGTGCGCGGTCTGAGGACGCCGCGGACCGCGAAGCGGCGCGCCCCTCATCTGCAGAAACAACCAGCCCGGTAAACAAGGCAACTACCTATCACCGTGCGTGATAGGCGAGCAAAGGAGCGGGACATGGCCGAATTTGATGACAAGGTCGTCATCGTCACCGGTGGCGGGAACGGGATCGGGCAAGCCGCAGCGCGGATGTTTGCAACCCGCGGAGCGCACGTGGTCATCGCCGACATCGATGACGGCGCCGCCGCGCGGATAGCTGACGACATCCGTGCCGCGGGCGGCCAGGCCCTTGCCGTGCAGCATGATGTGCGGGACGCCACGTCCTGCACATCTCTAGCCGAGCGGGTGACCGCAGAGCTCGGCACCATCGACGTTCTGGTCAACAACGCCGGCGTCGGGCCACACCCTCAGCCGTTCCACCAGCTGACCGAGCAAGAGTACGACCGGGTCATGAACGTCAACGCCAAAGGCGTCTTCCTCACCACCCGCGCCGTCGCGCCGGTCATGATGGAAAAGCGGTACGGCAGGATCGTCAACCTCTCGTCCGTCGTCGGCAAGAAGGCGTCCCCCTTCGTCCTGCCTTACGACATGTCGAAGTGGGCAGTGATCGGCCTAACCCAGTGCGTCGCCCGGGAACTCGCACCGCTGGGCATCACCGTCAACGCCGTCTGCCCTGGAGTCATCAAGACGCCCCTGCACGAAGGCGTCATCAGCGACCTGTCGGCGATGAACGCAACCAGCGAGGACGCCACCTGGCAGGCCTTCCTGGACCGGATCCCCATGGGACGCCTGCAAGAAGGTGACGACATTGCCGAGATGATTCTCTTCCTCGCTTCAGACCGAGCCCGGAATGTCACCGGATCGTCATTCAACGTCAACGGAGGCATGGAACTGAATTAGGCGGTCTCACCAAGTTGAGGCTTGTGGGGAGCCGACGATCAACCTCATAGTTAAGACCGGGCTTCCCCTTAGAAGAATGGTGGCTGATATAGCTGATATAGCCGAACCGGAGTGCAGCTCAGACGTCGGTGGTGAGTAACGAGTGCCTCACACACGGGAGGCCGAGAAATCAAACTGGACGACGGTCTCACGAAGCCTGCCCAAAGGGTCGGCAAGCGCGGATGCCATCCCAGTCGGAGATGCGGTGTCTGACGACGAAGCAGGATCCCGCTTGGTGCAGCAACAGAGGGCGTGCTCTTACGCCGCGACAGGAGCGTTACACGCACGTCCCTTCCTGGTCAGCCGTCCCTCGCCCGTCTAGCTTGGCCTCGTTGACAACGAATCGGACGGGCTGCTCGCGTCGACAGGAGCTGTCCTACCAGCCGTGCCGGACGGGCGACATGTCGCCGTAGGCGACCACGGACGAGATCTTCCCGTTCTCTTGTTCCAGCATGGTGAGGAAGGGGATGAGGTACTTGTCTCCGTTCAGCGCGGTGTAGTCGACGAAGCAGTCAGCGAAAGCCCGGTTGTTGTCGGTGTAGACACCGACGTAGTCGTGCTGCATCGCCGAGAAGACTTGCGTGACGCCCCGGCTGGCCTCGATGACATTTCCTTTGCCTACCACCTCGGGATTGTTTCCAACGCGAAAGCGCATGTCGTCCGCCAGGAGCGGCTCCAACGCGTCGGCGTCCAGGGAGTCGGCTGCGTCGAAGAAGGCGCGCACCCAGTCCGGCACGACGACTGGGTGCTCGGCAATTTCCTTCATGTGCTCCACCCCCTGCTTCACCAACTGCTGCGCTGCGGCCTCCGGCATATCATCCTGCGTGCCCGGGTGTGGTCGCCAGTCCATGAAGTACTCAAGCTCGACGTGGTCCTCGCGTCCCTCGACACGAGTGAGGATGTTGTGGAAGAAACCAGTGTAGCGCGCGTTATCGATATGCTCAAAGACAAAATCGCGGCCACCGGGGACATCCTTCTCATAGATCTTCTCCCGGACGGTCAACTGAACGGGCATTGCCTGCAGCATCTCCCGGATCACGTAACCGTCGCCGCGCTCGAGGATCTTGCTGTGCACGACCACCCCGACGTATTTCCTCGGCTTCTCGACTTTGTCCGCCAGCAGCTCGCTGACCCGGTCGAAGGAGGCGTTGATGGTGGTCTTGTAGCGGGCAGTTGGCATTTGGGGCTCCCTGTGAATGGTCTTCGCTGCGGTCAGCAGCCACTTGTCAACACGTGCGGGGCAGCAGTCACGGACCGCTGTCAAAAAAGCTGAGCAGGACGCGGCTGAGTTCCTCGGGGTTCTCATCACTGACCCAGTGACCGGCGTCCTCGATGACGGCCGTCGTGACGTTGGTGGCGACAGCGGACATGGCCTTAGCTGCCATCTCTGCGATGTTGTGCCGCCCACCGATCCCGAGAGCCGGCATGGTGAGCTTTTCCTGCATGTTCTCGGAGTTGATCTCCAGATCGCGCCAGACGGCGGCGTAGTACTCGATCCCGGCCCGCAGCGCACCCGGTTTGCCGATCTGGTCGGTGTACTGGTCGAGATGCGCCTGGCTTATCGATGCGGGGTTGCATGACCCGTGCCAGAAGAACCAGGTGAGCAGCTCTCGTTCGCGCCCCCGGAAGGCGAACTCCGCCACGTCCGGGACGGTGAACAGCGCGAGCTGCCAGTTGCTGCCGGTATGCCATTGCGGGCTAGGCAGCATGGCCTTCTCATAGCCGCATCCCGGCAGCACGAACTCGACGAAGACGAGCTGGCTGACCTCACCGGGCGCCTGGCAGGCGTAGTTGTATGCCACGCCGGCTCCGTGGTCGTATCCGACGAGTCGTACGGGGCCAGCGTTCAGCTGCCCGACCAGTTCGCGGATCATCCTCGCGAGGGTTCGCTTGTCATACCCTCCAGCCGGCACCGACGACCCGCCGCAGCCCGGTAGGTCGGGGACGATGACTCGGTACCGCTCGGCTAAAGCCGGGGCCACGCTGTGCCACTGCAGCGAGTGCTGGGGCCAGCCGTGCAGCAGCACCACCGTCTCGCCCTGCCCACCGTCGCGGTAGTGCAGCTCGCCGCCGTCTACGGGTGCCCTGCCGTGCTTGAACCCAGCGAAATCAACGGTCACAGTGTGCCTTTCCTATCCTCGCGGGGCTGGTCTGTGTCCGCAGACCCCGGTCAGCGCAACAGCGTCCCTGCGTCGACTTCCACCTCCGTGCCGGTGACATAACGACTGGCGTCGGAGGCCAGCCACAGCACGGCGTTGCTGACGTCGATGGGTTCGATCCACGGAACCCCTAGCTTGTTCATCGACGTCATGACCTCGACAAGGTCCTCCTGGGTCGGGTTCTCGAGGTCCGGCCGGAAGACCCGGTAACTGGCATCGTTGAGAAACATTTCGGTGCCCACAGTCGTCGGGTGCACCACGTTGACCCGGATCTTGTGCGCCGCGAGCTCAGCCGCAAGGCTTTTCATCAGGCCAACGACGCCGTTCTTGGCGGCTGAGTAGTGCCCGAGGTGCTGCATACCGACAGCACACGAACCGGTCATGACGATCGCCCCTCCCCGACGGGCCTCGATCATGGTCGGAATGACCGCCTTGACGGTGTGAAAGACCCCGGTCAGGTTGATGTCGAGCATGGTCCGCCACGCCTCGTCGGACAGCTCCCACGTCAGGCCGAGCGTGGTGATGCCGGCATTGGCGACGACGATGTCGAGGTGCCCGAAACGCTCGAGACCGGCTGCGACTGCCGCGTCGACGTCCGCCTGGTTGCGGACGTCACCTTGGGAGGTGACGATTTCTCGGCCGGTCTTCTCGACCAGGGCGACCGTCTCATCGAGGTCGGCTTGGGTCGCTCCGCTGTAAGCGACGGTCTCGAGGTCGCTGAGCACGTCGATAATGACGATGTCCGCGCCCTGCTCGGCGAGCAGCTGTGCGTGTGAACGTCCCTGTCCTCGCGCGCCTCCGGTGATGAAGGCGACCTTGCCGTTCAAGCTCCCCATATTTACTCCCTTTTCGGTGATAAGTACGACGCCTCTGCCGGGATCAGCCGGCGAGCCACCCGCCGTCGACGGGGATCACGGCTCCGGTCACGTAGGTAGCCGCCGGCGAGCACAGCCACGCCACGACTTCGCCGACCTCGGCGGGCTGGCCGTATCGCCCTTCCGCGGTCCGGCCGATGATCAGATCCATCGCTTCGGGGGGGACGGCGGCAGTGAGCGCCGTCTGTATCGGTCCGGGTGCGACCGCGTTGACGCGCACCCCGGCAGGGCCGTAGTCCAAGGCCGCAGTCTTGGTCAGGCCGACTACGCCGTGCTTGCTTGCGGAGTAGGCACCCATGCCGGTGGCGCCAACTACACCCCACATCGAGGCGGTGTTCACGATCGCACCGCCGGTCTGCACCAGGTGCGGCAACTGGTACTTCATGCACAGAAAGACCCCGGTCAGGTTGACGGCGATCACCCGGTCCCAGTCGGCCTTCTCCACGTCGGCCACCAGGCCCGGCGGTCCGATGCCGGCGTTGTTGTGCGCGAAGTCCAGGCGGCCGAACGTGCTCACTGCCAGCTCGACGGCATTGCGCACTGCCGCTTCGTCCGACACGTCGGTGTGGACGTAGATCCCCCGGCGGTCGAGATCGGTGATCAGACCGACGGTCTCGTCCGCATCGTCGAGCACGTCGCACACCACGACGTCGGCGCCGTGGTAGGCCAGCGCCACGGCGCTCGCCTGCCCGATGCCTCGAGCGCTGCCCGTGACCATGGCGACTGTTCCTGTCAGCTCGCGGGCGCCTGCGGACGTGCTGGTCATCCGCTGCTCCCGGGGGTAGCGACTTCGTTCGTTGCTGGGATGAGCGGCAGCAGAAGGTAGGAAGGCCTGGCTGGCCCGGTGTAGAGGGTGCTCGTGCCCCCGAACACCTCATCCGGCCGGTCCCGCTCGTCGTCATGGACGAAGTGGCTGTTGGTCAGCTCCTTGCCGCCGACCTCGACGATCAGCCGGCTGCCGACCGGCAGGATGATGCTGGTCGGCCAGATCTCGATGTCCAGGGCCACAGGCACACCGGGCTGTAGGGGCTGCACGTCGTTGTGCGCGTGGAACGGGCGGTACGGCAGGCTGCGCTTCTTGTCCAGCTTGCGGTGCGAGGCCCGTAGCCAGCCTTGGGTGAGAGACACCTCATTCATCTCGGGGCCGAAGCCCCAGACCTCCTGGCCGTCCACATCGACGCGGCCGAGCCGGACGAAGACGTCCAGATCAGTTGTGGAGGACGACATCCATAGCCGCAGCGCCACAGGGCCGGTGATCTCCGTCGGTGTCTCGAACGGCGCTGTGGAGAACGTGACCGTCTCCTGCAGGGCCGGGTAGGACCTGTCCGAGGCGGCTGCGGGAGCCTGAGTCGACAGGGAGGAATTGGCCGCATCGAGGTGGAACTCGGTCCACTGGGTGCTGGCCAGCGGCCACTGCTTTTCGCCCCGCCAAGTGACGTTATTTCCGTTCCGGATGGACAGCATGACGCGGGGTTCGTCCAGCCAGCCGGTGTCCGCACCCTTGAGGAAGTGGCCGAAGAAGCGCTCTTGTAGTGCAATGTTCTCGGGCTCGTAGAAGGGATGGATGTGGTCGCCGACGATGACCCGCAGCCACTTCTCGGCGGAACCCACCTGCAGGAACGCCTCAACGTTGCCGCGCAGGTGCAGGCCGATGTTGCCCCAGTTGCCCACCGACAGCAAAGGTACGTTGATGTTGGCGAGGTCGGTCTGCCAGTCACCCTCGAAGCCGCCGTCAAGCGGTCGCTCCAGCGCGGCGTCCTTTAGCGACTGCACGGCGTTGGCCGCCCGCTCCTGCGGGCCCAGTGTGCCGTCCGAACCATTCTGGACGTTCAGCACGGTGTTGGGCCACCACCAGGCTAGGAAGTTGTTGTTGAGGATGCCGCCGGCGCGAAAGAAGTCGCGGTACAGGTCCGCGGCGCCTTCCCACGGGATCATCGCCGCCAGGTGTGGGGGACGCAGGGCTGCGACCGGCCACTGGGTCATGGCGTAGAACGAGATGCCGAGCAACCCGACCTTGCCGGTACTCCAGCCCTGCTCGCCGGCCCATTCGATGGCGTCGTAGTAGTCCCGGGCAGCACGGTCGGAGAAAGGCGCGAGGTGGCCGGGGGAGGAACCGGTGCCGCGTCCGTCGACCCTGACGACGACATAGCCACGTGGCACCCACGTCTCGGGGTCCGGCGTTTCCCAGTTGACGAAGGGACCGCCGCCGAGATCACGGGCGTGCTGCTGGTTACGGTCGGCCCAGTGCCGGTCCTTGCCGTACGGACCCAGGCTCATGATGACCGGGTAGGTGCCGCGCACCACCGGCCGGTACACGTTCACGCGTAGCGCCTGGCCGTCGCGCATCGCAATCTCGACGTCGCGCTCGAAGATCATGGCCTGGGCCATCTTGTCTCGCTTCGGGTTGTGGAGCGACGGCACGCCTCTCTGCCGCGATCACCGTCGGCCGTGTGGGCGGCGAACAAACGGAAGCGTACTACCTACTGTGGTAGTAAGCAACCGGGGAGTAGCTCAGTACCCGGTTATTGGAGGTGGCATGACCTCGTATCCCGCGCTACTGCGTTCGTCGACACCCAGGTAGCAGAAGAAGGCCTGCAACGGGACGGTGCCGGTGTTACGAAAACCGTGCCACTCGTTGCGCGCGGCCCACACCAGCTGCCCGGCCGTCATGGGATGCCCCGCGCCGTCCTCCGTCAGGTGCAAACCGTGCCCCTTCCAGATGAAAAAGGCCTCTCCGGCGTGAGCGTGCCGGTGCAGGGCGTGGCACCCCTCGGTCGGGGCATATGTGCCCAGGCCCAGCGTGAACGTTCTGCGGCCGCCGCTTGCGCCGTCGATGAGCATCCGGGCCCGCATGTGAAAGAAGCCGAGCTCCGGGTTGTGTGCCGGCGTCTCCGTCACATCACGAAAGTCGAAGGTCGCTGCCGTACCAGCTGCCATCGCGTCCTCGCTCGGCCGCGGTGCTGACGCGCTGCGCAGGTGCAGGAGGGTTAGTTCCTGCGTCCCGAAAGCGCGCAAGGCGACCGCCTGCCCCGGCCGGCAATGCACCACGGTTCCCGCGGAGCCCCTGCCGCCAGGCAACTCAGCCTCGCCCCCGACAATGACCGCGCCTTCTTCAAAGCCATCTGCGGCCAAGGTGTGAGTCGACCCCGGCGCAAGTACGAGAAGACTTACCAGCGCACCCTCAGCTCCGGCCATGTCGGGACCCACGAGCGGGTAACGAAGCGCTGAGCCGATTCGCTCGACTGCCCCGGCCGCCTCGACATCAGAGCGCGAAGTGATAATCATGGACTCGTCCCTTCGTGAGGTCATGCTGCTTGACGTGCCGTTGCAGCCGCCCAGTGCTCCAGGCCCTGCATCGCGTGCTGTGCATTAACCATCGCCGGTCGTTGGTCGAAGGCCGTGGAAAAAATCTCAGGGCCGACCTGGTGCAGGCCACCGCTAGCCTCGAGCACGCCAAGGAGCCGGTCCAAGGGAAAGGCACCGTCCCCCGCCGGCAGCCGGTGGTGCAGGCAGTCGGTCTCCAGATCACCGAACGGCTCCCGGGCGGCGTCGCTGACCTGCACCGCCCCTATTCGGTTGCCGGGGATCGCGGCGAGCAACCCATCGTCTGGTGCCCCGCGGAAGTAATGCCAGGTGTCGAGCACGATTCCAGCCGAGGCGGCGCCAGACAGCTGGACCAGGCGCCACGCGGCTGCGAGATCGGCGATCCCCAGGAACGGTATGAATTCGACGTTGACGCGGATGCCGCACCCCGCTGCGCGGTCGCTGATCGATGCCAGGCCGGCTGCCAGAACATCCTCTGGCCAGTGCACCCCGAACGGTTCGAAGACCGTCATCGACACCGCACCCACCGCTTCCGCGGCCCGCAGGAAATCGCTTTCGTCAGCGTCCAGGAAGGACAGCGCTGCTGCCGGAAAGTCCGCCGGTGGCTCCCAGCGGGGCAGCCACTTGGTGAAGGGGTCGAAGCAGCTGACCTGTAGGCCTGCGTCGGCGACCCTGCTACGGATATCGGTATCCGACATGCCGCTGGATCGGGCGAGCCGGTAGTCGTGTGGCGACAGTGAAATGGCCGAGTAGCCTGCCGTGGCCGCTGCGGCGATGCGCTCTGCCAGCAAGGCGGTCCGTACGGTTCCCGCCCACAGGACCAGTCCCGAGTCGGCTCGGGCCACCGGTGCGGGCACCACACCTCCTGCGAGAACGAGTGACGACACTCTAGAAACTACTAGAGTAGGTAGTAAGAGTAGTCGGGCGGTGTATCCCGAGACAAGGCCGATCCAGGAGAAGGCAAGTCGATGTGCCGAGGGTTACGGGCTCACTCCGGAGGCCCCTTGAGTGCCGTGCGGCTGGTCCCTTGCGGTACGGCTCAAGCAGGAACCAGCGTTACCGAGAGGCTCTCGAGGCCGCGTATGACGTTGTTCAGCGGCCGCACCGGCTGGCTGACCTCGATGCGTTCCACTTGCCGAACCAGTGCAGCCAACAGCGCCGGAGCCTCCAAACGGGCGAGCCCCTGCCAGGCGCAGCCGTGAAGCCCACACCCGACTCCGCGTGAGACCATCTCCTCTCGCCGCGATTCGCAGATCCGTACAGCACGGCGACCCGTGATCCCTCCGGAACGGTCACCTGACCGAACGCGACGTCGCGGGTCGCGGTCAGGGCGAAGACGTAGACCGGCGACTCGAAACGCAGCACCTCATTGAAGCGCGCGCAGGGCTCAACGCTCCACGACGCAACTTTCCTATTCGTGGGGGAGCCGACAGCCAAAGAGGCTCTTCGGAGTTGACGGGGGTGTCGCGCTGTAGGTGAGGCTCGTGGCCTCGACATGCTGGCTGTCTCTCACAACCGTCAGCTGCAGAGGCCACGAGCATGGATGAACCTATGACGTTGCTGTTTG
>JAABUU010001719.1_pt1 | contig 34900 bp, 58 predicted proteins | sample 5559301 | NCBI WGS metagenome assembly JAABUU01 (sample SAMN10711884, study PRJNA513360) | rock metagenome | isolation source: Antarctica rocks | place: Antarctica: Victoria Land, Richard Nunatak white
CGCTACGGCTGCCACAGCGCCTTCGGCGCGGCTGCGCTGCGCGTCAAGCTCATGCTCTGCCTCCTGCAGGCGCTGCCGCAGGCCCTCCTGCTCGCGCTCTGCGGCGGCGAGCGCGGCTGCACGCTCCCGCTCTGACTCCACTGCAGCTGCCTCAGCGCGTTCAGCGCGGCTGCGCTGCGCGTCAAGCTCATGCTCTGCCTCCTGCAGGCGCTGCCGCAGGCCCTCCTGCTCGCGCTCTGCGGCGGCGAGCGCGGCTGCACGCTCCCGCTCTGCCTCCGCAGCAGCTGCCTCAGCGCGTTCAGCGCGGGCTCGCAGCGCGTCAAAGTCGTTCGCCGCCGCCTGCCGCCGGTGCGCCTGCGCGGCCGCCTCCTCGCTGCGCGCCTCCTCGCGCGCTGCGGCCACGGCGGCGGCGGTGTCCGCCGTCACGCGGCGGCTTAGGTCGGCCATCTGCGCGCGGCGCGCGTGTGCTTGGCCGCGCGGCCCGGCTGCCCGTGACCGCTGGCCGATCAGGGCCGCGCGCCGCCAGCAGCAGAGCGCCGCGCGGCCGCGCCTTGCTTGCGGGCTGCACCCTGGCGAGCCAGAACAGGCGGGGGGGTGCGCGGGGGCCCGCCAGCGCGGCCCGCACATTGGTTCTAGCCAGTGATCAGGCTTAGGATTAGGGTAAGAGCATCAGCCGGGGCGCGCCTCGGCCTGCAGCAGGTGGAAGGCGGCCTCGGTCTCCGCGGCCTCCGCGTCGGCGGAGGCCGCCTGCGCGCGCGAGGCCGCCAGCTGCGCGGCCAGCGCGTCCGCGCGCGCCTGCGCGGCAGCGGCCCCCTCAGCGCGCGTCCGCCTGCCGTGTGGGAGTGGAAAGTAAATTATTCTTAATTACAATATATTTTAAAAATAAATCAACACCTGTTGCGCCTGCTGGTCGGCCTCAAGCTGGCGGCGCGCCGCGGCGCCGGCCTCCAGCTCGGCCTCCAGGATGGCGATGCGCTGGCGCGCGATGCCGGCGCGCGCGTCGAGGTCCGCCGCTGTGGCCTCAGCCTCGCGGATGCGCGCGGCGTCGCGCGCGCGCAGCGCAACAGCCTGCACCGCGCAGCAGCCAGCGCATCAGCCTGGCATCCATGTTGGCGGGGAGCCGGAAAGCGGTGCAGCAAATGGCTTCAGCATGTCAGCATAAGGTAGCAGCAGCAGGTCAGCAGGTGACCCGTGCAGATGGGACGCAGACAGGCCCAACTAGATGCAAGTATGCGCTGCAAGCGCGTGTCCGGCGCAGCAAAGAGCGGAGCGGAGCCGGCGAGCAGTGGCCGCGTTTGCGTTTGGTTCTTCTTGCGCTGTGTGCACACCGGTCAGCCTTTCGCCAAAAAATCTTGGAGCGCAGCTTGTTGTGCGCGCTGTGGGCGCTGCAGACGGACGTGGGCCTCATGGGCTGCGCGCATGCACAGCGGCCGCGCCTGTTTCAGCTGGCGCTCCGCGTCAGCCGCGCCGGCCGGCGCGCCCAGGGCGGCCGGCGCGCTGGGGTGGGCGCCCGCCGCCTCGCCACGGGCTTGCGCCTTGTCCAGCGCCGCCTGGCCACAGCAGGGGAACCTCCCGACCCTTCCTTGCTGTGGGTGCACGAGTCGCAGCCCCCTGCTCCATGCATCAAGCCAAGCACCCGCCTCCTAGGCCAGCTGGCATGGGCAGTCCTCAACCCGCATGCGCTCACACCTCATTCACCGCACCGACCGGCTCACGGCGTTGCTGAGCAAGCATACAAGCACAGCACGTCACTGCCGCACCCTGCTCCTGGCTCAAGAGCGGCTCCCACGCCTGCAGGGGCGCACCTGCAGCTCGCGCAGCTGCTCCCGCGCCGCGCGCAGGGCGGCCGCGTCGGCCTCCGCGGTGGCGCGGATCGCCGCGACATCTTGCGCGCCGGGCTCCTCGGCGCCCGGCGCCGCGCGGCTGGCTGCCGAGGCCGCGGCTGCTTCCGCCTCCAGCGCCGCCACCCGCGCGGTTAGCACCTGCGCGCGCGCCAGCCCCGTCACCGGCCCGCGCTGCCTGGGCGCAGCGCTGCGCTGGTGCCCTGCGCGAGCGGTGCGATGCAGTGGCCCATTCGCTCTGCCGCGCTCGAGCTGTGCGCCCACGGATCCAGGAGTCATGCCAGTGCGCTGGGAAGACCCTGTACAGGGAAGGGTTTCAGGCTGACCGCCAGCTGTCCTCTTCCGCTTGCGAAGCTGGGCTAGGGTTAGGCTGGGCTATGGCGGGCGAGCGGGTGACGCGGGGCGCGCCCGCCGGTCAGCATCCAGGCGCTGCGCCTCGTCGCGCGCGGCCTCCAGCTCGTCCGCCAGCTCCGCGGCCACCGCCTTGGCGCGCTCGCCGCGGTCCTGCGCAGCGTGGCAGCGCGCGCCTTGCCGCGCATGCAGAGCCCCCCCCGAATGCTCTCCGCACGCCACCAAGACCCGTCTCGCGCCGGCCGCATGCATCCTGTACACTTGCGGGCGAGAGTTCGCGCCAGGCGAGCATGCACTGACGGGCCATGCCGACCCGGTGTGCAGCTACCGGCAAAGCGTCCAAGCGTGATGGCCACCTGCGCGCGATCGCAGCGCATCTGCGCGTCCCGCAGCTGGTTCACCGCGGACTCCGTCTGCCGCTGCGAGGCCGCGAGGTCCTCCCGCAGCGCCGCGTCCGCCGCTCGTGCCGCCGCTGGCGCCTGCCGCACTGCGACCGCTGGGGCGCCGCCTTCGTGGGCCCCTGCGCGTGCGCGCAGGCCCGGAGTCCAGCGTGGCCTAGCACATGTTGGGCTGTGTGCCTGGCTCGGTGGGGATTCAAATTGCACACAGTGGGGTGCATTGAGATGAGCCATAGCACTCCATATCGTGCCAGCAGCGCCTTTCAGGCATTGCCCATTTGCAGATTGGCGTGGCGCCCGTATGCCTGTGCTCCATCCGCGGCAGCAAACTTGCTCCGCACATGCCGGACCTATGCCATACTAAGACATGCACTCGATCCAAGAGCATGCGATCGCAAAGACGACAGGGCTCGCACCGGGCGCGCCGTCTTGGCCGGCCAGGTCATCCAGCGCGTCATGGAAGCGGTCAAAGCCGCCCGCAGAGCCTGCGCTGGACGGGGCAGTGCCGTCGCCGCCGGCCGCGCCGGCCGCCGCGCTGACGGGCACGCTCAGCTCGGGCAGGCTCGGCGCGCCACTGCCGGGTGCCCCCGGCGCTGCGGAGTCCGGGCCCACGCCGCCGGCCCTGCTGGCCTCGGCCACGGCAGACCCCGCCCCTGCAGGGCGGGCTGCGCCATGCGCAGGCGCCTCTGCGCTCCCCCGCTCGCAGCCTGCCGGCTCGCTGTCGGCGGGCGTGCTACTCGCCGCGCCCTGGCCACTGGCGTCCTCGAGCGCGGCGCCGGACGCGGGCGCTGCGCGTCCGGTGAGCGTCTCTGCGCCCGCCGCCGAGTTCGGGAGGAGCTTGGCAGCGCCTGCGGCCGCGCCGGCTCCGTCGCCGCCCGCGGCATGCGGGCTGGCGTTGGGGTGCGTGTTCTGGTCGGTGCTCCTGCGGCCCCTGCTTGGGCTGGCCAGCGCGCTGCCCGGCGCCCCACTGCCGGACCGCGCACCTGCCGCTGCAGTCCGCGCGGCGGCCTCAGGCAGCGCTGCAGGCCGTTGTCCTCGCAGCTTGCAGCTCACAGTAATCAGCAGCTTATAAGCACTGTAACCAGGACCAGACGTGACTGCAACAGGGTGCACGTACCTGTGGCGCTGGGTCCGCCAGTCTGCGGCGGGAGCTTGTGCTTGGATGCCAGGCTCTTCTGCGCCTTAAACTGCTCCAAACTGCGCGTAAGTGCACTTTGTAAGCTCACTGCGGAATAGTGCCGTGAGAGCTGGCACACACATACTAGCTGGTCCGATGCGGGCCTGCTCACCGCCTCAGGCCAGCCTGGCGTAGCTCCTCCTTGACGTTGTTCCCTCGCGTCATGCTCAGCTGCCCTGCGCGTCCGCCGCCGTGGGCAGCGGATGCTGCTACGCTGTCGCAGATCAATGTGCATGCATGCTCCGTGAGCGCTCGTTTCAGAAAGCGTTCAAAAAGGAACAGGCTTGGGGTACCCGGGTGTTGACCCCCAATTCCTGGGCAGAAAAACAGAGCTTCTTATGGCAGCCGAGCACTGATCCGTCCTGCAAACATCGTGCTGTGCTGCCACCCCTGCCTGACTCTGTTTGTGCATCACACACACTTGGTCTGGCCAAGCCTGCCAGCACCATGACCTTCGCTGCCACAGTCGTGTGCCTTGTTTTGGCAGGCACTGTGGTAGCACAAGGTGCAGGCCTGGCCCAAGGTGCAGCACCTGCACCTGACGCGGCAGCCCTCACACAGGCAGCACCTGCACCATTTTCATCGCAGGAGGCTGCGCTCGCACCTGCTGGTGCAGCATTGCCATACTCCTCCCCAGGCCACTCCCTTCGGCCTATCAGAGGTGCGCTGACTGTTTTCTTTTGGTTCTCTTTGGGAAGGCTGCATCCAGGTGAGCCTCAGTGCATGAAAGAACATAATGTGATGTTGGTCGTCAGGGATCGTGTACAGTCCTGACCCGTCCGACTTCACCAGCTACAACCAAGGAGGTGCGCACGGCGGTGTGTGTGTGATGACTTGGCAGGCATGGCGCGAGGTGCATCATTTCACACTCTGCACGAGCTTGGGCTGTCATAGAGTGCCTCCAGGCACAACTTGAGCTTGTAGCTTTGGCAATGATCTCAGAACCTCAAGCCTAGCATCTGGCGCCAAGGCGCGAGCAGTCCAAGGCGCGTTTATGCCGCCAACAAGGCGTGGCGAGCGTAAGAACTGCACCCTGGCGTGCAGGCCCCTATCCCGCCACTGGCGGCGACTTTGAGAACAGCAACTTTCCTGCCCTGTGGGGAAGCGCGTGCGCGCCTTGCTCCCACTCGAGCGCTGACAGCCCCTTGTCACTGGCAAACCACGCATGTTGTTAAGCCAGCATGCGTGAATGCATGTGCAGGGGCCGCAACGACTCCGCGGACCTGAAGTCCATGAACGTCAACGCTCTGCGCATGTACGAGTTCAAGGGCTACTACAGCCATGTCAGCTTCCTCAACGCCGCTTACAGCGCGGGCATGAAGGTCCGCTCGTGACATGCACCCATAGCTTTACTACAGCCGCATGACACACTCTGCTGCAGCGCAGCATGGATGCTGGAGCTCACCACGAATGGCTGTGCAGGTGATGGTGCCGCTGTCCAACGCCGAGATCCTGGCGTCCTCCAGCGCCCAGTACATCAACACAACTGTTCAGGAGGTGTGTTGGGAGGTCCTGCGGCACTGCGCATGCGTGCATCATCCTGCATGCATGCATCATGCTGCAACCTACTCAACGTGCTGGCCTGCCTCGCGCAGACCGTCAACAACCCCGCAAACATGGCATGGGGTGAGCTTGCTGGTTGGAGCGGCATGCACCGCTGCCTGCCAGACATGCAGCCTAAGGCCTCTGACGCCTGCGACCGCAGGGCTGAGCAATGAGCTCTCCTTTGACAGCTCCTGTCAGCCCCTCTCCAAGTGCTTCCCCAAGCTCATCGCCGCGGCGCAACAGATTGCGTCCATGGACACGAGCAGCCGCCCCATCGTCATCACCAGCATCTTCGACGCAAACTTTGCCACAGCAGCGTCTGTCAAGCAGGCCTTTGTCAGCGCTGGTGCGCAAGCTCTGCTTACGACTGCATGCGAACTTGCAGAAAGCCAAATAGATCCGGACGACATGTGTGGGCGGCGCAGGGCAGAGAACGCTCTACAACACGCGCGTAATGCAAGGAATCAACATGTGCCGCCCGCTCGATGAGGGCAGGGGCTGTCATGCTCATGTGCCATGTCTACTCCTGGCGTGCCCTGCCTCTCACAGACAACTGAAACAACATGCATGGAGCAGGTATTTCTCCGAGAACAGCAGTCAGCTGCCCGGGATCCTGGCCAATGTTCTGAGCGGCTACTTCAACAACTCCAACCTCAAGAGCTCGCCGCTGATCGTCACAGAGTATGGCAGGTAACCAGATCGCTTTCATTTGTAGTGTGACGACCCTGACTCAGTGTAAATGTGACGTGTAAAGGGCGCCATGTCTGCTGCCTGTCCCTTTCAGGCAGGCAACGTGACTCAATGTAACATGCACAAGAATTGCACATGAGTGTTACAGGGCGATGCAATCTCTGACATGCCAACCCGTCCATGTACCCGCAGGCAGTCCGGATCGCCGTACTCGCTCACGGAGCAGGCCTACGCAGTGGGCAATGAAACCAAAGCGCTCTACGGCTTTGCTCGGGGCACCCAGTACCCGCTCTTCCTAGGTCGGTCGCCGCGGCTCTGCCATCAAGCGCACGGCGCTCCTGCGCCCGCCCGCGCCACGACTGACATGTGCTGTGCTCTGCGGCCCAGGTTCCTTCCTCTTCCAGTACTCTGACAGCAACCTCAATGGTGAGCTGCTACCCTCTGCCTTGCATGGCCTGTCTGGGGCACAGCCGCATGCGCTCCGACCAGCATCACAGCCGCGCCACTCTGACTGCCGCAGGCGGGAGCACGTTCGGAATAAAGACCTTTGGCAGCAGCTCGTACGAGGCGAATGGCGGCGCTGGCACCTACAAGGTCGACTCGCTCACAAACAAGCCGGCGTACACCGCGTTTAAGCAGGCGCTTGCGTCCTAAACTAGCAGGTGGGGCACGCTACACTGTGCGGTGGCTGTAGTACGGGCGAGCACCGCCGCTAGCTACGTAATGCGCTCTTGGGTGAAGTGACTGCTGTGAAGAAGGGATAGTAACACGTGAGGGTGTGCAGGGACAAGGTCATGGTGCATGAATGAAGAGCATCACCGGGGGCCCTAACCCGATGGCCCCCTCAGCTGTGTGGTGATAGCCTGTCAGCCAACTAGGGCTGTTTAGGCATGCCTTTTACGGATTTTGTACATGCAAAGCATGTAAGCTTGACAAGCTGCAGTGCATCCTTCCCCACACTGGTGGGGCCTGAGCCTGATACATGTGCTGCCCAGCCTTGCCTGAAGGGTGGGAACATGCTGTGGCAGCGCTCCATCAGCCACTTTTTCTAGGTGCCCACACACAGGGGATGCCCTCCCGCCATGCTGATGTTGCATCAGCCTGCACCTTGAAAAGGACTAGGCTTTAAAGGATAGGTCTTAGTAGGGGATAGCTAGCTCGACCCAAGTTGCGCGAGATGGCCAGGTAGGCCAGCCTGCCTCGGCTTCGCCTAGCTTCTTTTTTTCTGGTCGATGTTGCAGAGCCTGCGCAGAGGCTACGCAAAGGGGCCGCCTGGGCCTGCTCAGCACTCTACTCCTTGTGCTCTGCTTGCAAGTCCCTTGACTGGTCTTGTGCACACGGCTGCTGCTCGCTCTATCAGAAAGTTTGGCGGTGCAGTGCCTGTGCGCATGCTGACTCGTCAAGCAGTTACGCTGTCCAAGGAAGACAGCTGAAAGGAGGGTTCATAGCGCTTTCTGCGCTGCGTGCGCCTTCGGCAGTCGCATCCGAGGAGGCGTCCTGACAGGTGGGCCAGCCTGTGCAACGTAGCCAGAATGCAGATCCAGGACGCGGGGCAAGCTATCGCTATCTTGTTCTGGTGTTGTGCCGAGCCACACTGACCAAACTATGCTTCACTCGGGCATGCACGCCTGGGCTGGGGCTTGTGGCCTGTGTCGATGTCACATGTACTCTGTACTAGGCACATAACATATTGGCCTGCTGCTCTGTGCACAACCACCTAACAAGGCAGGCACTGCCATACGCGCTAGCTCAGCGGGGGCAGGGGCATGCTCCCGTCCTGCGCTGACAGGACTTGCGTAACCCCGTCCGCCACCTGCAATACAGGCGTACACCTGCGGCGCGCCGGCGAAGAAGGCCTGTGCTGCGCAGCAGGTCATACACAGCGCAGCGTGATGCCATATGGCGGGGCGAAGCGCTCGCCGCGCGTGCGTGAAGCGGAGCTGGACCAGTTGGTGGGCGAGTGCTCAGGTGCGGCAGCCTGCACCTTGCCGCCTAGCCTAGCATACTGGAGAACGTGGTATTGCACTAGGTCAGCTTGTCCGCACATGCTTACCTGCCGGAGTGCGGTTGTGCTGGAGCGCGGGCACTCAGGCCCGCTGTGGCCCTGCTCCCTACCCATGCCATGGATGGAAAGCGTGAGCGCTCCCAATCTCCTGCGGAAACGCATTGGTCAAGAGGCATAATAAGGGCACTGTACAGCTCCTAAGGCCTCATGAGGCAGCATGCAGAGGCGATGCATTTGATCTGGGCTTGCAACTTCTGCGCAGCCACACTTTGGCGTAGCTGCGCTGAGCACTGCTGTGTCACGGGGTCACTGACGTGCCTGGTGCGCAGCATGCAACCTGCACACGGCGCTGGAGCTGGTTGCGAAGATGCGGGGCCTGGGCATCCAGGCGCGCTGCGACACGCTGGTGATGCAGCCGACGCTCGCAATGCAGCGCCGCAAGCAGCGCCGCTTCCAGCAGCAGGCGCGCTGTGCATGCCAGCCAGCTGTTGAGCGCTATGCTCTGCTGTTGCGCTGGTTCATACCTAGATATTGAGGGCGAAGGGGTTTGCAAACATGAATCAGCATTGTCAGTATGTACCCGTCTCCTGCTGCATGGCTGCACTCGCAGAGGCGTGTAACAGCCCCTTTCTGGTCGTGGCGGCCGCAGGTTGCGGCCGCAACCATGCTTGTTTTTGACATGCACTTGTGAGTAGGCTGCATGAAGCTGACGGGGCTACGAGTCGGCATTCCATATCAGGTGTCTGAGCGCTGCAGATAGCCTTCTGCCGCCCGCCGATGCGCAAGCCGAGCCGGCCCGGGCGCTGGGGCGACCTGACGAAAGACCTGCTCATGGTCGTTGTGCAGCTCCTCGCCGATGCCGATGTGCAGGCACGGCCTTGCCATGCAAGCCTGATCTGTCCCTCGTACCGCATACCCTAGACGCAATGGAAGCAGCACGTGCGGCGGCCTTAGCATGGAGACGAGTGTGTGCTTGGGCATGCGCGGCTGCACCTGCACACATCTTGGCACGGCCTTTGCCCTCCGCAGTGTGTTGAGCTACCAAGCGTCATTCCATGTGCAGTGACGCAAGCAGCGCATGTGCCCCATCGCCGCATGCATGCATGCACAGCCGCTGCATCATGGCCCGATGACTGCGCGCCTGTCGTCCCTGTTTGTCGTACCTACTCTGAGCGGGCGGAGCACCACACTGGCATGCAAGCTGCTGCTCTGCGTGAGCAGAGCCGGCTGAGCGGGGCTCCGCAGGCAGCCTGTGCAGAGGCAGGATGTGCGCCAATGCTTTGTCTCGTGGGCGGACGCGCAGGTGGCGGCGTGCGTCTGTGAGGCCTGGCGCAGCGTCATCGGCGGGGAGGTGCACTCCCTGTGCTTCACGTGGGCCGCGCGGGGCGCGCCAGGCCAGGTGCGCGACTCCGCATGTGCGCCCGACGCTGTGGTGCTCTGCTGCGCATGGGTAAGGTAATGCTGAGCCCCGCTGCCGCTGCGACCGCAGGTGAACAGCGTGGTCTGCGGCGCGGCGGCGCTGTTCTGCGCGCTGCGCAGCGTCAGCCTGCGCCGGTGCGCCGACCTGAGCGACGGCGCGCTGGCGCGGCTGATGTGCTGCTCGTGCCCGCAGCTGGAGGCGCGCCCCGCTCGGGAGATGCTGCTTTTGCGTGCATGCCCGAGCCACGCCCGCCTGCATGCGCTCTGCTCGGCAAGCAGGGCCCCCCGGTCCCTGACATGCGCGTGCCCCGCCCCGCAAGGTGCTGGACCTCTCGTGCTGCCGCGGAATCACCGACGCCGGCATCGCCGCTGTGGCGGCCGCCGGCGGCCGGCTGCACACGCTGAGCCTGTCGTCCTGCCAGCGGCTGACCGACGCGGCATTCGCCGCGCTCGGTGCGCGCTGCGCGGCGCTCGCGCACCTCAACGCGTGCGGCTGCGAGCTGCTGGGCGACGCAGGGCTCACCGCGCTCGCCGATGGCGCGCGGTGCGTCCCCGCTCCTTAGTACTAAAGAATAAAGAATTTACTGGAGCGCCGCCAGCGTCTCTTTGCTCCCTGACTGGTGCCCAGCAGCGCTACAATCGGCATAGCTGCCCAGCTGCTGGCAGGCGTGTGCGTGCCGTGTCATGCTGTGGGTCGCGCTGTGGGGGCGAGCACGACGCTGCGGCCGGCAGGCGGCTGCGCAGCGTCAACCTGGGCTGGTGCGAGCGCGTGACGGAGGCAGGTGTGGCGGCGCTGGCGGCCGGCTGCCCCGGGCTGCAGGCGCTTGACCTGTGCGGCTGCATCCAGGCGCGCGCGCGCCCCTGCCGCGAACCGATGCGCATGGCCCGCTGCGCGCTCCCGATGCCTCTCAAACATGGCCTGGCACTGATGCCCTCTTGAGTCGGCCCCGCTCCATGCACGCTGGTGTGCACAGCAGGCCCTGTGCGGCTGCACCTGTGCTGCCGGAAGCCAGGCCGGCTGCTTATGCCCGTTGGCGCCCTCGCCTGATGACTGCGCAGTGGAGTACGGGCGTCCTGTGACGATGATGGGCGCCACCGTCGTACCATGCCGTCCTCTGCTGTGCTCCCGGCACAGCTTTCAGCGTAGCCGGCCGCGCAGCTGCGCCCGCGCCTAGCGCGCATCGGGGGCCCTGGCGCCTGCCAGCGCTGCGGGCGTCATGTCGGGCTGCGGGGCGCAGGTGGGCGACGCGGGCGTGGTGGCGGTCACGCTGCTGTGCCCGCAGATGGCGGCGCTGGGGCTGCACTGCTGCCGCCGGCTGACCGACGCGGCCATGCACGCGGCCGCTGCGCGCCTGACCAGCCTGACCAGCCTCAATGTGAGCGGCTGCGTGCCGCTCAGCGCGCAGGCCGTCCAGGCGCGCCGCGCCCGGCGCATGCGCCCCCACTGCGTCTTGCACGCGCTCATGAAGTCGAGAGCATGTTGTAGTCTGGCCGGTGTTCGCGATCTGCCGTCTGCCTTGCAAGCGTAAGAATGTGGCGGGCCACGAAGTTGGCGTTCGGATAGTTGTCCTCGGCGGCGGTCGACATGACGGCGCCCATCCGCGCCGGCATCAGGGAGCATGCGGCCGCCCATGCCGAAGCCCGGCTCGCCCACTGTGAAGCTGAGCGAGTCCGCGGCGGGCGCGGCGCGCGCGGCGCGCGCGCGCTCGGCGCCGGCGCCACAAGCGCGCGCGCCCGCCGCGCCCGCCGAGGGCCCGCTCAACTTCACAATGGTCAAGTTGGGCTTCCGCATGGACGCCGCGTGTTCTGGTGCCGGCGCGGGAGGCGGGCGCCCTCGTGTCGGCCACCGCCGAGGACGTCTTTCTAGACGCCAACTTCGTAAACATCAACAACTCGATCAGTTAACCCGGCTGCAGAGCTGGGCACTCCTGGCTGACAGTCGCCTGCGCGGGCACTGCATAACGAGTCTCTCGACCCGGCGTGCGTCGGCGCGCAGGCGGTGATAGACGCCAACCCCGGCCTCCACACGTGCGGCATGCGGCGCAATGTCATCATAGGCGGCGTGCTGCCGCTCGTCGCGGTCGACTGCGCCTGCCGCAAGGCGCTCATACAGCCAGACTGGTGAAGCGATGCGGCGGCTGCCGCTCCTGTCCGGCCAGGGTGTCCCAGTGTACCATGTTGTGTACACTATAAGCCTCGCTGAACAGCACGCACGACGATTGTCATGACGTGCTATTTGTGCCATACACCTGCCTAAACTGTTTGGTTCTTTGATCGCATACTCATTGTAGTGTTGCAGGCAGCGTCTGTCGGCTATATCTGGTGCTTGTGCCACCGGCGAAAGCATGTGCAAAAATGGGGTATGCAGGCTTGTGTCTGTATCTTATCTTATAGTGTGGAATAGGTCCTCACAGTGCACTTTGGCCACTTGGGTGAATGACGTGCGTCGGCTGAATACGGGCGCAGCCCTATGCTGGGCTGCGCAGCATGCTACTTGTTGCTTAACAAATCAACTGCAGCCATGGCACAGACATGCAGATAGCCGCTCAAGTGCCCTGGTGCCCAACCTCATGTGCTACCACAGCACAATTTGAGCTACCAATTTGAGCTACCAAAAGGTCTATAATCAGGCCAAAGCACTGAAAGTGTCATGTAGGGCCTGCTTGCTTCAGTCGAGTTCGAGTGCCACTTAAACAAGTTTTGAAGGCAGTTGGAGAGGTAGCTTTGGTGAGCCATACAGACAGTGGCACTCTCAGCTGTTTTCCAGTGTTTGAGCGTAACGCAGGCAGGCTGCGAGGTCGCTCGCTTGTGCGCCTGCTTGCGCAGCGTCATGGGCAAAGCGGGCAAGGGGGACTTCTTCTCTCCAAAGCAGGCGCGTGTGGTGGCTCGACCTGCGCTGGGCTTGAGTCCTGCTTCCGGCACGTGTGTGAAAAGGGCTGCAAGCACGCCGGTCCTGACAAACACGGCGAGCGCGCCGCAGATTGCCAACCGCCAAAAGGCAAAGGGCCTGCAGAAGCTTCGCTGGTACTGCCAGATGTGCAACAAGCAGTGCCGGGACGAGAACGGGTTCAAGTGCCACCAGACGAGCGAGTCGCACAAGCGCCAGATGCTCGTGTTTGGGCAGGCCCCGGAGCACGGTGCGAGGCGGCGGGGTCCTGAGCGGCGCTGCTGTGCTGCATGTCTGCTGCCTGCGCTGCGTTTACATACCAAGAGCACCATGCTCACGCGTGGCTGGTGCTGCGCAGTCATTGACGGCTTCTCCGAGTCCTTCCTGCACGAGTTCCTGGAGCACCTGCGGCGCTCGCACCCGCACTCGCGCGTCGCGGCCAAAATCGTTTACAACGAGTACATCGCCAACCGGCACCACGTCCACATGAACTCCACAAAGTGGCTCACGCTGACAGGTGCTGAGAGGGCCCGTGTGTGTACTGCACGGCGCCTGTACGCAGGCCCATGGCAGCGCGGCGCCGCCCGCGCGGCACCGTGGGCGCTGCTGAGCACGCGCGCCTGCCGCGCTTGCGCAGACTTTGTCAAGTACCTGGGGCGGGAGGGGTTGTGCAAGGTGGACGAGACGGAGAAGGGCTGGTACATGTCGATCATCCAGCGCGACCCCGCTGAGGAGCTCGCGGCCGAGCGCCGCGCAAAGCGCGAGCGCGCGGAAGCGGTGAGCCTCCCGCCGGCCCCTGCCGGCGCGCCCCGTGCAGCGAGGCGATGTGGCGCCGCCCCCACGGCAAGGGCAGTCGCGTGCGCCCGCCCGATCCGGCGGCCGAGGCCGCGGCCGGGCCGCTGCACGAGCGGGACAGGCAGGCAGCTTTCCTGCGCGGGGGGAACGGACCCGCGCCCGGCGCCACGCTGCTCTGCGCTCATGTGGCGAGCAGCGAGCGCCAGGACATTCGGTCGCTGTGAGGAGGCGCGCCCGGCGCCGCGCTGACCCGGCGGGCGGCGCGGCGGCGCCAGGACGAGAGCGAGCGCCAGCGCGAGATGCTGACGGACCAGATCGAGCGCGCGGCCAAGACCGCACGCACCGACGAGGGCTACGCGGCCGGCACGGAGCTGCAGCGCGACGCCGAGGGCGAGCCGCTGCGGCTCGCGCTCGCCGCGCGGCGGCCGGTGGCGCGCGAGGCGCCCGCCGCGCGCAGCGCCGCGCCCGCGTTCGAGGCGGCGGCGCGCGACGACAAGGTTCGCGGCCTGGCAGTCCGTGAAGGACCACTGTCAGCATCCTCTTGGGCGTGCTGGCCGCCGGCCGCTGCGAGTGGACAACAGCTGAGGTATTGCCCTCCCATGCGTGCTAGGCGGGTTTATGCGCTGCGCTGCGCTGCGCAGCCGCGCAGGTTCGCGTCCTGCTGGCTGCTGGGACGCCTGGCGCCTTGGGCTATGTTGCTATAATTTCATTGCAAACCGTGCAGCGGCCCTAGTTGCCCCGACCATGCAAGATCAAGCGAGCGGCGCGCCTGCTGCGCAGGCGGCGAGCACGTCCGCGCCGCGCGCCAAGAGCAAGGCGGAGCAGCTCATGGAGCGCGAGCTGGCGACCAAGCGTGTTCGCGAGGAGCGCGCTGCGGCCAACGGCGGCGGCGCCGGCGTCAACGGCGGCGGCGGCGGCGGGCGCAAGGACGCGCCCTGGCTGCAGCCGGGCATCATCGTCAAGGTGCGCGGCGCTGCTGCGCGCCGCACGCGCCGTGTGCCTGCATGCGCGCCAGGCCCTGCAGGGGGCGCGGGCGAGCTGTCAACCGGTTCGGGGCAGACGCCAGAGCGGCGGGTCTGCCTGCGGCCGGTCCCGACCCATGCACCGACGCCCTGCTTGGCCGAGCTGGGGGCGCAGTCGTGCACGCGGGTGCATGCTCACGTTTCAGTCGTGAGAGGACATGCACAGGGCAATGCCCTGTTTACAGCACCGCTCGGGCGGCGAGCTGTGTCAGAGGCCTGCACGGCATGGCGCAGACGCGGCGTGCGCGCAGCGCATGCACTGCTGTGCAGCGTGCGCACGCATGGCCGTGCAGCCGTGCGCCGGCCCGCCCGCCGTGCTCTGGAGTGACCGGCTCGGGGGCCGCCGCGCAGGTGATGAGCCGAGAACTGGCCGAGCATGGCTACTACAAGCAGAAGGGCGAGGTCGTGAAGCTGGCCACCAAATTCGTGGCGCAGGTCAGCATGCTCGCCAGCGGCGACCTGCTGCAGGCGCGCCCCCGGCCCCCCCGACCACGGAGGGCAGAGCCTCCCCGGCCCTCGGCCAGCGTCGCGCCGGGCTGCAGCACGAGAGGCAGCAAGAATGGCTGGCAGCGCCGCAGGCCTGGAGCGCTCGACTATCATCCTGGCCGGCGGCCCGGGCGCAGCCGGGGGCGGCGCCGCCGGCGACGGGCCCCGCGGCCTGTGCACGCTTACCTGAGCCGCCGCTAGGGTCAGGCAGATCACGCGCGAGCGGCAGGTGGACCAGGCGCAGCTGGAGACGGTGCTGCCGGCGGCCGGCGGCGCGGTGCGCGTGCTGCGCGGGCGGCACCGCGGCGCGGCCGCGGAGATGGTGGCTGTAGAAGCCGAAGCGTTCCAGGCGCGCGTGCGCCTGCGCGACGGCCCGGACGCCGGCGCCGAGCTGCGCCTGGACTATGAGGCCGTGTGCAAGGCCACCGGCTGAGCGCGCGCGCGCCGGCCTGCGCGCGCGGCGCCGCGCGCGCCGGCCTGCGTGCCACGGCACAGCGCTCAGGCTCTGTCCTGCCAGCGCACTGCTCTCTGTGTGTCGAACTAAGGGGCGGTGTGCATGGCGGCGCGGCGCGCGACTGCTCTCCATGTCTGTGGCCAGACAGTGCGCTGCCGCCCCGCTTGTCACATGTGGCATGGGGAAGTTGCTTCCCCACATGTAACTTCCGGGGACCCGAGATTATGCAGGCAGAACCCACAGGGTCAGACGCTCAGGCCCGTTTGGCGCATCCGAACAGCGCCGGCTTCAAAACTCTCGGCGCCTACCCATACCTCCGACGCGCTCTCGCCCCAGACCGCTCCTCGGCCTCCTCCAGCCTCCCTGCAACAGTCGCAATGGGTGCGCGCGCGCATGCTGGCCCGTTGTGAGCTTGCTTGGCGGTCGCCGCTGATTGCCTCTCTCGTCAACTCTGAGCGCCATGGTGTCTGCGCCTGGGGCTGGAAGCACGGCATGCTCCTGGATCCTGGGCCTGCGGGACTGTGACGTTTGCCACCTTGTGTTTTCGCAGGGTGCATCAAGGACCTGCTGCTGTGCGTCTGCTTCTGCTTCTGCGCAGAGGAGGTGCGGCACCCGCTCGCCCGCCCCCGCGGCTGATTGCTCCCAGCAGCGCCAGCTGCGCCTGCGCATGCGTTTGAAGCTGAGTCACCCCAGCTGCACGTACACCTGTTTGGAGCAGTCAGCTGGTCCGTGCGGGCACCGCTGGCAAGGCCTGGTGCTTTGAGGGGCCTGGCTGCGCCACTCCTCGGCAGCGCGCCTGTTGTGAGCGCGGGCTTCTGCTGCTTGCAGCCTGAAGCTGCGCTCTGGGAGCAGAGCAAGCTCCTGCCTGCACCTGCCTGCGTGCCAGGGGCGCACTGTGCCGGCGGGGGGCCTTGACGTTTAAACGCCAGCTGGGATGCTGCTTCCGAACGGCCTGCAGCTGACATCCATGGGGGCGCCCGAGCCTGCCTGCGTGGCCTGTTGCCTTGGTTGGGCTCTGGTTGTTTTTGGGGCTGTGCTGTCTCCTGGTCTGGTGCAGGAGCTGGCTCGGGCTTGATAGAGAGTCCCGCCTTGCCGCACCGTTCTCCCCGGGGTGCCGCAGGCGCTTCAGGCCGTCTGCTTGGTGTGGCTTCCTCCTGACTGGTCTGGCTGGGCAGCTGCCTTTGGCTTAAATGCAGGTTGTTTGCCGTGTTGCACCGTTCTTCCCGGGGCGCCGCAGGTGCTCCGAGCGCGGAAGCTCCGCTCCGCCTGGGGCGCAGGAAGCTGCCCGGGGACGCACACCACGAAAGCGCACAACGCGGCGACCCTGCCGCACCCTGCGCGCGCTGACGCGTGTGTGGTGCGGCTGCGCGCAGACCGCCAAGGGCGTTGAGGACTGCTGCTGCTGCTGCTGCCCCGGCGGCGGCGGCGGGGACCAGGTCATGGCGGGCGGCGGGCCAGCGACGTATTGACGACCTGACCGCGCTCCTTCCAGGCCGTACGGGATTTTGCAAGCCGCGCGGATGCGCTACTATGCCTTGCCCCGCGCACCTGGGGCCATGTTTTGGGCTGCGTGAACTGCTCTGACCGCTTGCACGCACTGTCCATCGCTTAGAACGTGGGCCATACTTGTTTGTGCTGTGCCTGCCAAACCGTTAGACGGGAACGCTTTGTTTCGTTCTGGACATATGGCGCTGCTTGTCGGGCTCTCTTCATGCTTAAGCTTGTAGGCTGCGGTAGGCTGGAGTGGGGTGCGGTGTGGGGCAGACGGCCACACCCGGGTGTGATACGCGTGTAAGGAATTGCTGTACACCTATTTAACTTCCAGTACGCAAGCAGCACGCCAATGTGCTGACTGCGAATGCACCTCAACCAGCTGCCGAGCACGCGGTAAGAGCATGCGGGTGGGAGCACGGCGCAGCACTCAGGCCGGGTCAGCAGGGCAGGTTGCGGCAATGAAACAGGCGCCCAACCGTGTGCAGTGCCTCAATACGGGTGGGAGCACTGCAGCACTCTGGCCGGGTCAGCAGGGCAGGTTGCGGCAACGAAATAGGCGTGTGCAGTGCCTCAATCACAACAGCTGACGGTAAAGTACGGTTCTAATTTATTTTACGGGAGTTGCTGGATTTTTCTGCCGGCATATCTGACTTGCTGATCCTTCGCGCTCAGATCAAGCAAACGAGCACAGCACGCACCTTTCCCAGACGTCTGACAGAGCTTTGGGCACGCTGTGAGCTTTGGGTGTGAAAACGCGTCGGTGCCAAGTGACGGCAGCCGCGGCGGTGTGTGGAGCTCGCAAGCCGGGCGAGAGGGTGGGCGACGCTTGACCACTGCGTGAGCCACAGGTGCGGGCGGGTGCAATGGATCATCGTGGAGCCCGTGTGGCAGCCCTGCGGAGGCCGTGGCCGTGCGGGCACTGCAGCCACTGCTGCTCGGGCGTCTGGGCAGCTGCCTGGCCGCAGTCCGGCCCGCGGACCCCTCTGCGGGCGCTGGCATGGCGGACTGGACGTGTGAATATGTACCGATGAGAAGTATCTGAGGCTCTCATTTTGGGCTTGCAGGATGGCAGGGACGTCTGTCTGCGCACAGCCGCTGGCGGCGCCCAGCGCGCGCGCCTGCAGGCCAAACAGCGGGATCCCCAGCTCGCCGGACGGGTGCGCGGCCACCGTACTGGGTGGCGCCGCTTGCGGCCTGCCTGCCTGCCTACGTTGGGCTGCCTCCATACCACCTCTGTGATCAGGGCAGCAGGCCTTGCGTCTTGACCGTTCGTGGGCCTCAGTGGTGGGCAGAGACAGGCAGCGCGGACTGCTTCTGAATGCGCCCGTTGCTGGCCTGGAGGCCTGAAGTTGGTGCTGTTGTACAATGGTGGCGCTCCGCCCGCGCAGGCACAGCGGGGACATACCCGAGTCCGGCGGTGACGACGCGTGCGGCGCCGGCGCGCGTGCGCCCATAAGGCCGCAGGCGACGCGGGTCACCAAGGAGGCCGAGGCGGGCAGCAAGCAGGCGCTGGTGGCCGCGGTGGCGCTGGAGTGGACGCCCTCGCTGACCGACAAGCACCGGGAGGGCTCCGCGACGTCCGACGAGGACCACCCCAGGCGCGGCCGCTGTCTGTGCTGGTCGTCGGCACGCGCTGCGGACAGCGAGGACTGTGTCGTTGAGAGGCAGGCGCTTGAAAGCCGATTTGAGCCAAGCAGCGGCAGGCGATGGTTTGAGCCGGCAAGCAGTGGCGGACGAAAATGCAAAGTGCGTCTGTCAACCGCTTGTGGACGGGCTCTAAAAGCTTTCTGTGCTACTGCAGGCTTGTGCCGCGCCGGGGCGCGGGGCCGGGCCTGCGCAGCGGCGGCCGCGAGATTGACGAGTACCTCATGCGCTTGCTGCACGCTGGCTCCTCCAACGCGTCCGAGGCCGCGCTGTACCGCCAGGAGGTGCGGCGCCGGCAGCAGGCGGGCTATACTGTGAGGCAGGGCTTTAGATGTTGTGAAGGACTGATTTTGAAGGTGCAGCGTGCGCACAGTAAGGGACAGAGGCACTGCAGTGTGGCGCAGTCAGCAGTGTAGTGCAGAATGAAAGTGGGTAGTTGTCACTGCTGAATGTTCACGGCGCTGCGGCAGGCGAGCGGCGAGCGTGCGGCCGGCGGCGGGCAGGCGCTGGCGCCCGCCTCGGTTGGCTTCCCGGCCGGCTGGGACACGGGGCGGCCCTGGTTCCTGGCCGGGCCGGCGCGCGCGGGCGCGGCGCTGCCGGTCAAGCCGCCGCCGCCGCCCTTCCCAGCGCAGCCGGTGCAGGGCAGCCGCCTGGGGCCGCTGCCGCCGGTCGGCCTGTTCGCGCAGCGGCAGAGCCGGCCGCTGACGTCGGCCGCCACCAATGCGGCCGCCGCGGCGGCCGCGCCGCCCGACCCCGCGGAGATCTGCCCGCCCAAGCCATGCGCCGCCGCGGCCGCGCGCCCCGACGCCGCGGCCGCGGCCGCGCCTGACGACGCAGCGTGCGCAAAGGGCGCCCCTGCCAAGGCCATCAAGCCGAGCGCCGGGCCGGGGAGCGGGCCGAGCAGCGCGAGCACGGCGGTGGACTCTGAGAGCACGGCGGCTGCGGTGGCGTGCGAGGCGGGCGGTGGCGGCGGCAGCCGGGCGGCGAGCGGCAGCGCCGCCGCCACAGACTCCATCTGCCTGGACCGCTCCGGGTATGCGGGCAGCGGCAGCGGCGGCGCCAGCGGCAGCAGCAAGGCGCCCGGCGCCTGCCCCGACGCGGGCGCGGCCAGCGCGCGCGCGCCCGCCGCGCAGCCCTCGGCCGCAGATACTGGCGCACCCAGCGAGGCTGGCGTGCAGCCCGCGGGCGCAGACGCAGCACACGCGAGCGAGGGCGCCACGGCGCCTGTGGCAACGCCGCTGCCGGGCGCGACCCCGCGCTCGGAGCGGGTGCACCGGCGGCTGGGCGACGGCGCGTACCAGCGCCTGCGCGGCGAGGTGCTCGCGCAGCACGCGCAGCACCGCGAGCAGGCGCGCCCAGCCAGGGAGCGGGGCAGCATCCAATCTGCGGTCCAGCCTCCCCACCCTTGCGTACTGCCTCTGATGTACATGCCTTGCTTTGTTCACTGACGGCTGCCTCCTGCGTGGCTCCTGCGCACGAGTCAGTGCTCTTTAGCCGCGTTGCGAGCTGCAATGTTAGCCAATAAGAAGTGTCATTAGGTACCCATGGCAGATTACTCTTCCAGTTTCTGGGCTCCCCGTGTGGTCAGACCTGACAGGGACCCTGACAAGGAACCGCCGCGCACAGGTGGAGGAGCTGCACCGGCTGGCGGCGCGGCAGGTGCAGCTGCAGCTGCAGCTGCAGGCGCAGCAGCGCATGGCCGCGGCCGCGGCCAACGCCGCCGCCGCGTTCCCATTCGGCTACGGCGGCTACGGCATGATGCCGCCGCCCTGCATGCCGGCCGCGCCCGCGCCCGCTGACGCCGCCTCGCCAAAGGCCGGCAATGCTGCAGGTGCGGCTTGCGGCTGACGCGCTGTTGCAGGGTGTGGTGAGGTTCGCCTGCGACGTGCCTTAGAGTGCGCACCGCGCACGGTTGCGCAGCGTGCTGTTTGCGGGCACAGTGCGAGTGCCTGTTGCAGACGCGGATCATACGTGTGATGATGTGTGCGCTGGTGGGGCTGCTTGAGTAGCGTTTACGGCGAGCGTGCGCTTAGCTGGCGGCCTGTGCGCGCAGGCGCCCCTGCGGGCCAGGCGGCGGCGGCCGGCGGCGACGCAGGCGGCATGCCCTGGTTCGCGGCCGCGCTGGCGCGCGCGCAGGGCGGCTTCGACCCCATGGGCGCCTGGTACGCGTACCACATGGGCCAGCAGCAGGCGCTGGCCAAGGGCGCCGGCCAGCACGGCGCGGCGGGCTTTGGCGGCGGCGCGGCAGGCGTGCCCCCGACGCCCGGCAGCGCTGCGGGCGTGTGCCGGGACGCGCCTGATCTTGGCGTTTTGCTGATGGCTGTCCTGGCGGGGCAGCACTGCATGACAGTGCTGGGCGTGTGCGTGCTGCAGGGGAGCCGCCGAAGGTGGGCTGTAGGCAGCGGTAAGTGTCCATGCGAGCAAGTGCTTTCTACGCTCTCATTCCTCGCTTTTGGAAGTACAGGGCGTGCGGGGTGCTGTATGAAGCTCACGCGCCTGTCGCCGCTCGCCTTTAGCAGCCTGCGGCCGCGCGTCTGACGCGCCGCGCGCGCAGGCGCGAGCGACGGCGTGAGCCCCTGGCTGGGCATGATGCCCTACATGGGCGTGCCGCCGGCCGGCCTGCTGCCGCAGGCGGCGGCGCAGTGCGGGCCGTACGAGCCGGCGGAGGCCGGCGCGCGGCCGGCGGCCAGCGAGGAGAGCAAGCGCGAGAGCCTGCGCGCCGGCCCGGCGCGCTCGGCCAGCTTTGGCGACGACTCCACGCTGCCCGCCAAGAAGCGCGGGCGCGGCGCCGCCTCGCGCATGGGCAGCACGTGCACGAGCGGCGCCGCGCCGAAGCGCGCGCGGCCCGCGCCCGAGGCGCAGGCGTGCTGAGCTGGCGCGGCGGGCGATTCGTGCGGCAAGGCCACGGTTGTGCGCTTGGGCATCATGCAGCTTTGGAGGCATGGCTGGGGCTGCGGCACCCTCTCGCGAGCACGAGGCCCATGGCATGGTTGTTGTGCGACCAGCATTCCCAACTTGCACGCGTGCAAAGCCAAAAGAGAACAACCGTGTCAAGGAGTAGCATGCACACATCAAGGTGACGGCCTGAGGCGGAGCTGCGCGCTTGCGGCGCGGGTGTGCGCGCAAACCCGCACGGGCAAGCATTGCCTGACATCTGAAGCCTGTGCATGACAGGCATGTGGCAGCAGGGATGCCCAAGCGTGTCTGTTTATCTGCACCGAAAACCGTCTTTACGCATGGCAGGCGCCTTGGTCTATGCTAGGGCCCAGCCAGGACGGCTTGCGCGGCGCTGCCCCTGCGCAGCTGTTGGGCAGGCCAGTGCAGGCATGTGAGGAAGGTACCGCGGTTTGTCCGCGGTACCTTCCAGCATGAAGACAAAAGCCCCTTTGCTAAATGTTTGGCTGGCGGTGATTGGCACTTGTGAGTTAGCTATGGAACAAGTCCCTGCTGCAGGGGCCCTGGCCCCGAGCCTCAAGCTTCCCTTGGTTTACGCTTTGTGTTGCAATGAATCCTAGGTCGTGCGCAGCCACCTGCCTGCGGCAGCCTGTGCTGCGCAGTGTGGGCAGCTTGACTGTTGCAACCTTATGTCAGAGGTGTTGGTGCTGATATGGCGTTGGTGGTCGTGCTTCGCTTACCTGTGGTGCTGTGGGTGAGTTGCTTTCGTGTGTTGCTCAGGAATCGATTGTTAGGATGTCTGTGCTTGTACAGGGCCATATGTTTTTTCATGTGTAAGCCATATGTGCGCGTGGAGTGTGTGCGGCTTAACAGAATCTCCTGGGCATGATAAAAGCACGCACGGTAAGAGCATGCGTGAAGGCCAAAACCTGCTGCATGGGCGTACGAAGAGGCATGTTTCCTTTGACCGTGCGGAGAGGCATGTTCAAAGTCACGACTAGATTGCACAATGTCATGCCATACCGGACGCTTTGTGTCTATGGCTTGGCCAGTTGCTGTGCCACAGACATGGCTTGGCCAGTGAGGTTATTAGGGCATGGCATGCGGCACGTGTTGCCCTGGTTCAGCCCAAGTTCACGGCTCCCGCTTTCTCAAGCACCGCAACTTAGCAGCAACCATGGGCAAGGTGGTGTTATGCGGCGCACTCGCGCTGCTGTGCCTGGCAGGGGCGGCACTGTGCTCTGAGTCAGGCGCTCTTGATGAAGGCAAGCCAGTGCCATCTGTCGACAGGTGCTGTGCAATGCCGGCAGGTTGAGGAAAGAAGGTCCTTGCGTCTGCACCGCAGTGTTGCTTGTGTATGTATTCTTGGATGTTTTCCACCTTGATGCGATAGAAACAACCCGTGCGAGTCTGAAGTCAATGCAGTGTGACAAGAAGGCGGCATGCCCTCCCATCCCGAATGGGTGCCACCGCAATTTGTCACGTACCTTTTCGTGACCTGGCACTCCCGTGCTCTTGCGCGTGCAAGCTGTGCAGTTGCACACGCTGACAAGTGGCGCCTCGCGTTCACAGCAGAGCACCGTGCTCGGTATTGTTAAGTTAAGAGGTTGACAACCCCGTGCGGGGATGCGCAGCTGGTGGCGCTTGGCGCTGCGGCCCCTGCTCGGCGCGACGTCCCCGGACGCGCCGCTGACGTGGTCGCCGCAGACTGTCATCGCCCTGGTCCTCGCCTGCATCTGCGCACTGCTGGCCAACTCCGCGGTGCGCTGCCCTGCAGGACAGCACTCGCGCAGTCGCGCTCAGCGCCCGCTACCAGACCATGGCTGCTGCGTGCCCATGTTTCGACTGGCACTGGACCTCACCTGTGCTGTGTCTCTGCGCGCAGGGCATTGGTGGCGGGTGCGCAGCCTGGCCTGCTCGTTGTATCAGGCCCCGCTCTGCTGCAGGCACCGGCGCTGTGCCTGGACCGCCCGCTTTACTTCACAGGCTGCAGCAGGCCTGCGTTGCTGAATAAGGAAAAACCAGACTTGCATGCGGGCTGTTGCCTGCAGGCTAGGATGTTTACATGTGCATTCCCTGGCTGTATGATAGCACATGCTCCCAGAGCGCAATTCTGCTTTGGCCGCCATGTAGAGAGGGTGAGAGGCTATATGTGCCGGGCTGTAGTGAGAGCCTGCATCCAATCACAGGGGTGGCGGCATGTGTGCGCACAGCTGCAGTCATTTTCAGAGCTGCATGTTATGGCATGGTCTCTTACAGGCCTGCTGTGTTCCGCAACTGCCCCCTGCCTACTGAAGATCGTGTATGAAGCAGCGTGTGGGACGTGCAACCTCTGCGCAACCCTGCCTGGGCGGGGGCGGTGGGGCAGGCCGTTCTACCTGCCCATCCTGAACGTGCTGCTGGGCTTCGACCTGAAGGCCGCCACCGCGCTGTCGCACACCATCGTGTCGACGTCCGCGCTCGCGAGCACCGCGTACGGCCTCACGCACACCAGCCCCACGCACCCTGACCGCCCGCTGGCCGACCTGGACCTGGTCATCACGTTTGTGCCGGCGCTGCTGTTTGGCGTGAGCTTTGGTGCGCGTCGCCGCCCGCCCCCCACCGCCAGCATGGGTTTTTTTTTTAAGTTTTGGCGGATCAGCAAACCTCTCGCACTGCCGCCGCCGTCCGGTTGCGCATGCACCCCGACAGGCCACCTGCTAGCTCAGAACTGGTTATCTCGATCGCGCCAGCGCCACTGTTGGGCGTGAGCTCTGGCGCGGGCAGATTGCGGCCACAGTTAACTGCCTGCCCGCCGTTGTAGTGCGGGACCATGCGCTTGCACATAAGTGCGCGGTGAATGCACCCCCAGGGACGCATGTGAGCTGTCGGCGCAGCAGGGGTGAGCGTGTCAGCACGTGCCTGCGGCACTGCTGCGAGCGCCGCCCTTCGCAACGGATGTGGCATAGGGATAGTGTTAGGTTACAGGGTACAACTGCCCACGCTAAGCGAGCCCCTGCACGCCCGGCCTGAGCGCGCCCTCGCGCGCAGGCGTGCTCTTCAACGTGCTGTTCCCGGAGTGGCTGCAGACCGCGCTGCTGGTCGTGCTGCTGGGCGTTGTCGTCAAGAAGACAGCCGGCAAGGGCGTGAAGCAGTGGCAGCAGGAGCTGAAGGCCAAGGAGGCGGAGGCCGAGGTGGAGCCCCCGCCCTGCAGCCACCCTCGCATGCCGCTGTGGTTGCTGCGATGATCGTGGCTGTGACGGTACATGCGAGTACAGCGTCACCCGCATCATTTTAGCGCATGCGCTGCGATGCGTGGCGACCTCGTGGCCTGCTGGCTGGCGGCTGGCGACTGGGGAGCACGGAAAAACAGCACATGCGCGCTGCGGCACGTCAGCTTGTCCGCAGAGTTATACAGGCCCCCTCGAGCACGCAGGCAGTGCGCTCTGGGCGCGCCAAGACACGCAGTGCGCTCTGGGCGCGCCAAGACACGCAGTGCGCTGTGGGTGCTGCAGAGGGAGCAGCTGCTGCTGCCGGATGATCATGTGCCGGAGGAGGAGGGAGTCTCCGGCGTGCTGCACGAGGAGATGTTCCACACGTGCGCCGCCCGGCAGAGCCCGGGGTGGGGCTGTTTGGTGGCCGACAGGCTGCCGACAGGCGTGCTGATGGGCAGTGCTGTGCTGGCAATATTAGAAACGCAGTGAAGGGCAGCCGTGAGCATGTCGAGCCTGAGCAGAAATACCAATGGCTGTTTGTATGTGCGGGAGAATGTATTGGCATTGAAGGCTGGTCTGCGCGGTGCAGGAACCCCAGCTTCAAGCGCGGCTCCGCCTTTATAGTGCAGGAGCCGGACCCCGACGACGACGAGGCGCAGCGGCGCCGCATCGCCGGCACGCAGCCCGGCCTCAAAGGCTTTCTTGCGCGTCTGCCCGCCCTGAAGGTGGGGGCCCGCCAGGGGTCAGCAGCAAGTGTGTCATGTTTGCCGTTAATGTTGCGCCGCTTATTATGCTCTGAGCTGCCCTGCGCTCAGGGATCTTATCAGCGGTTGTGCCGCGTTTAATGCTTGAAGATGTGCAGCATGTTGTAAGTAGTGGACCTAGCCAATAATTAGGGCACGGATCTGCCCCGAGGGCCGAGGTCGGCAGCGTGCTGCGGGTTACCCTGCTGTGACAGGGTGACATGCATGCGCAACATCGATTACGCAAGTGCTTGGCGCGCTGCGCAGCTGCTCTTTGTCGTAGCGCTGTGGGCCATCTACCTGGCGACGGAGCTGTGGAAGGCGCGCCAGGAGCGCTGTACCGCCAGCTACTTCATTGCGTATGGCACGCAGGCGCGCTGCAGCTCGTACAAGCTCGGCCGCCGGGGAGTGTGCATGGCTGCGGTCGTGTGCCGTGTATGCAGGTGGAGCGCAGCACAAGATAGTCATCAAGGGGGCCGTGTGTATGCGCAGCGGGACCATTGGTGGTCAGCCTGTGGGTCGGTGCAGCTGTGTGCCAGCCCATCGCGCGTGCCCGCGAGGGATCCAAGTACACGCTGCTGTCCGCTTTCTCAATGCTGTCAGGTGGGGAACAAGCACCATACGTGGAAGCACTTGTTCAGCAGCTTGTGGCGGCAGCAGTTACGGATCACCACTGTCGGTAGCTGCATGCGTGCACCCTCGGACAGGCGGGGGGCGCCGCCCGCAGGCGACAGTGCTGCTGGTCGTGACGGCGTTCATGATCTGGCTCAAGGCGCGCAAGATGCAGCGCCACCCGCGGCTCATGGACCCCGAGCTGGCCGCCATCATGCGCAACGGCAAAGGTAGGGTTTTGAAACCCTGGGGGCCCGGCCGTGGGAGTGCCGCGCGTTTTGCAGTGTGGGGCGCCACCGGCAGAGGGGCGCGCCAGTGCGTTGCTTTGCCATGGCCTGGACATGCGCTGGGCGGCAGCGGTGCGAAGCATGTGCTGCACTGGGTGTAGGGCACATAGTGTACGCTGCATTCTGCATGCGCTGCATTCTGCATGCGCGCACTCCCGTACGTTCTTGGAGCTGCCCGATTCTGAGCTGGAGGGCATGGGTGCTGAGCAGGCTGTCAGGATGAATCTCCAGTGTCCTCGCGCGTGACGCGCTCACAGGTGCAGGAACTCGCTAGAGCTGGGCTTGTCACATCAGTGGGACACGATGCTTCGGGCGTGCCGACGGGGGGGCGCGCGCCGGCCGGCAGGCGCGCCGGTCAAGACGCTGATCAAGGTCGTCAGCATCATGGCCTTCTCCGGCGCGTGCGCCGGGCTGCTGGTGCGCGCGCCGCGGGCTGCCCTGGGCTTGGCCGTGTCATAGCAAGGCGCGTAGACATGCCTCAGTGCTATGCGTGACGACGCCGCGGCTTCCCCGAGAGGTATCAAGCATGCCCTGCCCGCACCGGTCGGACCACGCTCACACCACAGCGCATGCTGGAAGGCGCCGGTGTTCCCGGTGACACAGCTGCCCGGTGCCCAGCCAATGCGCTGCCTTGCAGAGCGGGCGCGGCGCTGCGCAGGGCATCGGCGGCGCGCTGATCTTCAACCCGATCCTGCTGCAGCTGACTGTTAACCCGCAGGCGCGACCCCTCCTCCCCTGACGCAGAGCAGCTTTGGGGCGTGAGAGGATGATGCTGCCGCGTGCAGCGCAGCCACTGCGCGGCATGTTGCAGCGGGCGCCCGCGCATGCACGGCTTGAGGGCGTCACACTGTCGGCGTGCAGTGCTGGAAGCCTCGCTCGATCCCTGCTCCTCTGACGCGCCGGGCGCGCCCGCGCGCCAGGTCTGCGCGTCCACCTCGGTGCTCATGATCCTGTTCAGCTCGTCCGCCATCGCGATCAGCCTGGCGTTCCAGGGCCTGCTGAACGCGCACTACGCCGTCGTGTTTGCGCCTGCGTGCTTCCTGGGCTCGCTCCTGGGTGCGCAGCGTCACCGACCTCTGCCGCGTCCCGCTCATCTGCTGAGACACTCTGGCTGTGCAGTGTGGCTCCGTCCCGTGGCCGCGCTGGCCCAACGGGGCGTGTTGCTTCCGTGCCACAGCTGCCTGTTAAAGTGTTGGCATATGAGCTGATGATGTGCTGCATTCGTTGTTATCAACATGTGTAGGTGTGGCGCGCGCTTGCCGCTGCCCCGCCAGCATGCAGGCGGGGCAGGGGCGTCTGCGCGGCTGTGGTGGGCCAGGCGGCTGCGCACGCGTGCGCAGGCGTGACCCTTGTGGGCCGCCTGATCAAGTCCTCCGGCCGCACCTCCATCATCGTCCTGCTCCTCACCGTGCTCATCACTGTGCGCCCACTCCCCATGAGATTAGGGCCAGGGTAGGGTGACCCTCATGGACTGTCTCATCACGTTCTCCGGCTGCACCCCTGCCATTGTCCTGCTGCCCACCGCGCTCATCACTGTGCGCGCCCGCCTCATCGCCCCCATCTGACTTTACGTGCCGGAGTGCCCTGCCCGCCATTACGGCCTCATGGAGATGGCCGGCAGCTCCTGTCAGGCCGCATGGCATGCGCTCTCTGTTTGACCAGAGCATAGGAGGATTGGCATGTGCATAGAGTACTTAGCAGCCCGCCATCTGCCCGCTGGTCAGAGATCGTTTGGCACAGCTGTGAGGCAGCATGGTCATTGGCTGTTTGCCTTGCTGCCCCGCCAGCGGCTGCGAGGTCGCGTTGCGCGGTTCGCCAGTGTGCAACACCGCTGTCGCACATAGGCAATCCGCGCACGAGTGCACAGCGATCCTCGTCCACAGCAATGCTCGTGCCGGGCCTGACGGCGGCGTGAGCGGCGCGGCGCAGGTTGGCGCCGTGGTGACGGCTATCTTTGGCGGCATCCACACGTACCAGGACTACGAGGAGCTGGGGCGCCTGCCCGGCTTCAGTCCCTTACTGCCAGGACTGAGCGCGCCGCGGCAGCCCTGTGGAGGCTCCCATGACCCTCTCACCGGCAGACAAGCGATGCAGGCCCGAGGCGCCAATGTCATCATTGGGGTGCAAAGCGGGCCTGCAGGTCTGCCTGTGCTGCCTTGCTAGGGGGGCTGGTATCCGCTTGGTGGGGGTGTCCAGCTGTGCACCCGCTTCCGCCTGCTAGTAGCCCGCCTGAGCACCATATTGTTTCACTTGTGAGGCATGCGTTGGTGTCAGTGGGTCGCATCCCGAGCGAGGACCGCCAATTGCGGTCCAAAACCTCACCGTCACTCGTTTGTTGCTGCTTGGCTAGCAGTCCCAGGCTGTGGTGTTGCATGGTGCTTGTTGCATATTTGCAGTGTGTCTTCTCTCTATGCCTTGGCATTGTCAATTTGACAAAAAGGGAGCTAGGTAGCGGGTAGCATGGGCGTCAAGCATCAAGAAACGCACCATATGCTGTGCCGCATATGTGGGTACCGTGAAACGTTGCTGAGTCAGGTGCTCAGCAGAGTCAATGCATGGTGAGGGGTGAATGAAAGTGGGTCCGGCATGATGTGCGCTAAGAGTGCCAAACATTAATGGATGGCGTATGTACGCGACGCGCTCATGAAGGGCACTCCTGGCCAAGCAGCCCATCGGAGATCGCCTACCCATACCCCAACACTCCGCAGCTGCATGCATCCGTCCCGCATCTATCCCGCACACGCTTCACGCATCTATCCGCTCGAGCTCGCCGCCAGCCTGCCGCAGACAAGCCAGGCTCAGCGCTCTGGTGCTGTCGCCGCGGACGAGCTGCGGGCGATCGCATGTGGCGCGGGGAGGCACAGTGCCTAGCAGCGCACACAGAGGCCAGACCCTTGGCAGGGGCTGCAAGCAACACACGCATGGCCGGCGCGACTGTGTCAGCTTCCCAGCGTACAGGCGCATGCATTATATGCCGCAGCCGCCCTGCAGCGGTGCAGCTCGCAGCACACAGTCAATCACCCCGCCCCCTCCCACCCGCCCTCCCTGCGGCGCGGGCTGGGGGCGCGCCAGGTGCGCGATGACCTTCACGTCCTTGCCGTCGCCCGGCAGCATGAACAGCACCTTGTACGGCAGGTTCGACGACAGCGTTTTGCCTTTGAACACTTTGATGACCTGCGCGCGCGCGCGCGCGCGGCGGTCACGCGCCGGGGGCCGCGCCAGCGCCGCTGCGTGCTGCTGCAGCGGGCATGCGCGCGGTGCGTAGGCTCCGAGCAGCCCCTTCTGGCAAGCTGGGGCTGCACGGCTCCGCAGGCCCGCCGCGGGTATCGCCGAAGCGCACCGGCGCCTGCCCAAGCGCCCCTGGCAGCAGCTCGCGCCTTTCGACAGCGCCAGAGGGCAGCAGGGTGTGCGCCATGTCGCCTTCACCTGGGCGAGCAGGTCAAAGTTTGTGGGGTATGCGGTGGGCCGGGGCGCGCGCATCCTGCACGGTGCCCTCCTTGCCCTCCAGGTTCAGGTCGCCGAGCTTGGGGGCATGGTACACCGTCACGGTGCTCTTCACGCGCACTCGCGTGCCCTGCTCCAGGCCCTCCTGCATGTCGTCATCATCCCCGCCGAACATCGCGGCTGCCCGCATCCGCTGCGCAGCCGGCGGCCGCGGCGCCCTGGCGGCAAGACACGCTGCACTGAGCCCAGCGGGGCCGTGGGGAGCCCGGCCGGCAAACTGCGCACGATCGCCCTGGCAGTAACTGCCGCGGCCGCGTTGGGCTGTGCGGTCGCCGCTGGCCCCGCTAAAAGGCCGAGCGCAGCCGCTGCACAGGCGGCTGCGCCGGCCAAGCGGCACAGCGTGCACGCTTTCTTTGACTCCTGGTAGGAGGCCGTTGCTGTGTGCCGCATGCACAGCGACCGCTTTGCCCAGGCACAACAAGGCACGCCGACCCAGGTGCTTTCTCTGAATGCAGTGCAGCGCAGGCCCCCTCAGCAGCCCCCCTTGAGCATGCACTGGGAGGCTGCACGCATACCTGTGTGCATCAGGCCGCACGAAATGGCCCGCAGACAACGTAACACTGCACCAGGCGAGTACTTAAGTCCCACAAGCGGGTGGCGCGCCTGCGAGACTGCGTGAATGCCTTGCCCGCGCGCCGCCAGACCGGCGCCAGGCCGCGTTGTGGGAGGCTAGCAGCTGCAGGTCTGCAGGCCCGCACACACGCTACGCTATGCACGTCTGCCTGCCCCCTAACCTGACCTGCTCCGAGCACCATGCTTGCACCCTGCATGCGATACTCTCAGCACTGACTCAAACCGAGCAATGCCTCTGCTGCCACCTTCCACGCTGTCTTCAGTGACTGTTTCGTGCCTGTTTCCTGAATGGACAAGGCAATCATGAGGAGTCTAAATTGGCACAGAGGGCAGAATCCCAAGCATGCCGCTTTGAGGCGCTATACGCACTTTATCCCATTTGCCTGGTACTCGGGCATACACTGGACTACACATACGTGTGCATAGCTGGGCTATGCGCACAACATCCTGATTGTGGTGCAAAGCAAATACGCCACTGATGACAGCACAGCAGCGCAGCACGGCAGGATGTGCGGCGCAAGGAAGAAGGCTGGACAACGGCCGGGGTGAATGAATGAATGAATGATTGAAGAGCATCACCGGGGGCCCTAACCCGATGGCCCCCTCAGCTGTGTGGCTGTTGCTTGGAGTGCAAGGCAAGGCTCAGGGCTACGTTTGAACTGCAGGGTTCCAAGAGTCGTACTTCGTCGGAAGCAGCACAGCAATTGTTAGCTGCAGCGCCTCTGCACACGAGCATAATAACTGCGTCCTCTCGCCGCCAGCAAGCAGCGGACCGCGCAAGGGGCGCCGGAGCGAGCAAAGTCTGTGGTGGATTCAACCCACCGGGCTTGCTCTGCAGAGCGCCTGTGCCCCGACGCCGAGGAGCAGACGTGCAACGCGGCAGTGGTGAGCAGGCGGCTGCAGGGCAACAGTGTTATCGAAAACTGGCTGTCAGCTGCTCTCCTCTGCCCTGATCTACCAGCTGATGCTGCACGCTCCTGCGCCAACAACTCAGCAGAGCTGCTGATCTGCACAGATTGGAGTTGCTAGCACCCCTGTGTGACCATCACGGTGCTTGATGTCTCAACGTTGGTGTGCACGCAGGGCGCGCTCTTGACCTAACACGCCCCGTACGCACCTTGCCACAGGCCAGGGAGCAGCAGAGATGGCGACGAGGTGCGCAGGCGGCCCAGCCTGGCAAGCACATCTGTTGGTTTCTAGAACGAGTCAGCTCACGAGTGGCGCCATCAGGTGCAGGCGCGAGCTGCGCGATGATAACGACGCGCGGGACGCCGGCGTTGGAAGGAAGACGCTCGCGAAGGGCAAATGCAAGGTACGCAGCCGCTGGCGCTCTGCACGCGCGGGTGTCTGAGCGCTGGCCAAGGCCGCGCGGCTCGCACTGCGCCACGGCCGGCCAACGTGCGCTGGTGCTGGCCGCAGGCGGAGGAGTGCACGGACGAGCTGAACGAGAACCACTGCTGCGTCTGCACAAAATTCTGGCGGAAATGCGTGTGCGCGGGCAAGACGCTGTGCGCGGACGCTGCGGGCTGGTGCAGGAAGATCGACTGCCGGTGCCAGCACGTGGCGAAGGAGGACCACTGCCTGCGCGGCGCCTGCCCGAAGCACTTTCGAGGCAAAACCGCCACCGTCGATGGCCAGACGCAGCAGTACTGCCAGAACGTGCGCGCTCGCCGCGCCGCCTGCGCGGGCCGCCCCGCCCGGCAGCTATACTCATGTCCCGTCTGCTACCCGTCTGCTACTCAACTTTTCTTGCCTTCTGCTTATGTGTGCTAGGCCCACAGCCAGCGTTCATTCTAAGCCGGGACCTTAGTTTGGGTTTTATCCTGTAGGCAGCCTGGCAGAGCCGGCGTGTAACTCGCCTTGTGTGCGCGGGCGGCAGTGCAACGCGTTCCACCCCATCAGCTGCTTCCCGCTGCAGAAGAGCGGTGAACGCCTCAAGTGCGCGCCCGCCCTCGCCGGCCTGCGCGCTCGTTTCCTCCGGGCCTCTTGTTGTACCCTTGGCCGGGGGTTTGCTGTTCCCCTGCGCTTGTACAGCGGCCCCCGTTGCTTGCCTCAACCGGCCGCGAAGCAGCCAGCCCGCGCGCGCAGGGCGTGCAAGCAGCGCAAGCCCAGCTCGAAGGGGCAGGGGGAGGGCCCCGCGGCGTGGCGCAAGCGCGCGCGCACGCCGAGCCCTGCTGGCGAGCGCGAGGCGCCCGCCGGGCGCAGCCCGGGCCCGCGCCCGCGCCGCACAAAGCAGTCTGCGACCGCGCAGCCTGGGCCCTCGTGCGAGTCGCCCGCGCCGCACGCCGCTGCCGCCGAGCAGGCCGCCGTGGACCAGGGCGCCGCGCATGCGGGCGCGCCGCTCTCGCCGTGCGCAAGCTGGGGACTCGGGGAGGCGGACGGCTTCTTCTGCCTGGCCGCCGACCCCCACGCCGCGGGTCCCGATGCCTGGCCCGCTGGCGAGCCGCACGGCTATGGCGAGCACGACCGGGGCGCCGAGGAGCTGCTCGCGGACGACCCCTTCCGCGCGGCGCCGCGCGAGCGCGCCACCGGCGCCGCGGCCCCGAGCGCAGGCGATGCCCACGCGACTGGCGAGCCCAGCGTGGGCAGCGCGGGAGCCTGGACGAGCCCCACGCGGGCGAGCAGCTTGCGAGAACTGGATGATGTGCTGGCGCGGCTGCTGGAGGCCGCTCCCAGCACCACCCAGGCGGCGTGCGGCGAGGGGCCTGGCTCCTGGGACGCGCGCCCCGCATGCGACGCACCCTTCGCTGGCATGCACGACGGCGCCGGGCATGCGCCGGCCGCGCGGCCGGCCGCCACCCGCGCCGCCGCGGCCGAGAACGCCTACGGCGCCGCCGACAGCGAGTACCTGACGAGAATAGAGACAACGCTTCAGCGCTGCAGCGCCTTTGACGATGGCATCCCCCGCTCGTCTCCAATGCCGGTGGAGGGCATTTTGCTCTTCAATTACTAACAAGGTCTGGCGGGGCTCTGGCCCTTTTGTGCCCGTTCTGCCAGGATGTTTGCGCTATGGGTTGCCCCATCTTGGAATATTTTCAGGGCAATGCATGTGATAGTGCCAGCACTTGCCTGCTCTCTTGTTTTGCAGCTGCGCTGCTCGTCGGCGCTGCGTCGTCGGCCCTCTCTGTGCTGTTGAGGGAGCGTGGTCTGGTGTAAGTACAGGCTGTGAAGAGTCTTGTGGAAGTGGCTTTAGGTCAGGACAGTTTGTGCTTGAATGTGACAGCGTTGGAACTGAGGGCAAACGGGGATGGTGTGTCATTCTGACGGCGCTGCTGATTAGGATGTTAGCCGGTGGTACGTGACTTGGGGGCGTCGTGAGCGATGCGTGGCCTTTGCCTGAGTGTGACCTACCTGCATCTGTCTCATTCGTCAGGCACAGTGCGCCCGATGCGCGTGCAGGCCGCTTGTGCAGGCCCCCTGGGCTTTATGTGGCGTTCCTTGCCATTTCAGCATACGTTGGCCCTTGCAAGGGTGTTTGCTGACCAATCCTGTGTTTCTACCTACAGCGCGCATTTCGCCGCCGCCCCAACTCCCGCCTCCCCCACTGTTTATACCAGTGTGAGAAGCTGTCATTTGGAGCTTATTCTCCTTGCAAGCTCCCTCGCCCAGGCAGTTGCGCATGCTTTAATAGCAAATGCTTATGACCGCGGGCCTTGTTCATGCTGTAACGCTGCCTCCGGTGAGACGAACGTTGCAGCGTGCAGCTGGGTATGACAGGACTGTATGTTTAGTGCTGGCGCTGACCTGCACTTTGGTGGCAATAACCTGTGTATTGTTGATGAGTTTGTAAAAGGATTGTGAGCTGACTGTTTTACCAGTGCCGCAACGAATGTTCCAACAGGCGCTTCTGTTCCCACGCTTGCTGTTTTCATAGTGCACAGGGCCGCTTGCTTGCATGCGTGTGCAGAGAAAGAACTTTTCCTATAAGCTTTTCTCTAATAGCACATATGCCACACGCTACGGTTCATCCCTGCGCCATTGCCTGTGTCCAGTGCTTCTCACCTGTATGCACATACCTGACAACCTGCGCTGCTCAAAATGCATGTGGCTCTTTGTTGGATTGCTCACGTTGCGACACCAGTAAGACGCATATGCTGGCAGCCTTGCCGCTGTTTAAGCTGGCATTATGAGGTGGAGCCCGTGCGCGGTACTTCATCTTGTGAGGTTAGACTGATGCTTCAGTGTGCTTCGCCAATTGCTGCGGTTCAGTCAACGCGTGATAAGTATCATGGTCGTCATTATTAGGAGCAACCCAACACCTCACATCAATCAGCAAGTTGCGTACCTGGCCCCCTATCAGGGTGTTTGTTGACCGGTTGTGTGCATGCATAGCCAGCGCCCGTTTGGCCGCTGCCCCCACTTTGCCCACCCCCCCACATGCCGTGGATAGTTGTGATTTTGTGGGCTGATGCTGCAACTGCGCCCTTGGCCAGGCACGTGCATGTGCTTTAGCAGCATATGCTCATGACGGCGAGCACTGCTTATGGCTGCATTTCTGTGTGTAATGCACACAGAACTGTAGAACTACAGCTATAAACAATGCTTGCGGTCATCAGCATAACGCTGCTAAAGCACTGCGCAGCATGCCTGGGCAAGGGCGCACATTGTGACGTTCGCCGCAGCACGCTGCAGGTTTCATAGACAGTGCAACAGGGCGGCTGAGTTGAGTGCATGTGCAGATGAGGGTGTATCTTTGTGCTTGTTTTAGGCCAACGCCAAGCGCGACATGCGACTGCTTTGGCGAGTGGGTCGTCGACCTGTTGACTGCTCAAGGCGTCTGCTCAAGTGTCACAGCTGCCTTCTGTTAAGCCGCATGGGCAGGTTAATACTGAGAGCGCTGCGCGGCCGCAACACAGGCCCCTTGGTAGCTGCTGAACTTGCACT
>JAABUU010001720.1_pt1 | contig 34884 bp, 23 predicted proteins | sample 5559301 | NCBI WGS metagenome assembly JAABUU01 (sample SAMN10711884, study PRJNA513360) | rock metagenome | isolation source: Antarctica rocks | place: Antarctica: Victoria Land, Richard Nunatak white
CATTCAGGATCGATGGTCTGGTGCTGGTCCTGGTCTTGGTCCTGGGCACCGTGCCGTGCCTCAAGGGTCAGCGGGTCTTCGGCTGTCGTGCGTGCGTGCTATCGTGCGTGCATGCATATAAGCATCGAGAAGGAAGAGGAACCATCCGGCTTCTTTCCCAATATAACCCATCAAGATAAGAGCAAGAACTTGTCCGACGAAAGGCAAGGTGCGGACGAAAGCTAGCTTATGATAAGTCGCCCCGGTAGACGGTGGACCGACGTATCAAGCCCCGATCCTCCCGTCCCCTCCAGAGACCCATGACAAGCAGAGTGAAACGACGCCTCCGTAGCTCCCGCCCTTGGAACGTGGCGGGCGGGCGGTCTTTCTTTCTTGGCGTCGTGACGGCACCGACTGACCGCTTGCCCCGTGTCGTGACTTGGCGTGGAGACGTGATTCAGGTGTCGAGCGTCGACTGGTCCTTGCCGGAACCTCTTCCTGCGTTCGTCCTCCGTCTTCGTACACGGACGCCGATCCGCGCAGCGAGCCCTAACCCCTTTGTTGAAAAGGGAAGCAATCCGACGTCCGCCATTTCTCCTCCGTACCCAAGGCTTGCCAGTCGAGTGTGCCGATCCCTGACGTCAAGTGAGAAGGCTTGACGGCTTGGGTAGGGCCCAGGGTGGTGAAGAGGTCAAGGTGCTTTTCAGGCATGCGTCACGGAGGCGGAGAGGACGTGATGTATCTGGCATATAGTACCGGTCCGTTTGGTCTCTCCGCGGCTGATTTCGTCGGAGAGCGTTCGGGTCGACATCGTAGATGAGGTGGAACGAGATGCTGGGGTGGGGCGGTCAGTTGGGGTTTCTGTGTGGGGGTAGGAGAGGAGGTCGGATGGGGCAGGTGGCAGGGGCGGTAGGGTGGGTAGAGGTAGCGAGTGGAGAGGCGACGTGGAGGGCTTGGATTGTAGGGTGGAGGTGTGGACGTGGTGGGCGCCGTCGGGGCGGGTCACGGCGAAGAGTCGGCGTATTTCGAGTGGCAGGCATGGCTGGAGTGGTTAGAAGGACCGGTTGTCAAGAGAGCTTGGCTAACTTGTTGATGAATGACGATGGTTCATGCGATGCTTCTCGCTGGCAGTGGAAGCGGAAGAAGAGACTTGATCTTCAGACGAAAACACACGCATTGGGATCCTATCCGTACGTGGAGAATAGGTAGACAAGGAATCAACAACAAGTAGACTCTGCTTGACTAACGATGCGTTGTACATTTGCAAATCACGGCCGTTATACACTCCGCCAAGGCGACTTCTTACTGAAGCGAATTTTCACAGGAGGAACGCTGGATCCCATGCCCTCCTCATTCCGACAACCAACAATCTTTCTCCTACCTGTTCATCGGCCTCATATCGACCCAGTCATCAACAATCCTCGCAGCACATGCAGCAATCGGCACAGCAATCGGCGGTCTCGTCCATCACACAGCAACAGCAAAGGGTGGCCATGCTAAAGAAAGGTCAGCAAGATAAGACATTGCTCCACTTCAACCGCACTCTGTGTCGGCGCAGGAGTATCGGCGGGCTACGTACAGAGCACCGAGACAGCCACCACCACCCCTCTGCTTCTTTACAATAACTTGCTGCGGCGGAGCTTGCTGGTATTGCATCTGAACCAGAGACGTTTTCGTTAGCTCGCCGATCCACCAATAATCTCACCAGCCGATCCCTAAGATCGAACGACGGAGTAGAGACATACAGGCGGGCCTTGGTTGTAGCCATATCCGGGTTGTGGGGGAGGGTAGCCCTGGGGAGGATAGCCGCCACCGTAGCTGGTTCGAGTATCAGCGAATGCACGGTAGATCGGACGAAAAGGTGCTTCTGCGATTCTGGAAAGCGTACCTTTGAGGCGGATATTGTGGGGCTTGGTTGTAATAGCCCTGGTTCGACATTGTAGAAGGTAGTGAGGCGATCGACTGTTGTGCCCAGTGTCAGCAACCGTGCCAGCGTCCCAACCAGAGCGGGAAGGCTCACAGAAAGAGATAAAAGATCCTTAAGCTATACTATAGCGACTCGCAAGTTGATGATGTTGACAGATGCCTTCCCTGTGCGAAGCGGACGTGCAAAGATGGAATATTTGGTTGTGGAAGTTGCGACCGAAGCAGACTTCAGCTGCGAAAGGCATGGATGGCATCGCCTGGTTTTGCCGATGGGTCACTGTACTATTCGTACAATAGTTGTACTGTACATAAGATGAACCTTGAACCCTGTTCGGACGAACCAGAGGACGAGGAATACGCATTTTCCCTAGCGCCTTACTGAATTGTCTGTGCGGAACTGCTTCAGCTGAGGATCCGACGGGAGCTTTTGTTACTATATCTGGCCCAAACATCTACCTCTGTATGTTACTTGCCATCTTGACTTATCTTTTTGTCTGGCTAGAACTCTGTACGTCTCTGGTCGAGGGGGTCTGACGAGCCACTGTGCATGCGTAGGCAAATACCGCTGAGCCACCGTGCCTTTTAGCTCCGCGGCAGTTGGAAAAGCTGGTTTGTGCGCCAGGCGATTCCTGCGGGTTGTAGCAGTGGCAGTGCTTTGATTGACGCCTGTGTCAACCCTGAGTGTCACATGCTATTCCTCGCCTTCTGTTTCAACGACGTGCATTATACCTAATTCAATTCATCCAAAAGACGTATAACCAACGTTATCTGATGACCTGATACCAACTCCACTTCGGATAGTACTGGACGTTAAACCCGGCGAAACAGATAACCTCCGGTGTGCGGAGCTAGACATATCCGGTGGACCTGTGGGTCTATCCTCTGACAACATTACCGTCTCCAGCTCTTCATTCTGCGTCGTAACAGGTCCTTCTGGGCTGGGCTTCAACAAGCCTGCAGCGTTGAGGAAGTTGACATAGTCCCTCGCCCAGGTCAGTCCATGCCACTTCGACACTGGCTTCATGGGTTTTTCGGCTGGATTTTCAGCGTCGCTATAATTCGGCGCAAGTCGTCTCAAGGAGTCCAGACTTGATAGAGCGAGTACGATTTTTACACCCATCCACAGCATCCACGGGTATGACCACATGTCATCGCAGAGCCTTGAGGCAGTCACTGAATCCAGGTTCCCAACGGGGAACTCGTGCAGCTTTCCAGGACAGCCGTCCCAGTCGTCTCTCGTGTGTACTGACGGCGGGCCCTGGCAAGACTTTGATCGGCACATGCCTGGAAAGCCTTCATCAAGGGCCTCCCTTTGCAGCTGCCAAAGACTCCCCACTGTGACTGTATCCGCCGATCGAACTCCATCGGGGAGGTGGAGTAAAAGACTGTAAACGGCCCTTGCGCATCTCTCCGACTCTGCGGTCCGGCTGAAGGCTCTTGATTTACTTGTCATTTGACCACCGAAGAATGCTTGAACCGCCCAAGTTCTGAGAAGGGTGACGACAAGAGTGTGCGGAGGCTGTTTCTTTTCCACGTCAAGTACAGCAATTTCGAGGGGTTGTTGCCAGATCCCGTTCTGTGAAATGAACTCTGAGCGTAACAGTTGAAGTCGTGCCCGCTCCGGGCCTTGCCTTCCATAGCCATCCGGTGAGTAATTTGAGCAGTTGAAGTCATGCGGGAGTAAGTGGCATTGCGCTATCATGCTTGCAACAGCATAGCTGGCCTCGACCAGTCGAAGCTCTGATGAGCCGGCGTCGCGAAGGAGCATCCGCAGCCCATTGACGTCCAGACCGGTAACATGCTGGGAGGAAGCGACCACTGTCCAACGTTCCAACAAGGGTTCAGTGACCTCAGGATTGGCAAGCTTCTGTTGAGACAACAAGTCATTGTGCTTGTCTGACTGCAGCTTATCCCAGGTAACTTTCCTCTTGGTATTCAGTTGGCTACACAACCAATTTGGCACAGGGGAAGGTGCCTGCCTTTTGCCGGTTCGATGATCTTCTGCAGTGGCTTTTCGCTGCGTTCCTCGCCTGTGTTGAGTCAATGATGAACGGCACTCTTCCGTCATCTGTAAATCCTCGGACAGGTGTAACAGCCATAAGCGGTCCGGGCCATAAAGGGAGTTAGAGTGCCAACTCGGTCCCGTGTACTTGTGCCAGTCCCGACCGTAGAGTGGAGAATTTATTGTAAGGATAGCTCGCATGCAGGTTGCAAAGCCAACGTTGCCAAACATTGCAAACGGAAGCCACCATTCTGCGGCACGTAGACCAAGATACAAGGTTAGGAAAGAAGATGTACTCATGATGACGAACAGAGGTATATGCCAAGACGGGCCCTCTTCGTAATCGTCTCTCCTCATGTTGCGTTCCATCGACATAACAACTCTTTTCGGACTATAGGCCATGCGAACTCCGAAAGGGAGGTTGGTCGACATAAAACCAGCCCGGAAGGGTTGAATGTCTTTAACAGGAATCGTTGCTTGCCTGGTGCTCTGACCCACTAGCATTGCCGTCCAGACGCTGAAAGAGTAGGAACCCAGAAGACCTAGAGAGACGAATGTAGTTGTCATCACATCCCGCTGAGCGCGCCAATTGAGCACAACAAGGACTGCGTTCGCCGAGAGACACAACCCAATGACTAGCAAACTGGAAAAGTATATTAGAGGAACCTGAACGTTAGCGGTAGTCGTTAGAGTGTGAGAAACATCCGGCCAATTGATGCAAGCAAGAGATCTACTGCTACAACGTCCACTATCGGAATGCTTGGTTTGATCGTGATTGAGAGGCAGATCTTTGAACTTTCCACATCTGGCCCACTGCGCAGCATAAAGCCGGGTCGTTTCTGTGGCATTCGGTCCCGCAGCTTCAAAGACAGTAACAACTGTAGCTTCGCAGATCCTTGCTGCATTTGGTATCTCATCAGCAAGCCACCACGGCTCCCTGCCAAGATTTGTCTTATCACCCTCAACATTATCCCTTCGCTGGATTCCAACGTTCGATGTACTTGAGGCAAAGGACACGCGGGAGCCGCACAGCCGAGACGCGATATGCTTGAGAAATCTTGTCGTGTAAAGTGGTTCATGCAAAGGGGCTTCTAAGGCTGATGGTTTTCCCAATGCTCGATATCCAGTTGTCGAAGCGTTCCGCACCACGGCCTCAACGTCATCTCGAAACCGGAGTCCCTCTCTTCCTGTGCCCATCACTCTTCCGTGGATCCAGAAATGTGCCTCGTCCTTGGGCTTTGGATCAATAGTCTGCTCAAGCATACTGCGTGGTCCTTTGAGCTCAAAGCCAACGTTACCGCCACTGATGCTCGTGACGTCGGCAAGAACCTCTGATCGACCCTCATGTTGCCTCCCGATCAATCTTTTCATAAAAGCTGAGTTCCCCAGGCGGATCGCGGTAACTATTGCAGTAATGAGGCCGATCGGAGAGGCGGCATAAAGGTACACCTGCGACGGCTGTGATATGGTTTTGAAGTACGACTTGACGTTTTTCTCCCCAATAAGGATCAAAAGAGGCACAACATTAGCCACCAGCGAAGCCCAAGCATCGCTCGAGCCCGTAATCGCCAGAGCGCCGCTGTTATCCGTCGGGGCCGCGCCCGACTCAGCCGCCAAGCCAAGCAGCAACAAAGTGCAACGAAACAACCTTTCCATATTGTGCTGAAGCGTTGGCACGCGGAAACATCAATCAAACAGACTCGATAAAGAACATGAGAGCAAACCCATCAAAGATATAGCCCTCGAGCACACGCCGACCCGGACTGCTGGGAGTTCGTCCGTCCGCCTCGAGAACCCCCCATCACGCACGCATGCCTGCATGCCAGCGGTGGTGGTGCGACTGAGGCAGTGGGTCTGAACAAGGTACGAATACCTTGCAGCACACTGCCCTCACGACGCGGTAATACGTTTCATGACAGGGGCATTTGGTGGATTCCTAGCAGCCATGACCTGGGCGCGCGCTGCCTGAACGAATCTTTGCCCGGCATGAAAAAGAAAAAGAAGGGGTGGAGTGCTAAAAACAGGCAGACGAGGCATCCCGTCCTCGAGAGCGCGCGCTTAGAGAGATGAAAAGTGGACGCTGGTCGGCTTGGTACATAATGTACGTGGCTTGCAGGGATGGTGCTAGGGTCCTAGGGATGAAAAGGGACCACTGGTAGAGACGGGACGGCACGTTAGTGCTGTACGGAGCGTTTGATGTTGGTCCGTGACAGGCTCAGAGGAATCGGGGTGCGAATAAGTTGACATGCTGCTTGCCGTTCACTGTCGAGGCGGAGTTTCGCCTTCGGTGGGAGGCTGCATTACGACGATGTGGCTGGCGCGAGGCTTGGGATGATTGTTTCCCTGCTTGGATGTTGATACTGGGGTAGTGAGGCTATGAGGGAGACACAAGGCTACCAGCTTGAGATGTTGTAGGTAACACCGCACCTACTTATAAGTGGAATAGATCGTCACGTGACTACGCTTCATCCAAGTCCATGTGACAAACGGAGTTGTCTGCCTCAGCGGCTTCTACGTGTACATAGCATTGTTTAACTACTGCTTCACTTGAATCATACAGGATAGGATGTGAAATATCCTACTGGAGTAACTCGAAGGTAGCACAGGGCAACTTCAGTCCAGCTACTCCGTAAAGGTAATACCGTGTATGTGATCGATGCTTGCTTCTAAGATTATGGCTTTGTTATATTATATATATATGACGGCAACAAGCCTACCTGACTCGTGAATATAATGAAACAGCGACAAAGCAAAAGGACAAGATACAGATCATAGAACAGTATGACTCGACAGTGCCGTCAACTCGTCACTCGTGGTCATTAAATGGACGAAAATAGAAATACACAACTCCCCGTCAGGTTGTAAGCTGACGATCAAAACTTCCACACCACCTGCAACCGACGCACAGACAAGACAGTCAAGCTACGAAAGGCTTCGACACAGTATGTGACAAGGTTCAAGAAGAAAGAGAGAACGAGACAATGATTAGAAAGCAGCAGCTGCTACATTCGAGTAAAGAAATCGGATCCACCGAGACCAGCATGAGTCTGCTGGCCGAGGTTGGATACCGCAGAAGAGTACAAAGGATCAATGAACGGGATAAGTTCATCAGGAAAAGTATTCACAAAATCAAGCGGAGCTTCGTCGAAGAACTGCTCGAGTGACTGGAGTGGTGCGTTGTCGTAGTCGGCAGCGACGAGAGGAGCTTGGCTTGGGTGCATGGCGTCATCGAAGCTTGAGCGGGGGTCGAAGGCTTGGGTGTCGTGGTACTGATCGCTCAAGCCGTTGTTGCTCGAGTCGTTGCTGTAGGTGGTCTGCATCGGTAGGGCGGCAGAATATGCGTAGGACTCGTCAAGCGTCGCGTTGTCATCAGCTTCGCCGCTTCCATCGGAGAGTGGCATGTTGTCTAGAACGACCTCCTCCACTTCCTTCATCCACATCTTCAAGACATCCATTGAAGGATGGTCCCCACCGCCCTTGCCGCCTCGCTTCTCCTCGTTCCTCCCCTTGGCACCCCTTCCGCGCTTGCGTGGATTGAAATGAGTACGTCGCAGGTGAGCGGCAGCGTTGTAGTAAGCGTTATACTTCTTGCCCGTTCGGCACGCTTTGCAGCTGGCGAGAAACTTGTGGTCGGGAGAGATATCGACCGTAACCCAAGTCTTGCGAAGAATGCCGTGTGCTCGGTCGACGTGCCGACGCAGTTCGTGCTCGCCTTTGAAGCCTTCGGGACGCTCATCGCAGCGCGGGCACTTGACTCGTGGGTGAGCGGGGCGTTGATAGGTCGCTTTGGGTATCATGGCAACGTCCTTCGGTGGACCGTCTGCGAATTGGATTCGCAACATTTTGTGCTCGGAAGGCGGGTAACTCGATGCTGCGTTTCGGTTGTCTGGATGTTTCGGCGCAATAGGTCTTGATGCGTAGGTGAGATGCTCAGATCTGCGGCGAGCTGCCTTCAAGTGATTCGATGAAGCGGAAGCCGAAGTATTGCTTTCATCTGAGTGTGACCGCAGCATGCCATTTTCCTCCACAGCACTCGACGACTGCAACAAGGGTGCTTCAATAAGAACAGAAGAAAACGAAGGAGAAAAGTGTACATCATCAACGATGCCACCAGTATACTGAAGAACTTGATCATGCGATGGAAGACCAATACCGTCTTCGTTGCCCTTCATCAATGATGGGGAGAGATCAAGTGGAGATTGAATTCCACTATTGCTGCAACTCGAAATGCGAGACTCGACTCGCAACATGTCAGAAAAATCAAGACAGAAATCAGTACTAGCCAAGCTATGTTGGCGACTCATGCTGCTGGCAAGCGTTGTGCCGCTCGTCAGCTCGCCAGTCGTCGGAGTGCTCGGACTTTGTGGGGGTTGCATGATGTTACCGCCTGCTACTGCTTGCTTCACTAACGGCGAAAGTCGAGGAGCCTGCTCGTGGCGATGCTCACTACAGCACACGGTGGGCGAAGAATCGAAGGACGGACTCGGTCGGTTGTCGAGACCGTTAGAGGCTCGAGAATACCAATCCTCCGGGTTGTCGTAGACCGCGACCTCGGGTACTCGGGGTAGCGGACTCCTCTGAGATCCAGTCCTGCGAAGCTTGCTTGCATTTCCCAACGTGTAGTTGCTGAACGGCTCGTCATGGCTGGTCTCGAAGTCGGCGATCGCCAGGGGCGGGACGCTCGGGTCGTAGCTCAGGAAGGTATGGCCGTGCTGAGAGGCGCTGGACCGCTTCCGTGACATGGGGACCGCGGCGGGAGCGGACCGTTGTGACCAGTCTCTGGTCAGGTCGGGCCCAATCAAATCGGCCTGCGTATTGTTAATTCAATGGCCGGGAACAGAGAGACCAAGAATGGATTCATACGGAAGCCAGTGCCTGGGCGGACGATGCTCCGTAAGAGACGCTTCGGGGAACATTGGCCTGAGAACGCCGGGGAGAAGTTGTACTGGAGCCATTATGGATCCTCAGCGTTTCTGGTTCGAGGACGGAGGTCAATTGGTGGGCCCTCTGTGCCCAGAGTAGATGTCGCTCCTCGTCCGACCGGTGCGAGTTGGTGGTCCAAAAGATCTGCTTCTCTTGGAGGAGGACCTTGATGAGAGGATCGTCAAGGTGGGTGAGGCTGTCCATGAGGGCTTATATCTCAAAACTTCTGTAAGGTAGTTGAAGATCAGTTGGAGATCAGTCGGTATGGTCTGCAGGACTATCGTTGATCGGCTGCTGAGGCTCTCCATATTAGCATGACAAGTTCAGTTCCAGAGGATGTCGTTGACGATCCCACTCACTTTGAGCAGATTCGTGAAGACTCTTGGGGTGGCGAACAATGTCTGAGCGTCAATCGTCCACGAAGGTAAGGCGAACAAGCAGAAGGTGTCAATGAATGAAGAGACGAGTCAGATTCGCCAGGAAGGCAGAGATTATGAACAAACGAGAATGGTACTGTAATCAATCAGCAGGCCTTGGTGGTCAAGGACCGATGTGGTGTGCGGGATAAGCCAGAGAGTGCTACTGTAAGTTACAGGTAGTGGAGCAAGGAATTGATCACGCAACACAACGCCCCATTCGGATTATTGGGTCAACCTGCATGCTCTCTAACTTATCTTCACCTAACTCAATCTAAGTGTATTCAGTTGCAATTCGTTGTGCAGGTTGGTTGCGCGATGAGCGAATTATCATTGTGAAAAAGGTGAGGCAGCCAAAGGGAAGACAGCCGCAAAGCCGAGGGCGTGGGGTTTGATACCGCTTAAGTTAACTTACATGGACCTAATGTACAGGCTCTGTACAGGCTCTGTTACGGGCAAACCCATCACTCCCCGGCCAATGGTGCCACAGTATGCGAATTAATGTCTCTCTCTCTCTTGCTTTGATGCCTGCTCTCGATACCTGCACAGTGCATATGCCAGCCCACTCAGAGCGAGCCACGTTGCGCCCGGCTACTGTCACCTGTGCGGTCCCGAACTCGGTCAACAACCCCCACCCACCGGCGTTTTTCCAGGCTCCCCCTTAGAGTAAGTCAAGATGGCGATGATGATGAGAGATTTTGGATCGAGTAGTTGAGCTGCTTGGACACGAAGAATCCATCACAGACTTGTCTTATCTCACCACTCTGCTTACTTCCCCTACGTCCTCCATATCTTTTCTATTGGACGGTACTTGTAACTGCATCTCTAAGGTATTGGCAACCACAACCCCCCTGTGCCGCACTGGGCCAATACTGTTCTGTTGACAACCTTTTTCCCCCACACCATGTATGTAGACTTGATTGCAGGCAAGAATATAGCACTCAAGGTGGGGTTCTTCAAGAGTTGGAAGCAGAAGCCAAAACCGCCCGTATCGTTCGTGCAGAGGTCGTCCGATTCTACCTGTACGTGCAGCTCTCCAAAGCTTCACAATATATTCAGTTATGGATCGGGCTTCGCTTGAAAGTGCACGCCTTCACGACCGAACATGGCTTTTCGCAGCCTGTTGCAGACTTGGATCCGTCAGTTCTACAGTACCTTGGCTTAACTAGCTCGCAGCCTGATCCTTCTCGGGCAAAATCTGTCATGTATATGTCCATACGGATTCCTCCCGAACGATATAGCCAGGATAACGCACATTCTACGAGTCGGATCATCGCCCTGCTCACCTAAGGTACTGTATACTGGATCCGTCCGATCATGCACATCAAACTCTTGAACTAGGTAGATGTCATGATCTCAATATCCAAGTCTAAAATATGTACATTGTCCTCCACATAGGACCCTTTCAGCCGTGCCACTGTGAACATCGTTTGCAGTAGTGCCAACCGTCGCTGAAGCTTCTTGGCCGCTCTGGCGGAGCACGAGGAGCCTCTGCAGGCGCGATTGCTGGCGCGGGGGTCGGCCCCGTCTCCTCTATGGTAACTGTGAATGATGGCGTCTGAGGATCGTCCAGAGACGACAGAGCCCGCTCCACCGTCTCTTCTATGGTCACTGTGGATGGCGTCGGGGGATCGTCCATAGACCAAGGAGCCCGCTCCGCCGTCTCTTCTATCGTAACTGTGAATGGCGTCTGAGGATCGTCCGAAGACCACGGAGCCCGCTCCATGGTCTCTTCTATAGTTACTGGGGAGGTCGAATGCGCCGGCGACTCTGTCAAAAACTCCCAAGCTTCATTCACAGCGCGCTCCGTGCTAACGGGAGAAATGGTAGTCGCACTCGCGTCGGAAGACTTCGGTGACAGCCCCAGCAATTTCCCGAAGTCGATCATGGGCACAATGCTCTCCGCCAACCCCAAAGCAGTGGACGCGATCGCTTGCTCCGAGCTGCCATCACTGTCCAGGCCAGCTGGAGACGACAGGGAAGGTGCTGATGCGGAGCCAGTCTGCTCTACTGTTTGCGGAACAGCTGGTGAAGGGAGCATCAGCACCGAATCTTGTTATTAAAACCCGGGCGGCACGGATAGAACTCACCCCACCGTCTTCGATCCGGCACCAGCTCGTACACTAACCCCTTCGTCGCGTAAGTCCTCGCTGCCGAACCGCCGGTTTCCCGGCCTGCGATTGGCCGGAGCGTTATAAAGGCAGATATCAATAGCGCTGCGATGAGAAGGAGGAGCTTCACGAGTACCTCATGCCAGTCGATGTCGCCGAGGATCAACCGCCTCGCCAGCGAGGAGTCAGTTGTGCTTGTGGGTACTTGGGTGCTGTTCCGCTCTTCGTCGGACGCCGTGCGCTCCCTTCTACGTGATTGGCTTCGCCGCCGTGCATTGTTCTGTTCTTTTGGCGGGATGGACTGCGCCCTGGCGAGCCGGTTCTGGGTCTTCAGGTAGTCGTCGTCGGCCTGTCGTTGGCGGCTCGCGAGGGTCACGTCGCCCGGTCTTCGGCCGCGAAAGTAATCTTGGTTCACTTCGCTTTGGGGCAGGATGGAGAAATGATAGACGGATCGGAATGTTGGTGTTGGCGTGCTGTCGTCCCACGGGTCGTGCATGAGATCTGGATGCATCGTTGGATTCGTCATTTTGAAAGAAGTTGCGACGGCGAGGTGCGAAGGAATGAATTGTTTTGGTAAAGGCATGGTACCGGTAGCATCGATTGTGTGTCCTACGATCAATAGGACTTCCACAATAGGCACACTGTTTGCGAATGATTTTGAATGAGGTAATGTTTGAAGTGAATAGTAGATTCGGCACATGCATTCCGCACAGGACAAAGAACTCAGACCTGTACAATGCAACGGTGCATCTTCCTTCTTGGTGCAACGCGCTTTGACAATTGAGCTTATTCGAACCGAGATGACATGTCTATGTCCAATTTCGACTTTTGATCATCACCGGATGATATCTTGCGGTCATTTCGCTCGGGAATATACCGGGAGCAATGCAATTCACACGGACCTTGGTCTGAGCAAAAGTGCTTGCCATCATTCTAGTCAAATGAATAAAGCCTATCCGGTTCTTCAGCTTGTGTCAGGGTATAACGCCAAACTCAGCACACATACCCGCTTTCGACGTAGCATATGCAAATTGACCATTGGAACTACCTTTCATGACACCAGATATGGATGCAATGTTGACCACGCTCGAGCTATAACCTGGGGTTGCTTCGCCGCCTTTGGCAAGTAGAGGTAAGAAGGCAGCGGTGGTGAAGAATTGGGCGGTAAGATTCGTTTCGAACGTTTCCTGCCAGTTTTCGGGCTCACTCTACCAGAGATGATCGGAGATGCTTTGGGCAGAACTGAAGTCTGGTTTGCTGTTGGAGTATTTGGTGTTGTCATCGCGTGCAATGCCAGCTGTACCGTAATCAGCATCATCCACAGAGCACACCAGGCACACGCACCATTGTTGACAAGCAAATGTATGCCTTTGGACTGACTCTTTGCTGGCAATCTCATCTGCTAGGTTTTTCACTTGGTCTTTCTTCGTTATATCAGACCTGTCCACAAATGAGCGTGGCCACGGATGTTTGTGACGTGGGACCTCACGGCATCCTACAAACAACCAACAATGTCCGGTTGTCAGTTGCTTGAAATCTCACGCTATGATCTTGCCAGGACCTGTGCTGTACAGGTCCACAACCTTTTTCAAGTCTTTCTCCCGTCGGCCAGTGATGTAGACCAGGGCTTGAGTTATCATCAAGCCAATGCCGGTGCCGCCCCAGTGACGACACATGTGAAATTGGAGACATCAAAGAGCTTGGACAGCTTAAGATCCTCGTTGGACTTCGCAAGGCTTGCCATTGTCTTCACGGTTGTAAGGGTTGTTTGATTAATGAAAGCTCTTTGTACGGTTGGTGATGACCTGGTTAAGAGTTGTAACATTTAGCATTGACTTGACCACAGGGTAGCTGCTTATAAGACTTGAGCCGTCTAATCATGACGTTTGGTCAGTCATGACGTCTGTCTCATCCAGGGCGCGAGGCTCCCAGAGACAGCTACAAGCACCTATGTACGATTTCTCCTTTGAGTTAGTAAGGTATGGTAGACATGATATTGATTCATGTCATTCAAGGTTGAAAGTATAGCCAACCGAATCATATCTATCAGGTACCTGGCCTTACCTTAAGGTAAAGGTACCTTACTGAAGTCCAATTGTTCTGCTGCTGCCTTAGCTTCATGAGCTTAGGGAACGCTAACCGGAAACGTGGTCGCCCACAACCTCGATCTCGCTTAGATAAGCAGCTTTTATAGCTACCCCAAATTTTCTACCATCAAAGACATCGAATGTCCTACGCCACGGACAGTGGTTGTGCGAAGAATGGATCTGAAAATGCTGGCATAGACTCATGTTACAAGCACTGCCTCCCCTACTATTTGTAGCCAGCAATCCAGTATTGGCGAGCCGGTAACCTGCTTAGGTGCAGCGAATGTCTTGTCAAACTGAGAAAATCAAAGACATCCATGGCTGGAAAGTCTTAATTTCTTGGACGACGGTCTAGTGACTATAGCGGCCATTGCTGCGGCCTTACATGACTACCTTTGAATAGGGTGGGTGACAGGGTCAGTAGAATTAATTGAGTAGTTTTATTATTGTACTGCTTGTACATTATAATCTTATCAAAGATGTATAGCAAATAGTATAATAAACAAACAAAGAAAGAAAAAAATGAAAAAAGCAACACTCTTAAAGTCATTAATACCAGCTAAGCAGTCAAGCACAACTGAGTGTGACTTCAACTTTTCTGCCTTCAAGCAGTGCCTTCATGCTGTGAGATCAACTCACTGCCACCTTGTGTTGCTTCTTCTGTGCATTTCACTGGTATTGTTGTGACAGTGCATCCAGCTTCCAAACATCTCATATGTCAGGATGAAGTCAGCCAATGACAGCTCTTGCTGCTCATCCAAGTGACTCCCAGAGCGCAAGAGAGAACATTTTGTCCCAGGCACCTCCTTATCGCCGCTGCACTCTCCCGTGCCATTGAATCTGGGAGCACAAGATCCGTCACCGCCTGCATGTACTCGGCAAAGGCGCCAGTCACGTGGTGAATGGGATTCAAGCCGTGCACCGGCGCCAGAGGTGGGGAAGAATGAGCGCTCGAGCTGTTTCTTCCATATCAGATATTGCTGACGCGCAGCGCCTTGTTGAATTTGTGTCCTCATCTCGCGCTTTCCCTCGCTGCAGTAAACTCTGTTTCGACATAAAAGGATTGGATAGAGTTGACTGCGCTCGCATAATGGCAAGTTATGTACGAGGATTTGGTTCTAAGAACGTGCTGGATCTTCAAGATAAAACACTCGATATAAGACCACCACATACACCAAAATTGTATCTCTGAGAAGCAGCTGCTTGCATTTGATTGTACTTGTATTCGTAAACGAGTTGATTCATATGCTGCCGCTTATGGAACGCCCCCTGACTCCAAACCAAATCCTCGTGGTGGTCCTCCTTTCTCCTCAACCTGTTCGCCCTCCGAGCTGAAGCCGTTATATTGCTATGCTGTTTCGCAATAACTGTCTTATACTTTTGATATGCTCCTTAAGTGACCTGCTACCTCCTCCGCCATCCTCATGATTTCCGCAGTCTTCCTGTTCTAATGACCATTCGGAATAGTTCGGTCAGCTCCAAGTCGCTAAGTATACCCCGACTGCGATTGTCATCTCGATCGGTACAATATCCTCGTGGCAGTCCGAGGGCCTTTTCAACCCGACTTACCATATGTACGGCTACCTGCATCAGGATCGTGACCTGTAGATTACCGCTTTGCAGTGGAAAGCCGTTGAGTTGAAGGCCCGGAAGCGCGGGTAGGGATGGACCGTGGCCTGACAAGATGGGCAGGAGTGAACGATGGATCTGTGAGAAGATCACGTTGTAGATATGGATGATATGGATATAGCAGTTGAGGATTAGAAGGATGATGGAGACATCGGGTTTGGTCGGACAAAGTGACATGGCCGGCTTATTGGTTGCAGCCGGACTCAAGCCGGGAGTAGCCGACAAGGAGAGGCTGCTACTGCCAGGTAGAGGAGACTCGCAACCGATGAAAGCAGTGATTGTTGAGCTTCCGAGGCAGAGCCTGTCATTTTCGATGTGCACATGGTCAAGTCCATGGTCGAAGTAGTTCGACCATGACTCATTGCTGACCGAAGAGGAACCCGTAGCTGTGTGGGTATGGTGAGGAAATGAGAAGAAGACGCTCAGAATTTTCAAGAACTTTTCCGAGCCGTTGAATATGTAGCCGATGTGATTGGAGTCGTGGTCGTTACTTCCGGTATCAATACCACCGGCACCGGCACCGGCACCGGCTCCCGTGGCGTAAGCGAGGGCGGAGAGGCACATGGGCCGAGGAGCAGACTGGAACTGCCCCAGCAGTCTATGCAACCTCATGTTTAGTTCCGAAAGCTGTTGCACACAGCCCTCTCCGCCACTCTTGTCCGACCGAGCGGGAGTCTGACATGTTCCCATGATCGCATCGTTCCCCAGCGTTTCCTGAAGACCTGGCGCATTGTCTGCACTCCCGACATGGACGTGCTCAGAGCTCCTGGGCGCCACAGCATCAGTATGCAATGTGCTCTGGCTGGGAACCGGTGACGTTGACGTCCTGAGACCAATCACAAAGGCATTCACTTCAGCGTTGCTTGCGTCGAGGGAGTCTGCATACAAATCGGACGGATCAGGACATTCCCAAGGCCAGGTCAGTGTCGGGACACCTTGGTGATCAGGTGAATTACATTGCGCCAGCTCCAGGGTTTGGGCTTGCCAACCGCGGAAGTCGGAGCGTACAGAGTGGGGCACACTGTTGCCGACACTGGCACCATCGTTGTTGGAAGTGTTTGGTGGCAGGGTCGTCCAAGTCTCTGATGTCACACTCAATATGCCATCATCAGTCACTGACGCCGTACTTTTTCTCCTTCTAAAGGGGTCTGCTCGTGTCGGCCTTCCCATACGCCGGGGTTTGCTAGTGATACATGTCGCACCAGCTCGTAAACATCGCGTACAACAAGCGCCGTAGCCAGCAGCTCCACGCACACACCGGAGTTTCTGTCCCCGACATCGATCGCATGCAAGTTGTCTGACTTCATTTCCTGGACTGGGCAGACCATCACTAGACATGGTTTGACGTCATTTGAATGGTAAGAGTATAAGAGCAAGAGTGATGGAACCAGTGTGTATCTATCTCATACCATTGCTGTGCGGGCTGAGTTGGTGCTTACTGATTTTTCTTCTTTGCGGGAACATCATCAATAAGGCTGAGCTGGTCAAGTGCACCTATATCTAGCACAGTCCTGCGGTGGGGTCGGGTCTGAGTTGGTGTTTACGTATTTTTCTTCTTATTTGGTGGAATATGGCCGACGTTGCTGACGGGCCGTCGTTGCTGACGGGCCGTTTCGCCTTGTGCGATATACCCGTAACTCTTGCAAGGTAAAACTAAGGTATATGAGAAAGAAGGTTTACCTGGCATTAAGGTACTAGTGGGCTTACCTTAAGCTGAAACACCACGAAGGAAGAGACTACCTTAGTTCGTCACTATGTGGACCCTGAGAATGGATAAGGTAGAGATGGTTTGTATTGGTCTAACGCCTGCCTTGGCCTACCTTAGGCTGAAGGATCCGCGAATCTTCGACCCGTTCCACTACACTGTGTATATGACTGTACTCGTAGGTGATAGGTAAGATGGAGCGTTGACCAACCATAACCTTCAAGGGATGGCAAGTTGGACAGGATAGTGCGCAACAGGCCCAGCTATCTTATTAAACAAGTACCTAGACATGTTATAACTATTGTTATTTAAGGTCGAGTAAGTTCACCAGGGTGTCTAATCTTCGTAGCCCTGTAAATATAATAAGTATTCACTACTACCAAAGTCTCTCGAGAGTCTTTCTATCCAGCTACTGGAGATCGGCTCGCTCCAATCACTTCATATAAGACTATACACAAGCTTCACTCCCGAGACCTTTCCCGCTTTCACAGTTTCCATGCCTTGTCGGACATCATGAAAGTCCCCTTTTATCACCTTGAGCGGATGGCTCTTGATCTTTCCCTCATCAAGTAGCCGCTGCAACACGTTGGTCCACTCCTCGCCAAATTTCCTGAAGTCATCACTCCCCTGTCTCCCGTGCGGAGCAGGCCATGCGATATCTTTTCCAAGCATGGTGGGGCCCAGGACCCAGTCGGCGACCACCACCCTTCTTGTCTTGGCCACCGCTTCGGGATACGGATCCAGCGCGGTGTACTTGCCGCCAGCGCGACCAATGGCAGCATAGCACAGCTTGATGGATTCCTGCGTTGTAATGCAGTCCAGGACGTAACGCAACGAATTCTTGGTAAAAGCTCGGATGTCGGCGGCGCAGGTACCTGAGCGGTAGTCAAACGCCGCAATAGCACCGTAGGACTTCACCAGGTCAAAATTGTGGGGCGAGCAAGTCACCACGGGGTCGAGTCCGGAAAGCTTAAGCAATTGAATTGCCGCGGTGCCAGTGGCGGTACTTCCGCCATAGACGAGCACGGGAAAAGGCTTCTCCGCCGGATTGCTTGGTGTGGTGTGCAGACCTAGGCTTTTGAACAAAGCCAATCCAGATGTGTTGAAGACCGTCGGCAGTGCCGATGTGGTCTTGAACGTCACACCATCAGGTACGGCGAGAACCAGGTCGCCTGACGCGCCGACATAAGTAGCAAAAGCCCCCACGGCGGGCTCTAGCGGGCTCATGCCCATCACAGCGCCACAAACGCGCTCGCCAACATGCCTTCGGTGCGATACCGCCGAGCCTACGGCGACCACCGTACCGGCGAAATCGCAGCCCGAGATGGCGCCGGGTGTGGAGTACGGCCCGTCTAGCTTCGTATCGACAGGATTCACAGATACGGCGGCGTTCCTGACCAAGATCATGTCAGGGTCGAGCGTTGGCACTGGAGCATCGAACGACACGGCTAGCGAGCCGTCTTGCGTGGCTGTGATAGCCGGTTGTGTGACAGGAAGGGACATCTTGATTGGTGGTGAGTGGTGAGCTTGCTTGACGGGGCATCATGAGGTTGAAGTTCCATCTCCTCATGAGTACTTGTACTAGACAATGTAAGGTATGGTCGAAGGATGCTGAGTGTATGTGGCCGAAGGATGTCGAGTGTATCTGGCCGAAGGCTGAGTGTATGTGGCCGAAGGATGCTGAAGTGTATGTGACCGAATTACGTGCGAAGGCATCACGAGAATGACGACGATCACATGTCAGCCTGGAGTGGCTGGAACTTGCATCTTTCGCGCCTGGTGCTGGCCTTATCATGTATGATCCTTGTTTCAAGGGGTAAAAGACTCCCATAATCCATGCGCTGCATAAAAGACTTGGATAGACAACGGCCGTAAGGAAGATGCATTGACCCTACCCCAAATTGAGTAGTCACTCCAGGTCTTCCACACCTAAACCCCACCTAAAACCCCACCTAATCAACATCTAAAATCGTGCCTGAGTAGCACTTATAATTCAGCTGAATCCTATTGAGACTCACACTCAAACTCCACTCAAATTTGCGTAAAGCTTGGTCCAACCCATCTCTTTTACACATGATATGCCTATGTAATTGTGGTTTATGGCATGAGTTTAGGCATAAAATTTAGGCCCGAGTTTAGGTGCGGAAGGCCTGGAATGACTACCCAATTGGAGGGGGTGTTGACGCAGCATAAGGATGGTGTCAAGGCAGAGTAAAGTGGTGTCGACCAGGGGTTCCCTATTCTAAAGCTCCATCCTGTTTTTCTTTAAAACAATTTATAATCTCCATGAAGATTTTCTTGTACGCAACCGGAAGCTATGTTATCCTATATCTAACCGCGAAAAGAACAGAGAAGAAAATACAAACTGAACCCAATTCATCTCTTCGAAATCAATCCACCAGCATGATCCCCGCCCATTGCAATATCCTGTGACGCAATAAAGTAACTGAACCCCATTTTCTTAGCCGCGCCTACCCACTCCAGAGCCGGTATCGTCATGAATCTCTGCATCTCAGCATCCTTCTCAAGACTTTCGACGAAGGAACGAATCTCAACCCGGACAGAGCTCTCGTGAAGTACGAACCGCGGAGACCGGGGAGAAGGATCCTCGAACAGAGTAGCACAGAGGTTGCCAATGAGAGTGCCGGTCGGGATCAAGTCAATATGCCCCTTCACCGTATCGAAAGATGGGCGCATCTTCATCTGCATCCCAAGTCTCAAAAGCTCATGCAAGACTTCTGGCGGAGCGGAACTGGACATTCCGGCAGCAGAAAGTGGCCGGTGGATATGAACGGGTAATCCAAACTGTTTGGCGGCGTTTGAAAGGAGTTGTTCAGCCACCCACTTGGAAGCAACATAACCATCGGTACCGTCACTTGGGGGCGTCGCCGAGCTGTACTGGAGAACCCCACCCGAAGACAAGAAGTGGATCGGAACTTTTCGAGGAAGGGCCATCTTCATGAGTTCCTTGACCGGAGCGACATTTGGCGCTCAGAGCGCCTCATAGTTGTCCCAGAAAGATCGATTGGCACCACTGTGGATGATCAGGTCCAATTCATTGGCCAAGGTTGTGAATTCTCCATCAATGAGACCAAGTAGTGGAAGACCAAGGTCGCCATATCGGGGGATGATCTTATAGGAGTCGACTGATAGCCTCTGCTCAATAGGAATGTTATTTTCTCTTATGGCCACGCAGTCTATTTTGGAGATCTTTGAATCGGCGACCAGTTGGGGCAAGATGTGGCGTCCGAGGTAGCCGGTCGAGCCGGTCAAGAGGATAACGAGATTGTCTCTAGGCCGGCTGAAATTCGTAGCGGAGTCTCTCAGCGCTCTAGAACTTTGAAGCAAGGATTCCGGCAGCGCAGTTTCCAAATTCCAGTCAATTGTGTGAATCGAGACAGTCTCCTGGATCAACGACGCCATCTGTCCAAGTGTCCCTGTGTTCATGAGATCCACTAGCGGAAGAACGGCATGAAAAGTATTTCTGATCATTGCTTGTAGCTTGACTAGCAGTAGAGAGTTGCCTCCAATATTAAAGAAGTCCGTGTCTGCCGCGATTGCTGGCGCGTGTGGTAGGATATTCTGCCATACCGACCGGAGTCGGGCCTCCGTTTCCGTGAGCTTGGGAAGATCTACGTCCTCTGCATGCGTCGGAAGGGGTAGTGCTTTGATAGCCTGCCTGTCTATCTTGAAGTGATCTGTGAGAGGTAGGTCATCCAGAGGAATGAACATGGCAGGACACATGTATTGAGGAAGAGGCAATAGCGACGGTAAGCGCTTCAGTAAGGTCTCACGATCCTTTGCCGGATAGGTGTGGCCGAATACAACGTGAGCAACAAGGAGTTGTGAGTCGGCCTGGCCGCAAACGGATACAACTGCGTTAACGAAGGCTCCGTTTGATGCCTGAAGGATTGTGTTCTCAATGTCTTCGAGTTCAATTCGAAAACCTCGGAGCTTGATTTGTGTGTCCCCGGCGGTTCTGCCCTCGCAAAACAGAGCGCCGTTATCTCTTAACCGGCCTCGATCCCCAGTTCGGTACATGGTATGCCAGCCATTGGCCATGTGAACAGAGCTGGACTTTGCGAACACATCGGGGATGAACTTCTGTTTTGTCAATTCGTCCTTGTCAAGATATCCAACGGCCACTCCGGCACCACCAATGACAATCTCGCCGGGAAAGCCTACGGGCACGGGCTTCAAGTGTTCATCAACGATGTACACTGAGTAGTTCGGCAGCATGAAACCTGCTGGAATAGGCTCTCCAGAGGTCATCTTGTTGTAGGGTATTTCTATCTTGGTGGACGCGACTGTGATCTCGGCTGGCCCGTAGTTATTGAAAAATCTGCACGGCAGGCCAAGCCTCCGGAAGTTGTGGATTAATGTTTCAGTGAGAGGCTCACCGCCGGCAAAGGGCTATTTCCATTTCGAACAGTTGGCGAGATTAGAAGCTCCATATCGGGTCCACATGAGATATTCTGAAGGAGTGGCCGAGGTGTATGTGATGTCTTCGGCGGCCATAAGCTTCGTTATCTCTATTGGATCTCCACGTTGAGCTGCTGGAACGACATAGAGAGCTCCGCCATTTGATAGAGCTGAAAATATCTGGTCTAGCGAGAAGTCAAAACTGAAGGCACTTTGCTGAAGGACCAATTTAGCTCCTGCGGCAATGTCCCATTCCTTTGAGTAGCTTTCCATCTGAATTCTGGAGGGTGGCGTGATTAATGACGATGCCTTTGGGAGTCCCTGTAGACCCGCTAGTAAAGAGGATGACAGCAGGTGATGAAGGACTTGCGCGGTTTGGTATCTTTTTGGCATCGGATTCGGGAAGGGCTGATATGTTGATTATCGTCGTATTCGGAGCCCCAAGAGCAGGGACGTTGTGCAAAGTTGCCTCGTGTGCAAGTATTGTGCGAGGCTGGCAGTTTTTGACGATAGCTGCCAGCCGTGGCAGTGACGTTCGCAGATCTAGAGGCACGTAGACGGAGCCCACTCGGAATATGGCCAATAACGAGCAAACCCAATCAGATGTGGGCTCTTGGAATACTGCGACTCTGGACCCGTCGACGGCATCTGCTGCCACTAAGGCAGTAGCGATTGAGTTGACACGTCCTGCAATTTGAGAATACGTCAGCGTATTGCCACCCCATCTTTGACGGCAATGTCCGAGCCATGCTCATGAACCATCTGATCAACGCGGTGGGACAGGGTAGATGGCCATTCATAGTGCATTGTACGACCTAGTTTGCATTAGCTTTCTTCTCGAAGCGTGAAGGCTAAGAAAAATCCTGACCTCGTCCAAGTTCGATTGCCCTATCAATATCGACCTTTTGCCAGAGTGAGGGAGTCACCAACGGCACATCAGGGTTCATGGCGAAAGACTTCAGCAGATTCAGGTGGGTCTGCAGCAGCATTTCGGTGTCATGTCTCGAATATAGGGACTCCTGGAGTTTGAGAGTCAAGAGCGAATCACCAGCAACATTCTCAATGATATCCAGTGTCAAGTCGTAGCCGGTTTTTGCGATGTGCCAAGATTCCCCATGTGCTTTGCAATCGGCAAAAGTGGTCCTTTCCTGTACCCCTTGCCTGTAGTCAACGAAGACTTGGAACAGCGGGGTGTGCGTCGCTGATCTTTTGATGTTGAGCCTGTTCAGAAGGACATCAAAGGGCAGCTTGGAGTGGCTCAGTGCTGAGTATGCTTTGTCCCGAGTATCGTGGAGTGCTTCGCTGAACACCTTTGCCGATCCTCTTTCGTACCGTATGGGAAGTAGATTAAGGAAGAATCCGAGAGTTCCCATGAATTTGCTATCGGTTCTGTTTGCATCTGCAATTCCAATGAAAAAGTCATCCGCATTTCCCAGCAAGCGGAATAGAAGAGTTTGCAGCACGGCCAGGTAGAAGTGGAAGGTTGTTGCCCTGTGCTTCCTTGATCGGTCTTTGATCCGCGCGGTCAACACAGGGTCCAGCCGGAAGTCTGCCCTATGAAGGCCGTACATGTCAAGAGTCTTTCGGGATGCCGTGCGAGCAAATGGAAAAAGTGGAAGTGGTTCGGGGTTCTTGGGAATGATTCCACGGTAGAATTCGATATCCGCCTCCATGTTGCCACTCTTGTACTTTTGATGTTGCAGTGCCGAAAATGCCCGATATTGAGAGTCGGCAGGACAGGGACTCAAAGTCCGGCCCATGTACGCTTTTTCTAGATCAGCAAAGAATATCTGGAAACTTACGCCGTCCATAGCAATGTGGTGGCAACCGACTAGCATATAGTGGGTAGTCTTAGAGAGGGAAAGCAGAGTAATCCTCATTGTCTCCCAGTGTTCGAGATTCCAGACATGGGCCCGCATGTCTTTGAGCTCCTGATCGGCTTGCGCTTCGTCGGTTATAGATTTCTGCTTGAGGTGTATCAAGGAAGAGTCAAGGATACCCTGCATTGGCTGTTCCATATGCTTCCCAACCGAGAAGAAGCGTGTCCGCAACGCTTCGTGCTTCTGAGAAACGGCACGCACAGCCTTTGCAAGATCGTCAACACGCAAGGAGCCTTCCAGCCTGACGGAAAATGCCATGTTGAAGGTGGTTGGATCCCGTAGGAAATGATTCAAGAACCAGAACCTTGACTGGCCAAATGACATTTTTTCGGTGATTTCAGGAGAATGCATTGGTTTCACCTCGTCTATGCGAGCCTCTGGTTCGGATTTGGGCGAGGACATCGGAGTTTCCGCTACAGTATCGTCCCCTCTTTGCGACATTGAATCCACCGCTGAAGCGGAGTCGGATGACGGTTCTGTGGAAGTAGGCTCGTCCTTTGATGATTCGCCCTTCCAAATTTCAACCGCTGAAGCAGAAGCAGGCTCGTCGGAGGAAGTCAGGTTGGGGACCAGATAGGCCGGGAGCCTCTCCATCGCATCTTCGAGTAGGTCGTCAATCGAGGCGCCACCAAGAACTTTAAGGACCGGCATGTCGATATCAAGTTCTTTGAGGAACCAAGAACGCACCTCCACTGCCACGAGTGAGTCTACGCCAAGCTCTACCAGTGCCATCGTTTGGCTGAGCTCATCCTCGGCAGGTATTTGCAAGATTTTCCGCAATCTTGCTACGAAAGACCCTATCGCAAAAGTCAATGGATTTTCAATCAGACAGGTTTCCGGGTTCTCACCTTTCAGAGCATCGTGGACTTGGCCTCTGGTCTTCGACGTGGAGAGCTGGATCTTCACTGATACCACGGCTGCCTGGCTGCCAATAAGCTTATCACCTGGTCGTTCAAGGATGAAATGACAGAATTTAAGATCGCTACGGTATGGAGCTTTAATCTCAGCATCGGCATAGGCGGGAGCAAATCCTGTAACGATCTCCGGGCACTCCTCGGATTCTGGCCGCCCTACCAGAATAGCTTCAGCAAACATCTGATGAAGGTCCTGCTCCGAGATATTGGTGTAGCCGACTTTGCTGAAATACTCTGCGTCGAACGTGTTTGACCGCTCAACGTACCCGATGCCAACAAGCGAGCTGATATCGATGACCGATCCGGCCAGACCACGGCTTTTACGTTGAGCGGCTAGGCTTGTCATGAACATATTTGCTGCAATGTAATTGCTTTGGCCGCTATTGCCCACAACGCAGGTGATCGAGGAGAAGAGGATGAAGAAATCCAGATTATTTTCCGAGAACAATTCGTCGAGATACTTTGTGCCGTCAACCTTGGGCCTTAGGACGTCTACCATATCATTGAGTTCCATGTTGTGGAACATTCTGTCTCTGAGAACCATGGCTCCATTTGCGACTCCGGCAATGGGAGGGAGAGTGCGGTATATCTCATCGTAGCCAGCGTGCAGTGACTCTTTGCTAGTAATATCCCTGTCTCTCGTTAGTATATTGTGTTAGGCCCTGAGAAGCGTACACGAAAGGTGAGCCTACAGTGAAAAGGCTTTGATAGTAGCACCAAAAGCCTCCAATGACTCGATCCATTCCTTGCTGACTTTCGGACTTCTACTCGTTAGTACCACGTATCTGGCTCCGTGGCCGACCATCCACTGGCATAGCGATTGCCCAACCTCTCCTGACAAGCCAATGAGCAAATACGTCCTATCAGGACGGAACAAATCCTCTGAATCCACAGGCTGGACTTTGACAGGTACGACGGGGTCCGCGGTCCAGTCAACTATCGATACCGGTTGTGCAATGCCAGTATGGAGGGACAAGCCCTTGAGAGACAAGTCGGCAGCCATTTCTTGCATGCGAGCCCTGAGTGTCAATACTCTCGAGGCAGCCCAAGCGTCTTTGAGTAGATCTCCAGCCTGGCGGGGTGAATAACCCGGGCGGATCGTCGGTTGGTTGCTGAAGAAGAGAGACGCATCCTCACGCTTGCAATGGTATGGTAGACATTCGGCAATACGGTCACCCGTAATCTCCTTCAGGCGATGCACAGAGAGGTCCAGGAAGAGTGAGACATTATTGGGAAGTGCTTTCTTGATCAGACGTCGAGGCCAGTGGGGATGAATAAAGATCCAGTCAGAGCCCTTGTGTCCCGGTTTAATCGTCGTGTAATGCAGTTTAATAGTCCTGTCAGCAGCTTGTTCAGTAAGCGCGGACGTGAGAAAGACATCAGGTTCATGGATTAGAAGGGTGCTGTTCACGGGTGTTATCGAGATTATATACTGAGCCAGAAGACTGCCGGCAACTGACAGCAAGGCTTCCGATGGGTTGGCGGATGAATCACAGCCGATTGTCCATTATTTTGGCACATGAACAAAAGATGCATTTACGTCGGAGAGTGCCAGGACAGGTTCGCCAGTGTCGATAATGGACCCGAGACACAGGGAGAAGTACCCAGCCGAGTTGATCTTGATTGACTGGAGCAGGGAATGAGAGACACGAATAGCGGTTTTGCCAGGCGGACCCGAGCGTGGCCGAGACTTCAGCCAGGAATCATCCTGCAACTCGTAGAAGGATCCTGTACCAACAATTCTGACGGTAGAAGTCTGGGGGCAGACGTCGCGGGTAATGAGGCGCCTTGATGAGTTGTACCGGGCATTTTGAACTTTGTTTGTCAATAATCTAGGGATGAGGTGTCGTCCCCCCTCTACAGCGATCTCAGGCTCTACAGACCACAGAAGATCGTCTAGCGGCTTTTCCCGCTTCCAGTTGTCGATCGCTTGGACCGATAGCAGGCTCGCCGCCAATACCCCAGGGCTCCCGTCGTCAATCTTATCGACATCAAGCATTTGGATATTGACGTTGGGATACTCAAAGCGCATAGCACGTGCTAGGCCGACCATCATATTTGAATGAGGTTCATCGGCTCTGCAGCCCCTTGTGACCCACAGCATGTTTCTTGCTTGGCTGAAGAGCTTCTTTAGCTGCTCGAGCTTCGTAGCGGTGATGAACTCAAAGATTGGCTCATCAAGTTCGGTCACACTCAAGACGGTGCTCGAACCCGGTATATCGACCTTCTCAACTTCCTCGATAGAGTCAATGCGGGTGATTGTTTTGTACCGGTGCGCCAAGAGGTCGATTGTATCTTCCGCAAGTCGGCATGTCTCAAGTGTCTTGCCACCGATGATCACTAGGTCTTCCATCCTTAACGCTGTCATTGCTGGTAAATTAGACAGAGGCTTCCGAAGGAATCTAACGCGGTCGTCGACGGCTTGAGTGGCGAAGACAGAGAATGGGTGTAGGTTGTCGCTGACGGGCGTGGTTGTATCAATTCCAGAGAAGCCAGTCCTCCGCAAAAGTGAGTCCCATTGTGGTAACGACAGTGTAGGGCCCCAAGGCCTTCCAGTGCCATGGCCTACCCACCATCCAGGCAGTCCACCCATCGGAAGCCCATTCCTCAAAGGGTCATTGTTAGTAACCTCTAGCAGCAGGAGAAAGCCACCGGGTTTCAAAAGCCGACGCGTATTCGTCATTGTTTCCTCGAGTAGCTTTGTTGCGTGAAGCACATTAGATCCTAAGACCATATCGTATGAACCTTCAATGTAACCTTGCGCGCTGACATCCTTTTCCATGTCATAAGTCTTAAAGATCATTCTGTCGGCATACTCTTTGAAGCGCTCTTCCGCTGTTTCGAAGAAGGCACTTGAGATGTCGGTGTAAGTGTAGGACGAGAACGCCGGCCCAAGCTCCTTGAGAATGGCCCTTGTAGCGCCGCCGGTTCCGGCACCAATCTCAAACATATGCATGTGCGGGTATCTGTGCGCTATTTGCCCTACCATACGACCAATCCAGCGATTGGAGCGCAGCAGCCCCATGCCTTCTTCATAGAAGTTGCTGAGCAAGCGGTCTTGTGCCATATACTCCAGGATGTTCGTCCGATCCTGTATGACGGTTGGGAGGTTTTCACCGACAACGTGGATGAGTCTCACGTCAACTCTGCCTGAGTACCGGCTGATGATCTCCAGGATCTGGTGATGTGTATCGGCAAGACATTCTGGCTTAACGGAAAAGTGCTTTCCACTAGAAACAATCCCAACGACATGAGAGGCCCAATCCAGGAGACATTTGTAATGCCACAGGGTTTGTGCTTTCTCCTCTAGAGTGATTGTTTCTGCCAGTTGTCTGAGATAATAGAACGAAACCCGCTCTAAGTTGTACGCCATGGTTCTCTCATATTCAGATGGATGCTCATTCTGGGCGGCCAATTTCCCGTCTGCAGCGGCGACACTCCAAACAAATTTGGAGAACACAGTGGAGTCATTCTCGGGCGAGGCGCGGGAGAATGGCACAAGCTTGACGCTTTCTATTTGTATGAAGACATGCTGACCATCTTCGGAGAAGACCTCGGTATCAGCTCTGATATCACCCATCCGCTCGCTCAAAACAGCGGACTGATATGGTAAATTTGCTTGCTTTCCGGACCCAGAGTCACAGAAATAAGGATTGATGGTTATCCGCTGGATGTCGGTCGGAACGTGGAGCGACCATAGTCTTTCATCATCAGGCGAGCAAAAGGCGGCAAAAATTGTTTGTAAAGCCGTATCGAGCATGTCAGGATGAACCATCAGCTCATTTTCCCATCCGCTACCCGCTTGATTTACCAGATTCCCAGTGGCCGAGTCGATCTTGCGTTTGGTTGCAGATATTCCCCGGAATGGATCAGAGTATTCGTATCCCAATTTGGTCAGTGAGGAGTAGAACCGGTCAATATCAACGTCAACCATGTTGTTCTGCTTGATTGGAAGCGAGGATAGCAAATCCTCCACAGGATCGCCTAGATGGAGAACCAATCGGCCACTTGCATTCATCGACATTGATGTCTCATGGTGGAGGCAGGAGTAGCACTTAAAGTCCGCGATTATTGTGTCCGAGAGACTGTGGTCGGGAGAGGTAAGCGTGAAGCTAAAAAGGGTTTCTACGCCAGAGGATTCGTCATTGAAGGTGATGGCACGGCTTATAACAAGATCCTGAATTTCGATGAGTCCGAGTACTTGATGGCCCACTAGAGTCTTCCCGGCTTCTATAGCCATTGCAACATAGCCGCTGGCAGGAAAAACTATCTGCCCTTGCAGTTTGTGGCCATGGAGCCAGCCAAGCTCTTTTGGGCGAAGTAAATTCCTCCACTGGACTTCCTTCGGGGTGGCGCTCTCCACACATTTGGTTCCAAGAAGTGGATGCGGCCCTTCCTCGCGAACTCGAAATGCTCGAGAAATGCGAGATTCAGTCCAGTAAGTCTTCCGGTGGTCCCAAGGATACGCTGGAAGATCTTCGGCTACCCTATTGGGTTCTGCGCTGCCTGAGACGAGCTTGTCATAAGCGTTGAAGTCAACTGAAGAGGAGTCTAGGTGAGTCCAAATATATCCTAAGGCCGCCGAAAACATTTCTATGTCGTTCTTCCCACGTGACAACAGTCCGCAGTAAGGCGTACTGGATACTCCCGAAGCTTCTTCAATATTAACCAGACACGGTCCCTTCAGGGCGGCGTGCGGACCAATCTCGAGAGCAATGTCGAAAGGCCCACTTTCCGAGACAGCGTTGGCAACGGCCTCAGCGAACATTACCGGGTTCACCATGTTATCCACCCAGTATTTGTCGGTTAGCGTATCCTTGGTCATTCTCTGACCAGGAACCACGCTAGAGAACCACGTGGCAATCCCTCCATCTCCGGTCTTAATCCAGCATTCGCTCATAGAGCGAAGATATGGCTCTGAGCAGGGTCTCATATGGTGTGAATGGTATGCAGCGTCCACATGGAGCTTTCGTGCAAATTTTTGCTCATCTTCGAAAATCCTGATGGCCTCTGCGACAGCATCTTCATCGCCGGAGATGGTTATGCTGGCCGAAGAGTTATTTGCCGCCACCACTAAGCGCTCTTGAAACATTTCAAGGTCGCAGAATGTGCGAGCATCTTCAAAAGATGTTCCTACAGCCAGCATGGCACCCTTTTTCCCATTCGGCAATTGTGCAAGCTTCACGTGGAGGCCGCGGTAGTAGGCGATCCTTATCGCATCATAGGCCGATAGGAAGTTAGCAGCATAGGCTGCTCCGATCTCCCCTGAAGAATACCCAACGACAGCTCCAAACTGGATCCCGGCGCTGCGAACCAAATCTACCAGAACGATCTGTATAGCTGTACAGAGGGGTTGCGCCAGCGCCGCATCAGCAAGACGCGAAGAGGAGTTATCGGCTAAGAGTTCGTCTTTGATCGACCAAGACGGCCGATCGTTTTCAGGAAGCTCCGCAAGGGAGCGATCGAGCATGGTGATAATCTCACGGACGTGAGGCGAACCCAAAATCAGTTCGCGGCCCATAGTAGGCCATTGCGCGCCTTGTCCAGTGAAAACGCCGAGGATACGCGGAGAACTGGGGTTCGATGAGCGAACGCCAAGGGCAGTCTTCTCCTCCTCAGATTGTGCAAGCTCGGAATCTATCTTCGAGCAAATATCTTGAGCTGACTTTCCCGAGACGGCGGTTTTGAAGGCAAGAGCGGAACGCCGTGATTGCAGCGTCCATGCGAGATCTCGAAGATTTATCGATTCATTTGCTTTCAAGAACTCAGAATACGATGCCAAAGTCGCCTGAAGGGTTAGTTCGGAAGTGGCCGAAAACGTCAACGGAGTGATGAGGAATGTTGTCGACTTTCCTCTCCGCAGGCTCGTGGCTCTCGACGATAGCGTGGGCATTGCTCCCACCAAATCCAAAACTGTTCACACTGGCACGGCGGGGTTGACCCTGCGGAACGGCAGGCCAAAGTTCAGCTTCCGTAGGAACCTCCAGATTATGATAGAACGGAGCCACCTTGTCGCTGAGCTTGTTAAAATGCATGTTCGGTGGGATGATCCCATGCTGCACAGCAAGGGAGGCGCCAATGAGACTAGCCAGCCCAGCGGTTCCTTCAGTGTGCCCAATTACGGTCTTAATTGACCCGACGTAGAGCTTACTGTCACCGGCGGCTCCATGCCCGAAGAATGCCTTGCTGATAGCCTCAGCTTCTTGGGGATCTCCGGCCTGAGTGCCTGTGCCATTTGCATGGAAGAACTGTGGGTGGTCGTTTGGGTTGTTGATGTTGAGTCCGGCTTTGGCGTATGTTTCCTGAATTAGGGCTGTTTGAGCAATGTTGCTTGGCATGGTAATACCAGTGGTGCGCCCATCTTGGTTTATTCCGGTTTCTCGGATTATGCACTCGATGTGGTCTCCGTCTTCAAGGGCTGCGCTGAGCGTCTTGAGAACGACCGAGGCTAGACCCTCTCCTCTTACGTAACCATCCGCATCTTGATCCCACATTTGAGATCGGCCGGTGGGAGAGAGCATGTGCAGTTTGCTCTCTGCAATGTACATTCCTGTTTCTGATCTTTAGTAAAGCTGCTAACGACATCTTTCAGACGAAAGCAACTCACCTGGGCTGAGAATGAGATTAGCTCCAGCTGCGACAGCGACTCTTGATTCGCCACTTCTCAGCGTCTGAACCGCCTGATGAACGGCCACGAGGCTGGAAGAACAAGCCGTATCAATGGTCATTGATGGGCCATGCAAGTCAAAGAAATATGAGATGCGGTTCGACATGATACTTCGAGCCATGCCAGTAGCGGTATACGTCAGGAAACCATCCCAGTCCTTGACTAGCATGCCAGACCAGTCATCACACATGAGTCCTACATAGACCGCAGTCGAAGAACCCCGGAGCCCTTCAAGGGTTAGACCAGCAGCGCAGATAGATTCGTAGACGGTTTCTAACAACAGGCGTTGTTGGGGGTCGATCGAATCAGCCTCCACAGGCTGGATGCCAAAGAATTGTGCATCGAACTGGCGAGGATCCTCAGAAAGGAAGTAGGATTTCTGAACGTCGGTAGTGCCGTGGTGGTCCGGATCAGGGTGATAGAACGCCTCAGCATGGAAACGGTCTGTAGGGATCTTGGTTAGGAGATCACGGGGCTGGTGGAGAAGTTCCCACAACTTCGAGGGCGTGTCCGACTTGCCCGGAAAGCGGCGGCCGCTCCCAATTATTGCGATAGGTTCGCCGCGTTGAGGCATATTGGCTGGCTTGTAGTATTGATAGCCTGCAGATTGTGATATAAGGTTTGAATAGAATCAGTAAGGCGATTCTATGTAGTTACGGCCAGAGAAAGGGCGTAGCGATGCAGCTGAATGTACTTATAAATCCATCCTGGCAGTACTATGATAGAAACTGGCGTGCAGCTGCAGAAACCACTTTCGGTGTTGGTTCGTTAAAAGTCACCGATGCAATAAGCAAAACTCCGAAATGATAGACTTAATCACCAGCGGCACAGGGCTGACTTGCCAGCCCCCAAACGCTGATAATATGAAGGCATCTGAAAAGCCTTTAGGCTGATTACTAAAAGGATTCTATGAACAAGCTCATAGCTTGAGGATGAAATGGGATGACAGGACGTATATTGTCAGGTCAAGAAATAGACCAATCAAGAAACTGTGGATTGTTCACCCTTCGTATACGAACAGCCGAAATGCACCGAATATCGAAAAGAGGCGAAACTTCGGAGACTGATCGGGACGCCTAAGAAACAGACATGACGAACGTCACACTTCACTCTAACCTTTACCTTACCGTCGAAGTCTAAGAACAACCCCTCACGATCCTCCTACTCTCAAACGCCCAAAATCTCTTCCCTTGCCGCCGTGGAGCTAGACGCAGACATTCATAGATCCTCGTCCAACATTTCAACACCCTACCTTATATTCTGTGCCTCCACGGAGGCGGCACCTTCTTGGCGACTTTCTCTGCTCGAACCCGCGGAATCCGCTCACCCCTACAAATTGGCTTTACCTTCCTCTTCGTCGACGATCCCATCGAGGCAGGGCCGTATCCGGGCGTCTTCCATAGTTCGAGGATTGCCGCCCTTCTTCCGCTGACATCATGGTAGAGCCCCCACCGAGGCCGGGAGGTATGCCGCACTTGATACTGTGACAAGCACATTACAAACGGTACTCTCGGGCCGAGGGAGGAGCACGACTGGTATAGCAGGTGTAAGGTGTTTCTCGCAAAGAGCCATCACGACATCGTTGCGTCTGCGGCAGGCACGGAGTGGAGACGCTAGGTGGGCGCATTTGCGGGTTGGGAGTCTGCTGCGTGGAGGCGGCCATAAGGATGTGATGCACATGGTTGGAGAGAAGCTTGAGATACCGTCAGTGCATGGGTTGAGAGATCCATGGCTTGCGAATCGTAGAAGGTGGGCGAAGTGCTTTCCCCCGATGCCATGGTGATTATGGAGTTTGATGGCGGTCACCATGTTCCAACTAAGACGGAAGACATCGAGCGACTTGCAGCGCTGGTAGTGAGGATCAGCAAGGAACTGCTGAGGGTATACACTTACTAAGCAGTTTACTAAGCTATCCCCTTCAGTCACTGCACTCCTCAATGGAGTACATACCTTATGGTGCATGAGATTGACAAAGATGTTGACTGATCACACCTATACATTTCTGATACACTTAAGAAATTCAACCTTCACTTTAGATTCTCACCAAAGAATCAAGTCAAAATTATCTTTCTGCATATAGCTTGAATAGCCACATGGTGTCTGACCACATCAGAACAATCAACATAAAGAAAAGAAGTTCTGAGCAAAGAAAAATCACCTTACAAAAGATATAAAAAGCATAAGATACTGCTCTGAATGAAGAAAGCAACACTGCAAGTGAAATAGTAATGAACTTAAACTTCTTATCAATCAAAATAAACAACAATGCATTCACAGTAGATTTATTAAATCTTATATAGAATATAAGATCAGAATTTATCATTTTAGCAGCAACACTTACTTAACAGACAAAAAAGCAAGTAACAATACTACAAGCTTGTTACATTCTGATTAAAGATTTCTCTGATATAGAGTCTAAAGATCAAAGCTTGTGATATAAGAATTTAATACACATTGAATTTAACTGATAGATAGTATTATGCTAAGTAATGATTGCATTGAATATACTTATCTTCTTAAAAAAGATAATTTATATATATATTAAACTGCTTATTTTGCTCATCTATAAGCACTGTAAGTCAGCTTATTCAACTTACTTATAAACATTATAAGCTTATATTGAGCTGTATATCTTTTAAATATAGTTCATTGAATCTATTATGTTCAATAAGTTTATCAGAACAATGACTGTAACATTATTCTTTTTTAAATATTAATTTTTTAAAATTTATTTAAATGAAAACTTCTAACTTTGTAATCTGTAAGTATTCATAATGAAATTAATTAAAATATACAATTATCTTTATCTTTATTAGATTAAGTATAAAGTCAAGTCAGATTTAAAAAGATCATTTATAACTCTGTAAAAACTTGATCTGACTTGCAGATCAGATTATTACTAACTTTATGTGCACTAGGTTAAATTAAGACATTAAAGTATCATTTTTTAGAGCTAAGTTATGTGATTATAAATTTCATAAAATTATAATATTAGTTTTAACTCTTACAAATAATACATCACAAAACTAAACTTTATAATCTATTTTTTGCATTTCTTTTACAGACACTAATGTCATATATAAAATCTAAAATCTGCACACTCAGTCTAATCTTTATCAATTTATTTATAAAGACAATAACTCAATATTAACTATCTGTATTCACTGTTTTAATCTTTCAATTCTTTATATAAAAATAAAGAATCATTTTAAATGTGCTGAGTGTATTTGCTGTAATTATTTATATATTAATATATTGTAAAAATCTTTTAATTATATATATAATAAACTCAAATTCAATCTAATCATTACTGAAGAAGAACTGACACAGACTTTTGCTAAAGTTATTTGTCTTTAAAAAATAATAAAATATATAAAAAATAAAATTATTAAAAAGACTTTCTATCTTGTTTATAAGCTTGTCAATGATAACAACAGTATTTCTAAAAATAAAAATGATTCTAATTCTTTTAATCTTTTTTTTTAAATTTTTAAAAAAATCTTATGTCTACATTTTCTTCTTAAACTGCTGTAATGTTCTCACACAGTTAAGTAAATTATTCTTTAATTCTCAGATGCTTTTTAAAGCATTGTATTCTTTTTATTTAATAAAATAATAAATTTTCTTATTAATTATTTTCTTTTTTAAAATGTTTTTAACTTTATATTTAATTTTAAGTTTAACAGACATTGATGTGACTTGAAGTGATATGAATTAATTATAATGTTGAAGTATAGATGCATAAAATATTAAATGTTAAAAGAAAAAAGATACTTATGCTATACTATGCTGTCTAGTAAAACTCTATAATTGCATATCTATAAGTTGTGATAATCATAATTGATAGAGTTTTTAGAAGAATGTTGACTGCAATTAACATCAATAAAGACTTCACTCTAATGCTAATTCTAATTAACTTAATAAAAGCAGCTAAAACATTATTTCTTAACATTATTACTTAATGAGACTGCATCTATTGACTTTTACTGACAGTAAACATTAAAAAACTTAACACATTATTATAAATTCAATGAATTATTTAAGAATTTAATTAATCATTAATAATGAAATTTATGAATTTAATAAATCACTTAAAGATCTGTTTAAACAGAGACTTAATAAACTCATCAGTAATTATTTCTTAATTGAGTATAAAGTTTATTTAAATTGGATTTTGCTTATACAGATTGTAAATATTATAATAAAAGACATTAATGTACTTT
>JAABUU010001721.1_pt1 | contig 34873 bp, 36 predicted proteins | sample 5559301 | NCBI WGS metagenome assembly JAABUU01 (sample SAMN10711884, study PRJNA513360) | rock metagenome | isolation source: Antarctica rocks | place: Antarctica: Victoria Land, Richard Nunatak white
TATCGAAGCAAAGAAGTCATTTGAGCTGCTCATTGTTGAAGAAATTAACACATCTTTCATCACGTCTTTGATGAAAGTCACTAGTTTTTTGTCTCATTCTTCGATTTCTCTGTAAATAATTTCTTCTCTTCTTTTGACATGATGATCTCATTGAGACGAGGGATGAATGCATGAGATGTCGAAGTACTAATCTTCAGCTGAGAGCAGTTCTTTGAAAGATGATTCGATACTTTGCAGTTGAAGCAGATGATTGACATTCTTGATCATTCAGATTCGAGAATGAAAAAAGTAGTGAGTCAAACATAACTAGTAGTCGAGACTGATGCTGATGTCGACGAAGAAACGAAACGTTTTTTCGAAGCTGCTATCGATTTGACTGTTCGTTGCTCGTCACGTAGCTGATAATTGACTCGTTGTTTGTTATTCACATCTTGAAGAAAGATCTTGAGCTTATCAAGTGAGCTAAACTCTATGAGGCAAACTGACAACGCGTTCTGAAGACGATTATTGATTTTATTCTGAATGTCGTTCATCAGAGTGATATCGTCGTAGTTCAGAAAGCTGAATATTCTAGTGAATTCTGAATAGAAGAAGCTGAAGAGCTTGTTGAGCTGCTTCAGAGCAACGTATTTGCAATGACACTTTTGAATCAGATTCTGATCTTCGTAAATTTCTTTCAGATGTTTCAGTAGCTTTGATAGTGATTGATAGAATGAGAAAGCATCAACACGACATTTTGCATAAATTTGCTGATCAGCATCGTCTTCTAGCCTGAAAATCACATAGGCAATACGAATCTTTTCAGTAGAGTAATGATTCGCGTTGACATTGAGCTTGTCAGCTATTTTGATGTTTCATGTTTTTCAGATAGAGTCATCTGTTTCGATGAAAATGAGTGAATTCGAAAGCTTGATGAACTTGTGATGATTGTTCTCGTTATTGAATAGAGTGAATGACTTTCGTGAGCTTCGAGAGCGTTGATCGACTTCAGAGATCGATGAAGTCTCTTTCTGATTGACTCGATGCTCGACTGACTGAGTCTCTTGACGAGGCATAGATCGATCAGCTTGACGTTGTTTCGCTCTGAAGTTCAATCACTCACCTTGTAGCTGATGAATCTTTTTCTCTAGCTCATCGTTTTTATCAAAAGCAACTTCTAGTTGTTTCGCTCTCTTTTTATGATCTTCTTGTACGAGAAGTCAGTGTTCATTGAGTTGTAGAGTCAAGTTGCACTGACTTCGAAGCTCATTCAGCATATTGATGACTTTGTTGAGTTGATTGCTGACTCAATGAAACAGTTGTTCTTCGATGTTTATGTTTCATGCAATGACAGCTTTCTCAGCTTCGACTGAAGCATTGATGAGTAGAAGTGAAACTCTTCTATTGACAGTGCTTCTGAGCAGATGATTTGTTCAAAGCTCAACTGACTCGACGTTGCGTGTCATGATGAAAGAAGATAGAAGTTGTTGAGATAAGAGTAGATGAAAGATTGATGTTTTGAATTGATGTTTTTTGATGAGTGAAAATTCAAAGAATTTCTTGTGAATTTCAGGTAATAATTGAGTGCTTTATTCGAAAAATCTCTTGCAAATAGAATGATGAAAATGAGTGTAGAATCGAAGAATTTCTTGCAATCTAAAATGATGATGCAAATTTGAAGAATTTCTTGCAAATTTTTCTTACTGAATAGATTGTTTCGTATCATTTATTCGTCGATAGCAGAGTAGTAGATGATGAGCATTTATCTAATGTTAGAAATCAGCATAGAGCGAGTCAATATGAATGTCATTTAACTAGAAGATAAATGCTAAGAAAGAAAGATAGCTACAGAAAAGAAGCTGACTACATATGTATGTTTCTCAGTCGACGCTAGACTCAATAGAAACTAGTCAAGATGACGAAGCGAGAATAAATCTGACAAGACTAGAAGACTGAGTCTGACAAGGCTAGAATCGTGACAAATTCATCAATGAATAAATAGTCAGCTGCTTCAATGTCAACTAATGACTTTAATAAGTAACTAATTTCATTGCTAGATAATACACATTCAATAGTCAAAGATTTCGAAGCAAAGAAATTATTTGAGCTGCTCATTGTTGAAGAAATTAACACATCTTTCATCATGTTTTTGATGAAAGTCACTAGTTTTTTGCCTCATTCTTCAATTTCTCTGTAAATAATTTCTTCTCTTCTTTTGACATGATGATCTCATTGAGATAAGAAGTGAATGCATGAGATGTTGAAGTACTAGTCTTCAGCTGAGAGTAGTTCTTTGAAAGATGATTTGATACTTTGCAATTGAAGCAGATGATTAACATTCTTAGTCATTCAGATTCGAGAATGAAAAAAGTAGTGAATCAAACATAGTTAGTAGTCAAGACTGAAACTGATGTCAATGAAGAAACAAAACGTTTTTTCGAAGCTGTTATTGATTTGACTGTTCATTGCTTGTCACGTAACTGATAATTGACTCGTTGTTTGTTATTCACATCTTGAAGAAAGATTTTAAGCTTATCAAGTGAGCTAAACTCTATGAGGCAAACTGATAACATGTTTTGAAGACGATTATTGATTTTATTCTGAATGTCGTTCATCAGCGTGATATCGTTGTAGTTCAGAAAGCTGAATATTCTAGTGAATTCTGAATAGAAAAAGCTGAAGAGCTTGTTGAGCTGCTTCAGAGCAACGTATTCACGACAATACTTTTGAATCAGATTCTGATCTTCATAAATTTCTTTCTGATATTTCAGTAGCTCTGATAGTGACTGATAGAATGAGAAAGCATCAACATGATGCTTTGCATAGATTTGCTGATCAGCATCATCTTCTAGACTGAAAATCACATAGACAATATGAATCTTTTCAGTAGAGTAATGATTCACGTTGACATCGAGCTTGTCAGCTATTTTGATGTTTCATGTCTTTCAGATAGAATCATCTGTTTCAATGAAGATGAGTGAATTCGAAAGCTTGATGAACTTGTGATGATCATTCTCATTATCAGATAGAGTAGAAGATTCTCGTTGAAAGTGAGCTTCTTTCTGATTGACTCATTGCTCAGCTGACTGAGTATCTTGACGAGACATAGATCAATCAGCTTGACGTTGTTTCACTCTAAAGTTCAATCACTCGTCTTGTAGCTGATTGATCTTTTTCTCTAGCTCATCATTCTTATCAAAAGCGACTTTTAATTGTTTCGCTCTTTTTTTGTGATCTTCTTGTATAAAAAGTCAGTGTTCATTGAGTTGTAGAATCAAGTCTTGCTGACTTTGAAGCTCGTTCAGCATATTGATGACTTCGCTGAATTGATTGCTGACTCAATGAAACAGTTGTTCTTTAATGTTTATGTTTCATGCAATGACAGCTTTCTCAGCTTTGACTGAAGCATTGATGAGTAGAAGTGAAACTCTTCTATTGACAGTGCTTCTAAGCAGACGAGTTGTTCGAGATTCAACTGACTCGACGTCGTGTATCATGATGAGAGAAGATAGAAGTTGTTGAGATAAGAATAAATAAGAGATTGATGTTTTAAATTGATGTTTTTTAATGAGTGAAAATTCAAAGAATTTCTTGTGAATTTCAGATAATAATTGAGTGCTTTATTCAAAGAATCTCTTGCGAATAGAATGATGAAAATGAGTGTAGAATCAAAGAATTTCTTGCAATCTAAAATGATGATGCAAATTTGAAGAATTTCTTGCAAATTTTTCTTACTGAATAGATTGTTTCATATCATTTATTCATTGATAGCAGAGTAGTAAATGATGAGCATTTATTTAATGTTAGAGATCAGCATAAAGCGAGTCAATATGAGTGTCATTTAACTAGAAGATAAATGCTAAGAAAGAAAGATAGCTACATATGTCTGTTTCTCAGTCGACGCTAGACTCAATAGAGACTAATCAAGATGACGAAGCGAGAATAAATCTGACAAGACTAGAAGACTGAGTCTGACAAGGCTAAAATCATGACACTGAGTATTGTACGCGATTTTTCTATTGATGTTCATCATGAATAGAGCAAAGACTTTGATCTTGTTCTTCTTTAAATGATTCAACAGTATTTTAAATGAAGTTGCGTTTATGCTTTGAATTAAGAATGACTCTTTCTGAGTAATAATTGAAATGAGTCATTTGAGCATCATAAAAATCTTAATCTGAGTGATTGAAAAGAATGAAGATGATCATAATCAACTTGAGTGCTTTAAATTGAGAGAAATTGAAAAAATCGAAATAGAAGTATTCAATTGATTTGAAAAAAACAATGACGTCGTTTCACATATTCAGTAATATTTCGTTTTTATTCATTCAAAGCTTATTCAATATGACTTCATGATGATCAATATCAGCTATCAACATTGATATAGTCAATTTCTTATGACTTTTGATGATGAGATTGAATAGAATTTTATAAGTAATGATCTTCTTAAATATCTTCTCATCATAATACTTTATTAACTTCTTTTTTGTCAGTGATATAGATTGAATTTTCAGTTTCTTGCATACTTTATCGACTAGATTAGAATGTATGATCATGTAAATGACTAAATCACTGTTTATTAAAGAACGAAGACTGAAAGATTGATTCTGAGAAATGAGATGAGCATCAATTAGAAACGACTTTTCAAAGTAATTCTCTTTCAATAGAATTTCATCTAGTTTGCACAAAGATATAATCTTTATCTCTTCAATAACTTTTAAAGAGATGACTAGTTTTTTAAATTGAAATTCGAATTGAAATTAAAGTGATCATATTCATTGTTCACTGCATTAATTCTAGTAGATCAATCAAAGCACTCTTTAAAGCTATGATCTGATTTATGATATATAAAACAGTTTTTGACTAGAATGTCTGCTTCTTTAACGTTAGTTAAAATCGCGTCATGCAACTTTCATCAACAAAATCTTCAACAACTAACTTTTTGCTTGATGACAAAATCTGAAAAAGTCAACTTGATTCAGCTAATAATCAGTTAACAACTGATTAATCAGCTAAATTTCAGCTAAATTCGACTAACTCAGCTAACTCAGCTAATTCAGCTAATTCAGCTAAAATATTTATCTACATGCTCATCATTCTACTCGCTCATCTACTCACTCATCTACTCACTTCATTTACTCGCTCATCTACTCATCACTTTACATGCTCATTACTTTACTTGTCACTCTACATGCTTATCACTTTACTCGTCACTCTACATGCTTATCACTCTACTCATCACTCTACATGCTTATCATTCTACTCGTCATTCTACATGCTCATCATTCTACTCATCATTCTACATACTCATCACTCTACTCGTCACTCTACATGCTCATCATTCTACTCGCTCATCTACTCGCTTCATTTACTCGCTCATTTACTCGCTCATTTACTCGCTCATCTACTCACTCATCTACTCACTTCATTTACTCGCTCATCTACTCATCACTCTACATACTCATCACTCTACTCATCATTCTACATGCTTATCATTCTACTCGTCATTCTACATACTCATCATTCTACTCATCATTCTACATACTCATCATTTTACTCGTCATTCTACATGCTCATCATTCTACTCGCTCATCTACTCGCTTCATCTACTCGCTTATTTACTCGCTCATCTACTCACTCATTTACTCGCTTTATTTACTCGCTCATTTACTCGCTCATTTACTCGCTCATTTACTCGCTCATTTACTCACTCATTTACTCACTTCATCTACTCGCTTTATTAAATTTTCTATCAAATGCTCTATCAAACGCTCTATAAAATGCGTCGATCGAGTGTATAACATGAGTCAAACAGTGCTTCAAACAATGCTTTCTACTGAGCTTTTCACTGAGCTATTTACTGAGCTATCAACTGAGCTTTCTACTGAGCTTTTCATCGAGCTTTTCATCGAGCTTCTCATCGAGCTTTCAATCAAGCTTTCTAGTGAGCTTTTGATCAATCTTTCTATCGATCTTTCTATTGATCTTTCTACTGAGCTATTTACTGAGCTATTTACTGAGTTATTGATTGAGCTTTCTATTGATCTTTCTACTAGTGAGCTTTCTACTAAGCTTTCAATCGATCTTTCAATCAATTTTTCTACTGAGCTATTTACTGAGCTATTTATCAAGTCATCTACTGAGCTATCTACTGAGCTATCGATCAAGCTTTTTATTGATCTTTCGATCGAGCTTTCTACTGATCTTTCTATCGATCTTTCTACTGATCTTTCTACTGAGCTATCTACTGATCATTTTACTGAGCTATTTACTGATCATTCTACTGATCATTCTACTGATCATTCTACTCATCACTCTACTCATCACTTTACTCATCATTCTACTCATCATTCAAGAATCAAATTTGTTTTCTATCGAGCATCAAACATGATTCTATCGTACACTCTTCATGACTTTCTTCATGACTCTCTACATGACTTCTCACCAAGCTTCAAATTGCTTCATAATCAAGAATCAAATTTGTTTTCTATCGAGCATCAAATATAACTTTATCAAACATTCTACATGACTTTCTACCTCATTAGTTTACTCATTAACTTTCTCATTAACTTTTTCAGCGCATATATTAAACTGTGTAAATAGCTATTATTTAGTTAGTCAAATTAATCATTAATTAATCAATTATACGAGCGCAATAATTATTCAATTATTAATTCAATATTTGATTGCTAATAAACAAAATGCGCAAATGTTGAAGAAGTTAACAAAAGAGATAAAATCAATATTAGCTGAGCACACAGCTAAGTCAGCTAAGTGACAGCTAATAGTCAGCTAATAACTGAGAGAATCAGCTAATTTCAATTGTTAGCTGACACATGAGATTAACAGCTAACTCAGAAAAAGTCAACAAAAATCAGCTAATATCAACTTTTTTCGCCTCATGATTTTGTCGATGTTAGATGATCAGACTTTAAATAATTGAATGATTGCTGAGTAATAATAATTACTTTATGAAAGATAATCTTTGAAACGTTGTTGACGTGTTTAATCTTGTTCTTGATCTCTTGAATGACTCGCTGATCATTATTCAAATGAATCAGATAGAAATGAATTTCTTTTAGAGAATCAGATTGAACTAGTTGATTTACTCAAATGAATTGAAGACGAAAATGTATTTTATCTTTCAGATCAATGATAAGTTACTTCTTGTGATAGTCTAAATAAAAAGATAAACGTTGAAACTGAGTATAAAATTCACTGAACTTCTTGAATTCTTGAATCAAGTTGTAGTATTTTCTACGAAAGTTGACTTTCTTATTTGAATCATCAAACAACTGAGTTAGCTCTTTCAAAAGATCATCAACGATTTTATAAAAATTAACACAGTCTTGTTTGCATTTAGCTTGAGTGATCTCAGCTGCATCATCAAATAATCTCGAATGTATATAGCTCAATTTGACTCATTCATTAGAAAAGAGATTGACGTTGATCTTTAGTTTATTCTGAATTTTTTCGTATTAATTCTCTCAAGTAGAATTCTTTTCATCAGTAAACAACGAAGAATCAGATATTTTTTAAGATCTAGAACGCTCAAAGTAAATGAAATCAGAAAAAGTGTTTTCTTTAGCTTAAAGTTTAGTCTTCAACTTTTTGATTTCATCTTCTTGTTGTTTATTTAACTTGTAGAGTTAATCTGTTTCTTCATCAAGAACTAGACTGTGAGTCTTTCAGATTTTGTAAAACATGAGAAGTATTATTGTTTCAATGAATAATTCATCATCTTCATGAATAAATAACGCAGCACTTGATGATTTTGATGAATCAACATCAAAGATTTGAGAGAAATGATTTTGAAATTCTTCAGAATGCTCTTTAATAAACAAATGACTAAACATAATGAGATTTATTTGAGAAGAGAGTTGAATGAATGATGATGCTCAACGATTGAAAAAGAAAGACGTATCAAATGATGTTTAATCTTTAACAAAGAAGATGAGATTTTTATGTTTATTGATTTGATTGATTCTCTAGCAAACAACGAAGATTTTTTATCATTGAATCTATTGATTGATTTGATTCTTGAGCAATTCACGAAGATTCTTTATCGTGATTTTTATAATTGAGTGAACTTTGCATACTTAATGAGTGATAAGTAGTCTAGCAATTCAAACAGTCTTGTCGTTGATTTTATTCAACTCTCTAGTGTTGTTCTATCTTTTAATTATCATTGATCATCAGATAAATGAATTTCTTTAAACTTGTTCTGTCTAAATGAGTATGTTGAATGAGTAATGAGATCAGTATCATGTGATTAACAAATTCTTAATATAATGTCAGAATCGTGTTTAAATAATACAATCAATGAAGATCAGAATTGATAGTGCTTGATCTTTAGAAATAGCTATAACTGAATATTAAGAATACAGAAGAAGATTGATACAAAAGCTTTTATTTATGTAATGTTCAGAGACTGCACTAAACTTAAAAGAAATGTGTTTATAACATAAAAAGAAAATGATGTAAATGAACAAGATGTTGATGAAAGAAAAGAATGTTGAGAAAGAAAAAAAGAATTGAGTCATATCTGAGTCAAATCTGAGTCAGATCTTAACTAAATCATTGACTAGCTTTAATTATTACACAAAGAACTCGCTAGCGTTCACTGCGAATTGATTAAAGCTTCAACCTTGTTCAGTCTTATCAATCTTGATACGCTCGTAACATTGTTCATCATTCAATATTTCTTGAAGTGTTTCATGTTTATTGCTATTCATTGATTCTGATTGATTTGTTGTATTCTTTGTCTTTTCTGTCGCGATTTCTATGTTGTTTAACTTTTCGAGCTGCAATGTTCAATTTCTTATGAAACTAAAGATCTCATTCATAGAATACATCAATGAGTATTTTGAATCAGTGAAATAAGAGAAAGAACATTCTCTGATGATTTTTCAAGACATGTTAATAGTCAGTAGATCATTTATCTGATTGCAATTAAGATTATATGTTGCAAAAATGCTGTTGAATACGTTGTTTTCATGATATTCAACATGATTTATGATACGTTCATGCAGCATGCTCAATATTAAATTTCTTCAAGTTTTAATTTGCTTTCATTAGCTTTTGATCATTCACTTATGTGTTACTATCACATGTTAATCAATCATTGTTCAATCATTTTAAAGATAAAGCATAAAAAACATTAATAGTTAAAGTATTATACTCTTTACTGCAGCTTTTTTTTCATTTCTTGATCTTCTTCTGATCACTTGTTCATTTGCTGATGACATGTTGAATTACGATTACTATGAGTATCATGATTTCATCTTTCAGCTCAGCAAACATGATTTTCATGTTTAAACTGATTGCATCAAGTTGAGTACTTAAGTTCAAGTCAAGTACTTAACTTGAAAAGTGTTAAGTTGAATTGAAATTTTTTGAAAAAAGTGTTGAGTCAAATTGAGAAGTTGAACTCAAGAACTTGTTACGATTCTAGCTACGCATCTTCGTTGATAGCTATGTTGATGACTATTCTGAGAGCTATCGTCGATCGCTCGTCGCTAGAGCATAGACTTGTTTTGAAGTCAACTCTATTCAGAGTTAGCTTATGTTCTTCTGAGTCATATAAATAGTCAACTCTTTTCTTCTAGATACTTTTCTTTCTTAGCATTTATATACTCGTTACCTTACATTCATATGACTCGCTCTATGCTGATCTCTAACAGAACTTAAGTTGAATTGAGAAGCTTGACTCAATAATTCAACAAGATATTAGATAAATGTAAATAGCTTGATTGAACAATCTTTATGATCTTTTTCATAACTTTCTATCATGTTTTCTCATCATGACTTTCTATCAAAGTTAAATGATCTTCATGTTTTTTCTTCATGTTTTTCTTCATGTTTCTCTTTATGTTCTTCTTTATGTTTCTCTTCATGTTTCTCTTTATATTTCTTTTCATGTTTCTCTCTATGTTTCTCTTCATGTTTTTCTCTATGTTTTTCTTCATATTTCTCTCTATGTTTTTCTTCATGTTTTTCTCTATGTTTCTCTCTATTTTTCTCGTCATGACTCTCTTCATGTTTCTCTTCATGTTTCTCATCATGACTCTCTTCATGTTTTTCTTCATGTTTTTCTTCATGTTTCTCGTCATGACTTTCTATCAAACACTCTTCATGTTTCTCTTCATGACTCTTTATTAAAAGATAATGCAAAAAGATAATGCAAAAAGATAATGCAAAAGTCAAAAATCAAAAAAATCTATATTTAACTCTCTTGACGTTAAGCTCAAGTTCTTGACAAATTAAGTTGAATTGATTCAATTTTCAGTTGAGTCAAGTCGCGTCAAGTTGAAAATATAAGCAACTCAACTTGAATTGAGTTGAAAATGTAAGCAACTTGACTCGATCTTGATTCAAGTTTAAAATATCAACTCAAAACTTAACTTAATGATCAGTCTATTTATATTTGATAGTTGATTAAGATTACAATCTTCTTGATTGAAAAATAAGACAGCAGTGATCTTCACAATCATTGAGACTAGAAAATGACATTCTTCAGACTAAGTACATGTCAGTCAATGCATCACGTCTGTGAAGATGTTTATCTTTTCAATATCAGAACTGATGAAGTTATCATTAATTAACAATTTGATGACATAGTTTAATGTATTAACTTTCTCATAAAAGACATAATGATTCTTCACTACATTTTAAATTTGAAACATTATTTATGCTCAATATTGTTTAATAAAATCATATAACTGTATCTGTTAATTTATTAATGATATGACAAGATTTAAGTTGCACATTATTTTTCAAGCTTTGTTTATTGTTAATCTTTTCATGACAAAGTAGTTCATTCATGATCTGTGTTTTAATTAATGTATGCAATCTTTGTTTCAGAAATTGCACATGAAATTGCTTAAGAGAACTCATTGCAGCTCTGATCATGATGTTATGCTCTTTTCTACTTCACACGTCATAATTGTTGTCAATAAAATGAGTTCTATGTATTTAAGCACATCAACATGAGCTGCAGCAGAGACTGTTCTCGATCATCATCTGAATTTTGCTTAAAGAATTTCTCTAAAGTTATCATCTGAATTATTAATCTGTGTTATGAGTCTGCATAAAGCGAATTATATGAGTGTATTCTAACTAGAAGTTCAAAGCTGAAGAAGAAAGAAGATGCAACACGTCGTGAGTTTTACTCATGAGAACACGCTAGATCGCTAGCGTGTCAACATCAGCTTTATACTAGTCTATGATAGTCTGACATGATCTATGTTAAACTAACTCAAAGTGCATGATTGCAACATTATTTCTCTTCTTCATTTAGTAATGTTCTCATTACTGCAGTTTGATTAATCTTTCTTAAGTTGATTTCTATCTTGACTTGTTCAAATATCGTTCATGAAAGTCATTTATAATCTTCAAGCATTCTTCAAATTTACTTTCATCAACATTGTATCAATGTAGATTGACGTTGTATTCTTTTCAATTGACACGATATTGTAGTCATTTATCTCATTCGTAGTGTTTAAAGTTCAGTATATTCTTCATCTTTCATTCATCTTCATCGTTGATCATGATAGAATCAGACGATTCATTTTGTTATTCATTCAGAAAGTTCTTTGAATTTAATTGCAACAGATTTGATGCAAACTTCGAATGTATCTTCATAGTCAATGATAGTTTCAATCAATAAACATGCTCAATCTCAATCAGAATCTTGAAGAATTCTAGCATTTTATTGTCTAGCTTCTTTGATGATCATAAGATTATTATGTTTCTAGAATTCAGAAACATCATGTCATTTATCTTGTAAATCATTTTCTTTTGATGCTTGTCAATTTATTTCTTCACTGTGACTGTGACTCTTGTCAAGACTTGCTTGATTAATGCTAGTAATCATTTCATATGTTTGAATATATTCTCTACTTTGTCTGCTTCAATTCTAGCTCAAGTGATCTCATATTCAGTTAAGTTCAAATTGAAGCTCATATGAGAGTGAAAGCTTTTATTCAGAAAGAACGTTGACTGTTTAATTGATAACAAAATAGCATTGTTATCAATGAATTTAATCATGAATAATCAGATGAATCAATTATCTTGCATATATGAGCAGTAGCTTTGTAGATATTATTCTACATTCTGATTCATTCTTTCTGTTTAATCATTAATTTGAGAATGATAATTGATGAATAGTTTCATCTTGATGTTTAGTCTCAGACATAAAAACTTTCAGACAATCAATATGAATTTTGAATCACGATTGAACATTATTGATCTTGATAGTTCATGAATTCTGAAGACTCATATCAACAGTAGCTTGACTGTTTGTTCTGCAAAGATTTCTTCATCATCTGATCAACATGATATATAGTGTCACTTCTTAGACAATCGATCTATGACTGTCAGAATCGCGTTGCTTTCATCACTTTCTGATAGATTGATAATGAAGTTTAATGATATGTTCTGTCATTACTGCTCAAGTATGAGCAATGACTTCAGCAGTTCATTGATTTGATCTTTCAATGCTTTTGATCTACAACAAACATAACAGTTTCAAATGTAACGCTTGATCATTGTTCTCATCTTCAATCAGCAATATGATTGTCTCAGTAAGTTCAACGTTCAATTCATGTCAAAGTGATCATTGATCAAAAGATCATATGCTTTTCTTATCAATAAAGTGATCATTGACTGAGAAACTCATAATTTATCATCTTTTCAAAGTACTTCATCAAGTACTTTGCAATTGTCTAAATTCATATCTTGATAAGTCTTTCTGTTTTGTTTCATGATTATTTGAATATCAAAGCACAGTTGATTTGTTCAATTTTCAACTATAATTTGATTCTGAATAGAAATCATCTTTTTGATCGAATTTTAATTAGCTTTCAATTTGAGTTTCGAATTTAAATCAAATTCTGAGTCAGATCTGAGTAAAATCTGAATCAGATCTTGATCAGCTTTCTGATCATCTTTTATTAACTGAAGTTTAAATCTGTCTTTTGACAATAGCATTTAATGCTGATATAACTTACAATCATCATTTGCTTCAACTGACTTAATGTCTGACATTTTGATCAATGCATCAACTTTCAGATTCTATTTTTTCGACTGATATATGATCTTGAAGTTATATTCAGATAACTTCTCAGCTCATTTAGCTTGTCATCTGATCAGTTCTTTGATGATCATGAAGTACTTCAAATTCAGATAATCAATGAAGATCTTGATTGAAATATTCATACATTTCAATTCAAGACATCAATGCTTCAAGCAGCAAATAATGATCAGTAATTTCTTGTCATAAATCTTGTAATTGCATTTTGCAAAAATCATGTTCTTGCTATAGAAGATCATTGAATATAGAATGTCTTCATCGTCATATTGAGATAATACTTTGTCATTGACATAGTTCAAGAAGTCAGTTTTCAGAATAACTTTTCTGATTAAGTTGAAATGCTTCAGAATGAGAATTATCATCACTTGTTACTTCAATTCTTCAAAGATTATCTGACAGATCTTTGTTCATTCAAAAAGCTGATTTTTTCAAATCAGCTTTATCATGAGTTGAGTAATCTTTGAAAAGTTCTTTATGAATCATTGATAGAAATTGCAGAAGTCAATGAAGATCTGCATGTAAGTCAACAATTGAGACAATTTTCAGTTTCAAATCACATTTACTTTTCAAGAATTCATTCGCAGATCATTGATGAATATCAATAGTTCAAAAAATCAAGTTTTCTGAATCTTAAATTTGCACTTGTTAATGTTTATTTGTAAATCAACTTCACGAAGCTTTTCTAGCACTTCTTTCATATGAGTTCTATGTTCTTTCAATGTTTTACTGTAGATGAGAATATCATTCAAGTATGTCTGACAGAATTTATGCAGATAGTTGAATAACACATTGTTGATATAATGCTAAAAGAAAGCAGATTCATTGATCAATTTAAAAAGCATTACTTTATACTTGTAAACATTGAAGAAAGTAATAAAAGTAGTTAAATCTTCACTTTCTGAACTCATGCATAGTTTATTGAACATGATGATAATGTTGAGTTGAATCAAATACTTACTGTCTTGAATTCAAGCTAGTACTTCGTCTATCAAGATTCAAGAGTATTGAATAACAATTTCTTTTGATCAGAGCATTCAGTTTTTGATAGTTCATGCAAAAGCAAAGACTATCATCTTTCTTTTCAACAAACAGTATTGACGAAGCAAAAGAAGCTTTGCTGAGTATGATGAACTTCTTCTTCAAATTCTCTTCTAGATACTCTTTGATCTTCTACAACTTGTAGCTCAACATGAAATACAATCAACTTCTAAAGAATTAACTCTCTTCTTCTAATTCAATCTTATGATCATATGATCAATGCAAAGATAACTGCGTTGTCTTTTCTCTATCAAAAACATTCAGAAAGTCATGATAAACTATTGAAAGCTTCTTCTTCAGTTCATTTAATGACATGACAAAGATCATTTCATTCAGTTTCGTGAAATCTTCAACTGAGCTAAGCACTTTGTTGATTTTACTAATGATCAAAAAGAAAATCTTGATCTTCTTATTCTTGACTAAAGTTTGATATGCAGCGACTTCAATCATGATAATATTAACAAATTTCTTTGTCTCAATTGACTGAAAGAAACAAAGTTGATTGAGATTGACTTGAATGCTTTGCTTTGCTATGAAAGCAGATTCAATGAATCTATTCATTGATTTCTGATTCATGAATCTCTTCAAGATGATCATTGATGTAACAATCAAGTTCAAGTTCTTTTGTTTCATTTTGCAAATCTTGTTTAATTCAGATTTGTGAAATGCTAATTGACTACTTACTTTCAAAACAACAGATTTTAATGTTCAAATCTTCAACAATGATATTAATTGATCATTTGCAAAATTTATCAACATTTGATTTCTTTTTAATCAAAGATTTTCAATGATTATCTTGTGCTGATTTAAACAAGTTATTAATAGAAATATCATTTCATTCTTGTGTTCTTGTATCATGATTGATGTATACAAAGTGTATGTAATTGACTTTTAATCAAAGATTTCATCATACAATTAAATTGACTTTGATTTTAACAGTAATATTGATTGAATATTAAAGTATTCACATAACTCTGACATCAAAAATTCATTAATGAAAGTCATGTTAATGACTTCAATATTTATCAGAGCAAAAGATCTGAATATCTTTTCTAGAATATTCAAGATGATATCAACAGTGAACGACTTGAAATCAAATGAATCATCAGACATGCTGATGAAGCAAAATATGAGTATATTACTTTCAGTCACTACTTTAACGAAAGCAGATCGTTTTTTGATTTCACTGCAATTTCATACATCTGAGCTGACTTAAAACAGTCACATGCTTTATGTTTTGACTTCTTGCATTTGAAGTAAAGTTCTTTTTTAAACAACTTTTCTTTAGCAAAATCAACGTTTGATATTCTGAGTTTCTTTCATGCAAAGATTGAAGCTGAAGTCACAGTAGTGATCATCATCAAGATGATAGTGATAAAGCAAGCAACTTGAATCATTGATGTTTTGAAGACTGATTGAGCATTCAATTTCGTCAATTGAACATTGACTTGCATGCAAATATCAACAAATTCATTCAAATTCATAGTTTGTTCATTGATTATGACTTATTGAAAATCTGAGTTAATTTTATGCTGAAAATCATTTAGTAAAGTTTCGTTATTATACTCTAGTTTTGCATTAAGTCTCTGAAATTTCATTCAAAATTCATAAAAGAAGATTTTGTTTTAATACAGCTTCAAGAACTGTTATTAAGTTGTATGATGTTGATTGAAATCATCATACATCTTATTTATGATTGACAGTATCTCTTTTGCTTCAAGAAATGAGTTCATGATTATGTTTCTCATTCTGAATGCTATGTGTTTGATCATTATTTCACTGACTCAACTTTTCACATATGCAATCTTCATTTCTTTGATAGAAAAATGATTCTTGTTTATTTTCAGCTTGTTTTACATTCAAAACAATCAATTACTCACATTCTGTCTTGAATCTTTGAACAAAAATGAATCAAATAGTTTAATTGACTTGAAGAATTGATCTTTCAAAATCAAAGTGCTTAATTGACTTAATGTTACTTCTAGATGATGTATAATTACATTCTTTTTCTTCATTTCTTTCTGTAGATGCATTTGAACAACATTCAACATTATCTGTGTAACTTTCAACTTGATGTTGATAGCTTTCAATTCAATGTTGATCTTGTTGATGTCATTCAACATCTGAATCATGTCATTGTGAATCTTGATTTCAATGTCATGCTGTTGATATATATACTTGATAAATGCAACGAGATCATTTGCTTCATGAGTGCTTATTCAAGCATTTAGTTTAATGCTGATGCTGATCTTGATCATTTTGTGATTAAAAAGCAACACATTCATGTTCTTTTCTTTTATATTCAACAATGCATTCATGTTTTCTTCTTCTGATGCTGTTTGATTCTGTGATAGAAGTGATTCTCTTTCAACATTTTGAAGTTCATAGTAAGCAATGCTCATTGATTCTGATTCTAATTCTGTGCTTTTAATTATTGTGTGAGTAGAAAATTGCTGATCGAGATTCAACTGAAATTTCTGATTTCAGTTCTAGAACAACATGTTCATGTTCTTCTGTTCTTCTGTTCTGATGATGAGTTCAGTAAAAAGTTAATCTAGAACAACATGTTCATGTTCTTCTGTTCTGTTCTAGAAATTTCTTAATTTTTAATGAATTTTTTGAGTTCAATTTTCAAATTTCGATTCTAATTCAAGTTTAAGTGATGTAGCTTATTTTTATATCATCTACACATCAATAGCAAGATTGATGAGCTTTGAACTAATGTTATGAGTCTGCATAAAGCGAATCATATGAGTGTATTCTAACTAGAAGTTCAAAGCTGAAGAAGAAAGAAGATGCAACACGTTATGAGTTTTACTCATGAAAACACGCTAGATTGCTAGCGTGTCAACATCAGCTTTATACTAGTTTATGATAGTCTGACATGATTTATGTTAGACTAATTTGAAGTGCATGATTGCAACAATCTGTGCTGCGTTATATCATGAATTTAATGCAAGAAAACTTGACGAAAATTCTATTAATCTTTGAAACTTTGAGATTTGCTCATTAAGCTGAAAAGATGATGAGATTGATAACGACAAGTGAGAATGCTGTTTACACTACTCATATGCATGAAATTTTCGCGCACACTGAGTTTTTGCACATTTTAACTAGAAAGATTAGTTACAAATAGTATCTTGAGACATGCTAAACTCTGAAATACTATCTGATGTTTCAAAATACTATTTGTAACTAATCTTTCTAGTTAAAGTGTGCAAAAACTCAGTGTGCGCAAAAATCTTATGCATACAAGTAATGTATCTTTTTCTTTAACAAAATGTTCTTGAAAAATTGAATGATTTTAGTGAACTATGTTGAGATCATATTAGTTAAAAATATACATAATGATATTGATATTGATTTTATCTTCTTCTGCAGTCGTTTCGCAGATCATTGTTTTTAAAATGATAAATCATCATTCAAGCTGTTCAACATGTTAAGAAATTCACGTTCTTGTTTTTTAAATCTGAATTCAAATTCTTTCAATGATATGTTAAGATTGTTACTTACTTTCTCAACTTTTTTTTAACATTTCATTAATAAATGAATTAAACATAATTGATTTAATTTAATTTAATTTGAATTCATACACTTTTGTGACATTGATTTAGATTCAATTCATGAAGAAAACTGTTAGAAATCAGCATAAAGCGAGTTAATATGAGTGTCATTTAACTAGAAGATAAATGCTAAGAAAGAAAGATAGCTACAGAAAAGAAGCTGACTACATATATGTGTTTTTCAGTCAACGCTAGACTCAATAGAAACTAGTCAAGATGACGAAGCGAGAATAGATCTGACAAGACTAGAATCATGACATTACTTTCTTTCTTTGACGATTCATGTTCGCATGAATGTATTTTCTGCTTGACTCAGTTGATTGTTTAATCATGATTTCACAGACTCAGATCTGTTAAATCGTGATTGATTGAATTGTTGATTAGCGCGATTTGTTTGAGTATTGAATATGAAAATCATCAACAATCTTCTGAGCGTTCATAAATTCATCGTCATCAGCGTTGTATTAATTGAGATCATTGTCATAGTCATTTCATTTGATTCTATACTGAAGTCGTCTTCAATATCAACGAAAATTCAATATATCATCGATTTTTCACTCGTCTTCGTCGTTTATCACTATTGAATCTGAGAGTTCGTTCTTTTGATCAGACAAGAGATCGTCAACGGCAGAGCGAAGCAGATCAGAATGAAATACATCATGAACATGCATAGACTTTGATAATTTCAGTTTATATGAAGAGTTGATGAGATCTAAATTGATGAAAGAATCGAGCATTTTGTCATTTAGCTTCTTGAAAGATCTCGCTGTAACAATGTTTCTTTCATTCAGAAACATCTTTGATTTGATCTCATAATCAACTTCTTTTCTATGCTTATTGACTTGTTTCATCATTTGTTTTCATGTTTTGACTAGCAATTCGCGAGCAAACTTCAGTGTTTTGTTCATATGTTCAGATATATTCTCAGCTTTAGTTGTCTGCAAGCGTTCATGAGAACTTTCATATTCGATGACATCGAGTTCAAAGCTCATACAAGAATGAAAGTCTTTGTTTAGAAAGAAAGAAATCGAGAAGATAATTGAGAACAGAGCATTATTGTTGACGAACTCAATCATGAATAGTATCTTAGCTCAGTCATTCTGCATGTATGAACAGAAGAATCAAAGATATCTTTCAACGTTCTGATTGACTCGTTCACTTTGATCATCGATTTGAGAGTGATAGACTGTAAAAAGTTGAAGATTAATGTTTAGTCTTTTGCAAAGCGACTTTCATAAAATGAAGATAAATTGAGATTCTCGATTCAAAACAATGAAATTGAATAAATCGTGTATTCAATATATTCACTGAAGCATTAGCTCTGCTGTTTTTTCTGCTGTGATCTTCTCGTCATCAGTGAAGCAAGAAATATAATGTCATTTCTTTATCAGTCTACATATCATTATTAGTATGATGTTTTTGCCTTTCGAAAGAGATAAGTCAATGATGAAGTTCATGACTATGTTCTTTCATTGCTGTTCAAATATGAGTAGAGAATGTAGTAGTTCATTGAATTTATCTTGAGAAGTTTTTGATCGCTGACAAATGTAGCAGTTTCAAACATATCAACTTATTGTCTTTTGCATTGAAAATCAATAGTAGTATCTTCTTATGATCTTCATCGTTCTGAGAATTTCGAAATAATCAATAGAAGATTGATCATGAACTTCTTGAATTAGCTTCATTTGAAGATGTTCATCAAAGAAAACTTATAAAAGATCACTTCAATATAATATTTCGTTCTGAACTCAACAATCTCTTAATTTAATATCTTTGTATTGAGCTTCATCTTTTAATACGACTTTACGAAGTAGTGTATAATTCTCGTCAATTTCATTAGTCTCAAGAATCTGTTTATAGATTGATTTCTCGATGTTTTTCTTTAAATCAGCAATTTTCATTCAATTTAAAATCAGAATAGTGATTCATTGATAGCAAACACGCTCATCTTCTGAGCTTCTAGAAACTGAATTGACTCAACAAGTCAATGCATTGACTTTGATGTTTTATTTGTCTGAGCGATACATGATTTTGAAGTTGAAGTCAATGAGCTTTTGTACTCAGCGCATTTAACGTCTACTTAGCTCTTTATCTTTCATTAATGACGTTAAAGCTTGATGATCAGTGAACATCTTGATGAATAACTCAGTCAATTTCAGCTCAGATCATCAATGCTTGAAGACACGAATGATTGCTAATAATTTCTTGTCATAGATCTCGTAATTGCACTCAGCGAGACTTAGATTCTTGCTGTAGTAGATCATTGAATGCAATGTTTCTTCGTCATTGTACTGAGAAAGTATGTCATCATTGACGTAGTCAAATGAGTCTGTTTCAAGAATAGTCTTTCTATTCTGATCAAAATGACGAAGAATAAAGACTTCAGTCATTCATTTCTTCATATGATCAAAGATCGTTTGACAAGCTTGATCTCATTCAAATATCATCTCTTTTTGAGTTAGTTGAATCAGAAGATGAACAATCTTCGAAAAGTTCTTTATAAAACGTCGATAGAAGTTGCAGAAGTCGACGAAGAACTGCATCTGAGTGAGATTTGTAGAAGTAGATCATTCGACTACTGCTTGTACTTTTCTGAGATTCATCTTTAGTTCTTCAATGAATAGCAATAGTTTCAGAAAGAAGATCTTCTGAACGTGAAACTTGCATTTGTTTATATTCATTTGTAAATTGATCTCTCGTAGTCTATGTAAAACTAGTCGTACATGTTTTTTATGTTTCTTCAGTGTTTTGCTGTAGATGATAATGTCATCTAGATAGATCTGACAAAACTGATGTAGATAATCAAACAGCACGTCGTTCATATAATGTTGATAGAAAGTCAAGTTGTTGATTAATTCAAAAGACATCACGTGATATTTGTAGAAGTCAAAAGAGATAATAAAGATAGTCAAATCTTCGCTACTTGAATGCATGCATAGTTTGTTGAAGATGACTATTATATTCAATTGAGTCAGATACTTGCTATCTTGAATACGAGCGAGAGTTTCGTCTATTAAGAATAGAGAGTAGCGATCTCGTTTGATCAAAGCATTGAGCTTTCTATAATCAACGCAGAAATGCAGACTATCATCTTTCTTTTCGATGAATAGTATGAGTGAAGCGTATGAGATCGAGCTGAAAGATATAAAGTTCTTATTCAGATGTTCAATCAGATAATTCTTTATCTTTTGAAGCTTGTAGTCAGACATATGATAGAAACGACTTCGAGAAGACATTTTCTCATCTGTCAACTCGATTTTGTGATCATAGAGATGATGAGAAGATAGTTGATCAGTCATAGCTCAATCAAACACGTCTAAATAGTTATGATATTTCGAAGAAAGCTTAGCTTTGACTTCTTTCAAGATCTCTTCATGTGAAAGCTCTTGTAGATTTACATCTTCAAGTTTATTTCTAGCTGTTTTTAGAAGTCAATCAATTTTCGTGATGATGATCGCGAAAGTAGTCACATTCAAACGTTTGACTAGTGATTTATATGCTGCAGTCTTTATCATTGCTATGTTCATTGAATTGAAAGACGAAGCAAAGTTGATTGAATTAAATGATTTCATGATTTTACTGAATGAAGATGACTTCTCGCTGAGTTGAGTGATGACAGAAGAGATAAATCTCTTTAGTATTTAAATAGAAATCAAACTCTTTTGTTCTATCGCGATTTTCTTGATGACAGAAAGAGAGATCAAGCTAGCATCAATATGAGTCTTTGAATCAGAAAATTGAAGACAATCGTTTCTCATATCAATTGTTATCTCGATCTTATTCATTCATGTTTTTTCAAGAATCATTTGATGCTGACTCAATTGAGTAATTAGCATAGAAACGAAACGTTTCATATGATCTTGAACAGTCAAATTCGAATAAATTGCATGAGTAATGAGCTTTTTTGCATAATGATCATCGAATCTTCTTATTCACTTGAGCTTGATTAAAGATAATGATTCAATTTGCAAATGATTACAAACATTCTGCGCGATTAATTCATCAATGAACGAATAGTCAGCTGCTTCAATGTCAATCAATGACTTTAATAAGTAACTAATTTCATTGCTAGATAGTACACATTCAGTAGTCAAAAATTTCAAGACAAAGAGATCATTTGAGCTGCTCATTGTTGAAGAAATTAACACATCTTTCATCACGTCTTTGATGAAAGTTACTAGTTTTTTGTCTCATTCTTCGATTTCTCTGTAAATAATTTCTTCTCTTCTTTCAACATGATGATCTCATTGAGACAAGAGATGAATGCACAAGATGTCAAAGTACTAGTCTTCAGCTGAGAACAGTTTTTTGAAAGATGATTCAATACTTTGCAGTTGAAGCAGATGATTGACATTCTTGATCATTCAGATTCAAGAGTGAAAAAAGTAGCGAGTTGAACATAGCTAGCAGTTGAGACTGATGTTGACGAAGAAACAAAACGTTTTTTCAAAGCTGCTATTGATTTGACTGTTCATTGCTCATCATGTAGCTGATAATTGACTTGTTGTTTGTTATTCACATCTTGAAGAAAGATCTTGAGCTTATCAAGTGAGCTAAGCTTTATGAGACAAACTGACAATGCATTCTGAAGATGATTGTTGATTTTATTCTGAATGTTGTTCATCAGAGTGATATCATTGTAGTTCAGAAAGCTGAATATTCTAGTGAATAGAAAGAGCTGAAAGACTTGTTAAGCTGCTTCAGAGCGATGTATTCATGATGACACTTTCAAATCAGATTCTGATCTTCGTAAATTTCTTTCAGATGTTTCAGTAACTCTGATAGTGACTGATAGAATGAGAAAGCATCAACATGATGCTTTGCATAAATTTGCTGATCAGCATCATCTTCTAGTCTGAAAATTACATAGACAATATGAATCTTTTCAGTAAAGTAATGATTCATGTTGACATCGAGCTTATCAGCTATTTTGATGTTTCATGTCTCTCAGATAGAATCATCTGTTTCAATGAAGATAAATGAATTCAAAAGCTTAATGAACTTGTGATGATTGTTTTCATTTTCAGATAGAGTAGAAGACTTTCGTTGAGAATGAGCTTTGAAAGTCAAGCTTCGTTCAACTTTCTGATTGACTCGTTGCTCAGTTGACTGAGTATCTTGATGAAACATAGATCGATTAGCTTGACGTTGTTTTGCTCTGAAGTTCAATCGCTCGTCTTGTAACTGATTGATCTTTTTCTCTAGCTCATCGTTTTTATCAAAAGTGACTTCTAGTTGTTTCGCTCTTTTTTTGTGATTATCTTGTATGAAAAGTCAGTGTTCATTGAGTTGTAGAGTCAAGTCTTGCTGACTTCGAAGCTCGTTTAGCATATTGATGACTTCGCTGAGTTGATTGCTGACTCAATGAAACAGTTATTCTTCGATGTGTATGTTTCATGCAATGACAGCTTTCTCAACTTCAACTGAAGCATTGATGAGTAGAAGTGAAACTCTTCTATTGACAATGCTTCTAAGCAGACAAGTTGTTCAAGACTCAACTAACTTGACATCACATGTCATGATGAGAGAAGATAGAAGTTGTTGAGATAAGAGTAGATGAGAGATTAATGTTTTGAATTGATGTTTTTTGATGAGTGAAAATTTAAAGAATCTCTTGTGAATTTCAGATAATAATTGAGTGCTTTATTTAAAGAATTTCTTGCAAATAGAATGATGAAAATAAGTGTAGAATCAAAGAATCTCTTGCAATCTAAAATGATGATGCAAATTTGAAGAATCTCTTGCAAATTTTCCTTACTGAATAGATTGTTTCGTATCATTTATTCATCGATAGCAGAGTAGTAAATGATGAGCATTTATCTAATGTTAGAAATCAGCATAGAGTGAGTCAATATGAGTGTCATTTAACTAGAAGATAAATGCTAAGAAAGAAAGATAGCTACAGAAAAGAAGCTGACTACATATATGTGTTTCTCAGTCGACGCTAGACTCAATAGAGACTAGTCAAGATGACGAAGCGAGAATAAATCTGACAAGACTAGAAGACTGAGTCTGACAAGGCTAGAATCATGACAGATGATGCAGATATGATTGAGAACAAGAACGAGTACAAGAAGAAGTATGAGAAGAAGAAGAAGAATAATGAAATAATAGTGATCTCAGATTAGCAGTAGTAAATGAACAAGCATGAATTTTCTTTCATCAATTGCATTACTTTGTTGCATTATTAAACATTCAGATAAATATTAGTAGTACTTTGCTTCATGTCTTAATGAGTCGAGTTGAGAATTTCAAGTTGATACTTGATCTTAATCTTCTGATTCAACTTGAATACTTAAGTCAAGAATTCTAATTTGAATCAAGTCTTGACGAGTTGAATACTCAACTCAAACTTAAGTACTCAACTTGATGTAATCAGTCTATTTCAATCAAGTCATTTAATGAGCTTTCTACTGATCTTTCAATCAATCTTTCTATTGATCTTTTTACTGATGAACTTTCTACTAATCTTTTGATCAATCTTTCTATCAATCTTTCTATCAATCTTTCTACTGAGCTATCTATTCAGCTATCGACTGAACTTTCTATCAAACACTCTATCAAACATTTTACATGCTTCAAAATACGCGTTGATTGAGTGCATAACACGAATTAAACAATGCTTTCTACATGACTTTCTATCAAGCACTCTTCATGTTTTTCTATCAAGCATTCTATCAAGCATTCTTCATGTTTCTCTATCAAGCATTTTATCAAGCACTCTTCATGTTTCTTTATCAAGCACTCTATCAAGCACTCTTCATGTTTTTCTATTAACTGCTTTTCATGTTTTTCTATCAAGCACTTTATCAAGCATTCTTCATGTTTCTTTATCAAGCGCTCTTCATGTTTTTCTATCAAGCACTCTATCAAGCACTCTTCATGTTTCTCTATCAAGCATTCTTCATGTTTTTCTATCAAGTACTCTTTATGTTTCTCTACATGATTTTCTATCAAGCATTCTACATGTTCAAATAAATGATTAAATAGCTACTTAAATAATTAATTCATCAAATGATTTATTTTATTTGATTACATACAAATCTTGAATGTAAAAACATATGAAAAGTGAACATGTATTGCACATTATATCTTTTGAGCAAATGACTGTCATTAAAAGATACAAGCACTTGTAGCTAGCTATTAGTTGTTGATGAGTGACTATTAAAGCTTGTGAGCTAAAAGCTTGATTAAACAAATGTTTTTGACTGATGCTAGCTTAATAAGCTTGTAGTCAGTTTTAGCTGATTTTGTCAAATGATCAATGATTTTAAAGAAATTGCAACTCAACGAAACATACTTCATTTGATGATAAACAAACTCAACTATGAGTAAAAGTGTAACTCAGTTATCTTACTTTTCAAAACAATACACTTTTAGATAATGTTTCAATGTTTAATTCTGTTATTCTGTTTAATCATCTGTTTGCAAATGAAAAACGATGCTTAATCATCATTTCATCTTGACATGATAGCAAATCTTTGATCAGAATACATTAATAAATAAACTATTTTTATTGATAATTATGTCATTTAATATCTCATATTTTAAAGCAATCTTCTTAAAGAACAACTTCACTAACTTTATAACAGTCAGAGTTTTCTTTGTAAACAGATAACACATCATCTTCATGTAGCAATTGACTATCATGAAAATCAAGTCATACATGACTTCTTTTCATTTACTAGACGACAGATTGATTATGAAATTCATAATCATTTTTTTCCATGAATTTGTCAATTGAAATAATGATCTCAACTCATCATATGATAGATGACGTTTCATCTTTACTCTCTGACAAATGTCACAAGTATTTATATACTCTTTAAAATTCTTGATCATACTTTTTCAATAATATTTGCAATCTAATAGCTGTTGCAATCATGCACTTTGAGTTAGTTTAACATAAATCGTGTCAGACTATTATAGACTAGTATAAAGCTGATGTTGACACGCTAGCGATCTAGCGTGTCTTCGTGAGTAAAACTCACGACGTGTTGCATCTTCTTTCTTCTTCAGCTTTGAACTTCTAGTTAAAATACATTCATATGATTCGCTTTATGCAAATTCATAACATTAGTTCAAAGCTCATTAATCTTGCTATCAACGTGTAAATGATATAAAACAAGCTACATCATTCAAACTTGAATCAGAATTGAAATTAGAAGATTGAGTTCAGAAAACTCATTAGAAATTAAGAAATTTTTAGAACAGAACAGAAGAACATGAACATGTTGTTCTAAATTAACTCTTTACTGAGCTCATTGTCAGAACAGAAGAACAGAAAAACATGAACATGTTGTTTTAAAACTGAAATCAGAAATTTCAGTTGAATTTCAAACAGCAATTTTCTACTCACACAATGACTAGAAACACAGAATTAGAATCAGAATCAGTGAGCACGACTCGCTATGAACTTCAAAATGCTGAAAAAGAATCACTTTTATCATAGAATTAAACAGCATTAGAAGAAAAAGACATGAATGCATCATTGAATATCAAAGAAGAGAACATGAATGCGTTGCTTTTTGATCACAAAATGATTAAGATCAGCATCAGCACTGAACTGAATGCTTGAATAAGCACTTATGAAGCAGATAATCTCGTTGCGTTTATTAAGTACATGTATCAACAGCATGACATCAAAATCGAGATTCACAATGACATGATTCAGATGTTAAATGATGTCAACAAGATCAACATTGAATTGAAAGTTATCAACATCAAGTTGAAAGTTACATAAACAACATTGAATGTTGTTTAAATACATTTATAGAAAGAAATGAAGAAAAAAAACATGATTATACGTCATTTAGAAGCAACATCAAGTTGACTAAGCACTTTGATTTTGAAAGATTGATTCTCAAAGTTAGTCAAGCTATTTGACTCATCTTTGTTTGAAGATTCAAGATAGAATGTGAATAATTGATTGTTTCAAATGCAAAACAAGCTGAAGATGAACAAGAATCATTTTTCTATTGAAGAAATGAAGATTGCATATGTGAAAAGTTTAGTCAGTGAAATGATGATCAAACACGTAGCACTCAGAATGAGAAACATGATCACAAACTCATTTCTTGAAGCAGAAGAGATACTGTCAATCATAAATAAGATGTATGATGATTTCAATTAACATCATACGACTTAACAACAGTTCTTAAAGCTGTATTAAAACAAGATCTTTTTTCATGAATTTTGAATGAAATTTCAAAGACTTAGTGTAAAACTAGAGTATAATAATGAAACTCTACTAAATGATTTTCAGCATAAGATTAGCTCAGATCTTCAGTGAGTCATGATCAATGAATGAACTATGAATTTGAATGAATTCATTGACATCTGCATGCAAATTGATGTTCGATTGACGAAATTGAATGCTTGATCAGCTCTCAAGACATCAACGACTCAAGTCACTCACTTTATCACTAGCATCTTGATAATGATCATTACTACGATCTCAACTTCAATCTCTGCATGAAAGAAACTCAGATTATTGAATGTTGATTCTGCTAGAGAGAAGTTGTTTAAAAAAGAACTCTGCTTCAAATGCAAGAAGTTAAAACATAAAGCATGTGATTGTTTTAAGTCAGCTCAGATGCATAAAATTGCAGTGAATTTGAAAAACGACTTGTCTTCATCAAAGTAGTAACTGAAAGCAATATACTTATATTTTGCTTCATCAGCATATCTGATGATTCATTTGATTTCAAGTCATTCACTGTTAACATCATCTTAAGTAGTCTAGAAAAGATATTCAGATTTCTTGCTCTGATAAATACTGAAGTCACTGACATGACTTTCATTGAGAAATCTTTGATGTCAAAGTTATGTAAATGCTTTGATATTCAGTCAATATTGCTGTCAAAATCAAAGTTAATTCAATCATATGATGAAATCTCTGATCAAAAGTCAATTACACATGCTTTGTATACATTGATCATGATACAAGAACACAAGAATGAAATGATGTTTTTATTAATAACTTGTCTAAATCAATACAAGATAATCATTGAAAATTTCTGATTGAAAAGAAATCAAATGTTGATAAATTCTGCAAATGATTGATTAATATCATCATTGAAGATTTGAACATCAAAATCTGTTGTTTCAAAAGTAAGTAATTAATCAACATTTTACAAATCTGAATCAAATAAGATCTGTAAAATGAAATGAAAGAACTTGAACTTGATTGTTACATCAATGATCATCTTGAAGAGTCTCATGAATCAGAAATCAGTGAATAGATTCATTGAATCTGCTTTCATAGCAAAGCAAAGCACTCAAATTAACTTCGATCAACTTCGCTCATTTCAATCAATTGAGACAAAGAGACTCGTCAATATTGTCATGATCAAAGTCGCTGTGTATCAAACTTTAGTCAAGAATAAGAAGATCAAGATCTTATTCTTGATCATTAGTGAAATCAACAAAGCGCTTAGCTCAGTCAAAGATTTTGCGAAACTGAATGAAATGATCTTTGTCATGTCATTAAATGAACTGAAGAAGAAGCTTTCAATAATTTATCATAACTTTCTGAATGTTTTTAATAAAGAAAAGATAACGCAGTTGTCTTTGCATCAATCATACAATCATAAGATTGAATTAAAAGAAGAAAATCAATCTTCTAGAAGTCAATTATATTTCATGTCAAGCTACAAGTTGCAGAAAATCAAAGAGTATTTAGAAGAGAATTTGAAGAAGAAGTTTATCATACTTAGCAAAGCTTCTTTTGCTTCGTCAATACTGTTTGTTGAAAAGAAAGATGACAGTCTTCGCTTTTGCATGAACTATTGAAAACTGAATGCTCTGATCAAAAGAAATCATTATTTCATACTCTTGATAAACGAAGTATTAGCTTGAATTTAAGGCAGTAAGTATCTGACTCAACTTAACATTATCATCACGTTTAATAAACTGCACATGAATTCAGAAAGCGAAGATTTAACTACTTTTATTACTTTCTTCGATGTTTACAAGTATAAAGTAATGCTCTTTAAATTGATCAATGAATTTGCTTTCTTTCAGCACTATATCAATGATGTATTGTTCAACTGTCTGCATAAATTCTGTCAAACATACTTGAATGATATTCTCATCTACAGTAAAACATTAAAAGAACATAGAACTCATGTGAAAGAAGTGCTAGAAAAACTTCGCGAAGTCGATTTACAGATAAACATTGACAAGTGCAAATTTAAGATTCAGAAAATCTCATTTCTTGAACTATTAATATTCATCAATGATTTGCAAATAAATTCTCAAAAAGTAAATATGATTTGAAACTGAAAAGTGTCTCGATCATTAACTCATGTGCAGATCTTCATTGATTTCTGCAATTTCTATCAATGATTCATAAAGAACTTTTCAAAGATTGCTCAACTCATGATAAAGCTAACTTGAAAAGATTATCTTTTTGAATGAACAAAGATTTATCAGATGATCTTTGAAGAATTGAAGCAACAAGTGACAACAGTCTTCATTTTGAAGCATTTCAACTCAATCAGAGAAGTTATTCTGAAAACTGACTTCTCAAACTATGTCAACGACGAAGTATTGTCTCAATATGATGATGAAGACATTCTACATTCAATGATTTTCTATAGCAAGAACATGATTTTCGCAGAATGTAACTACGAGATTTATGACAAGAAACTGCTGATCATTATTTGTTGCTTGAAGCATTGACATCTTAAATTGAAATGTACGAATATTTCAATCAAGATCTTCATCATTCATCTGAATTTGAAGTACTTCATGATCATCAAAGAACTAATCAGATGACAAGCTAAATGAGCTGAGAAGTTATCTGAATATAACTTCAAGATTATATATCAGTCGAAAAAATAGAATCTGAAAGTCGACGCGCTGATCAGAATGTCAGACATCAAGTCAGTTGAAGCAAACAATGATTGTAAGCTATATCAGCATCAAATGCTACTGTCAGAAGACAGATTTGAACTTCAATCAATAAAAGATGATCAGAAAGCTGATCAAGATCTGATTGAAAAGATGATTTTTATTCAGAATCAAATTATAGTTGAAAATCAAATGAATCAACTGTGCTTTGATATTTAAATAATCATGAAACAAAACAGAAAAACTTGTCAAGATATTGATTTAGACAATTGCAAGATACTTGATGAAGTACTTTGAAAAGATGATAGACTATGAGTTTTTCAGTCAATGATCACTTTATTAATAAGAAAAGCATATGATCTTTTAATCAATAATCACTTTGACATGAATTGAACGTTGAACTTACTGAGACAATCATATTGCTGATTGAAGATGAGAACAATGATCAAGCGTTACATTTGAAACTGTTATGTTTGTTGTAGATCAAAAGCATTGAAAGATCAAATCAATGAACTGCTGAAGTCATTGCTCATACTTGAGCAGTAATGACAGAACATATCATTAAACTTCATTATCAATCTATCAGAAAGTGATGAAAGCAACGCGATTCTGACAGTCATAGATCGATTGTCTAAGAAGTGACACTATATATCATGTTGATCAGATGATGAAGAAATCTTTGCAGAACAAACAGTCAAGCTACTGTTGATATGAGTCTTCAGAATTCATGAACTATCAAGATCAATAATGTTCAATCGTGATTTGCAATTCATATCAATTGTCTGAAAGTCTTTATGTTTGAAACTAAACATCAAGATGAAACTATTCATCAATTATCATTCTCAGATTGATGATCAGACAGAAAGAGCGAATCAGAATGTAGAATAATATCTACGAAGCTACTGCTTATATATGCAAGATGATTGATTCATCTGATTATTCATGATTGAATTCGTCAATAACAATGCTATTTTGTCATTAATTGAACAGTCAACGTTCTTTCTGAATAAGAACTTTCATTCTCATATGAGCTTCGATTTGAACTCAATTGAATATGAAATCACTTGAGTCAGAATCGAAGCAGACAAAGCAGAGAATATATTCAAACATATGAAATAATCACTAGCATTAATCAAGCAAGTCTTGACAAGAGTCAGAATCACAATGAAGAAACAGATTGACAAGCATTGAAAGAAAATGATTTACAAGATAAATGACATGATGTTTCTGAATTTTAGAAACATAATGATCTTACGATCATTAAAGAAGCTAAACGATAAAATGCTAGAATTCTTCAAGATTCTGATTGAGATCAAACATGTTTATTGACTGAAATTATCATCAATTATGAAGATACATTCAAAGTTTGCATCAAATCTGCTGCAACTAAATTTAAAGAACTCTTTGAACAAACAATGAAATAAATCATCTGACTTTATAGTAATCGACGATGAAGATGAATGAAAGATGAAGAATATACTGAATTTCAGACACTACGAATCAGATAAACAACTACAATATCGTGTTAATTGAAAAGAATACAACGTCAATCTACATTGATACAACGTCGATGAAAGTGAATTTGAAGAATGTCAGAAGATCATAAATAACTTTCATGAACAATATTTAAACAAGTCAAGATAGAAATTGACTTAAGAAAGATTAATTGAACTACAGCAATAAGAACATTGTTAAATGAAGAGAAAAAGTAATGTTGCAATCATGCACTTTGAATTAGTCTAACATAGATCATGTCAGACTATCATAAACTAGTATAAAGCTGATGTTGACACGCTAATAATCTAGCGTGTCTTCGTGAGTAAAACTTAAGACATGTTACATCTTCTTTCTTCTTCAGCTTTGAACTTTTAGTTAGAATACACTCATATGATTCGCTTTATGCAAATTCATAACAATAGCTCGCTGATCTTGTCAGCATCAAAATGTCTTGTTAATAAGTTATCATGATGACATTTTAATAGCTTTTCTCTGACGGAAAGATCTTCTGAAACATACAATAATTCATTGTACTTTATCATTTCTTAACTATTCAATGTTCAAGCTTCAATGTCATTCTTTCATATACTTGTTGTTTTATCTGCTTTTAGTCTTACAGCAAATTCATCTTCTTGCTGTAGAATCTTAATGAGCTCAACTATGAATTTACTACTGAAGTCATATATTGTTTCATGAATTGTCAATACTTTGACAATTGCACATGAAATGAGTTGTTTGCAATCAACAGTTTCAGCAACAGAATTAAGCTGTTTCTCAGCTACGTTGCAATCTTTATAAATTAACATTTCAACATTTGTGCTTTTTGAAGTTGTTAATTCAAATTGAGAGATTTTATCTTTCAAGAAATGTACTTCATTTAAATGCGTTTCTTGCACTGTTAAAATCATGATTCTCAGTAGCATACTTTTAACATGCATTGCTAAATACATACTTGTGTTTTCATTGACATTGTGAATGAACATTTTCTTAACATCGTTAATCACTTGTGTTCATCAATGAGTTTCATCTTGCAGTTTACTCTCGACATGTTTTGCCAAATATTTGTTCATACTTATACTATGAATGAACATCTTCTCAACATCGTTAATCACTTGTATACAGTATAATTCTCTGATCACTACAAATATAAATCTATTTAAGCTTTCTATTCTAGCTAGCTTTTGCTGCAGAGTAAGCAGCAAATGATTTACAGAAATATTCTCACTTTTATAATCAGATCATCTTGATGATGCATTAATTGAGTTTGTCTTTTCTGATCTATGTGCTATTTCAAAGTTGCAAATCAACAATTTCATGACTCATTTAACTTGTCTTTTGTTTAATTCTTGAACATTCATAAAACTCTTCAAATTATTATGATCAGTCAGAACTTCTACAATATGATAACTGTCTTTCACATAGTGTTATCAATGTTTAAACATCACTACTATGACTAGAAACTTCTGATCATGTATCTTATAGTTTCTTTCAATGTTTATCATCATTTTGAATCAGAATGCAATCAAATGTCATTGATCTTTATCATCTGACTGAGACAAAATACTCGCAACTGCATAATTGAACATGTTGATCTCGATGTGTATATGTTGCACTGAGTCAAAGTGTCTTAGTATAGACGTCTTCATAAAGACGTCGCGAAGCTGATTAAGAGCTTGTTTCGCTTCGTTTAATCATATGAATGAGCTTATTTTTACATCTTTTACACTATCTTTCAGCAGTTCTGTTAAAGACTCTGCTATCTGAGAGTAGTAATGTATAAAATGTTAATAGAAATTAATGAATCTCAGAAAAACTTATATTTCTTAATACATCTTCGATCTGAGTTACGTTTTGATGATGTTTACTCTACTTGAATTCATCAAAACGTCTTTAATGAATATGATAAATTCTAGAAAGTTCACTTTAGTGATGAAGAATTCACTCTTTTTCAAGCTAGCATATAGCTTGAACTTTCTTAGTCTTTTCAGAATCTGCTTCACATGATCTACATGATCAATCTTCTTTACAAAGAAGATTAGAATGTCATTCAAATAAATAACATAAAAGTCATTTAAAAGCTCTGTCAAGATTTTATTAATATAAGTCTGAAAGATGACAGATGCATTGATTAAATTAAACAACATGATTATATATTCAAAGTGATCATAATGAGTACAAAACATCATTTTTCACTCATCTTCATGTTGAATTCTGAAATGATGATAAACATTCTTCAAATTTAACTTAATGAACTGCTTAATTTTATTGAGTTTGTCTAAAGTTTCATTAATTAAAGACAGTAAATGACGATTTTTAACAGTGATCTTATTCAGATTTTAATAGTTCATGCATAAATGAAGATTATCATTCTTTTTGAGAATGAATAAAATAAACACATCAATTGAGCTGATGAAGTGCTTAATTTATTCTTTCGCTAAAACATCATTTAAATACTATCTCAGAGTCATTAACTCTGTGTTCAACAAATTATACAATGATTCATACAATGACTTTGCAATGATTTCAATTGCATGATCATGATCTTCATGCAAAGACAGTTTATCTGCATTTTTTATCAAGAATACATCTTCATACTTTTTCAATTTAACAAATAAAGTTTGCGTTTTAAGCGCGTTTGTGATACAACTCATCACGTTATTCATTGCTTTCACTTAATGTTTAATGATCAACTTTTTGACAACGTTGATCATGATAAAAGCATATACAGTAAACTTATCTTGTAGAGCTTTTGCAAATGCTTGTGCAAAGAACAATTCAAAGATGTGCTCATTCACGTTGAAACATTACATTTTTATGATCATATTTATTCAAATACATTTAAATTGCATATTTGATATATTCAAGACTAAAAAAGATTCTTCTTTGTTAATAACATAAAAGATACTTATATCTTTTTTCTTTATCTTTCAGCTGTCTCTCAATCAATAACACATTTTATAAACGTCATAACAATAAACATTCTGATCATTCATTCAGATAAATCTTGAAAGATTAACATTCAGCAATGATATACTTTTTTGCTTTGAATGAGTCTTCTTGTTGATTTTATCTTAATCATGCAAGTTCTCATCTTAATGTTGTTTCAACAACAAGACATGTTCTTTTTACAAATTTGTTTTCAATCAAGTGACAAGATTGATTAATGTTGAGATCATGTTTAGATTATTCAATCAAAGAGACTCAAGACTGATATGTATATATTGCTCTTTAAAGATAGTTATAACAAGACATTAAGAATACAGAAGAGAAAGAGTGCAAGCTCTTTTATAAATAATGACTTGAGACTGTGCTAGACTCGATACAGATGTGATGTAATATGTCAGATGTGTTTATCTAAAAGAATGATGAAAGAAGTGAATGAAAAAAGTGCTGAACAACGAAAAGAAGTGCTGAGAATGACTCAAAGAGTTCAACAGAAATGCGCTAGATTTAAACTAGGCATAGCATCATGACTTGCTTTAATCAAATTGATTAAAGTTAGATCTGAATTCTGATTGATTCAGACATGTTCATAACATTATTCTTTTCTTTGAACATTCATGTTTGCATGAATAGAAAAGAAATAAAAGCAAAAAAAAAATTCATCGTGTTTTCAATTTAGTACGACTTATTCAAGTATAGCTTGTGAAATTCATTCAGAACTTTCTTCAAGTCATTGAATTCTTCTTTATCAACATAGTATCATTTGTTGTCATGATTTAAATCAATTCATTTGACCTTATATTGTAATCTTTCTCTATATCATCTGAAGTTCAATATATCATCTACTTCTCAGTGCTCTTCATTCTCTTCAATGATCATTGATTTAAGAGACTCAGAGTGTTGT
>JAABUU010001723.1_pt1 | contig 34857 bp, 34 predicted proteins | sample 5559301 | NCBI WGS metagenome assembly JAABUU01 (sample SAMN10711884, study PRJNA513360) | rock metagenome | isolation source: Antarctica rocks | place: Antarctica: Victoria Land, Richard Nunatak white
GCGACTACATCAACTGGTGCGCCTAACCTTCGGGGCAACAGTATCAACCACTTTGAAGAAGCGATTGGAATTTAAGGTACTCCGTAAATAATGCAGAAAGCAATTGACTCCTGGTTTGAAAAGAAGAAGAAGGGAAAGATCCATCCCCAGATTTTGCCATCCCGCCTTTGGCCTCATTGGGCCAAATGGACCAAATCAAACAGCGCTAACAAATGTGGTTGACGAGGCAATGACGTTGAAGTACTTTGTATCTTCACTTTCGGCACCATATCCGACGCTCTGTCAATAATAATTCACACGAAAATGAAAACAATAATTAATAACTGAAGATTGATAATAGTAGAAAGAAAAGAAAGAGTGATAAATATACTGATAATCATCATCATCATCATCAGCGAGATGGGGAAGGAAAGACCACCACTTCATCCACCATCCCATTACCCCTTAAGGTAGGTAGGTACCCTACCGCGAAAGCTTTTGGCACCTTTTTTGAGGCGTTGGCACTTGATATTAAATATTAGGGTAACCCCTTTACGATTCGTAGCTTCTGGATACCTTACCTGTGCCTCAAGGTTAGGTACAGTAATCTGTAGGTAGCCAAACATCCCCAGCTACCTTAAGGTACTACTGTAGGTACTCCCGAGCTCCCGCTCAATGCAGCTAAGGTATGAGTACTGCTCAGCTACCTAAGGTACTGGGGGTTTGCAAGTCAGGTACTGGCAATTAAGTTATAAGCCGGAACGCACAGACCAGGATGCGGCTGAAGTCACATGCCCAGTACCTGATCAATCGGATCTCTCCCGACTCAGCGAGGCCGGCTCGAGCTCCGTCATAATGACTAAAGAATTAATGCCCGACCGTTCACCGTTGTTCAAAGGCAAAGGCAAACACAAACGTCAGGTGATGGTCATGCTGCTTGTTGCCGGGGATTGCTCAGAAGCTACGAATTACAAGTCAACAACAGAAGATCCAGAGGGCACAATGACTAATATTAGCTGCCTGATCCAAAGCAGCGTGAAAGCAGCGTGACGATGTTGGTGCTGATGCTGAATGTGGAGCTTGTTGTGGCTCCACTAAGGTAAGGTAGGCACAAATCCCCTTACTTGCAAGCCTGGTGCCTTCCGTGTCGCTGTGGAGTGACTTCACACCCCACAATGCTACTCCTTCCAGGCTTCCAGGCTTCCAGTGGCTGGCTGCCAAAAGAGGCAAGACCGTCAAAACTTGAATGAAAACCGTTCAAGTGCCTACCTTACTTCACCTGTCTTGTCTACCTTACTCCTCTTGTTTGCCATCTTCAATTTAGCAATTGAGATCTTTCATACGCCGCAAGGTGTTTAAAGAGCTGCTGAAGACCTATGCGACTCTGAGACAGCTGAGAACCACACTACCCATTTCAATTCATCCCAGCTGGAATTGAATTTTGAACATTGAAGTTTGAAACCTCAGTACTCTCCACGTTCTGACTGACAGTCATGAATCTCACCGACCCAGCAAAATCGGACAACCTCAGCCTCCTTCCTCCTCTCGACCAACCGAAGCTACTCTACCTATCGCTCCTCCTCCTCCTGCCAGCATGCCGTCTCATCTACAAAGACTACTCCGCCTTCCTCAATCTCGGACCAGGAGGCACACCACCGACCGTTACCGGCTACCTACGCATCTGCCTCCTCCGCCTCTTTGCCCTCAAAGACCCATACACCCCCATCCCAACGCCCACCTATCTCCGACCGCGGCTCGGCTACCTTCGCGGGATGCCGACACGTGCGGGCACACGCCCTCATGTCGCCGGCATCGCCCCGCACCGCCAAACGAGCCAGAAAAGCTCGGAAGTGACCTTCGCCAAATTGTCCGAGGAAATCGCGGCCATGGCCGACCGGCACCCCGCGCGACTCTGCGTCGGCATCTCCTGCTTCGAGACGCACGGCCTGGGCCTCTTTGCCAAGACGCAGCTTAACCGTACCTGCCGCGGCGAGATCTGTCATGCGCACGCCATCGACGGCAGCATGCACATGACCCTGCATCCCGCCGACGCCAGACTCGTGCTCGAGCGTGGCTGGGGCGAGAGGCATCCTTTGGCCAAGGGTGTATGGTGGACGCGGTTCGTGCCGAAGACTTTCTTGATGGTGTATGCGCCGCGGGACGAGGCGGAGCTGAGGGTCGTGTTGGAGATCGTCAGGGCGGCGGCGTGGTGGGTGAGCGGGCAGATTCTGTGGGAGGGGGAGGAGGCAGGCGGAGAGGAGAGTGGCATGGGCGGCTGTCGCACCTTGGCAGATTCTCATGGCGCGTTGAAAGTTCGGGGGACCGAATGACTTCGGCCTGCCCACCGTGTCATCAGTCAGGTGTGTTCAGAAAACTGGGTCTGACTACATAGGTGTCACAGGTTCTGCTCATACATTTCTTTGCTTCCTGATCCGGGGCGGGCATTGCTGGCGTCCTGGATCTGGTCATACGCTTTGCGAGCCAAGCGTTTAGATTGATCTCGAATACAAAGCGTTGTGTGCTCTATACCGTGCACATCCTCCACATCTCTAGACGTTTGGGGGGGTTTCGTATTTCGAAGGAAATTCCCGGCTCACAGATCTCTGCGACTCCTTCGTGCACCACAATGACATTCCCCTCCCATCCCCACTTCCCAAGTACACCGCTCCTCAGCGGACCGAGAACCCCAACCCAGCTTTGGCAGAAATTGAAACCATTGTGTGAAGCGAGCACCTCACGTCGTCTCTCCGTCCGGATCGACGAACATTGACATGTCAATGCGCCTTCGTCTGCGTATACCAACAATCGAATGCGGAGTGTTGTGTCCTTCCAAATCAATTGACTTCCCACAACCCGCTCCACGTCGTCGAGTTCCAGGCTCTGATACTCATCGCCTTCGGCGGCAGCAGCAGCAGATGGCGAACTCTTTGGTCAATAAGGGCACTGGCTAGCTGATGAGTTGAACCGTACGCCGTCCATCTACGCCACTTTGCACAGCTTTCACCAGATTTCGCGTCTAAGGTGGCTGGGCAGATGACGTTCTGCGCAGTAGCTGTCAAAAGGAAGCTTGATGGATTGACCATCCCTTCGACCTGTCCATTGCTATACCGAGACTCGTGGTAGCTGTAGCGAGTTCAGAGGGGTAAAGCTCTGAAGGTAAGGGCACGCATCCCCACACGGAGTTGGCATGTCATATTTGTTTGTTATCAATATCGTCACATGGTGATAACAGTTTCTCCCCGTCATGATTGGTTGCAGATTGGGTTTGACTTACCTTATCTGAAGCTTGGTCCCTGGTTACCGGATTTAGTAATGTGCCACGTGCTCGACAACAATCATAGCCCTACGTGTGCCAAAGAGCACCATCTCGGGCACACCTCTTCTAAGTTAATGGCTTCTATGAGGCAGTTATCACTACCAACCTCACCTCTTGCTACCTCTTCAGTCCGCTTGCTACAGGGACTCTGAATGGTACGTATTGTACTGCTTCCTAGAGACTGGTCTCGTGGCTGATGGTCAATAGTAAGCAGCTTCCCTAGGCAGTCAGATCCTGAATTACCGGTTAAACTTGATTTTCATCACACCGACCAGACTCCTTAATCTGTCAAGCGAACGCACAGAGCCAGCAATGTCTCCGCCAACGTCTCGAGATGCACCTTTAGGACATTTACGGTACATTCCCCTGTCTTACAACACCGCCGACTCGCACGCCTCGGCTCTCAGACTTGTCCTGTCCTTGATCCCTCACTGGGAGCAGGAAGAAGGCCAGATCGAATTCATTCGATTCAAAGACGGCATCACCAACACGGTAGGCATGCTACATGGAAGCAGTTACACACAAACTAAGCGGACGCTAAGTGTCCTCATAACAGCTCCTGAAAGTGGTGAAAAGGAAGCCTGGCCATACGGAGGAACAAATCGATAACGATGCGGTTCTCTTGCGGGCGTACGGCAGAGGCACTGAGGTTCTGATCGACCGAGAAAGTATGTGCGGCGGTCTTGAAGCTCCCATCTATCCGAGCGTACTGACTTGAGTTAAATTCAGGAGAAACAACCTCGCATTCCTTGCTCGTAAAAACTAACCTTGCCCCGCCATTACTTGCGCGATTCCAGAACGGTCTGCTGTACAGGTTCATTCGAGGCCAAGCATGCCAGCCTAGAGACCTAAGTGACGACCCTGTTTGGCGCGGTGTCGCTCGGAGGCTAGGTCAATGGCACGCCGTACTACCAGTATCATCGAAGAATGAGACTGCTTCCATTGTACATGACGGAGCCTCGCCACTGTCTCTCCCAATGTCAAAGTCCTCAGCTCAAGACGCAAAGACCGTGGCAACTGTCAATGCTATCACACGCGGAAAGGCAACACCGAACATCTGGACAGTGATGCAAAAGTGGATACTAGCCCTACCGAGCAGCACCGAGGCCGAAGTAGCGCGGAATACAACTCTGCAGAAGGAGCTCGAACGAACCGTCAAAGATCTAGGAGATAGACCGGGCCTGGGCAAAGATGGTGTATGGAGCTATCGTACCGTTAACGTTGTAAAACTGACAGATAAAGCATAGCTTGTTTTCGGCCACTGTGATCTCCTCAGCGGGAACGTTATCGTCCATCCTGGTGAGACCGGCAAGTCAAGCTTGGATGGTCTAGAAACTGTGAGCTTCATTGATTACGAGTGAGGGATACCATTCGCTCCATCTAAAGATCGTCCCTAACGTGGTAAAGATATGCAACGCCGGCACCCGCCGCATTCGACATTGCCAATCATTTCAGCGAATGGACCGGATTCGACTGCGACTATAATCTTTTGCCGACGAGATCACAGCGCCGAGGGTTTCTTGAAGAATACTTAGCAAGCTACAGCAGCCATCTCGGCGGAGGCTACCAAACAAGTGATGACCCCCAACGCCTATTCAACGAAGTGGATAGCTTTAGAGGTGTTCCTGGCTTTTACTGGTACATAACTCCCCAACCCTCCAATCTGGAGATTGAAACGCTACTGATCAATAGCACAGGGGCATCTGGTCCTTGATTCAAGCCACGATTTCCCAAATCAACTTCGACTACGCATCCTATGCCGAAATCCGGCTCGGCGAGTACTGGGCTTGGAGGGACGAAGTCACCGGCGTACGAGAGCAAGAGGGCAAACAAATGCCACTACGCGAAAGGAGGTGGGCTATGGAAGCCTAGAAGAATCTTGAGATCACTACATCCTGCTACCCCTTCCTGGTTGTGGTTGATATACGAGGATATTTTCGTGACAAGCGTTGTGGGTCTCGATGACGGGGTCTCAACACCCTTCTCGCTTTACCAGTTTGATGTTGCAATAGCAGAAACGGGTGGGACAGTTGACGAGAGCGTTCGGCGGGGCGGAGTTCTTGTCTTCAACGACGATACCCTTGACGCATGCTGGAGTGGATCTTTATTTGCATCGAATCAGTTGCACGACGGAGAAGGATTTTCAAACACATTATGTTCGTACCCTACATAGAGATTTTCAATCGAAGAACAGAGCTATTCTCTTGATCAGGTGAGCCTACAAACGAATCTGTAGGAGGATGCGGCGTGATCAGATTCCTGAAGTTTTTAAGAACTCCGGCTCAGATCAACCACAAACTTACAATATGACGAAGTGCCGCCATAGACCATGGTGTCTTCTGAACTTGGTCTTGGCCGTGTTTCTGGTGGCGCTGGTAGAAAAGGGCTTGTTTATCAACTGGGGGTTCGAGACAAGACAACTGTCTTCTTGGGATCCAATGCCGGTCTGCTCTGACCTGTGCATGAAGCCTGTCACTTATTCCAGAGCACTTTACTTCTCTCTAAATCAATCTAGCGCCATCTGCAGCACCAGGTTCATGCTGTTATTATTGTAGGGACAGATTCATCAGTTTGCGCCTCGAGGTAAGCGGAGATAGCTCCACTCGGAGAGCTTAATTCCGCACTGCTGCTCGGAATATGACTAACCCCGGCACCTTTCACGCCTGGATGTCCAGTTATCTCCGGCCCACGAAAACAGCTTTCCATTTCATACCTACCTTATCACCGTGAAAAACGCCCAAACAAACGCCGAAGAGGGTCATGGCCAACCAATCTAGCCGCCTGCTAACAAGTCAGCTTATTGTGACATCAGAGGTACTGGCGTTTGCCTCCGAGTCGATGTTCCGTCAAGCAAGAGGCTTGGCCGGCTTGTCACATTGAAGAGAAAGGTATTTGTGGGCCGGCGTTTCCCCGGCTTAAGGGATACTACTTCGAACATGATATAAGGGGACGGGCCAGGTCACTGACAGAATGCTCGAGTTCAGGATAAGAAACCAGGTCACTCAACAAACGAGAAACAGAACACAACAACTCAGCGAGCTAAGATACAAAAACAGCAATGGCGTCCCTAAAGGTTGTTCTCGTCACTGGCGGCAACAGTGGTATCGGCTATGAGACCGTCAAGGCGCTTCTGCAGTCTGACAAGGCCCAACACATCATCCTCGGCAGTCGGTCTCCGGAGAAGGGCAAGCTTGCGATTGAAACCCTCCACAAAGAATGCCCAGAGTCGACCAACACCGTTGAACCGGTCCAGCTCGATCTCACCAGCGACGAGTCGATCGAGAAGGCTTTCGAACAAGTCAAGGCCAGTCCAGGGCGTCTCGACACCCTCGTCAACAACGCTGGTATGCACCCCTCCCTATATCCCATGACATTCCACGCGGACTGACATCCCCAAGGGGCCACCTTCGATCTCGAATTCCTCGCCGGCAAAACTTCCCTCCGCGACTGCTTCACGAGAGCCTACAACGTGAACGTCGCCGGCACAAACGTCATGACCTGGACCTTCATGCCGCTCCTGCTCAAGTCGGCCGACCCCCGCCTGATCTTCGTCGCCGGTCTCTCGAACCTCACGCAGGCAAGCGAGGCCTACTTCCCCACGCCGCCGCAGCCGGCCGGGTGGCCCAAGAAGATGGACTTCGACACGATTGGCTACCGCTGCAGCAAGACGGCGCTCAACATGCTGATGCTGGACTGGAACCACAAGTTGAAGGAGGATGGGGTCAAGGTCTGGGGCGTCGGGCCCGGCTTCCTGGCTACGAATCTGGGGCGCGTGCCCGAGCTGGCGAAGAAGATGGGGGCTGGGCATCCCCGCATTGGCGGGGAGGTGCTCAAGCGTGTTGTGGAGGGGGAGAGGGATGCTGATGTGGGAAAGCTTGTCCTTAAGGATGGGCTTTCGCGATTTTAGGTCGAACGAGACTGGTCGTAGATCTGAGCTTTTTTAGATCAAAGCACGGACTGTTTGAACAGCATGCTAGCATCATAATCTCTTCCGAGCAGGAGCCAGTCTCTCATAGTTCAGCATCTGCGTGACAAGCGCCATCGTCGCCGGTCTGCATTATTTGAAACAGTCCCGAAGAACCACACACTCTCTCCCTTGCGACAACCCAAGCCAAGCGCATGACAAGACTGCCCTAGTCGATTCAACTCAACTCAACCAGTTACCTCTGTGCTTGCTTCTACTTTTGTTGTTATTGTTCTTCATTACGGGGAAGGGGCATTGTTGGGTGTTGACAGCTTATCATTTCTAGGTGGCCAAAAGGCTGTCTGTATATCCCGCAACTACAGTAAACTGACGCACGCCGATTCATCCTGAAGTCAGTCATCCGACAACAGCCCCATGTGATTCAATGCTGAGGCCGAACAGCGAGACCACCTAATAGGCACTGGGATCGTGGTCATCGTATTGATCTCCAGCGACCTCATCACCTCACACCTCAGCGCTTGATGCAAGGAATACTGTTAAGCCTGGATGGTTTCTCTCAATGTTGTGGGCTTCCTGCTCACTTGCTTCTGCAACTGTTGCTGCTGTTCACAGTCGCAATATATCGATGTGCGGTGGTGTTGTCCCATCTCATCTTTCTTGTACAACGACGTCAACACAATGCAGCTTAATAAGGAAGAAGACGAAGTCGAAACACACCTTGTCGCACGGCTTTCGAATTGACGTACAATCATCGCAATTTTTAGCGACACCGTTATACCGGTTGGTATTGGCGCCGATTCTCTTCCAAAACCGGAGGCAACACGACGGGCCCAATTCAGGAGCGGCTTCCCGGCTCCTACGCGCGGCGTCCATATTGGGGAACGCCGACGATACTTGGAGTGGGATGGTAGAGGCGACTTCAGAAACAGACTGCGCAGCATATCCCCGGCGATCCGGTAGCTGAGTCTTGTCGGTTCAAACCTGAGCGACGAGATGATTCACAAGTTCCGCCTGAGCCTCTCCAATAACAACCACAGATATTTCTTGCAGCTTCTTCATCAGGATGGTGTGCTGACGGTAGTAAACTTTGCTTAAGTCCTGCAATCAGTGACATGTCGGCTTGCTGCGCTGATGAGTTCCCTCATGGTCAACAGGGACCCGCTGATCAAGTGCTGTTGATGGTATTCTTGAAATTGGAGGACGAAACCGTCGTCGACACAGGAGATCAGCGGGATGACTCATTCGATCATGAGAATTCGCCCAACATAGATCAAGTCCAATAGGGTTGAGATGAACTTCTGTGCCACTGATCATGATTTTCTTATGCTGGTTGATGGTGTGAATTGAGAGAAAGTGTATAAGAGGTGAGTTCATCACTCAGAAGGTTATTGGCTGTTCAAAGATGTGCACTGACAGGTGAAACCGTTGTTCTTGTACCACAGTCTGCTCGTTATCTACATGTCACCAAATGGCTCAGTCGATCGGCTGCTACTCTTCATTGCGTTCCATCGTTTTGGCGTTGGGCTGAGGAGGTGTTTGCAGTTTGAGTTGGATTGCGGATATTCCACGGCATTATGGTTGGTCAGGATGCCCAGTGAGTTCTTTCTCCAGCAGAAAGTTTCACAAACCCACCAATGATGCCACTGCTTGCCTGTCCGACAACACTGAAATTGACCCCATGTTTTAATGAGGAGCAAGGCTGTGCAAACACTAGACGCCAGTTCAAATCTGAGACCCCACTGAATATGAATCTGGCTGGCAATCAACTCCTTGCGAGAGCTTCAGCTAGCGAGTTGCCTTCCTGGTCAACATCAAACCTGCCAGTCAGATCTTGTAAGAAGTCAGTCTTGCGAATTCTTTTGTTTGATTGGACTTGAGGACTAAGATGGTGTATACAACTTGTCATAGTATGTTTTGAGCCGGATGATCGGACACCTGATTCTTAGCACTCTTGTGCTTGTCATTGCCCATCTGAAACTCTGTCCTATCTGTCCTATAAGACATTAAGCACCATATCTTGATAAATTTGACAGTGAGTGACTGGGATTGAGATCTCTCCGATTCATACTTTTGCCATTGTCATACGCTTCTTATTCCCAAGCATCCCTTCATATTCTTACTCCTCATCTCATCTCTTAACTGTAACTCAATCTCCAGTCGCTGACTTAAGCCTTATTCAGGTTGATGCCTAAACTAGAGAATGCGTACATAATGATCACAGCATTATTCTTCTCTTCTTGTCACTTCTTGGCGACGCTTGCAATTGATAGCCTTCAGACATCCTGCTCAACAGGCTGACATTGCAGTTGAGGCGTTCGAGAGAGCATAGATGAACTGATAGGTGGTATATTTGAGATATGTTGCTGTTTTCGGCTCGTTCCTGTTGAACTTGGTGTACAAATCAGAATGTTTGGACATTTCCAGATCTCCCGTTCTGCTTTAAACTTCGTTTCCTTCAGACTTTTGTTAACTGTAGCGTCGATGCTGTTTGTTTGCAACTTATTGGAGATGGCAAAGGTGATGCCCAGACCTGTCTGTAACATGATGTACACCAGGATCCAAGGTAGAACCTCATCTATTTTCTCATCACGGCACCTCTGTCCCTGCCATCAACTTCATCAGTCAAGCACCAGGAAGAGCATGTCTGAGGGAATTCTAGGTCCGCACGTTGCTGAAAAGACAACAGTGAGCTCTCTCATGATGAATTATCTTGCTCAGGTAGCGCACTGGCAAGAGGACATACCCTCTTCGTGAGGTGACAAGGAGATTGGGATATTGTTTAGTATCGAGGTTCTCCGACTTTTGTCTTTGATATCTCTTTTGTTATGCTTTAGTAGTAGATGCATTGCATAGAGTATGAAGATGGCTTTTGCCTCTTTTCAAGCACTCATGCAGGCCCAACATCGGGTACAGCATGCCTCGCGCTCCGGCAGGACAGCGCCTCAAAGTTGTATCCTCATGGCTATTTATATCATATCGAGTTCAAGTATCTTGAGCTCGTTTGCCTTCTCTGCCTTACTGCTTACGTCTCTTTTGCTCCTTCGTACCTGTCCCAACTACACTTCACTCGTCGGCTTCCCGTCCTCCGAGAAGAGACCTGCCGCCAGCTCTGTATGCCAGCGAGCTGGCTAGATGGCTTTGTTGATGCACGCTCTTCCTATTGAGACCTATTGTGGCTGATTCTATCCACGCACAGGCGTAAAACGTCTCATCATCCACACAGTTCTCGTCAGGGCAGCAAGGGCTGTTGGCGCGATCTAGGCGAAGTTTCTTCAATGTTTTGGTTCACGAAGCGCCCGAACCACTGTGCGTTGGATATCGGTACTATAACTGTATGGACACAGTGGGCCATGGTTCTTGCATGATGAATAGGCCTCAGCGTTAGCCCTATATCCTCTGTGTGACCATCGCCAGGGAAACACAGAATGAGCAGGTCGTATCCATGGCCGTATGAGTCGTAACCTGCCGCAGTATTGGCAACGTCCTAAGCTAAGCCTTCACGAACCTGTCGCTTGGGCAGCATTGAGGCAATAATATGAAATGTATCAAGAACAAAGAGATCTTGAGATCCGCCCCCGATCTTGGGGCGCACAGTTGATGAGTGCGACGTAGGTCAAGCCCTTTAAGGGTTGGTAGTCTTCCCTCTTTGCAGTATGTGCTTTACAATATAGCATCGACAGTGACAGCAGATTGGGCACGCTGGCTGCCTCGCCCGCAAGCCCCACACCTGGGTAGAAGAGCACACATTTGTGCCCACTTCTTCTTCTTTCCAGACTTTGAACACCAGGCTGCAACAAAGTTCTCACTCCGGTTTCACTCTAGGAGAATTTGACACCACATCCAACATCTGAAACTGGTTGAAGAAATTGGAGACTTCGAGCTTATGAGCATGGATTAAGAGAGCCTGGAGTGGAATCAAGATGAGTCAAACAAGAAAAAACTTTTGAGAGAGAGGCTTTCAGAGATAAAGACAATCGAGGAGCTTGTTGTGGCGATCTCTATGTTGAAGCCTTCCTTGAAGGCTGGAGAGTTTGGCTATCGATTTCTCTCGGTGCTTGTTTGAAAGGAAGTAATGAGTGTTCAAGAAAGACTAAGTCAGAGAGAGATCTTTGCAGTATCTAACAAGGATATTAGCAGGCAGTCTTGATAATCAACGATGGGAATATACCAGTCATATTATAAAGACAAGGCTCCGTCAGCCCCTGACCACATCAAGTACATGATATGAGTCTGCACCCATGGAAACGATTTCCTATGTTGACAAGGTGCTGAAGGAAGGGGCTCCTATGATGTTGAGTGTGCATGATGGTAGAAAAGAAGAGATGGTTTTGGTGGGTGATGGATGGTATTTAAGCCACGAAGTGACCAGATCACACCATCAAGTTAATCAACTGAAGTGTTATGAACAATAGGAAGAGTTGCGTCACAATGGAGTAAATCAGTAGAGCTAATCAGTGGAGATGCTGTGAATCGTGTCTCAAACGGCCAATTGCAGTGTTCGATGCTGCTTGAGGATGATTCACATGACAGTGCGCTGAGACTTCTCAGAGTATACTCAGCGTTCAGCTGTTGATGCTGCCTGCCGGTGGCTGTGGACAAACTCACTGTCGCCACCTCGGTGTGGTGGTGTGATCCGTACTTCGACGTGCCCTAAGGTAAGGGAGGTAATGTATCTGATGATGTTCGTTGCGGCCAATCGGTTGATCTAAAGCCGAGACATCAAGCTCCCACAGACACAATGGGTTGAGCAATACCTACAACCAATGTCCCCGAGGCCTTGGTTACCAAATTCAAACACTACCCTTGCGTGGCGATAGTACATAACCGCGAGATGGGAAGTTTAAAGAACAATAGAGCCATCGCGATGCTCGATGTGGCAGCGGAAGGAGGTTACGGAGTTCCCGCCATCGTCTGCGTTGGTACTCCTCATTCCTATAGAAACAGCTATCCACAATTATTACCTCTCCCCTCACTAACCCCCCTACCCACAGTACAACCTCGAAGGCATCCTAGCCACCATCCACGCCGCCGAAAACAAGCGCTCCCCCGCCATGATCCTTCTCTTCCCATGGGCACTGACCCTCCACCTCGACCACGCGCAAGACGCCGCCCAGATCCGGCACGCAGCCAACATAGCGCCAGGCTTCGACAGCATCATGATCGACATGTCGCACCACAACAAATCCGAAAACCTGGCGCGAACGAAAGCGCTGGTCGAGTACTGCCACGCGCGGGGGATCGCGACGGAGGCGGAGCCGGGCCGGATCGAGGGCGGGGAGGACGGGGTGGCGGATACGGCGGAGGCGGAGCTGGAGGGGCTGTTGACGACGGCGGCGGAGGCGGGGGAGTTTGTGGCGACGGGGATCGATTGGTTGGCGCCGGCGTTTGGGAACGTGCATGGTGCGTATGGGCCGAGGGGCATTCGGCTCGATTATGAGCGGTTGCGGGCGATCAGGGAGGCGGTGGGGGGGAGGGTGAGGCTTGTGTTGCATGGGACGGATGGGTTCAATGAGGGGATTTTTAGGAGGTGTGTAGAGGCGGGGGTGGTGAAGGTTAATGTCAATAAGGTGGTCAATCGGGCGTATGCGGAGGTTTGTGCGGAGATGAGTGGGAAGGTGGGGGTCACGAAGGTGATGGAGGAGGGGACGGAGAGGATGAGGGTCGTGGTCGAGAGGCTGATGGATCAGCTGGGGTCTAGTGGGAAGGCGTAAGGATGCGCCTACTCCATATGTTTCTTTTTTGAGCGCCCTCTAGAATCTCGGAAGATCGTACATAGAGCTGCCGGTTGAGCGCATCTTGATGTTACCTCCACCAAATACGATTCTGCTCTTTCCAACTATCGAAGCTATATACATATCAATCCACAAATCTTCCTTCCCATTACCTCAACTCACCTCATCATCCAATCCACTGCTCCTCCAACCGACCCAAACTTCAGTAGTACGTCGCAAATTTCGACATCCCGCTCAGCACACCGACAAACTCTCTGGCAATGATCCGATCCGTCTGCTCGCTCGGATGTAACTGATCGTACCATAAGAAACTATCCGGCGACGGGTCATCCATGCACATAGTCCCGTTGACGTTGCACTGGTGCGAGAATCCAGTCACGTTTGCGGGTGCACTGCCGTTGAGATACATTGTAGGATGGGTGTAGATGTCAAGAATCTTCGCACAAGTCAGACAATGGGGGCGATATAGAGCTTCGACAGAGCACAAAGGAGAGGCTCGAGGTAGAGAAGACTTACCAAGCTATAAACGTCATAGATGGCGAAATTCGCGCCAGGATACCGGTTCGCCACCAGGGATTCGTAGGGCACTTGATACTTCCACACGTCATTGACCGTTGTCGAGTATTCCTTCATCAGCTCCGCGATCGCCGTATGATTGGCCGGTTTATCCTTCCAGTAGCGATTAATACCCAAACCCATGTCTGTGTCGTTAGCGTACAGCGGCGCCAGGTAAAGCGGCGCAATGTTGTTGAGCACGAAATAGCGCGCTCCACTGGCATAGAGCGAATCTAATGCCATGAACACGCAGTCCGTAAAATCCGTAAGCGTTTTTCCAGCTACTTGGCTGTCTGTCAGGAACGCGTTGACACCTAGGTCGTTGGTGCCGATCCAGATGGCGTACACGGCGTTGCTAGCCGTCAGGGCGGGTGTGAAGTAGGCTTTCCCGGTAGCGTTGCTGGTTGTGGTATTGTCGATCAGGTATGCGGCGATTTCGTACTCGAGAAGGGAGGGAAAATTCGCGTGGATGGATGGAAGGAAGCGTGGGGTGATGAAGTTCGAGCACACGGCGCCGCTGACAGCGTAGTCATAGAGGGTGAGTTGCGGCTGGAATTGAGAGTTGAGGGTTGTACCGGTGTACTGGACAACGTAACGGGGCCAAGTGCGTCCTCCGCCGGGTGTGTGGAAGCTCTACCGACCGTTAGACATGATGGCAGGAGGAGTAATGGTGGAGGATAGATAGGTTATCATACCTCGGGGAGAAGAGTGCCTGGTGGTGGAGCAGAACCATTATGCGTAGCAAAGTAGTTCAATCGGTTTTCATCCGTATAGCTGTCGCCGAAGGTGATCAAGCTGGAGAATCTCTCGAGATACCATGGATCTGTGGCATTTACTCTCTTGTTCAGTGGTCCGGAGCTGGCAAGGCTAACGAGTGGAAGTACGACGAGCAGTGGGAAGCGCATGATTGCGAGCTTGACGACGGCGAGTGACGGAATGAACAACGACAGCACTTCCCTACTCTTCCATGTCGGGAGACCGATACACCACATTATATAGAAATGGCGGCCCTACTACGACCCGGAGTGGGGAGTCGGGTAGCAAACCCCTCTTCGATATGCACGTCGGAGCTATGTAGGGCGGTTTCCGCACGGCGTTCCATCTTCAGCTACCTATGTAGTTGGACCTGGTATGTAAGGTACCGGTAAGGTAGTAGTCAGCCCAAAATGTCGGAAGAACGGAAGAATGAACAAAACGTTGAAGCTTTTTAGATCAGAGCCTGAGCGTTGGTGGCGTTGGCGTTAACGTTAGGATGAGGGGTTAGTGAATGTCAGACCACATGTCGGGGCAAGAAGTGCCGAGCATCAAATAATGACTCCACCCTCGAATAAGGTACCAAACAGAAATACATGCTACTCATATAAGGTAGGTAGTGTCGCTCCACCCATATGTTTGTGGGGTTCGTGCAAGGCGACAGGCCGACTCGATGTTGGATGTTGGACGTTTGACGATCGTAGATTACTAAAGGGAGTGGTGGGGTAAAACCCCCCCGCCAAAGCTCGACACAACCGACAAGACAGTTGTGGATATCTCTATCAAAGTTAAAACCACAACGACCACAATATTGATGCCGTACCTTAGACAGCTGCCAATGCCAATGCGTAAATCCAACGCAACACCCAGTCCGTACCGCAACTCCGATGCGCAGGAAACCATCGCAGATCCAGCAAGGCAACACCCTCCCGATTACATGTAACGGTCTGCGAGAGCCATCACTGCCTGTGTCATCCCCTCATGTTCACCGTTGACAATTCCCATCACTTTGACAACATTCATTATAAACATCGTCGTCGGGCAATGCACCCACAAAGGCTCTCTCTAAGAACGTGAACCAGACTTCACTATTGACGATCTTTCGCCGTTTGTGCTTTCCGCGCTTGTTCCTCGCTTCCTCTGGTCTCGTATTCTCACCGTCTGGGTCAGTGACACTTTTGTATGGACGCACTTCTCCCACTCGTGTACTGGTCAATTGGTCCAGTTCCCTTTCGCTTCGCTGCTGGACGAGGGGGACAACTTCTTCCACGGGGTTGTCTTCTTCGATTCTTGCCGCCACGTCTACCAAGAGATCTTTCAGCTGCTCGAGCTCCGCAAGATCTCCTTTCTGCTTATACTCGCCAATCCTTGTGGCCAACTCTAACAGACTTCGCACGGTTAGGTCTTTCAGCTTGTAAATGCTATCGTCTCTGGTGTCATACTCGACTTCGAATTCGACCTGTGGAGAGTGCCCTTTCGGCTGCGTGGCTTCGAGATTAGTGGCGCCGGTTACACCCTCGGGTAGTGACTCCGCGCCTGGAAAGGTGTCATCTGAAAAGGATGAGATTCTTGTGTCCTTATCGTAAAGACGAGTGAGGTTGAGATAGTACTGAGTATAACCAAGCAATGTAAGAGGTTGTGGTGAGTAGGCAGGCCCAGGCGGCGAGGTTTTCGGTGGAGGTTTAGGCACTTTAAATTTCGGCTTCTTGGGTCGTCTGTGCTTCCTTTTCTTCTTGTTGGGTTCCGGCATCTGCTCCGACTCCGGGACTTGCGTCCTTCCGACGTTGCTCGTAGTGACTTCGTTTGATTCCTCGCCTTGGTTAAGACCAACGATATCAGTCACTTCAGACTCGATATGGGCTGGCGGTGTTGAATCCACTGCCGAGCCAAGCTCCAGTCCCGTTATGTTGTAATGTATGACCCGCATTGTCGGGAAATACTTGGGAATCACACTTGGTGACACCAAGCTTACGCTGTACCGTTCGGCCCACTTGCCACCGATCTCTTTCAGATAATTCCTGTTCCTTCTTCGATGCTTTCTCATCCGATCTCCAGCGGCCGACAAGTCTTCTACCGGATTCCGAAATCCCTCGTCACCTGTCCATAACGATTTCACCGATGGCGGCTCGGGCAGATCTGACCACGCTGATCTCAACTCTTCCAAGTAGTTGGCCGAAGACTGAACAGAGAATCCGGGATCGAACGCAGCTCGTGAGCTTACCTCATTGGCTGATGTGTCCATGGTCGCAAGGTCGACAAGGTCCGAGTCTTGCAGCACGAAGTGGTCTAGGTTCATATGCCCATACACTGATCCTACCACGATATCCCGGTATTGTCGCATCCAGAGAACGTACTTTTGCCAGCAAGTCTCATCCCAGCTCCGCTTACTGTCGGTCCTCGCCGGCGGCACGTGACCCGTAATGATAGCTTTCATCCCTCTGTCTCGGAGAAACTGTAGCTGAACACGCAACCACTCCATCTGCTCAGAGCCCGGTTCGGACCTGTCGGCACAGCCATCAACGGCTGAGTTGGAATCGAAGAAGTAGAGTGTGTTTAGGCTGAAAACAGCGAGTTGATGCGGGATGACTTCAACGTAGAACCAGCCCCCTCGCTCGAAGGCGTGCCGTTGCTCCTCTGGGATGAACCGGTTCCAAATGCTCGCATATTGTTTGGTCCAACGGTTTGGGCCCTTTGACAAGATGTTATGCGGTAGGATATCGTTGTTGCCGAACGTGGGGATGATGGGTATGACAAAGTCATTTTTTGGGTCTGTGTCATTGATATGGTCATCCTTCCCGAAGACCTCCATGAACTTCGTCACCAGTAATTTATTGAGGCCCGTGACCTGCTTGACCGTTCGGGGGATCTTCTCGTCGTTATCGTGTCGTGCCGAGTCCCCAGTCCAGACGATGAAATCGATGGAGTCCTTCAGATTGGCATCGATCCACTTGAACGTCTCGTTGATCAGCGACACCGGAGTGTCGCACTCAGTGCCTGCGGCACCAAGCCAACCGGCGTCCCCCGTGCCCCGGTGACACGCCGTCTCGTCCTTGGTGGACGAGTTGACCCTATAAAATGGGTCGGGGTGGAAATCTATGCGGACGTCAGTTTGGAGATTCCGAATGCGCCCATTGAAGACTCGACTGACCTGTCAGATGCAAGAATCTTCCTTGCAACTGGCGTACGGGGTTCGGGGCAGTGGGAGAAGCAACAGACAGAAGTGCTGCAAATGCGAGCAGCCAGTACACGAGGGCCATCGTTCTGAGGGACTCCTTCGAATGACTTGGCGAGGTGTAGCATGATGGGATATTTTGTTTAGGAGTTGCAAATATATACATGAATCAGCGGCCAGCACGGTGGTTCCGTGTCTATGAAAACCTCACAATTACCTTATAAGGAAGGGCGCCTCGGGCAGTCATTACTAATCGACCTCGAGCGAGCTAAGTCGGAGGTACCCATGGATCTGAGTTGTATACGAAATGATCGCGGAGCTCCTCAACAGTAAATATTGTATAGCTACCTAGTAGTCAAGAGGTTTCATTATAACTAGAGACCCTCCCATATGGTAAAGCTATGGTGTTGATAACTGATTTCCTCCCAGGCACTCAAGGCATCGCGCTTCCACTCTGGGACCCACCACTGCTGATATGGGCAGCTAACTCATGAATTCAGCGCTCAAGCAACAGCGGGTCACGAAAAACCAGATCATTGCTCTCCCCTGAGATGGGCGTGAGGGACTGGTGTATGTGAAACTTTGAACCCTAAAAAGTGCCAGCGATACTATGGCGCAGCAGTTCCACATCTTCTCATTTGACAAAAAGAAGCGCTCCATTTCGATGCTACCCATGCAAGCAAACATCCGCCCAAAAAAAAGTCTAGATCGACGTGAGCAAGATTTGAACTTGCGCCTCCGAAGAGATGTGCTTTCTAGGCACACGCCTTAACCGCTCGGCCATCACGCCTTTGATACAGAGTTTGAGCCGTAATATTATATTGATCCGAAAAACCCCGCCTGAGCCCGGTCCTACCGTATGCTACTCCACGCTCTTGTACTTCGTACGTGATTGTCTAGTTCAGGATGAGCATTCAAAGACATACAATATCCCGAAGACTGTCCTAGTATACACACGTTCAATATCTCTCTAAATTCTTCTCTTATCCTTCCTTCTAGACATCCTTCTCCCTCCTTTCCTCGACCCCTGCTTTAGAGCGCTGCGCGAAGCCAAAGCTGATCGACCGGTACAAGTCCACCACGACCGCCTTCCGCAAGATCGTGTTATGTCCGGTCTGCTTCTGTATTGACGCTGGGAACGTCATGTTGCAGTTGAGGGGTTTCGTTACTATTTACGAGGTACCTAGCCAGGTGGTTGTGCGAAGAGCTATTTTCTTGTGCCATGGTTTCTAGGTTTGGTGTGCTTTGTATAGAACGTGAGGGTCCTACTGTAGGGAGAGAATGATATAGAGAGGTTTAGAACTGTAACTATTGAACCAAATAGGCACAGCGGTGGCTGTGATATGGAAATGCTGAAATCTTATGGCCGAACTGGACGCCCCAGTAGGAGAGAATGTATACGATAGTGACGAGAGAGAAAAAGGGAACAGTAGAGAGTAGAGTGATTGACAGCGGTGATGTTTCGCCCTATGATCCTGAGGGCTTCTTGCACAGGATCATAGTACAGGGGTTTACCGGGGACTGAGTACTGCTGCAATTATGATCACATCCGGTCAGACGACAGGACCATCGATCTACACACCAGGAGCGAGCTGTACTCCATTGATATCCTGCTGGGGGTAAATACATCAGCTCGCCCTCCAGCGCCGCAGAATATACAATCAGTAGCCCCACGCTATCATAAGTCATACTCAGTAAAACAAAAGGCCAAGGGTCTCAAAACTCTAGAACCAGACAACTCCAGCAATCAGACCGACCGTCAGTCCGAGCCAGCTGCCACCCTCTTTCCTCGTCCCGGCGCTCTGCATCCCGAACGGCGATCCGTTCGTGCTAGCCGCTGGACTGTTGGCAGCGGCAACGGTAGCACTTGTGGTCGTAGTCGTCGTCATTGCGGTCGAGGAGGAAAGTGTGACGGTTGTAGTGCCCGTCGAGGTTGACAGCGTAGACGCGGCACTCCCGCTGGAACTTTGACTAGTCGTTGAGGTCGAACCCCCCGCTGATCCTGCCAGAACAGTAGTAGTTGTTACACTACTCGTCACCGTAGCGGTACTTTGAGACCCGCTGACCGTTGATCCTTGGTGAACCGTGATTGGAACGAGGATGTAGAAAGTACTGCCTTGGCTGTCGGTTGTGGTGGAGATAGAGGTTGTGGTACGTATTGTAGGCGCGGCGGTGATCGTCTTGGTCGAGACCGCCTGGGAAGCTTCGGCCATCGTCGTTGGTACCGTCGTCTGAGCGGCATAACCTCCTGACGTTTCCACAAACTCGGCGTTCCGGATGGCTGCGGAGGAGATGGGCGTACCGGCAAGGCTACAGGCGATTTGGAGAGGCGTAATGAAAAGATTCGAGTCCAGCTGGTAGTCGCAGTTGCTTTTGACACAGGTCACAACGTCCGTAAGGAAGTTGCCATTCGAAAGGCGGCAGATACCTATAATTTTCGCGGGTGAAGCATCAGCGGATGTTGGTTGCGCGGTCGAAGGGTAAGCTTACATGGAATGTCAAGGTCGGCGCAGTTGAAGTCGCCAGAATTATGTATACAGCTCTGCCAACACTGTGGGAGGTTGCTGATGACTTGAGCGTAGGAGGTCGCCGCCAACAGGAAGACTGCCAGGATTGCGGGACGTCGCATGGTGGCGGCACTAGACGGGATGGGAGGATAGGTGATTTGTTGCGCTGTTTATATATTTCTTTCTCGCCTGAAGCAACTATTGCGATGCCTGGTATTGATATACACGATCCATGCAGGGTTCAGGCTGAAGATATGTGGTATAAGGCAGTAGCAACATCGGACGGTAAAGTTTGGAGACGTTGGTTGTCGTGAGCGAGGCCCGACGCCGATGGATATGGGTTGCAGTGTTTCTTGGTAAGTTACGAAGACTATGTACTTTACCATACGGTACTTTACCTTGTGTTGCAGCCGACCTCAGGTAGTTCATGAGTGGTGTTGTTGCGTCTACGCCAACATGGCACTGACGTCAGTTCTGTACTCTAAACTTATATTACCTTACATACAATACTTTACCTTACGCCTCCAAGCCTGTTTCCGTGCCACTTCGTTGGAACAGCTTCTGAAACTGAAACGCGGGCTAAGCAAGGGGTGCTGTGCCACAGGGTCTGTGGCTCAATCTCAGGCCTCGGCTTCTAGAATTTGGAGTTTGGAGTTTGGACCCTGGATTTTTGGTACGACCGAGTTAGATCTCCACCGTGATCTTGGAGTCTCCTCGTGCGATAAACACACACGTTCCTTACCAGGTATATAAGGTTCCCTGTGAACGCTGACTCGGGTCGACATGGAGATTTTGCGGTTGGCATGATGAATGAATTGCCGCTTGTTGATACATCAGATAAAGGCCAAAGATCGACTACTCATAGGAAATATGAGCCGGAAGACAGATGTGGTATTCCTCACTGTGCAGAGCCATGACTGTGCCTGCCGGTGACGGTGACAATGCTTCCAGGTATCTCGGCCCGTTCCCAGCTTGCCCGGCTGGTGGGATGCAAGGTAGATCAATTGCGGGGTACAAGATCCGGAGTGTCTGCTTCATGTCCAGCTATGTATAAGAAGACGCAGGGAGCGTCTGCCACATCTACCATTGGAGATCCCTTGTTTCCGTTCTCTCATACTCAATTCCTATCATCCAACCATCCAAGATGGCAGATTTCCCATCTCTTCAACCGGCCATGACCGTCCTGGTATACGCTCACCAGAGAGCCCTCGCTATACACCCAACAGACTGATGCATCGACTCCTAGGTCACCGCCGGCGCATTCACCAGTATCGGTAAACACGGTCCATTCGCGCTCTCTCATCGCATCGCAGGATCTCACATCCCCTGCAGGTAGTCATGCGAGAGGCACTGCGCTCACAGTCGCGGTACCTTGACCCCCACCCTCCACCATCGCTCATGCACAGCTGATGGCACACCAACGCCATAGGCCATGGTCGGAGGCACCGTGAAGAGCGAATCCGGCTTCTCGCCCGCCATCGACGCCGAATTCTTCGGCACGGGCGCCGACTACATCCACAACGACCCGGACGGGAAACGCATGCGACTGAACGCGCATGGGGTGCTGAAGTGGGTGGCGCCAGGGTACAAAGCGCAGCCCTTCTGCTAACCTGCAGGTGATTGCAGGAACAAGGACGGTGCGGTCAGTCTCGCGTGGTTAGGTCATGGTTACGTTACCCGACCTTGGAGCCTGATGCTCCGCGATAGATGATCTACCTCAACTACACCGGTATCGTCGACATCACTCCTGAACTCAGCACTCTTCTGGGAGGAGGCGCGGATGCGAAGTCAACTGAATTTGGGAATTCGTGTCTGTCCTGACCACTATCTGCGAACGCCGAATGCTGACAGGCTTCTCGCAGTCATAGAGATGCGGTTCGAGGTGAGCGGTGTTGCTCCTCCAACCTCTGTTTGAACCGCAGATTGACTGTCTTCCAGACTGGAGATGAGAAGCTAAAGGAACTGGAGACCAGCACGTTCGTGGGTGCGGGACGCTTCATATATGAGCAGGGGAAGCCGGTCGTGGTGGAGTACAAGGTGAGTAAAGTGGTCAAGGGATAAGACTGCCGACATAGAGACCGTGTGTGAACATCGTCTATACACAAGCGTCCGTACATGTGTGCACTATATCTGTGGACTTACTATTAGATAAAGTACATAGATGGATTCAGATGTATTCGCTCCCTCCGGTGCGCCCTCAATTGTAGGAAGTTCGCGTCTGGTCGGGAAAGACGTTTCGTTCGCATCGTAGCGGAAATCAGGAGCTTTATAATGTGGCCGTGACGCGGCGGAAGTGCTGGTCTCGTTGGACATGGTGTTGGTGATGGCGAGGACAATAATTCTGATATTGGCGAAGACATAGTTCCGAACTGGGATGTGGAGGGTTATATGGCAGAATCCTCACTAGTGCCGAGTGTAGTCTGGTTTTCCTATCTGGGTATGGAGAATTCAGTCTCGTTTGCAGAGAAGAAACCGAGGGTTACCTAAAGTCAATCGTTGACCTGAATCGATGCCCCATAACGTTGGTCTCGGTGGTCTCGGCACTCAACCACCGGGTTACCAAACTTTCAAGTCAAGTCTAGGTACTCACAGACACAGAGCATGCTGGGACACAGAATATGAACCACTTTTGCTTGATTCTTTGAAGTTCTGCCCCTCATGTTATACCCGGTGTTGATGATGTGTGATGGGACTCCGTATCAGTCCACATAATCGATGCATACAGCATCAATTGGTTTGTAAGAGCTATCTTTCGGTAGCAAGTACTGTAGGACTAGGGTTTTCCATTTTGTGGCCGTATCATGTAGTATTCATATTCCTCTTCTCAGATCAAGTCCAATGCAAGAAGTCGGGCATCTACCCATCAGGGCAACACCATCCGCTGTCTCCCGTCCTTCCTACTATTGACCTCTGGCAGGCCAACCTCCATCAATTCTTGACACATCCGACTCCTCGCACGCATCTTGTTTCCATACCTGATGAAGATAAAAGGCACAACCCCCAGCGCCAAGCTGATCAGGCCCAGCAGAGAACAACCCCAAGCCACGCCCGTGCGCGTGAACATCGGCCCCGCGATCAGCGGCAGCACGGCCGAGCCGGCACTACGGCAGCAGCTCACGGCCGCCATCGCACTGGCCGAGAAGGTCTTGTACGCGTCGGCCAGGTAGTTCAGCAGCGCCATGAAGAGCAGGTAGAAGCCCATGCCGAAACACAGGCCTGCCGTCATGGGCACCGCCCAGTGGATCTGTGGGCTGGCCGTCCAACCCAGCCAGAAGAGGGAGGTGACGCACAGCGGCCCGCCGATGCAGGCGAGCGGCAGGCGGCGGTATTCTTCGACGGAGACCCAGGCCGACTCGCGCGCTTGTGCGCGGCGGAAGAAGAGGTCGTAAGTGAGGAAGACGCCGCAGCCGAGAAAGACGCCGAGGGCGACTGCGGCCGTGTTAGCAGCACGGAGTGGTCTCCTGTACGTGGGGAAGCGGCGTACTTGGGAGGTATGCTAGGCCGGAGATGCCAGGCCTCATGCCGTAAATGGTCTCGAAAATGATGGGATAGGCCTGGAAAAAGAGGTCTGGTGGGAGATCAGTAGTCGATGGCAGGAAAAAGACACGAGTTGACTAGACCTACAGTAGATACCCGTCTCAAAGGCCAGGTAGACGCAGGTGAAGGTGACGAGCGACTCGGTGAACATCATACGGATCGGCCTGGCCAAGAATACCATGATGATCTGTTTCCACCCCTTCTTCTCCAGCTCGATGGGTGCAAAAATGCTTGCGTCGCCCGTCTCCTTCCGCAGTTTCTGCGCTCGTTTGGCCAGGATCACAGGCGCATATGTCTCCGGCAAGAAAAAGAGAGGGACGAAGCACACCGCGGACGCCATGCCGGACACCCAGAATGTCCATTTCCAGCTGACTCTGGATAAGAAGCCTGCAATCATGGGGGCGAATTGCGGTCCCATTGTGATGGCCTCCAGGTTCATTAGCTGCCATATACTTCCTATGGATGAGGATGCAAGGATAAGCATACGGCAAGATACATTGCATTTGCCCTTCCTCGAGTGACGGGATCATCGTAGATGTCGGCATAGATGCCTCCTACCACCGACACCGCACTCGACGCACACAGACCGCACACGAAGCGGAAGAATATGAACGCCGACCAGTTCGGGGCCGATGCGCTAGCAATTGTAAAGACCGTAAAGACGCCGAACGGTCCGATCATCACCATGCGTCGGCCGTAGGTCTCACTCAATGGTCCTAGTAGAAGGGCGCCACAGACGAAGCCGACCTGATATACAGAGATTGGGAGTACCAATTGCGTTTTGCTCGTGACGTTGAAGTATGCTGCAAGATATGTTATAGCACCGCTTGGAATGGAAGACCCAAGTGTGCCATTCAAGATTGTGAATGATCCCGTGAGTACGATGACCGCTTTTCTAGTCTACACAAAACCATCAAGGTCCGATGCTTTGTAGATCGAAGAACGACGTACATTAGACCAATTGATGGGATTTGCAGAATCACCAGGTTCAAACCTGACGGGAGTAGCAGCAGCCTCATGTTGAGTGGCGTTGCGAACAGTGTCAGGAGTGACAGGCCTTTGCTGTTTGCCTTGGTGGCCCAATGTTGTAAGCTCCTGCTCCACCTTTGAGGCCTCTCTGATTCGCGTACCGTTGAGCATCATGCGGTGGGAGCATGTCTCTTTCCAATGAAGAAGACATGTACGTTTATTTTAAACGCGAAGACTGACCAGACATCTTGGGAACACTGAATTGGTGGTACTGTGCCGCCGGACTAAGATTATAGGATGACCTCACATATCCCTGGAGTGCTCCCTAGATCCTGGGCTAGCGTAGCGGAGGATCACCTAATCTTTGGGTGTTTACCACGTTCTTCATCAAACTGAGTCACGATCTTCATCTTGGTTACACTTCCTGCCTTGCATTCTACACCACTTGAGATACCGAAACATACTACCCACACGTGCGATAGATCTCGATACACCACACCGGAACCACTCGCAATTGCTGTGCCTCAATCAGTCCCCATGGGGACCGCAAACTTCGCCCACGTCCCGCCGAGCAACGTCCTAACAAAGTCCGACACACTCTTTCCGCCATCCGCATCTTCCTGGAAAAGAACGTGGATTTCCTGCCCGCCCTCGGTGGTATTGAGGACGACGCTGCTGAATTTTGTACCGGCCATGGCCTCGATGTCGAGGTTGCCGACCTGGTAGAAGTCTTGCCAGGTCGTGTTCTCGGCCGCGCCGGTGGCGACGAGTTCGATGACTGTGCTGTTGGGGGCTTGGACGTGGACGTTTTTCGTAGAGGCGTAGTTGATGGCTGCAACGGAAGTGTTGGGGTGGGTTGGTCCGTAGGTCAGTTCTAGGCGGAGTTGTAAATTCATATTCGTGCTGATTAAAGGTAGAGGGGAGTTGTGGGGCGAGGGTATAATTACGTTTGATCCAAGTTCCGGCGCTGTGGACGGTGCTGTTTGCCGACAGGTTGAAGTCAAACCACCTCTGCTCTAATTCTCCCACCTCATTCAGTAGCCACAAGTTCGTGATACTCGAACCTCGGACTGTACACTCGCAACCGCCGTTAGGGTTGGAATCAGGGAAGGTGTATCCTTTGCTCCATGCGGTGTCTCCGAAGTTCCAATACACCTCTTGGACCGAGCCTTGCGCTGAGCCGTAGTAGAGACGGAGGCCATACGGGTCGCCGTACCAATGACCATTGAAGCAAGCGGTTAGACCGACATTGGCACTGGAGGAAGCTTCGAACCTGCTGGTGCCAAGCGGGCCTGTAGGATTCAGTAGCTGGAGGGTAATGGTCATGGTCATGGTCATGTTTACCTGAGGACCATCCGGTTGACTTGTTAGAATTGATCGATTCCTGAAGAATCCCCTCTCGATCAACGTAAAAAACTCTCCACTATGGCCAAACAGTTCGATTAGTGAGCAAGTCCCTTCCGCCGTAGACCGAGAACTTACAGTGAGTTCGTCGTCGTGCGTGTAGCTGACTGACATCAGCGGCGTACCAGATCGGGCATTGTCGCTGTATACTTCGTCACTCGAGTTGCCGCTGGCTATTGTCAGAGGTTGCGCGACATTAATTGCAGCAGGTATACATACCCAGTCCACACCCCGGCGTCGTACCGTGCTTCTCTAATTTTGCCAGAGTGATGCTGAAAGAACAATTTCATCCTCGGTGAGCCATCTGCTAGGTCAAGCGCCGAGATCCCAGATCCCGCGTCGGCTCCATGGGCTTTGTTACGCATTGTCAACCCGAGTCCTAGCCCCAGCGCCAACCCAACGACTGCTAGAAGAAGCACGAGGTGGAGAATCCAGTACCGTCGGACAAGGCGCGAGAGCCGACGCTTTGAAGTTGACGCCTTGTCTTCAGCGGTAGATTTATCCTCCGTAATTACTCCCAGCTGCTTGTTCAAGATGGACTGAAGCGTTTCAATCCGTACGGTATGAGCAGGAACAGTGACAATGGGGTCACTCGGGCGATGCTCAAAGGCACCAGGGTGCATCCCATCGTCCTGCTTCATGTCTTGGTACATGTTAAAGGACTCAACGCCTGCGTCTGTCTCTGGGCTGATCGCTTCACCAGGTTGTCTAAAAGGGATGTTTGTCCAAGGCAAAGTCATAATTGTCAGCTCCAAAGAAGCTCGAACAAGTATTGAGTGAAAGTGAAGTTCGGAGGTCTGATGTGTGGAGGAGAATGCCAGAGCGCGACCAACGTCATTCCGTTAACAATCGCCAGCGGAATAACACGACGACGAGGTAAACCAAATTCTGCAATTTTCGGATTTCGAGATTCAAATCAGAAGTAATTGGGCAAGATGTTAGGAGAAGAGATGGGACGAAGAGATCATATACGAAATACATATAAGGCTTGTTGCATCCCGCCTGATTTCTCTGCGAGTCAGAGCACATGCGGAAGGCACTGATGCAGCACATCCACATAATAGTACCTAGTCTGTCGCGGAAGACTATCGGTGATTCGCCGGACAATTGACGGGCAGTTGAGTTCACCAATCCGGCGAACATTGCACGTTCATGTACAGCCTTCTAAGGAGCCTTGCGCCACAAAGTGTGAGATGTGCATGGCTCCATTCCCTGTTGATTCTTGGATTCGCCTAAAGCCCGCCGTGATCCCTCATCTTCAGCCTTGCCCTCCTGGAAAAGGTGCAGTCTCAGTGACCAGCAAGGATCGCGGAGATGTAGGCGGAATGGAAACAGATAGAGCGGCCATCTTTGATGTCATTGTTGATGGAGTTGTATCTAGGACATGTGCGTCCATACCTGAGCTTTTTACAAAGATCCTTCAGCGAGATAAATTGTTCGCTTCAGTCACGTGGTTACCCATCCGACATTTTCGGATCTATGTTGTTCCCTAGTCGGCGGTTCGACTATCGCTGGCAATAGAACATCGCTTCTTGCTTACGGTGGAAGGAAGAACATGAGCCACGTTCAATTGTGTTTCTTCTATGGCAGATATACTCTTGGCCGGTATGGGTATCAGAACATCCACCGAGCAGAAAAAAGCTCACCAGCCAGTATCATACACCGGGTTGTTTCTACAGCAGAAACTCATATCTCAAAGCTCCTTCCCGAGACCCATTCCCAAGCTACCAAAAGTCGTGGTCTCAAGAACATTCATTTGTCCCCAATGTTGACAGTACCTTTCCCTCGCCCTCTATATCGAGTTCTCCAGTTCCGTATTCAACCTCGACGGCAACACACCCGAGCCCATTCGAGGCGTGACGGGGTTTCTTTGCGTCGTCCGAGACCGCGAATTTCCACTGCCCGTACCCGTGCCTGGCGTACTAGTACTATCTGGCGTTCCGTATAAGGCCCTCTTCACAAACTTCTTGAGAACCTCAACCATATCGTAAGCATCTTCGTACATGTCATCGTCCATCTCTTCCTGTGAGGCATATGCCTCGTCGATGGTCTGCTGCGCCAGTCGTCGCGAACCTTCGGCGTCGTGCACGCAGTCGTAGAGGAAGGCGGCGTATTCCTGCTTGACGCTGATACGGAGGGGGTGAGAGCCAGAGAGCAGGCGGTCGGCAAGCGTGGAGGTGGTGATGAAACAGGATGATGCCGTGGGTATGTAGTCGGTCGCTGGCAGAAGAAAACTTGCGGAGGGTTTAGGAACTGACACCGGGGCCAGCCCGGGAGGGGGGGATGTACCGCCGACAGGACCGCCTTCAATGGGATTGGAGCGTGTTGGCGATGATTTGACGGAGCTTCGACCAGAGGATTTGCCTTTGTCTAGGCGTGGAGTACCTTCTGCGACAAAGCTTGGTACTGAGGTGTGATTGATGCTAGGTTGATTATGGAAGAGAACGAGGATGTGGTAGAAGCTGGCACGCAACTTATAGGATAGGACCTTGAGCTCACGATAGTCGGGGACCATTGGTAAAACGTACTGCTCCACCATCACGAGACCTTCCCTCGTCAGCCATATGATATGGTGGTAAAGCTGGAGGGATTTGGTGTCTCGGGTAGTGTCGAGTTTACGCAGTTTGCGTGCTCGCACAAGTTTTTTCCATAGTATGACGGACAACCCGAGAATCTTGTATAACATCGAGGAAAGAAACGGGTTGTCTTTGGTGGTCTCCTTCGCGAAGCGGCCCAGGAACTTTTGATCAACCTCCGAAGAGGCCATCAAGGTTCTCCGATATGCAGAGCCCTTGAAATTCTGCGCCGTTACTCGGTAAATCAGCTAGAGTCCTCTGCCTTAGCTCGAGGTTTCCACGAATGATGCAAACGAAGTATAGGCGGACGATGGGAAAGTGAATGGTAGAGTAAGAAAGGGCGCCACAAGTGAATGACAGGCAGACGATCGTACAAGCGCATTAAAGATCTCGATCACAAGTGTTGCAGGACAGAAAGTGACCAAGAGAGAAGAACGCACTTACCGGTACAATGACAGATTACAGACAATTGCGTCCTTCCTCGCCTAGAAAATTGTGTCTTCAAGACATTCACTGCTTCTTGATGTGATTCAGGAACTTTGTTTACGCTGACAAAGGTACGAGGAGGGCTCGGAAGGCCTCACTGACGTCGCTAGATGTCGGCGCTCTTGACAGGGCTGATCAGAAGTCACTGGTGCATATGCGGGAACAATGCAGTAAACCTCCACGCTACCGTGAGTGGTGTCTAACGACAGCCTCACAGATCAACCAAGAAATGCTCTGTCCAATATATGATTATAACCTGTTGTAGCCGCAACACCGGTCTGGAGTCCGGTTCAAGCGATGATATTGTAGGGTCCGTAAATAGTGTGTGAGCCGCGAGTCTTGAAGTTTGTACAGTGGATTAGTATAGGGTTCGAAAGTCGACGAGGGCACCGCCGGTTTCGAGATTGTAGATTTTCTACCGACTGTCAGCAGCTTCCTCATGGCCGCCATGATGATTCTAGAGAATCGAGGGTGATGTGGCGAGACTCACTTGCAAACGATGAACATTAGACTACACATCTAAATGAAGGACGACCTCCCATTCGCCAAATCCGGAAAGTCGACAACCAATTAACAGCGCCAATTGCTAGCCCAATCAATCACCAAGTGAGAATGTCACGCCGAGAGGCCCAAATTACTGTGGCTGTAATGTGCCAAAGGCAGACAACGCATCATGTTCGCAAGCCGGAGTATTTGTAGAGGCAATGTTGGCCGGTGACGTGCACAGTGATGGCGGTGAGAGCTGCTTGGTCAATGCACTGGCGATCAACTAGATAGGTAGGTAGGTAGGTAGGTTATGCTTTGGGCCGTCAGTTGAAGCCGGCAGAAATCTTAGACAGATAAGTACGAGTAGTCCGTACCTTTAGTGAGCAAGAAACGACAAAGAGCCGGTCCCGGCTTCGTGTGACTGCTGCGTCTGTGGTTTATAGGAGTGCACACAAATGTGGATCATGTAGACACGCGCAGAGTACATATATGGTATCAAGCGCGAACACATACAAGGGAAACCAGAGACATCAATTGCTGCCAATTGAGGGCATGGTAGAAGGATGAAAGGAAAGTTCCAGCGAAGAGGCCAACACCATAAGGAATATTTTTGGTCAGGATGCGCAACGGGTCAGTAAATTGAACTAAAGGTATGAACAGACGCAAGTATGAGACTGAGTGGGAGTGGATGCTGAGCTGGTCCTGCATGAAGCTTGCATGAGCATGAGCCTACTTGCATCGTAAGTGCAGTGCATACGTGTCAGTGGGAGAAAAAGTTCGGCGAAGAGAAGTAACATCCTTGCAGGCGAGAACGGCCTTCCCTTCGATCAGTTAGCCACTTCTGAAGCTAAGATACATGTAGATAGCTACCTTGCGGCCAAGGTTCGCAGCTGGAAGAAGCAAAGACTAGTTATATCAATAAATATTAGGTATAAAACACTACTCCGTACATGCCACCATGACGGGAGGTGGCCAGCTGTCACCGTGGCTTGAGCTGTCGATCTCTTACTTTCATAGTGCGGGCTGATGAGCTGGGGGGGTTGGGGCTGCGTTTAGGCTGGGCTTCGTCTGGAAACCATTACCTCGGGCCCAACCTTAGCGTATCTGAACCCTAAGGTACTTTACCAAACCAACTGTACCTTGAGCAGGCCCTGATACCTTGATAGACCTCTTGACTAATCAAAAATATTCAGCTCCGGACGATAAGGTACCCAACGAATAATGAGGTCTTCTTCATCGTGTTATTATTTTTCTCAGTTGACTGAATAATGATATGAACGTTATTCGATGTTCAATGTTGAGAGGATATAATATAATATACGGGAGACTGAAACTGCCCCAGACTCCGGTACCCGTCGGTATCTACAACCTTGTCCTTGGTCCTGTCGTTGAAACAGCGGTGAGCCTTGATGGTACAATTACCTACCCATACCCGACTCCAGGACCCGAAGACAAGGGGCCGAGTAGAAGCCGAGCAAGCCGAAGAACCTGAAGATGTACTTACTTTGCCGTGCCTTAAGTTACTTGTTGGAGTTGAAGAGTCCCTGGATCAGTGTGCTGTGAAAGTGAGCCTCTTTCACGTGATGGTCCTATCTCGGAGATTGCCGGGTTGAACATCATGGAACGACTTCCCAGACTGCCACACTCCGCTCACCACCTGTCGCAAGAGATATCTGCACCCGTTGATTGCAAACCTACTCAATCTAATCCCCGAATCTTTCTCTCCTTTGTCGCTCGGACTTCAAGGCTTCTGGCAGTCCTGTCAAAAACCAATGCTTGCATGACCTGATGCGAATCCTGACATGCTCGAATACTTTTCATTCCCCTTCCACGATATCAGGCCCTCCAGGCGTCTCTCCTTGTGTCTGTCTGTGCCATCGGCCGTCTTGTGTACCGATATGCTTGATCGAAACAGAGATTTCATTCCAGCAGCTGTGACGAGGCCGCTGGGCAAAGCGTAGCCATCCACAGGGATCCAAGCGAGCAACGAATCAAGCCCACCGTTAGGCCTCTCACATCTGTAAGGCATTGATTGATCACATCGCCAATGTAAGGTCCCGATGGTGCCTTGGCATGACTTCTCAACCACGGGTCCATGCAGGAACACGGCATCCGCAACGTCCTCGGTCAGAATACCTGAGGAAGCTGGAGGGTTATAAGTTGGGCGGGGAGCAGTCTCCCTTTCCATCCCGTTCTTGTTTTCCGTTCTTATTCGAGGCCTCTCCAGTTGACGCTTTTGCACGATCCCACGCTCTTTTATTGCACTGAAGTTGGGCGGAGACCACCCTCCGGATTCCATTTCCAATTGAGGTGTCCTTTCAGAGCTGCTTCTTCATACAGGCTGGCTTGCAAATACCTGTGTTGACCTCTGCCACCTGTCGTGAGTATTGTGGTTGATGATGTCGCAAACAGACAAGAGATGGACTACTTATCTGATGTTCAAGCAGAGTCCAGTCTCAGCACGCACTCCAGCTGCTCATCAGTCATTCTTTTGAACACAAGCCATGTGCCGTTATTATAAGCATATCTGGACCTGTGGACATGTCCGCTATGTCTTTGCTACCTTCTGCCTCAACGCCGGCCTCATCCAAACGCCCTGTGGCCGCCGGGAGATCTGGCAGAGCCTACTGATGGGGGAGGACTGCGGCGACTGTTATGTTCCTGCAGCTGCTGTGATACCGAGGTCGAAGGCGAATCGCGTGAAGAGAACAGTGTATTGTAACCCAGAGACGCTCCTTGGGCCCTTGCGACGGCAATTGATGGAATGCGCGTCAAGTCAAGACCTGCCTCCTTGTCTAGAGTGCACTTTTACCGTCATGATGGGATGATGCTGCAATATATCTCGTATGGTACCATTTATGTTGTTGTGGTGTGCTGTTGTGCCAGATAATGCTTTTGGTTGTGGAGAATGGAGAGCCTTTACCTTACTTTACATGTGAATTGCCCGTTGCTTTATATATTTAATTCGTTGCATATTCTCTCACCCCCCAATGGCCTAGCGGTAAGAAGTCCTTCTCGCAGTTGCAGCCTTATCACCTCACTAACTTTGAGATAGCTTCTTTCGGAAGAAGTCAGGTCAAAGGCGTTGGGGGTTCGATTCCGGCACACCTCGACAATAATTTCGGCCTCGAAGCAGTAAAGTCAAGCTGAAAGTAAAAGTACGGTCGCCCAAAAGGGAGTCCAGAATCGAAGTACAATTCCTCTTCCTTCACCCCTGGTAGGGATACCAGGGACAAGGTAATGAATCGAAAAGAGCGAGTAAATTGGCTGGGTCGGACTATCTTGAAAGTGCCCAACTTGGGTGACCGAGTAGAGTATTCTGACCCTCTTCTGAAGTAGAGGGAATCACCAACGCGCCGGAGCAAACCCTCACTCTCTGAGGGTTTCGTAGAATCTGACCGATCCGCAAGGATCGTTCGGATTCAAGCTTTTGTCTTTTTTTCCTACCACAACTTAAAGCACAGTATGTCTTTCATTCGAGCGACGGCAGCATTACCTTAAGTTGTTGTGGATTCAGGCAGGTATTCATCACATCTGGCGATGCACCTATCTACAAAATGCGATTTGTATTTTCTTCAGAAGAGTTGAATCCACGCGCCGAACACTGCCACCTAACGTACTGTCATCTGACAGGGTCACCTACTTCCAATGCTTCAACAATTTAATCCTCGCTGTCCAAGGAGTGTATCCTGAGCTCAAAACGTCAAACCAACGACTCTGGATATAGCAACTCCGCTATTCTCCGTTCGCCACCTCATCCGACTCTCCCGCACTCTCCTCTTCGGTCCCATCGTCAGACATCTCGTCCGCGCTCCTGGGCAGCAGACCATTTGCTTTCATATCCAATATCTCCACCGAAAGCTCTCTCTCGAACGACTCCTGTTCCTCGTCCTCTAATACCTCCAGAACAGCCCAGCATTTCGGGTGTCTCGTCTCCAACCAGGTCAAGCGCGCCATCAGGTCTTCCCAAGTGCGCCTCTCATGGAATGTCGGCCAATGGAGTTGTTCGTCACTGAAGCCACCGAGTTTCCAGCGCGCAAGTTCCTCATCTTCTTCAAGAGTCCACGCTTCCTCCTTGCCCACGTCGCTATCGCTCCAGCTGTCTGGCGTGGCTTGTTCGATGGGCCGGCCCTCTTGCACGGCCTTTTCGTTGCGCTCTTTGAGCTCGGCGGCTTCTTTCTCTCGCGCCCGCACGACGTACTTCCAGAGAAGGCGCTGGATTTCCTCTTCGGAAAGCTCTTTCTTGGCGGTGCCGGAGACGTGTGTCTGCTCTTGTTGCTTTGTCTCCTGGCTGGCGAAAGTACCTGCCACACCGTTGTCGTCGGAACGCCCGACATCGACGCTGGTATCGTCGGAACACCCAACATCGACACAGATACCGTCGCTGGCTTTGTTTTCGGTATCGGAGGTCGTAAAGTCGATGACGACACCTCCCTTCTTCGGCGCGCCCTTTTCCTTCGGTTCCATGCGCTGTCCGAGTTCTCGACGCGCCTTACGCTTAACCAAGGTATCTGGTTGAGACTTGCAACCTAACGACTCGATCAGCTATACACGAGACCAGTCGCGTTCTCAACTTACGATCGGCGAATGCATTTGAAACACCCATCTCCTCTGACTGCGGCTTTTCCACTTCTCCTGCTCCAAGGAATGACAGTCGCAGGTCTGGTTCCGGCTTATCCTGCTTCGGTGATTGTTTTCTACAATGCTCTCTGCGCTTGTCTGGCACCGATAGTTTAGCTATGACTTGTGTCGATTGAGTTGTCACGTCAATGCATGGGGGCTGTGTTGGTTGCGAGCTCGACTGTGGAGTGCATAGGTTATACTGGTCGCCGTGGCGATTGAGTTGATCGATTCGTTTTCATCAACCATGATCACGACGCGCTTCGAAGGCGGTTCCAATAACTTTTGTGGATTACAAGTCGCTATGTACTTACTAGAGTTTGTCTTTTCTGGTGACACCATCTTGGACGAGCTTTTGGAATGAAAATGCGACGTTGTGAAGTGGCTTTTGTGTCTTTCATGTCATGGAAGTGAGGTGGAGTGAGGGCTTATGGATGTTTGATACTACACTACGCACGGACACATACTGGTGGAGATTGTTGGGGCATACTTGCTAGACTACTGACGCTGGGATGTGAGGCAACAAGAGAGCTGATTGACTGAAATTCCCTACAGTATCATGCACCGGAAAGGTTCCTTTGATTGTTTTTCTTTACTACAAACCTTTATATGGTCAGAAATGTTGGACAACCTCCCTGTGATATGTATAGTTTTGTGTCTTTCATAGCTGAGGGAACGGTTTCTCTTCGATGCTATACATTGGGGAACAACAGCGAACTCTCATTCACCAACACCGTGCTAAAGATCTGTGTGGTCAGGTGTTGCCGAAACCAAAGCTCCACGACATGATCTAACATCTCCACAGCCGACGCAGCAGCCTTTTTGACCGCATGCAGAGAG
>JAABUU010001725.1_pt1 | contig 34800 bp, 37 predicted proteins | sample 5559301 | NCBI WGS metagenome assembly JAABUU01 (sample SAMN10711884, study PRJNA513360) | rock metagenome | isolation source: Antarctica rocks | place: Antarctica: Victoria Land, Richard Nunatak white
GGGCCATTGCCGCGTTCGTGGCCGAGCACAACAAGAACGCGAAGCCGTTTGTTTGGACGAAGTCGGCGGCTACGATTCTGCGAAAGATCAAGAAATGCCATGCCACTTATGGGTCAGCACACTAGCGCCATTCTGATGCCGATGTCGTGGGTGCGGCGCTCGACGCCGTACGAGACGATACTATAGATGCCCGCTGCCGCCAGGAGCAGTGCCAGTGCAGAGATCGACGACAGCAGAACGGCGAGGAGCCGCGAGCAAGCCGTTTCCGACGCGACGTATGAGTTCATCGAGTCGAAAGCGAGCGGCGGGAGACTGGGATCGAGCGAACTCCAGATCGGATCGACCGCGGCGCCCAGTCGTGAGGGCGGTAACGGTGATTTCAGGGCGAGCCATAAATCCGGATCGAACGGAATCTGCGTCAGCGGAAAGTACATGAGCGGCTGCGGAGGCGCCGCGAGACTTTCGGAACGGACATCGCCCACGACCCCGACGATCGTGCGCCTTAGAAACGACGGATCGTTCATACCGACCAAAATTGTGCGCCCGATCGCTTTCGAGTCGAGATAACGCCGCGCGAACGAGCTGCTGACGATAGCGACGCGGCGCGCTGTTGCGGAATCGCCGACATCGAAGAAACGTCCCCCGAGTAGCGGTATTTCGAAGGTGGTGAAGTATCCGGGCGAGACGATGTTGAAGTCGGCGTCCGTTTCCGCGCTGTTTTTTTGCCCAGAAATCGTAAAATCGGCGGAGCTCTGACGGTGCGAGAACGGGACGATCCGTGAAACGGATGCCGAGCGGATTCCGGGGAGCGTTGCGACGACCGTTCGCAAGTGCGCGACCTCGGCGAGAATGGTAGGATCCGCCGCTGGTCGGCCTACGAAATCTCCGCTCGCCAAGCGCGCGGCTGCCACGGCAACTCCATTGGCGTGGAATCCCGGATTGGCGTGCGAGAGCCGGAAGTAACTTTGCAGCACGAGCCCACTCGCAACCGCGAGCACGAGCGCGAATCCCGTCTGGAATATGACGAACGCGTTACGCACGGCGTCGCCGCCGCGCTCGGTACCGCTGCGGCCGTGCGTGTTGAGCGCTGCGATCAGATTACCGCGCGCCACGGAGAGCGCCGGAGCGAGGCCGGCGAGCAATGTTACGAAGACCACGATGCACGCCGTGAAGGCGAAGGACGTCGCATCGATGTGGATGTCGCCGAGTCGCGGAATGCCTTGCGGCCTCGCGGCGACGAATGCGTGCGTCGCAAATACCGCGAGCGCGATCCCGCCGCAGCCGCCCAGCGCACCGAGTACAAGCGCCTCCGCAAGCAGCAAGGCGATGATCCGGCCTACGCTCGCTCCGACGGCGGCGCGAACCGTCAGTTCGTAACGCCGCGCTGCCGCACGCGCGAGCAGCAGATTGGCGACGTTCGCGCAGGCGACCAGCAAGAGGAGCAAGACGCCCGCGCCAACAAGCCCAAGTGCCGGTCCAACATCGCCGAAGAGCGTGTCGCGCACCGTCCGAAGTGTGAGGTTGCGCTAGTATTCGTCTGCGGGATAGGCATGGTGGAGTTCGGCGTCGATGCGCTGCAAGTCGGCGAGGGCGGCGGCGATGCCCACGCCCGGAAGTAGTCGGCCGACGGCCTTATACGAATGATTCCCGCGCTGCCTGTTCTCAGCGTCGTCGACGATCGGGCTGTAAGCATCGTATCGGTCTGTTCCGAACGGCGTGAGGGGCGCAACGAAGTTCACCGGCACGATGCCGAGGACGCGCGTCGGAACGCCTTGCGCCCTGACAGACTGCCCGATAATGTTCGGGTCGCCATGATAGCGGCTGCGCCAGAAACGCTCCCCAAGCACAATGGTCGGTGCCGCATTGCGTTGCGTATCGCGGCGAGTGAAGAGCCGGCCGAGCACCGGTTTGATGCCGATCGTCGGAAAGAAATGTTCATCGACATCGACCGCGTTGATAGCGATGGCACGTCCACCGCCGCTGATCGTTACGCCGTCGGTCCCGTAGGCGGCAACGTCGGCAAGGGTCCGGCTGCGGGCTCGGACGTGGCGCAGATTCGGCAGTGAGAAGCTGCAGTACGTACAGGTGTGCGCGCCGATTTTCGTGCTCTCGTACACATTGACGAGACGATCGGGATGCGGATAGGGCAGCGGATGCAGTAGCACCCCGTCGATGACCGAGAAGACTGCCGTGTTCGCGCCGATTGCGAGCGCGAGAGTTCCAGTGATGATCGCGCTGAAGAGGGGAGTCTTCGCGAGAATACGCAGCGCGTAGGCAAGGTCGCGTGCGATCATCTCGAGACGCTCGGCGACCGACGCACGCAGCGCGTCGATGCAACACAGAAAAACCGCAAGCGAACCGGCAAACCAACCCTTGCCTTCATAGGCCTCCGTGACCGTGTCGGTCAGAACGTCGAACATCCGCGTCGCGTAGGAGCGCCGAAATCCCGCCGGCGCGGGAACGAGTGCGAGCCGGAATAGGACATGGCAGGCCACGAATGCCGCGCGATTCACGCCGGCGTTTAGCTTTAGCCCGGCGCGAGCGCCGGTAAGAGTCGCCGCTGCCGAGCGAGCCGCACGAGTTCGTCGAGTCGCGCCGCCTCGGCGGCCGCGATGCGCGTCCCCCAGCGCGTCAGCCGGTACGTGCGGCGGCGCGCTTCCTCGGCGTCCTCGATTTCTTCGATCCAGCCGTCGACGAGCATCTGCTTGATGACGCGGTATAGCGTGCCGGGACCGAGCTTGATCGCGCCTGCCGTCGTCGCGTCGACTTCTTTGATGATCGCGTAACCGTGACGCTCGCCCTCGGCAAGCGCGAGCAGGATGTGAAAACTCGCGACGCCGAGCGGCAGCAACATGCGCGGATTGCTTGTCGGCTGCATCCGATTAGAGGTGCGGTCCCCAGCCGGGAAACAAGCCGCCTTCGCGCCGAAGCGCGATCGTCAGCTGACGCGGTGCAGTTTGAGACTTGCGATCGTTGCGATCGGGTCGAAGGGAGCGTGGCGCTTCGAACATGTGGACGTTCCTCGCAAAGCGGTATATCTGCCACGGATACTATCCGAAACGGGTGTATCCGTCAAGGGAGGACGAACAGAATCGCTCAGCGCGCACCTTGCTGCGGAGGTCCTGATGCAGAGTCGGGATAGTAAATTGTGCGTGCGACCGATTTGTGCGCGGCGGCCGCCCTTGCTGAGTTTCGTCAGCCGTCGTTTTGAGTCGCCGAGCGCAAAGCGTCAAGATGCACGAGTAGATCGAGATGATCCGCCACTGCGCCGACGTTTTCGAGGCTGCGCTCGTAGCGCCGGCGCACGTCCTCGGCGGGAACGGTACGTATTTCCGTCACCGAGCGCCGATCAACGCGCCATAGATTGTCTTCGACATTGTCCAGAGCGATGTAGGTCATCGTTACGTCGTAGCCGGCGGCCTTCGCATCATCAATAAGCATTCGCTCAGAGTGTCCAGAGAATGTTGTTTCGATTGCAAAGCTTTCACTGGTCGCAAGCGCGGCGCGTCGTTGTGCGAGCGCCTTGCGGGCCGCGGCGAGCGAGGCGGCATCGGGATCCCGGGGATTCATGTCTTTAGCGATCTCGTCCGGATTGATCACCCGTGGGATATCGTACGCCACGCTAAGCAGACCGGCACGAAGCTCACTACGAACGAACTCTTACCGGAATCGTTTGGTCCGGCAATCAAATGCAGTTTCGGCACGTCGTTCTTACAGTTCGCGGAGATGCACGTCGGAGTGGCCGCCGTCGATGAGTCGCACGACAAAGCGGCTGCCATCGGGGTACTCTTTGATCGGCTCGCCGTCGACGCGGTAAAGAATCGGGACACCCGCCTCGAGCTGCCGGCAAGGCGTCGACCCGAGGTCGGTGACTCGTTCCTGTCGCCGGAGGGCAAGCTTCTCTTCACGCAGCGTCTGGTCAAGCTCGGTGTCGATGTTCCTCGTCCTGCTTATTTCCATCGTTGATATTGTACGACAGTCTTCCGAGTCTCACAAGAACGGCGCCGGCCGAAGACCGCTAGGTCGTCGCGTTCGGTTGACATTACCATCCGTATGGATACAATCTGATCAGATACAGTCTGATACCGGAGCATCGCCCATGGATCACGACCCGGGACTCGATCTGCCGTCCCTAGCAGGCGCTTGAGTGTGGCGGCGTTTGCCGAGCGGCTCTTCGCGATGCTGTTGCGTGCATCGCCGCGTGCTTTTCGAAGCACGTACGGCGCCCAGATGCGTCGCGATTTTCGCGACGGGTTGCGGGATGAACGCGAGACGCGGGGATTTACCGGGGCATTCGTTTTTGCGTGGAGCGCCTTGGCTGATGTTTTATGGAGCGGATTGCGTGAGTATGCCGCTATGATCGTGCGTGACTTTGTTTTCACCGCGCGTTCGATGCGCAAGAGTCCGTTCTTTGCGGTAGTGATCGTCGCGACTCTAGCGCTTGCAATCGGTGCGAACGCGGCCGCCTTCAGTATCCTGCGCGCGGTGGTGATTGCGCCGCTGCCGTATCCGCAATCTAACCGGCTCATTGCCGTCGGCGTCACGCTAGACGGCTTTCCGACGCCTGTAATCCCATTTGCGGATCTCGACGCTGTGCGAACGCAGAATCGGAGCTTACGCGCCTTCGCCGGCGCTAACGACACGCCGGCACTATTGAGTTATCGGGGCCGCGTGCGCAGACTGACAGGCGTCGACGCAACGCAGGGCCTGTTTGCCGTGCTGGCCGTCCGCCCCGAACTGGGACGCTTCTTTACCGAGGCGGATGCGCGTCGCGGTTCTAACCCGGCCATCGTTCTCTCCGATGCCTTCTGGCGGCGGAACTTTGGCGCCGATCCTACGATCGTCGGCACGCAGATGCGCCTCGACGGCGTCGCGTCGACGATCGTCGGCATCGCGCCACGGGGGCTCGAAGAGCCCGAGACGACTGGCGATTTTACGAAAGCCGATTTTTGGCGCATCTTGCCGCTTCGGGCGTCCGATCCTCGCCAGATTTGGTTATTGCAAGGAATCGCGCGGTTGCGCGACGGCGTGACGCTTACCGCAGCGCACGCCGATCTGCAAACGATCCACGCTCGGGTCGCCACGCGATACCGGAAAATGGCACTGCATATCGGCGGCGTGCGGATCGAACCGCTGCACGACGCGGTCGTCGGCAACGCTCGGCCGTTCCTCTTCGCGATCTTTGCCGCCGTAACCGGCGTCTTGCTCATCGCATGCGCGAACGTCACGAATCTGCTGTTGAGCCGCGGCGCTACCCGCGATCGCGAATTCGCAATTCGGGTTGCGAACGGTGCAAGTCGCCGCCGCATCTTCGCGCAACTGCTTGCCGAGAGTTTCGTCTTCGCGGGATTGGGGGGACTTTGCGGCCTAGGCCTCGCCTACGCGGCGATTACGGGTTTCGTAGCGACCGGCCCGGAGCTTCCACGCCTCGATGCAATCACATTCGACGGGTCGACTGCACTCTATACACTGCTCGCCGTAGCGTTCTGCACGTTTGCGGCCGGCATGGCACCGGCGTTCGCGCTGTCATCCCGCCAGGTCGCAAGCGCATTGAAATCAGCCGGCCGTGGCGGTGATGCGAGCCGTGGTGCTCGAGTCCGCGGCGCCCTGATCGTCCTTGAAATCGCGCTGACCTTCGCGCTCGTTGTGGCGTCCAGTCTAGTCGTGCGGAGCTTCTGGGTCTTGACCCATGAGCCGCTGGGGTTTTCGCCCCAGAACGTTGTTGTGACCGACAGCATTGAAGGCTCGACCGTGCAGACGTCCAACCGGCGCGCGTTTCGCAGTTTCTACGAACGCCTGGCTTCTCGAGTCGGGGCAATCCCAGGCGTTCATTCGGTAAGCCTGGCGTTTACGGCGCCGTTCATGGGGCAGACCACCGAGCTACATTTCTCGCTCGCCGGCCATTCGATGCCTGACGCCGAAAAGCCGCAGAGCGAATTTGCAGGCGTAGGGCCTTCGTACTTCGCTTTGCTGCAAATTCCGGTACTAAAGGGCCGCTCGTTCAGCGACAAAGATCGTCCCGGCGCCTCCGAGGTCGTTATCGTGAACCAAGCGTTCACACGGAAGTATCTACCGCGCAGTCGAGTCTTGGGTGCACAGATCATATCGCATCTCCCGATGGACGAAAAAGGGAAGTCACCGCTGCTGACGATCGTCGGCATCGTCGGAGACGTTCGCGAAAATTATTCCGTCACTCCGCAACCGACGATCTACGTTCCCTTCGCGCAGGCGCCGCCGTTGCCGGGGATCGTCCTCGTGCGGGCGGACCCCGGGGTCCACGTCGCCGAAGCCGTTGCGGCGGCGGTTCCGGCAACCAATGCGCTCTTACCTGCGCCGCAAATGCGCGATCTCACAGCTACATGAGCGACGACGCAGCCCGTGCCCGTCTCGGCGCGACGACCCTCGGCGCCCTGGGTCTGCTCGGCTTGCTGCTTGCGATCGCCGGCATCTACGCGGTTGTGTCCTACGGTGTTTCTCAGCGCACGCACGAACTCGGCGTCCGGATGGCGCTTGGAGCTCGGGCCCGGCACATCGTGCAGCGTGTCGTGACCGGCGCATTGGCTCTGACGATAATCGGCGTTCTCTGCGGCATCGTGGTTGGCGCGTTCGCCGTGCGTTTGGTCGCCGATCAGCTCTACGGCGTCAAACCATACGATCCACTGACGTTCGGCATCGTTATGATCATGATCACGCTCGCGTCGATTGCCGCGGCGCTCATTCCGGCGCGTCGTGCGACGCGCGTCGATCCCATCATAGCGCTGCGGTACGAATAGTTGCGGTGAGGTTGAGCGGTCACCCTTGGAGCGCTTGGTCTTAGTGCGCTCCTGCATGCGATCGCAGGTATCTACCGGTCGTTTCCTACGGCGTCGCGCAACGCACGCACGAATTCGGCGTGCGCATGGCGCTTGGGGGGCGCGCTTCGCACATCGTGCGCGGTGCCGTTGGAGGCGCCTCCGTTTTGGTCGCGCTCGGTGTGCTCGTCGGCCTGGTGCTGGGCACCTTCAGTGCGAGGTTGGTCTCCGATCAACTCTACGGTATCAAGCCGTTCGGTCCGACGGCGTTCGCGGTCGTCACCCTCGTAAATCGTGGTAGCCTCCGGAGTGGCCGCTTTCATTCCGGCGCGGCGCGACGCACGTCGATCCGATTACGGCGCTACGCTACGAATAGGCATTGTCGCACAGACTATGGGGTCGGCCCGGGCTTCAAATCCGAATGGGAGCCGACCCGACGCCAAAGGTGCGGTTCGCATCGAACGCGGCGTCATCGAGTCAACGGGTAGCCGCTGGCTAGCGTTAAACGCTCAAATTGGATATACTAATGCGCGGGAACGGGGATAATCAGGCAGATTTGAGCGCTACTCTGTATTCGCCTACCGAACTGCTAGGATTGGTCGGTGCTCGCGCCCGCGACCGTCGGCTCGCCTCCCATCTTCGCCAGGCGGATGTTGCCGCCGCTGCCGGCGTAACACTTTCTACGCTGCGCCGATTTGAGAGCGGCGTCAGCGTGCGGTTCGATGCCATTGTGCGCATCGCGCTCGCGCTACGCGCCGAGAACGAGCTCTCTCACCTTTTCCAGCCGCCCCAAACGCACTCTTTGGATCAGGTCTTGAACGCGAGCCGCAAACGGTCGCGCGCGCGGAAACGCGTATGAAAATCAAGCCCGGCACTCCGCTGCATGCTTCGCTCGACTTCGGCGATCGGAAGATTTCAGTAGGGCGGCTTGCTCTCGACAACGGTGTGGCGCTCCTCGAATACTCGTCGGAGTTCATCGGATCACGTCTCACGATCAATCCGTTCTTCGAGCCGCCGGGCCCAATGCTGGTGCGCGCTAGGCAACCGCGCATCTTCGAGGGGCTGCACGGCATCTTCGCCGACAGTCTGCCGGACGCGTGGGGAGAAGTTCTCGTGCGGCGGCGAGCGGAAGCCGCCGGCATCGCGTATTCCTCGCTGACCGTGCTCGACAAGCTGGCGGTAGTCGGAACTCGCGGCATGGGCGCGCTCGTGTACCGTCCGAAGATAGCGCGTCGAGGCGTCGTCGGAGGGCTCGATCTCGACCTGCTGGCACGGGAATCGCTTGCGCTGCTGCAAGGCGGCGCGAGCGAGGTAATCGAGGAACTCGAGCAACTCGGCGGATCCTCAGGCGGCGCGCGTCCAAAGGTGCTTGTGGGGATGAATCATGCCGGCGATATCATCGCCGGTGCCGATGACCTGCCGCACGGTTTCGAAGCGTGGATCGTAAAGTTCTGCAGTTCGGGCGACCCGAGCGACAGCGGCCCGCTTGAGGCAGCTTACGCGGCGATGGCGCACGCCGCCGGCCTCGATATGTCGGAAACGAAACTGCTTTCGCGACGCTCGGGGCGAGGTTATTTCGCGACCAAACGTTTCGATCGCAGCGGCGGAGTGAAGCTGCACGTCGCATCCGTTGCGGGACTGCTCGATACCGACTGGGAGGTCCCTACGCTGGACTACGACGCACTTCTGAAAGTCACCATGGCCGTCACGCGTCGACACCCCGACGTCGAGAAAATGTTCCACCGGATGCTCTTCAACGTCATCGCGCACAACCGCGACGACCACGCGAACCAGCACGCGTTCCTGATGGACGCAATCGGAACGTGGAGGCTGGCGCCCGCGTACGATTTGACGTTCTCCCGCGGACCCGGCGGCGAACACTATCTCGCCGTCAACGGCAAAGGGGCCGACATCTCACTGCACGACATCATGGCGCTGGGGAAAGCCCACGGCATTTCGAAGAAGCGGATAAACGAGATCGTTGAAATGACGTGCTTCGCGGTCGGTGAATTTGAACGATTCGCGGCTGAGAACGATGTCGGCGCACAAACGCGAAGAGCCGTGAAAAAGACTCTCGACGGACACGTCGCTTCAATGCGGGTTAGTAGCCGCGCAAGCGTGCGAACTACGGCTCGGGACGCTAAGAAAACGGAACCGCGCAGAGCGCAGCGCTCGTGAACCGGAGGTCGATCCTCGCGAAGCTCTTCGCGTGGCTGCTGTATGCGTTGCCTCGGCACTTGCGTCAAACTCACGGTGCTCAGATGCGGTGCGATTTCCGCGACGCGCTGCGAGACCAGCGGACCAGGCACAAGTCCTTCGGTGCCGTTATCTTTGCGCTCGGCGCCTACGGCGACATCGTATTGGCCGCTGGTAGCGAATACGTAGCAATGATCTTCCACGACTTCATGTACGGCGCGCGCTCCATTCGTAAAGCGCCGCTCTTCGCGTTCGTCATCGTAGCGACGTTGGCGGTCGCAATCGGCGCGAACGCGACGGCGTTCAGCATTCTGCGCGGCGTCGTTCTCGCGCCGCTTCCGTATGCCGATGCGCCGCGACTCGTATCCGTGACCATGACGGTGCAGGGAAAGCCGTCGGGATTCTCAATTCCGAGCTTCCTCGATGTGAGCGCACAGAATCGCACGTTGTCGTCAATAGCGGCGTACTATCCCGGCGGCGAGCCCACGCTCACCGAGCACGGAGTAGCCCGGAAGGTTTCTGCATTCGTAACATCGCCGAATTTCTTCGATGTTCTTGGAGTCCGACCGCTCCTTGGACGTGCCCTGAGCCCTCTCGACGCACGACTCGGCTCGCCGCGCGTCATCGTCATCTCGCACAGCCTGTGGTCGGCGTTTTTCCGAAGTGATCCCAACATCGTCGGAAAGAGTGTCGACGGCGATGGCGTTGCGACGCGCATCATCGGAGTCATGCCCGGCGGCTTCAGGCAACCGGGCGTGACGGACGGCTTCGGACGCGCCGATATCTGGATGGCTTTACAACCGGCGTACCCGATGTACGTTCGCGGTTCGCACTATGCTTCTGCGGTCGGGCGTTTACGGCGTGGCGCGACTGTTGCGGCAGCAAAAGCCGATCTGCAGGCGATTTTTGCGCGTTTGAAGGCGCGCTATCCGAGCGACGATCCGCGTTCTGCCGACGTGAACGTTCAATCGTTGCAAGATGCACTCCTCGGTTCCGTACGCCCGCTGCTCTCTTCAATCTTCGTCGCGGTCGGCGGCGTGTTGCTGGTCGCTTGCGCCAACGTCGCGAATCTGCTGCTCAGCCGGGCTGCGACGCGCGATCGGGAACTGGCGATTCGGGCCGCCGTCGGCGCATCGCGCCGCCGTATTCTCGCGCAGTTATTGACCGAAACGCTCGTCTTTGCCGTATGCGGCGGCATGGTGGGCTTTCTGCTCGCGTACCTTGCGGTCGGCGGTTTCGTCGCGTTGCATCCGGCAAATGTTCCCCGCGCACAGGACGTCACGCTCGATGGGGTGTCGGCACTCTACACGCTCGGCGTCATCGCATTCTGCACGTTTGCAGCCGGATTGGCTCCGGCCCTTACACTCTCGTCGCCGAAATTGTCTCAAGGTCTGAAGGCGTCCGGCCGGGGCGGAGATGCGTACCGCGGCGCGCGCGCTCGAGCGACGCTTGCCGCTATGGAAATCGCGCTGGCGTTGGCGCTCGTGGTGACGGCGGGACTCGTCGTGCGAAGTTATCTCGTTCTCACGCATCAAACGCTGGGCTTCACGGCGAAGGAGGTGCTCATCAGCGAACCCGGGGCGATGTACGGCGAACGGTACAACAGCGACGGGGCGGTGCTCGCGTTCTACGATCGCGTCATGCGTCGCGTCCGCGCTATTCCGGGCGTTCGGGCTGCCGAATGGGCCGACGCCGCGCCATTTATGGGGCGCACCGGGAGCCTCTCGTTCGACATCGTCGGCCTCCGCTCGCGCAGCGGTGAGTTGCACACGGCGGGAATCGGCATCGTGGGGCCGTCGTTCCTCCGCATTCTCGGCGTGCCCGTCTTGCGCGGCCGCACTTTCGAGCGCAGCGACGGCTACGCTGCCGCGCGGGTCGTGGTGGTCAATGCGGCGCTCGCGAAGATGTACTTCCCGAACCGCCCGGTGGTCGGCGCTCAAATCTCTTTGAACTTTGCGCTTGGGAGCAAGGGGGAGGTCGCGAGTAAAAGGCCCGTGGTGCGCACGATTGTCGGCATCGTGGGCGACACTCGGGACTCGTATGGTAGATCCGTCGGGCCGAAGATGTATCTTCCGTTCCCCCAGGCGCCGTTTCCGGGACTGCTCCTGCTAGCGAAAGCGACGCCGCAGGCCCACATTGCCAACGCCATCGCGAGCGCGGTAACCGCAGCGGATCCGCTCTTGGCAGCGCCCAAGGTCCAACCACTCGACGACTTTCTCGCGGAGGACGCGGCACAAGCGCGCGTGAGCGCACTTACATTGCTGGCGCTAGCCTTCGTCGCGTTCGTGCTGGCGATCGCAGGCATCTACGCCGTCGTCTCCTACGGCGTCGCGCAACGGACGCATGAACTAGGCGTACGGATCGCGGTCGGAGCGCGAGCGACGCATATCCTGCGCGACGTGCTGGGCCGGGCGCTGCGAATCGCCGCCGTCGGCATTCTCGCCGGGATCGTGCTCGCGGCGTTCGCGGCGCACGCAATCGCAAAACAACTCTACGGCATCGGAGCGTTCGACCCGCTGACCTTTTGTGTGGTTGTCGCTGCGATCACGCTCGCTGCCGTGGGGGCGGCGCTGGTTCCCACATGGCGTGCCATACGCGTCGATCCGATCGTGGCCTTGCGGTATGAATAAAGTTTCTTATCGCAAACGCACGCGGACGCGCCGAAACCACGTGGTGCTTGCCTTTTGCCAATACGGTGCTACGGCACACAAGACAATTGAAGGCCGGGGGCTTATGAGGCGGTGACGAAAAGATGAGCGTGGAAGCGCCCAAGCTGCTATCGGTTTCGGACTTCCTCGCGTGGGACGCGCGGCAGGAAGACCGCTTCGAGTTACTCGACGGGATCATCGTCGCCATGGCGAGTCCGTCGCGGCGGCACGCGGCTCTGATAAGGCGTTTGTATCGAACGATTGAGCGCGCATGTGGCGAACGCTGCGATGTCTATGTCGGAGACATGACCGTGCGGATCGAGCAAACGTTACGTCACAACGCGCCGAAGCCGGACATCGTCGTGACTTGCGACGAACGTGATCGGCGACCCGAAGACTTGAGTTTGGCCACGATTTCCTATCCGAAGGTCGTTGTCGAAGTGCTTTCACCGACCACGGCCGCGAGCGACCTCAACAGCAAAGTCCATAGTTACTTCGCGCTTCCGACGATCGAAGAGTACCTGTGCGTCGATTCGCGCAAGCGTTTCGCGGTACTACACCGGCGTAGCGGCACCGACGAAGTTGTCGAGACGTGGCCGACATCGATGATTCAACTCAGATCGATCGGCGCGGAGTTGTCGATCGACGAACTCTATGGCGGCTTGTTCCAAGATAGAGCGTCGGCGGAGTCTTGACGCCGAGTTCCAAAGATTCGCCTTGCGTCAACATCGGACTTCATTGATCGCCGCTGCTGCGGGAGTACAGGATTTGCTCTTCAATCAATACCGCAGGCACCGCCCATATGGATGCGGATTTCGCGAAAGGATGTTGAGTTGAATCGCCGACACTGTATCGTCGCGGGCTCGGCAGCCGCGGCGACACTGGCTGCGCGCGGCGCCATCGCGGCCCGCCCCGAGACTATTCAGCCGGATTTCCAGTTCCACAGCAATTTCTGGATCAATCTGCATCACCGACTCTATCGTCAGGCGCAGCTATTGGAGCGAATGCGCTATGGACGCGAGCCAGTGGGTTTTGAAAAGCGCATCTACGCCGACATCAATCGTGTTGCTGGCGATCAGCGCCACACCTGGGAGACCGCACTTGCGTTTTATCGCGCAAAATACGGTCGAAAGGATTTCATATTCGACAACGATCTCCGCGCAACCGACGACCAACTAGCGCTGACGGACAACGGACGTACGCCGGAGGCCCTCTCGCTGCCGAAGCCACTGATTGCTGCTCTTATGAGCACCGGGCCCGCTTATAGAACAACATTTTGGAAGGGCGATGATTCGACGAATCGCGTCTGGATCGGTGCGGCAAAGCGAAGCCTGGCAACCTATGGGATGCATTTTAGCAGCGCGCTGCCGCGGATATTTCAAAGCCATTGGATGAGCTTACCGTATCGCGTCGATGTCATGCCTGATTCCAGTTTTCCGAGCTCGTACAGTACCTACGGTGGCGGCGGCCCCTTGCAGCCGTATTGGCATATCGTCGTGTCGAGCGCTGATCCGGACAACGGCGGCTTGGGTGATATGGAGACCCTTTTCCACGAAGCCTCACACTCGATCGTATGGCAAGACGGCGGCCCAGTCGGGTCGGTCGTTTCGCGCGCGGCGAAGCGCGCCGGAAGACCCGAACCGCCCGATCTGTGGCACGTCGTCATCTTTTACACGGTCGGTAGTCTTGCGCACGCAATGTACAGGCGACGCGGCCTTGCGTACACGATGTTTGCCGTGCGTGCCGGACTCTTCAAGCGCTTTTGGCCCTCATACTATGCGCCGCTGGCTCGCTACTGGCAGCCGTACATGGACGGCAAGGGAACTTTCGAACCCGCACTGACGAAGTGTGTGGACGCGATCGTGGGGGTCTGACGTTCCGGAGATCGTCATCGGTCGGGATCGTCCTTTCCTCCGGCCGCTCCGCGCGCGGCTTGTGATGCGGGTCGATCCGATCGTCGCCCTGCCTACGCAGGGACAAAACCCGACGGACCGACCGTGCTAGCGGAGCAACCTCAATCAGTTCCAAACCGATGACGCCTGAACGGAATCTCGGCGAAGAAGACGTCCGCGGCATCGGTGCGTCTCCGATCTCAACCTACGGGCCGACCAAACGCGCACGCATCGAACACTACGGCCGAAGCAGCGACGGACGAACCCTCACCGTGGTCACCAACGCGAACCGTAACCTAGTCATCACGGTCATCGACGATTCTAAGGAACTTTCATGACGATGCCAACCGAAGTCAAACTTGCTCTTGAAGCCAACGCTGGTTACGTTCGGTATCGGTCGCTGCACGTTGGCGAGCACGTTGCGCGTACCGTCCGCTTGAGCGAGGATGTCGCCGTCGACTTCGACGCGACGGGCGCAGTCCTCGGGATTGAGATACTTGCGTTCGATTCCGACGTGCTTGAGGCTGCCCGGCGGTTCGCGGTCTCGAAGAGTCTCGCGTTCCCAAGAGATCTCGCGGGAGCATTAGCGGCCGCTTAAAACGCAAACGGTTCCGAGGCCCTGGAGCCGCCTCATGAGCCCAGCTCCCGGCTCGTGGCCGCCCTGGGGGCAACCTGCAGGTAACGGCTGAGGCTTCCGCTTGACACTATCATTGTTCTGGATATAATTGGAACAGATAGAGCCAGATTCGGAGTAGTTGCCGTGCATCACGATCCCAGACTCGACCGCTGCCGCGCGCCGGGCAGCGCGCAACCACCAGCCGAGAAACGGCTCACCAGGCCACGCTTCGGCTCGATTGACCCACGTCCGGCGCTCTCTCTATGAGTCGCGCTGCGCTCGATGCCCGCGAGGCGTTGCCGCTCAGTGCGGCGACGTTCCACATTCTGCTAGCACTCGCCGGCGGCGAGCGGCACGGTTACGGCGTCATCAAGGAAGTCGAAGCGCAAACGGGTGGTACCGTGAAGCTCGGTCCCGGCACGCTCTATCGTCTCATTAAGCAGTTGCAGAACGACGGCTGGATCGCCGAAGTCGAAGGCGACGACGACGACGATGAACGGCGGCGGTATTACCGCTTGGCTCCGCGCGGGCGGCGCATCGCGCAAGCCGAAGCGCAACGCCTGGAAGAACTCGTCCGCGTCGCGCGTTCCCGGCGGCTGTTGCCGTCGCTTGCGAGCGCATGAGTGGGACGAGCGTTGCCGCGACCCTTTTCCGGCTGTTGCTGTACGCTTCACCCGCAAGTTTCCGTGATGAGTACGGCACACAGATGCGCGGTGACTTCAAAGACGCGCTCCGTGACGAAGGCCGTGCGCACGGTCCGCTCGCAGCCGCGGCCTTCGCGTTCAGTGCGTATGTCGACATCGTATGGACCGGCTTGCGCGAGTATGCGGCGATGATCTTCCGCGATTTCGTCTTTGCTGCGCGTTCTCTACGAAAAACACCGTTCTTCGCGCTCGTCGTAATCGCAACGCTCGCAATCGCGATCGGGGCGAATGCGACCGCGTTCAGCGTCTTGCGCGGCGTTGTCCTGGCACCGTTACCGTATGCCGACGCATCGCGACTCGTGTCGGTGACGGGAACGCTGCGTGGAAAGCCATTTGCGCTTTCAATTCCCGACTTTCTCGACTTGCGGGCCCAGAATCGGAGCTTCTCCTCGATGGCGGCGTACTTTCCGGGCGCTGAAGGCACCATCACCGGACGCGGCAACGCGCGAAAGATTTCCGGAGCCGTAGCGACACCCGGTTTCTTTGAGGTGCTCGGGACGCAGCCGCTACTTGGGCGTGCCCTAAGTCCCCACGATGCACGCTTGGGCTCGCCGCAGGTCATCGTGATTTCACACGAGCTCTGGGCAACGTTTTTCCGTAGCGACCCGAGGATCGTCGGGGCGAGCGTGTTGCTCGACGGCGTCGCGAACCGCGTCGTCGGGGTCATGCCAAGCGGTTTTATGGAACCGGATGCTGCGGGTGGTTTCGAAGCGACGGACTTCTGGACCGCCCTGCAACCAGCCGACAAGATGTACATCCGCGGTGCGCACTTCGCCGCTGCGGTCGGCCGTTTACGCGACGGGGTTACCTTCGGGTCGGCCCACGCTGACCTCGACGCCGTCTTCGCACGTCTCGTCCGGCGTTACCCGGCCTCCGATCTGAATTTCGGTATTGACGTTCGGTCGCTCGAAGACGCGCTTGTGGGCTCGGTTCGTCCGCTGCTCTTCGCGATTTTTGCCGCCGTCGCAGGCGTGCTGCTGGTGGCCTGCGCCAATGTTGCGAACCTGCTGCTCAGCCGCGCAGCGACACGCGATCGGGAGCTTGCGATTCGAACGGCCGTCGGAGCATCCCGCCGGCGTATCATCGTGCAGCTCCTGACGGAAACGTTCGTCTTCGCCGTGTGCGGCGGGATCGCGGGTTTTGCGCTGGCGTACGTCGCGGTTCGAATCTTCGTCGCGTTGCATCCGGCAAGCATTCCGCGTGCTGCCGACGTCACGCTCGACTCGGTATCGGCCCTCTATACGCTCGGTATCGTCGCGTTCTGTACGCTTGCCGCCGGGTTGGCTCCGGCGTTCACACTTTCATCGCAAGGCCTTGCTTCGGCACTCAAAGCGTCCGGTCGCGGCGGAGATGCGAGCCGTGGGGCTCGTACTCGGACGGCGCTTGTCATCGCGGAGATCGCGCTGACGCTGACGTTGGTGGTCGCATCGGGCCTCGTCGTGCGAAGCTATCTCGCCCTCACGCATCAACCCTTGGGCTTCACATCAAAGGGCGTGCTCGTCGCCGAGGATGTGACATTGCCGGACAACCGGTACAAAGCCGATCGAGCGCAGTTGGCATTGTACGATCGCGTCGGGCGCGAAGTTCGAGCTATTCCCGGAGTAAGCGACGCCGCATGGACCTTTGCGGCACCGTTCTCGGGACGCACCTTCATGCTCTCATTCAACGTCGTCGGCCATCCGGCGCGTCCGGGAGAGTCGCCTGACGCGGCGATTGATATCGTCGGGCCGCAGTTCTTTGGGTTGCTGGGCGTTGCCGTCTTGCGTGGCCGCACGTTTACGGCCGACGACAATTACAATTCGTCACGCGTCGTCGTGGTGAACGCTGCATTTTGCGCCAGTATTTCGGCAACCGACCGCCGCTAGGTGCTCAGATATCGTTGAACGCCTCGATTGGAACGCAGAGCGACGCCGCGAGCAAGAAGCCCGTTACACGTACGATCGTCGGCGTCGTCGGCGACACGCGTACGTCGTACGTCAAATCGGCGGGCCCCCAGATATACCTTCCGCTTGCGCAAGCGCCTTCTTCGGTGATGCTGTTGCTCGCGAAGACCGCCCCGCACGTCCGGGTCGCAAAGACCATTGCGAGCGCGGTGACCGCGGTTGATCCGCTTTTGGCAGCGCCGCAAGTCTATCCGCTCGATGATTATCTCATGAAAGGCGCCGCTCAAGCTCGCCTCAGCGCGATCACACTGCTGGCACTCGGGTTTGTCGCGTTCGTCCTCTCGGTCGCCGGCATTTATGCGGTGGTATCATACGGAGTTGCGCAGCGGACGCACGAGTTGGGCGTACGGATCGCCCTCGGTGCCCTCGCTGCGGACATCGTGCGGGACGTTCTCATCCCTGCGCTGCGAATCGCCGGGATCGGAGTTCTGGCCGGCGTCGCGCTCGCCGCGTTCGGCGCCCGCGCAATCGCCGATCAACTCTATGGCATCACGCCGTTCGATCCGCCGACCTTCGCCGTCGTCATCGTCGTGATCGTGCTCGCCTCAATCGCCGCGGCGCTCATCCCGGCACGGCGCGCGACGCGCGTCGACCCCATCGTCGCGTTGCGGTACGAATAACATGGACATTCGCAGAGAAAAAGTAGATGTTCCCCGCAAGAAAATCGACGTCGGCCGAAGCAACCGGGACGTCAGTCCGAATACGATGGACGTCATCCGCGCGCGCCCACGGGTGAAGATCGGCAAGATCGTCGCTCCGCTGGTCATTCTCGCCCTCATCGCTGCCGCGGCGTACTCGGTTCTTTCGCTCGCGCACCGGCCGGCGGCGGCCCCGCTCGTCGATGCGGGACAGCTCGTGATCGACGTTGCCAAGCGTGGGACGCTCGTCCGGTCCGTGCGTGCGGCGGGGACGATCGAGCCGGATCGCGTGCAGATCGTTTCGGCCGCGGCCGACGGCATGATCACTGCACTCGACGTGCGGCCCGGCAGCATGGTGCACGACGGCTCGACGATCGCGACGTTACAGAATCCCGACCTCCAAGCCCAGGTCGTTGACGCGCAGACGCAACTCGACGCCGCCCGCGCCGATGTCGCAAGCGCGCAATCCGAAGCTCAGGCGACGCGGCTCGACAAGCAGGCCGCCTATGCGACCGCACTCTCCGAATCGAAACAGGCGGACGTAACGCGCGACGCCGATTCACAGCTTCACGCGCAGGGATTGATCGGAGACTTGCAATATCGCGTCGCGCTGATCAAATCGCAGGAAACGCACGGGCTCGCCGGTATCGACCGCCGCCAGATCGGCGTCGACACCGCCGACGCGAACGCGAAGATTGCCGCGGTGCAAGCGAAGGTCGACCAACTTTCGGCGATGCTGTCCGCGAAGAACGCGCAACTCGGCACACTCGACGTGCACGCGGGCAGCGACGGCATCGTGCAGAGCGTCGCCGTTGACCGCGGACAACGCGTGGCGCTCGGCGCCGAGATCGCGCGCGTCGCGAACCTGTCCGACCTCAAAGCCGTCTTGCAGGTCGCTGAGAGCGATTTGCACGGCGTCGCGATCGGGATGCCGGTCTCGATCGACATGAACGGTGGCGGCACGCGGCGCGGCTTCGTCGAGCGGATCGCACCTGCGGCGCAGAACGGCACGGTCGCCGTCGATGTGCGCTTCACGCAGATGCCGGCCGGCGCCCGGCCCGATCAGAACATTGACGGCACGATCGAGCTTTCGCGACTGCGCGACGTCGTTTCGATCGCACGTCCCGCCAACGCGACCGACGACTCAACGATTACCTTGTACCGGCTCTCAGCCGACGCGTCGCGCGCGTTTCGCACTTCGGTCCGCCTCGGCACGGGTTCTCTCGATCGCGTCGCCGTGCTCTCCGGTTTGCGTTCCGGCGATTCGGTCATCGTCTCCGACACCACGACCTACAACGACGTCCCCGTCCTGCGTCTCAAGTGAGGAACACTATGCTCATCGAACTCGACCGCATCGGCAAAGTCTACCATACCGACGAAGTTGAGACTCACGCACTCGCCGATGTGAGTGCCGCGATCGAGCGCGGCGAGTACGTCGCGATCGAGGGTCCTTCGGGCTGCGGCAAATCGACGCTGCTTTCGATCCTCGGGCTGCTCGACACGCCGAGTTCGGGCTCTTACCGATTGCTCGGTCGCGAAGTCGCGAAGCTCGATGCGTCCGAGCGTTCGCGTCTGCGCAATCGCGAGATCGGCTTCATCTTCCAGAACTTCAACCTGATCGGCGATCTCACGGTCGGCGAGAACGTCGAGTTGCCGTTGACGTACCGCGGGCTCTCATCGGGCGAACGTCGGCGGCGAGTCGCCGAAGCGCTCGAACGCGTTGCGATGTCGCACCGCGCCCGCCACTATCCCGCGCAACTTTCCGGCGGTCAACAGCAGCGCGTCGCAGTCGCCCGGGCACTCGGCGGTGAACCCGCCGTTCTGCTGGCAGACGAGCCTACGGGAAACCTCGACTCGAAGAACGGCGAACTCGTCATGCAGTTGCTCGCCGAACTCCACGAGTCGGGCTCGACGATCGTGATGGTCACGCACGACCGCCGCTTCAACCGCTACGCCGGACGCACGATCGGTCTGCTCGACGGCCGGATCGTTCCGGAGGACGTCGCGGCCGCAATGTGATTCGACTCGGCAGACTCGCTCCGCTGCCGGTTCGTCGACGCGGTTGAGACCACACATCCATAAGGTATTGACGCCTTCAAAACCGTCGTGTATCCTTTTGTATACACATGCTCGAAACGAAAATCGCGCGCTACGGGAATAGCCTCTCGGTGCGCTTACCTGCCGCCTTAGCACGAGATCTCGGGTTGCGCGAAGGGGATCGCGTCGGGCTTCGGCGCGTCGAGAACGGTTTGGTCCTCGAACGCTCTCCACGCGCTCGTCTAGAAGCGCGCCTCGCTACGGTACCTGGGCTAGAATCTGAAGTTGGCACCGGGCCGGCCATGGGAGCGGAGAACTTCGAATGACCGTCCCCGACCGTGGGGACGTCATCGTTTTAGACTTCGATCCTCAAGTCGGTCACGAGCAGATGAAGCGCCGACCGGCGCTCGTTTTATCCCCGGCATCATTCAACGAAGCGTTCGGTTTGGCGTTCGTCGCTCCGGTGACAACCAAGCCGAAAGGCCATGCCTTCGAGGTTTCGCTTCCCGCCGGATGCGGTGTCAAAGGTGTGGTGATGGTGCATCAGCTGAAGTCTTTCGACTGGCGAGCGCGACGCGCGAAGAAAGCCGGTACGGTCCCCGCTAATGTCTCATCAGCAGCATCCGAGATCATCAAGGACATCGTTGGGCTGGCGTAGCGCTCCAGCTCCGAGCGCGTCAATCTACGTCCGTTGAAAGCACAGTGCGACGACAGGCGCCACTTCAAGCCGTTCGTCGCATGAAGATCGTCGCCTGGGGATTGTCGTTATAACGCGGGATTCGTTTGTAGCCTCGGCGCGCGTAGAAACGTAAAGCGGCCGTCAGTTTGTCGTGCGTATCGAGATAGAGCGCGCGGTAACCGCCCGCGCGCGCATGATTTTCCAGGGCGTCAAGAAGGGCGTCAGCGACATGGGCGCCGCGATGCACGGGACGGACGTAGAGGCGTTTTACTTCACACGCGTCAGGGCCGATTTCAGGGAGAGGTCGGAAGGCTAGGCAGCCGATAAGCGTATCGCCGATCTGCGCAAGCCAGAACGCTCCGGGACCAGCGAGATAGGCCCGCAATGCCGTGCGATCATCACGCCGAACGACACTCACGGCTTCGTTGTACTCATCGAGAATCGCGCGTACCGACTCTTCATCTTCGGTCGTCGCCCGGCGCACGCTTGTCACGGGCGGTTTCGGGTCGCCGGCTGCCGCGTTACGGCACGCGGGCGTCACCGATCGAGTTGATGCGCCGAAACGAGCGGCACCGGCTGCTCGACGGTCGCTTCTTCCATCTTTCCGTCGGCGTCCTTCCAAGCTTTGAAGCCGCCTTTGAGAACGCGCAGTTCGCCGTAGCCATCTTCGCCGAGCTTTAAGGCGATCTCGTCGAGGTTCTTACCGGCGCCGTCCTCGTCGTAGAGAACGATGAGTCCGTCGTTCTTCGGTAACGGCAACACCAGCTTCGGGGCGTCGCGCAATTTGTGCGGATCGTAGCGGATGGCGCCGTAAATCTGCTCGCCGTGCGTGCTGCGGCGCAAGTCGAGTAAAAACACATTGTTAGCCTCAACGTGCGCGCGCAAATCCTCGACGCCGATCGGGGCGACCGAACTCGTATCTTCTGTCATACCCCGACGGTACCCAAACGCGCATCCTTACGAACCCGCCGAGGTCCGCTCACGCATGTCGGCAACGCACGGCGGCCTCAGGACGCCGGAAGCAGTCTTGCAACATGGGCGCGACGGTTTTACGCGGAAGACGATAGCATGGCCAAAGCGGTCGCCGAGCGCAAGACGCGGCAGAAGCAGGCGATTCGCGACGCCTTCGCAGGCGCCGGCCGGCCGCTTTCGACCGAAGAAGTGCATGCCGCGGCGGCGGCGACGAGCGCGGGGCTCGGACTCGCCACCGTGTACCGCTCGATCCGTAGCCTGCTGGAAGATGGCCGGCTTGCCGTCGTCGATGTGCCGGGACGCAACCCGCTGTACGAGATCGCGGGCAAGGGGCATCATCACCACTTCTCGTGCACGAGTTGCGCACGCGTCTATGAGTTCGACGGCTGCGCCACGGTCGATGCCAAACCACCACGCGGGTTCAAGACGACCGGCCACGATTTAACGCTGTTCGGAACCTGCGCCGCCTGCAACGCGGCGGCGCGTAGAGCCGCCGCCAGTTGACCCTTGCCGTCGTAGGGTATACGCTCTACGTCGTGGAGCATCACGTTCACAATTTGCACGAACACCGGCACGGCGACGACTGCGGCCATCTGGGCATCCGGCACGACGACCATGTCGACTACGTGCACGATGCGCATCTGCATCACGTTCACGGTGAACACGTCGACGAGCACGAGATCGCCGTCTCGCAAAGCAATCCAAACGATTGCTCGGCTGGGCATACCTGCGCCGGACATTCGGCCGACCACATGCACGGCGTCGGTTGCGGACATGACGTCGTCCCACACGCCGGACACATCGACTACGTCGTTGCGGGGCACATTCATCGCCGTCACGGCACGCATTGCGACGATCACGGCCCGCTGCCGGAACATCGCGCTCACTGATCGCCTAGTTTACGTAGCCGCACGTTAACGCGAAAGGAACCGTGCGCCCAAGTACTCGAGTGCCGTCAAAAGCGCGATGAAGAACCCGACGGGCCAGGTGCTCGCGTAAGCAAGCACGATACCGGCGACGACCGCGAAGGCTGCGAATGCAAGCGCGAGCGCAATCGCCTGCGTCGGACGTGCGGTCAGTCGCGCGGCGGCTGCCGTCGGCCCAATGGCGAGGCTATAGATCAGTAAGGTGCCGACGATCGGCACCGTGACCGCGGCCGCGAGACCAACGATGATCAGAAATGCGATGTCGAGCGCCGCAACGGGTATGCCGCGCGTCTGCGCGGTCTCGCGGGCGACCGTCGCGAAGAGCAGGGGCCGGGATAGCACGCCAAGTGCGACGGCGATGGCGGCGGTAGCAACGCCGATGACGATGACGTCGCTACGGGTGACGCCGACGATCGTTCCGAACAGCAGCGCATAGACGTTCCCCGCGTAGGAGTGCGCAAGCGCGAGAAAGAGCGCGCCCGAGCCGAGTGCCGCGACGAGCACGAGCGCAGTCATCACGTCGCTCGTGCGGGAGCGCACTGAGAGTACGCCGAGGCCGGTCGCGCCCAAGACCGCGAAGGCAATTAGTCCAACGAGCGGATCGATACCGAGGAATACCGCGCCCGCGGCGCCGGCGAAGCCGATCTGTGCCAGCGCATGCGTCGCGAACGCCGCGCCGCGCAGCACGACGAAGTAGCCGACGCACGCTGCGAGCAATGCGACGAGCAGTCCCGCCGCGAGCGCATTTTGCACATAAGAATGCGAGAGCGCTTGCATCATCAGGTGCGACTCGTGCGAAGCGTGCGCGTCAGCAGCAATGCGCCGAGCGCCAAAGCGGCGACGAAGAAGCTGACCGGCCACCCTTGGCGCCCGGACGACCAGCCGAAGCTCGCATAAGCTAGTCCGATGGAAAGCCACGCTTCTGCAATGCCGAGTGCGATCGCAAACGCGATACCCATAAGGGGACGGCGAACGAATGCGAGCGCGGTCGCCGGCGGTCCAATCAGCAGGGCGGTTGCGATCAACACGCCGACGATTTTTGCCGTCTCGGCGACTGCAAGCGCGACGATCGAGAGGAACGCGAACCCGATCAGCCGCACCGGCACGCCGACGCCGCGCGCTGCCCCTTCGGAGATGCTTGCGAACAGAAGCGGGCGAAAGAGCGCACCGAGAGCGACGAGCGCAACGGTACCGATGATGGCGACCGTACGAAGCGTGCCGCCATCCGTCTCAAAGATCGAACCAAACAGCAGCACGTTCTGAGTATTTGCGGCATGCGTCTGCAGGTGGAGAAAGAGCGCGCCGATGCCGAGCGCGACCGCAAGTACGAGACCGGTCCCGAGGTCTCGTTCGCGGGCACGTTCCCCGAGCGCTCCGATCGCTAGTGCCGCGCCAAGGGAGAACGCGATCAGTCCCCACAGCGGAGCGATGCCGACGAGTAGCGCACCGGCAGCGCCGGTCAAGCCGATGTCGGTCAGTGCGTGACCGGCAAACGAAAGACCGCGCAAGACGACGAAGTATCCGATCGCAGCGGACAGCGCGCCGACGACGCCGCCGGCAACCAGAGCCATCTGCACGTTCGGACTTGCGAAAAAGTCGCTCACGCGCCGGCGACGACGATGATGCGGCCGCGTACGCGCAGGACGTCGACCGGCCGATCGTAGAGCCGGCTGAGCACATCTTCGTTGATGATGTGGTCGACGGTACCTAACGCCGCATGGCCGTTGGCTAGGTAAAGTACTCGATCGATCGCGCGTAAGAGCGGATTGACGTCGTGCGCGACGAGCAACACCGTCATGCTGCGTTCTCGCGCGATGCGTCCGACAAGGGCGACGATGTCGACCGCGCTGCCGAGGTCGAGATTTGCTAGCGGCTCGTCGAGCAGCAGCAGCGCCGGTCGTCCGACGACGGCTTGTGCGACGGCGAGCCGTTGCTGTTCACCGCCTGAGAGTCGGCCGACGGGTTTCTCCGCGAGTTCGAGTGCTCCGACGTCGCGTAAGGCCGCGTCGATCCGCTCGGTTCGCTTGCGGCTCGGCAGCGCAAGTCCCCAGCGCTCGCCGTCAACGCCGAGTCCGACGAAGTCGCGCACCCGCAGCGGAAGGTCGCGATCGAACTCGAGCCGTTGCGGAACGTACCCGATCGGCCGGTGCTTGCGCCGCGGATCCTCGCCGAACGCGCGTACGGTGCCGCCGCTTGGAGCCAGAAGCCCAAGCGTCAGCTGCAGCAACGTCGATTTCCCCGCACCATTCCCGCCGATGACGCCGACGAACTCGCCGGGCGTAATCGCGAAGGTGACACCGTCGAGGACGTCGTGCGTACCGCGACGGAAGGTCACGTCGGAAAACGCAACGGCCGCCTGAGCAACGCCCGGCGGGTTCACGGTCGTCGGTACGTCTGCAGCGCTTGCGCGAGCGTTCTGAGCTCGCCGTCGAACCAGCCTTGCAGGTGCATGCCGAGCGGCAGCGTTTCGGTCACGGGCACGACCGCAACGCCGCTTGCCTTCGCGAGCACGAGCAACTGCGAGGTGCTCGGCTCGACCGTTTGCCGATTGTAGACGAGCGCCGCAACGCGGCGCGTCGCCAGCAGTGTGCGTAAGGTTTGCACGTCTTGCGGTGAGGGGTCGTTGCCGTCTTCAATCGCTTTGGAAAATGACGGCGGCGTGATGATCGAAAGTGACGCCGCGTGCAACACCGCATTGAAGACAGGCTCCGTGATCGCGACGGGTGTCGCACGATAACGCCGTCCGAGTGCGAGCGTGCGTCGCGCGAAGCCGTCGATCCACGTCCGCATGCGATCGTTCGCGCGCATCAAAGCCGCCCGGCGCGAGGGCATTCGGCTACCGAGATCGGTAACTAGTGCGCCGCCGAGTCGGCGCAGTGTTTCCGCTTCGTACCACACGTGGGGATTGTCGCCTGGACGCCGGCCCACAAGAACGCCCGCGACGATCACGGTACGGCCTTGCCGCGGCGAAGCGGCGAGCAACTTATCGGCAAAGGCATCGTAACCGAGACCGTTCTCGATGACGACATCTGCGTCGGAGATCGCGTCGGCGTCACGCGTCGTCGGTTCGTATGCGTGGGGATCGGCGCTCGGACTCTCAAGGATCGTCGTCACCGTCACCGCGTTTCCGGCGATCTGCCGGACGATGTCACCGTAGACGGCTTCCACGGCGACCACGCGTACGCCCGACGCCACGTGCGTTCGGTCGTGGGCGCAAGCCGACGGCAAGCACAGGCCGAGGCACGCGCCCAAACTGAGAAGATAATGAAAACCCCTTCTCATCAGCGCGCTCCTTCCGGGACACCCGTAGGTCGCTCCTGCGCGGAGATGCTTGGTGTGCGTCGTAGGAAAGTCCGATGGCCTTACCCGTGAGCGTTTCCGATATCGAGGCCGCAGCCGAGCGCATCGCCGGTTATGCGCTGCAAACGCCCGCCGTGCCCGGCTCGTCCCTCTCGCAGAAAACGGGCGCGCGCGTTACCCTCAAGCTCGAGACCCGTCAGCGCACAGGGTCCTTCAAAGATCGCGGCGCCGCAAACCGGTTGCTGCAACTGGGTGCGGACGAGCGCGCGCGCGGTGTCATCGCGATGTCCGCCGGCAATCACGCGCAGGCCGTCGCGTATCAGGCGGCGCGGCTCGGCATTCCGGCGACCATCGTCATGCCGGAAAATACACCGTTCACGAAAGTACGTCGCACGCAGGCGTTCGGGGCCCGCATCGTGCTTTCGGGAGAAAACCTCGCCGATTCCGCTGTAACGGCGCATGCCATCGCGGCGGAGGAAGCGCTGACCGTCGTGCCGCCCTACGACGACGAATGCATCATCGCGGGTCAAGGAACATGCGGGCTCGAGCTGTTGCGTGCCGTTCCCGATCTCGATGTCATCCTCGTGCCGATCGGCGGCGGCGGTATCATCGCGGGCATCGCAATCGCTGCTAAAGCGCTGCGGCCGCAGATCGAGATTATCGGCGTGCAGACGGAACTCTACCCGTCGTACTATCAGGTGCGCAACGGCATCCCGCCGTCGCACGGCGGTCAGACGATCGCCGAAGGCATCGCGGTCAAATCAATCGGTGCGATTCCGCTCGAGATCGCAAGCCGGCTCGTCGACGACGTGGTGCTCGTTTCCGAGCACTCCATCGAAGGAGCGATCCATCTGCTGATCGAGGAGGAGAAGCTCGTCGCCGAAGGCGCGGGCGCCGTGCCGTTGGCCGCGTTGCTCGATCGGCCCGAGCGCTTCGCCGGGCGCAACGTTGGGCTCATCATCTGCGGCGGAAACATCGACACCGGTTTACTCGCGAACGTCATCGCACGTGTCCGCCTTTCCGAAGGACGCGTGGTGCGCATGCGGGTGGAAATCATGGATCGTCCAGGGGTGCTGGCCGAAGTTGCGCGCTTGATCGGCGAAAGCGGCGCCAATATCCTCGACGTGACGCACCAGCGTCTCTTTGCGGATGTGCCTTCGAAGAATGCCGAGCTTGACATCACCTTTGAAACGCGAGCTCCCGCCGACGTCGATGCGATCCGCGACAAACTGCACGCCGCACAATATGCCACAAGCGTGCTCGAATCGACGGCCAAGGCCTCCGTCTAAAGCGAAGCGGCTCGCAAAGGAAGGCTGTCGCTCGAATCTAGGAGCCTGTCGGGGTATGGCACATTCCCATCTTTGGGCCGCCTTTTGTCCGAATACTTCGTTGCTCTTCGGTCACGAAGCTACGGCTTCGCTCCCCCTCATCGCGCCTCGTCTTCGAACAAAGTTCGGCGCCGAATCTGGAAATGGCCATACCCCGACAGGCTCCTAGAGGCGGACGTTCAACTGCACGAATGGTAGGATGCCGGCGTTGCGGTCGATGAGCGAGGTACTACGGGCATAGCGGATCGTCTGATTGACGTAGCGCACGCCATAGCCGAGCGAGACGGGTCCGTGTGCGAGCGCGATATAGCGAATCTCGGCATCGATCTGCGTACCGGCTGCGGCATCGTAGCGATCGCGTGCACCAGGAATGCCGGGATAGACGTGCAGCGTTCCGTGCGCCTGCAGTAGTCCGCCAAGCGTGGCTTCCAGTCTCGCGTTCGGCGTTACATCGAACGCTTCGTGGAGTTCGAGCCGCACGCCGTCGGCGAAAGATGTAAAGGAGCCCGGCGGTGCGATGCGATCGGTCGTCGACGCAATCACACCGTAACCGATCCCGAAGGCAAGATGGGGCGAGGTGTAGAGCCGGACGGTCGCGTCTCCGGTTTCGATCGTGCTGCGCGAAGGGTCGAACGGATCGCCGTAGCGTCGCGTACGAGCGTAAGGCATGCCTTCCACGTGCAGTTCGATACCGCGAGCGCGAGCATCGAAGTCGACGATGCCGACCGGTATGCCCCCGACATGCGTTTCCCCGACGACACCGGCATGCTTTCCCACAAACGGTGCGGCAGCGACGCTGAACGTCACCTGCGCAGCGGCCGGCAGCGCCGCGGCGGCAACGGCAACGGCCCACAACACGGCCGCCGCCGCAACGCCCGAGCGTTGCGCTGTGCGCAACGCTCGGGTTCGGCCCTCGGCCGAGTGGGCGGCTTGCGGCGCAGCCGCAAACGCGAAGGATTCGACGAAGTCGAATCCACTATGCCGGATCAGGTGCTTGCCCCGGTTCGATTTGGCGCAGAAAGAACGCCTTGCGATACTGTGCTTGGATCGTGCTGAACGGCGGCGGCGTCTGCGAGAAGTCGAAACAGTCTTGCAAATCATCGGAGGTTGCATCGCGCGTGCCGAGCGTCGGGAGTCCGAAAGTCTGCTCGGTAAAGTGCAAGATGCTGCCGAATTCGTGCTGCACGTGCGAGACGTAACCGTGCTTGGAGTAAGGCGAAATCACGAGCAGCGGCACCCGGAAGCCCAAGCCCATAGCGTCGACGGGCGGCGGCGTCACGTGGTCGTACCAGCCGCCCCAGTCATCCCACACGACGAAGATCGCCGTCGAGGACCAGTACGGGCTCGCGCCCACGGCATTGACGACCGAAGCGACCCATGAAGGCCCTGTGTTGCTGCGAGCAATTGGATGATCTGAGTTCGGAAAGCTTGGAATCACCCAACTGACTGCAGGCAGCGCACTGTTCGTTAGGTCGTTAAATATTTGTGTCTCGGGATTAATCTCGTCGGTCGTCCAGTCGCTCCCGTAGCGAATGTGGCGCACTGCATCGAAGGCTGAAAACGTGTTGCCGGAAGGCGCCTTGATCGGTGGCGTGTAGTAGTGCCAACTCACGCCCGCCGCGTCCATGCGATCGGCAAGCGTCGTATAGTCGAAGCACGGTGCGACGCCGAGCGTGTCACTGCCGTCGGACGCGAGCAGCGGTACGACGGTTCCCGCCGGCGCGTCGCATCCCCACGGTGCAACGGTCGGCACTTCATCGGCGTCGGCAGATTGACCGGCGATCAAATACTGGTGGGCGGGATAGCTCGGACCGCTGTTGGATTCGAAGGTACGGTCACCGAGCGTGTAGGCGGCGGCAAGTTGCCGGTACGGCGCCGTCTCCGCACCAGGAACATACGCGTAGGGCAACGTCGGGTCGGCGCCTGGGACGACGCCGTACACGCCGTTCGTCATGCCGTAGCCTTGTTCGAGGTCGAAGCCGTCGAGCTTACCGCTGTCAAAAGCGGCTTCGAACGAGTAGTGGAAGTGACCGACATCGCGCCCGTCTTCGAGCGGCACGGGACGCAGCGCGATCGTCGTGCCGTCGTGAAGCGTTCCGGTCGTGGCCGTATCGGCTCCCGGATATCCCGCGAACAAGTTATCGAAGCTGCGGTTCTCTTGCACGATGATGATAACGTGCTTGATGCGCGCAGCACTGGGCCCGAGCGGCGGAGAGGCGGCCGGCCCGGAAGCCGAGGGTCCTTGTGCCGGCAGCGACCTGCCGGAGCCGCTGCAGCCGCTCGCGGCGAGGACGCAGCACGACAATGTCATGGCGTAGGCATGCTTGCCGAACTTCATCGCGCCGGGGTGCGGCCCCAAGCCGCGCGCTCCCTGCCGCGCGGCGCAAAACGTTAGTTCATATCCTCGGAACGACGAAACCGCCCAACGTCGGCTGTCAACGGCTCTTGAGAGAGCTTCAAAACTTTGGGCGCCGCAGGGTTCCGCATCAGTTTCGGTGACGCCTCATATACCAGATTCCGTCCATCGTTTGGGCCGACTTGACGTAGTCTCTCGAAAGAGTCGCCGAGATTCGCGGAGAGCGAGCGCTTGATATCTCATCGCTACGGTCGCGAAGCACGAAGATGAAGTTCGGTCGGGCAGCGGAGAGTTCGTTGTCGAGGCGCGCCCAGACGGAGGGCGGGTCAAGATAGGAAGCCCAATTCGTCATCGCGACCGCCTGCGCGCGGTTCGTGAGGACGTAGATGAGCGGATTGCCGAAAACATATATCGGTCCCGAATCGCTCCCGGCTCGTACCGGTAGCGCATCGATTGCGGCATCAGCGTACTCCGTACTCGTCGCGACGCGGTAGCGCTGCAACGCCGCGGTCGACGCGAACGGGCGTTCACGAGCGACACGAAGGATCGTGCCGATTGCGGCTTGCGGGAGCGGGACTGCGATATACGCGACCACGCCGGACACCGCGAGTGCGATGAGTCCTTCGCGGCGCCCGCGCGCTACGCGTTCTCCGAGAAATGCGGCGCCGAAGGTCGCCAGTATGCCGATCGGCGGGACCAGCAGGACGAACTGGTACTGCCACCAGGACTGCGCCTGCGCGAGAATGACCGCCAGGCCGGAAACGATCCACGCAAGACATGCGGCGCGCCACGGACGCATTGCCCGGTCTCGCATCGTCACCGCGCCGATCAGCGCAAGTACGATGATGCCGCGGAAGTAAAGGAGTAGACGAAACGCACTGTCGTTGAATCTGGCGAGCGGCGCGTGAGGTGCGAACGCCGCTATCTGAAAGGGCACCGCGAACGTCGTTTCGATCGCGATTTTCAAAGAGTCCGTACGTATGGCGTATGCACCGTAGACTGCGAGCGGAACGAGAATCCCGAGCAGCCATACGAACCAAAAGCGCCGCGGCGCGGCTGCCGAAGACCGGGCTCGCGCGTGGAATGCGATCGCGATCGTGACGGCCACGACGACGGGTGCCAACAGGAGTTTGAAAACGAGAACGATTCCGCCGGCAAACCCACAGACGAGTGCAAGTCCGGCGGACGCCGAACGCCGGCGCTCGGTGAGGGCCAGGTCGGCCGTCCACATGCAGGCGAAAATCGGAAAGCCGACGAGTTCTTCGACTTGCAGCAGGTGCCAGGGCGAGCTCCCCGCGTACGTTGCGCCGACGACGCCGAGCGGCGCGAACGCCGCCCAACGCGGGTCCCTAAGCGCGCCGCGCAATCCGAACACGAGCGCGACGGCGAATGCCGTTTCCCACAGTACGTCGAGAGCGTGTGCTCCGATCTGCGTGAATCCGAACAGCGTGCCGGCGGCCAAGAAGAAGGCAAAAATCCCGGGTTGTTTGATATCCCAGTAGTCGCGATAAAGGACGCCGCCGGCATGCAGCGTTTTGGCGCCGACGAGAAAGAGTGCTTGGTCTCCGGAAAAGGGATCGAAGAGCCGCGACGCTCCGACGGCTGCGACCAAAATAACAGCCGCGGCGGGCAACAATCGTGCCAAAACAACGTGGCTGCGCGGCGCTATCAAAGGAATTCTAGGGCCGTCTGGGGCCGGGCGGCGATTTTGTGCACGCCTAACGTCGACTTTCTCGACGTCCAGCGCGCAGGGTCATGCAAAGAGACGTAGGATGCGATCGGTGCTGCGGATCTGGTCGAGCGTGCATAACCTCGGCGCTTTATCGGGGCGCCACCGCAGCGGTCGCGTTCCATGCCGGAAACGATCGCTCGTAACCTGATCGAAGGCGACTTCAAGTACGAGTTTCGGCTCGAGCGCTTGCCACACGCTCGACGCCGCGATTCCAGCGGCTGGGCCCCCCGGGCGCGCGCCCATCGAACGATACCTCGGCATGCAGTGGTCGCAACTGCTCGAGCAGCGCGCGCTTCTCGGCAACGGAAAAGCCTGAAGTAAACCCGACGTAGTCGAGCCGGCCGCCGCCATCGTAGAGCCCGAGCAGCAACGAGCCGATGCCGTCGCGCACGCTCGCGCGATATCCGCCGAGCACGCAGTCGGCGCTGCGGATCGCCTTTATCTTGACGGCCGCGTCGCGCTCGCCGGCTCGATACGGAGCCCCCACGCGTTTGGCGATGACCCCGTCGAGCGCTCCCCCGACGCGAGCGAACCAGTCGTCCACCGTAGCGCTCTCGCGCGTTGCCGGCGAAAGCCGTAGGCGCGCGTCGTCGCCGCCGAAGAAGCGCTCGGCGAAGCCCTCCAGCAGCGTGCGCCGCTGCTCGAGCGGACGGTCCAGATACGGCGTTGCGTTTCCGTCGGCAAGCAGATCGAAGATCAGATAGGTGGCCGGCGTTTCGCGCGCCAGCCGAGCGACGCGCGAAGCCGCCGGATGTATCCGTTGCAGCAAATCGTCGAACGAGAGCGTGTCGCCGCGCGGCACGACGAGTTCGCCGTCGATCACGAACCGGCTCGCCTCGAGCGCGCGTAATCGTTCAACGATCTCCGGAAAGTAACGCGCGAGCGGCGTTCCCGATTTTGATTGCAGCGCGATTTCCTCGCCGTCACGGAAAGCGAGACAGCGAAAGCCGTCCCACTTCGGTTCGTACTGCCAGCCGGCGTCGCGCGGGATAGCATCGACGAGCCGTGCTTCCATCGGCGACAGATCGAGCGGAACCGGCAACGTCACGACTGCGCCAGGTACGACGCGAGGTCGACGCGTTTGGCCCGGCTTGGAAGCAGCGGGCGCCATAAATCGCCCGTTCGCGCGAAGCGTTCCCGCACGTTATCGAGGCGGAAGTCGTCGATTGCGACGCCGCCCGCGATCTCTTCCCACGTTACCGGCGTCGAGACCGTCGCCCGTGGCGTCGGCCGTACCGAATATACCGACGCCAAGGTGCGTCCCCAAGCGTTTTGATTGTAATCCACGAGCACGCGACCTTTGGGTCGCTTCGCAATCTTGTATTCGGCCGTTAAAATGTCGGGGCGCTTGGCCGCGACGGCGAACGCGAAAGCTTTTGCAAATCGCCAGACGTCGTGTTGCACCGGCCCACGGACAATCGGAACATACAGGTGGATACCGTTTGAGCCGGATGTTTTCGCATATACCGGCATGCGGAGATCGTCGAGCGCCGCCTTGACGACAACTGCCGCTTCGCGCACGACGTCGAACGGGGTGCCGCCGCTGTTCGAGTCCTTCACGGGATCGAGATCGAAATGCAAGTAGTCGGGCCGCTGCACGTCGTCGCAGCGCGCGTACCACTGATTTAGGTCGATGCAACCGAGGTTCACGATCCACAGCAACGCCGCCGCGTCGTCGACGATCGGAAAGTCGATGATGTTGCCCGAATCGTGCTCGATGCGGCAGGTTTGCAGCCATGGCGGCGCGCCTGCCGGCGTCCGCTTCATGAAAAAGAACTCACCCGCAGCGCCGTGCGGGTAGCGCTTCATCACCATCGCGCGATGCGCCACGTGCGGAAGCAGTAGCGGGGCGACGTCGAGATAGTACTGTAACAGGTCGCGCTTGGTGAAACCCGTTTGGGCGAAAAATACCTTGTTCAGGTTCGTGACGCCGAAGGAACGGTCGCCGATGTGGAGCGTTGCTGCCTTGCCCTCGGGCGGCAGCGTCACCGTCAGTTTCGCCGGCATCGTCCTACCTATACCCGAGGCTCGGGTACCGAGCACATGAACGAAAGCAACTCGACGCGCGCAGCGTTTCGCGTCGCGCGGTGGCGTGAGCGAGCTCGGGCCGCCTCGATATGGTTCAAGTCAGGCATAGCGAATGAGAAGTCTAACATGGCTATCGCCCTGCGCCGAGTCGTCCGATGCGTGGCCGCCGTTGGCGCGATTGCAAGCATGGTCGTTCCCGTGGCTTCGCGAGCCACGCCGGCCGCGTCGGATGCCGCGCCGCCCGCAGTCGCTGCGTCGGCCGCTCCGCAGGCGACCTCCAGTGCCCAATCTCAAGCGGCGCGGATCGTCAGCGGCCTGCGGATCATCGGGCGCGTGCGGGCTCGCACTTCGTTTTGCAGCGCTCTCGTGCAGGGAGGAGCGCCGGCGACGGCAGGTGCGCTCGGTTATGAAGCCGCGCTGGCTCAGACGATCGCGGACCTGCGGCATGTGTCGCTTTCAAACTCCCTGACGAAAGCGCAGTCGATGCGCCCGCTCGAGGACGACCTTCGCGCGCTCGCGCACTTCGCGCAGGCCGGACGCACGGAGCTTCACGATTTAGGGGCGGTTGCCGAGCGGAGCGAACCGAATCTTCGCCGCGCGGTCCTCGGGTATCGCGACGCCCTCGGCGGCGCGAAAGCACGGCAGTCCTTCTTGGCGAAGCAGATTGCGAGTGTCGTCGGCAAACTGGAAGAGATCCCGGCGGACAGCTTCATCAGCGGGCCCGACGATCCCGATATGCTACTCAACGCGGTCTTACCGACGGTTCCCGGAACCAACGTCAACCGATTGTACGACGATCTGAGCGATCCCGACGTTACTCCGGCAACGGACCCGGCGTTCAACGAAGCCTTGGCCGTCGACGACCGCATCCGCAGCGACCTGCAGACGGCCGCGGATCACGTCGCCCAAGCGGTCTCGCTCGGAGACTGTTAACTCTCTCGAAGTCGCGACTCGAGCGAATGCACGACGTGTTGTCCGGCTACGTCGAACGTAGAATGATGCTGGTCGAGGGGGACTTACATAGAGCCGCGGGCGAATCGGCGGCGATGCTGCGCATCACGACCTTTAACGCTAACGGTATCCGAGCAGCGGCGCGCAAGGGTTTCTTTACGTGGCTGCGTCGTACGTCACCCGACGTGCTGTGTATGCAAGAAACGAAGGCGCAGGAACATCAATTGCCGCCCGAAGCGCTCGATCTCGATATGTACCGGCGGTACGCTTTCGTCGATGCCCAGAAGAAAGGCTATAGCGGGGTCGCGCTTTACGCGAAGGTCGAACCCGATGCCATCATGCGCGGGCTTGGCATGCCCGACATCGATGCGGAAGGACGGTATGTCCGGTTCGACTGGGGCGATCTCTCGATCTCGTCGCTGTACGTACCGTCGGGAACGAGCGGTGAAGCGCGCCAAGCGATCAAAGACGGCTTCCTCGAACGCTTTCTCGGAACGCTCGTCGAGATGCGGCACGACGGGCGGCGTCATATCGTGTGCGGCGACTATAACGTCGCGCACAAGGAGATCGACACGTTCGATCCGGTGCGCAATGCCCACGTCACGGGACATCTGCCGCACGAGCGCCTCTGGATGGACTCGCTCATCGACGAGGTCGGTTGGGTCGACGCGTTTCGTGAAGTTGACCGCGAGCCGCGCCGCTACACCTGGTGGTCGAACTGGCCCGGCGCCTTCGAGCGTAACCTCGGCTGGCGCATCGACCTCCAACTGATCACGCCCAACCTCTCGTCGTTCGTGCGCGGCGCTTCAATAGAGCGCAACGAACGCTTCTCCGACCATGCGCCGCTAACGATGACGTACGATCTCGCCTTGCGTTGAAGGGGCCTCGGAGGCCGTTATGTGCCGGCTCCGCTCCCGGCTCGGAAAATGTATTTCACGATGATGCGTTGCAGCGTCGCGGGCGCTGCCGGTGTGCCGTAGTTTATGAAGAGTTCGCTGTCGTTATGGAAACGGCGATGATAGCTGGCGGCGAGGTTGAGGCCCGGCAAGGCGAAGCCGCCCGT
>JAABUU010001727.1_pt1 | contig 34782 bp, 34 predicted proteins | sample 5559301 | NCBI WGS metagenome assembly JAABUU01 (sample SAMN10711884, study PRJNA513360) | rock metagenome | isolation source: Antarctica rocks | place: Antarctica: Victoria Land, Richard Nunatak white
CATCCGCACCTGGGAAGGATGGCTGTACCTCGCCTCGGTCATGGACTGCTACAGCCGCCGGATCGTCGGTTGGGCGATGGCCGATCACATGCGGGCCGAGCTGGTCATCGAAGCGCTGGAGATGGCCGTCGCGCGCCGCCGACCCCACGGCCGTCCGGTTCATCACTCCGACCAGGGCTCGCAGTACACGTCGCTGATCTTCACCCAGCGCTGCCGCAGCGTAGACATCGACGTCTCGATGGGCAGCAAGGGCGACTGCTTTGACAACGCCGCGATGGAAAGCTTCCACGCGAGCCTGAAGAAGGACCTCATCCACCGCCAGTCCTGGCCGACCAAGACCCAGGCGCGGACCGCGGTGTTCGGCTACATCGAGACATTCTACAACCGCCGACGTCGCCACTCGACCCTCGGCATGCTCAGCCCCCAAGCCTTCGAAGCCAACACACTGAGCCCGACCACAGCAAACCTCGCCGCTTCGCGGCTCGCATCCCCCAACAACAACGACTACAACTCAACATCAGCGGCCCACGCCGCCTAACCAACCCCTGTCCACCAAACCGGGGGAGATCCCACCATCGTGCCGCCGGCCTGCGGCCGGGCGCGAGCCGTGTGCGCACCGAGCAAGGCGACGGTCTCCTGGTAGGGCGCGATCCGAGGGTCTGCGGCTTGGGCGCCGCCAGGCACCAACAGCGAGCACGCGAGGGCCGCGACGGCGAGTTTCATCGAGTCGACCGGTCAGCCGGGTCGCACGGGCAATGGCCCCGTGCGGCTCAGCCTGTGAATCCGCCGGGCCGGCGCGGCCGTCGAGACGGCGAGTGAGGTCGGTGAATCGAGCGCCTGGCCGCGGCGCAGGACCTGAATCGCATCCTGAGCGTCGCCGGGGGGGTGTTGTCCGTAAAGGTTACGCGGGCGGTCAGGGTGTCGATCCCGCTGACCGCGACAACCATCGCCATAAACGGCGAGCTGCCGCGGGTGGCGATGACGCGCGTCCCGAGGGAGAAGACGACCCGGCGGATGAGCAGCCCGCTTACGGCCGCCCAAAACGTCCCGTGCACGCAGCGGCTGGTGCCAAACCGCGTGACTGTCTTGGCTATAGACTCTGCGTCAAACAGGGCAAGAATCCCATCCGAACCCGTGCAAAATCTCCAGACTCCGCCGGTGCCCGGCGCTGTGGGGTGGTCACCGCGGCGAGAGCGCGGAAGATCGCGGCGCCTGCCCGCCCCCGGGCGAGGGGCCAGACGCTGTGTGAGATCAACAAGCTTGCGATCCGCCCGGCGCTCTGCGTTGTCCTCCGGGCGCTCGGCGGCTTGGCCGTCGGTCAGCTCGGTGTCGGCTGGGATCTCTGGTCGATCACCTGCGAGCGGGCGACCGGCTGCGTGTCGGTCGTCCGCCGGCGCCGTCCCTGGCCGAACAGGGCTCCGACGAGCGCCTCCTGCTTCACCTGGCAACCTGGGGCACCGCCCCACCCGGTCGTCAGGCACCCTGGGCGCGGACACCGGCCGGGCCGGCGCCGGGCTTGATCGCGCCGGGGGTAGGGCGCCCGCTCGGCGCGCCGGCCGAAGGGGTGGAAGATCGCTCCCTGTCGCCAAGCTCGGCCTCCGCAGACGCCGCCCGCCGCGACGTTCTGGTCGGAGTGACCCGCGACGGCGGTTCGTCGCGGCTGGTTTCCCGCGCTCCCGGATACAGATGCTCGCGCTGCACCGTTCGGGGCGCCAGGCACCAACCTCTGATGAACGCGCTCGCTCGGAGCGCGTCACCAGAGCGTGGCGACGCCGTAGGCGGCGAGCCTGCGGTCAGCAGTGACGAGCACGAGGTGCTCGAGCTGGGCTTGAGCGACGAGCAGGCGGTCGAAGGGATCGCGGTGATGGAGGGGGAGCGCACCGGCGGCCCAGGCGTGCTCGCCGGTGACCGGGAACTCGACGAATCCCTGCGAACCCAACCGTGCGGGAAGCTCATCCGGCGCGCTGAGCTTGCCGATCTTGCGCTTGATCGCGATCTCCCACAGCGACGCCGCGCTCACGTGAACACTGTTGCCCCGATCGATGATCTCGGCCCGCGGGATGGCCGGAATCCGTTCCTCGGCATAGAGAGACCAGAGCGCGGTATGCGAGTCGAGCAGCAGCCTCAATCGATCATGCCAAACGCCCGCGCCACGTCCTCCGGCCACTCGTCGAAGTCGTCCGCGATCCAGATCTGGCCCTTCAACGCGCCCAGCTTGCGCGGCTCCTTCGCGGCAGGCTCGGAGTAGGCGCTAAGCCGCGCGACCGGCGTCTTGCCGCGCTTGACGATCACCTCGCCGCCGGCCTCGACCTCGCGCACAAGCCTGGAGAAGTGCGTCTTCGCGTCGTGGATGTTTACGTCAATGGCCATCGGACCGCCGAGCATACCAAGTTGGTCCAGTGGACCAACTTCTCTGGTCACAGGCACAGATCGGGCGGGCGGCGGCCGCGTTGGCGATCGTCTCGACCACGCTCACCGAGGGCGCGAAGTGCAACAAGCCGATTGGGAACCTGGTGGCGGCGGCGGTGCCGGACCGGCGGTGGGCGTGCCCGGTGAGCACGACGCCCACCACTGACGCTCGGAGATTTGGGGCAAGTGCGTGTCGGCGAGTCAAGCAACTGCTTCTGAGTGCCCAGTCGAAAGGAACGCCCCTATGAATGAGAGGGCTTTCCGAAACTGGTACATCTTCGTCTTCCTCGTCGCTCTCGGCGTGGACTACAACATCCTGCTCACCAGCCGCATCCGCGAAGAAACGACACGAACGCTCGCGCTGCTGCGCGCTTTCGTCGCTGACCGGCCCACCGGCCATGCGCTGCGGCGCCGAACGCACGACGAGGGCTGACGGGTGGGGAAGCGGCGCCGAGACGTCCAACCGGCGCGCGCTCCCGGCTCGCGTGAGTCCCTCCCCGTGTAGATATGGGTCAGGTCCACGGAGCACCCGCCATCCGAGACGCGGAGCATGGACCGGCCGATCCGCTCGGGCCGTTCACCGGAGCGCCACATTCTTAGGCCCCCTGCGCCTACTCTAAATCGTTCGTGGACGACCTGAGGGATCCCGGGACGGCGGAGCGACTGGCGTTCCGTGCGCCCGAGGCCTACCTAGGCCGCCGCGAGTTCCTTCAACGCACCGCCGCCGCTGCTGGGCTGGCCGCCGGCCTGGCCGCGTCGCTCTCGCCTGAGACGCTGGTGGCCGAGGCGGCGCTGCGGCAGCGCAGCGTCTCGATCCCCGGTCCTCGCAACCTTCCGATCGACACGATCGTGGTGCTGATGATGGAGAACCGGTCGTTCGACCACTACCTGGGCTGGCTCCCGGGCGCCGACGGTCGCCAGGCGGGCCTGACGTTCCCCGATGCGGCCGGCCACGCCCAGCCAACGCATCGACTCAACGCCGATTTCCAGGGTTGTGCGCACCCGGACCCCGACCACTCGTGGATGGGTGGGCGCCAGCAACTCGACGGCGGCCGGCTGGACGGCTTCGCCCGCGGGGCCAACGACGTGTTCGCCATCGGCTATTACGACGAGCCCGACTTGCCGTTCATCCCGCAGGTGGCTCGGGCGTTCACCACCTTCGATCGTTTCTTCTGCTCGCTGCTGTCCTCCACCTACCCCAACCGCGAGTTCATGCATGCGGCCCAGTCCTACGGCAAGACCGACAACTCAATGCCGTCAGGCGGTGGCTTTCCCGACACCACGATTTTCGCCGCCCTGCAGGCCATCGGCGTGTCCAACCGCTACTTCTACACCGACATTCCGGTCTCGGCCCTGTGGGGTGTGCCGGGGCTGGCCCGCTCCGGCCAGGTGCAGGAGTACTACGAGCGCTGCGCCGCCGGCACGTTGCCGGCACTGTCGTTCGTCGATCCGTCGTTCAACGGCGAGGACCAGGGCACCTCAGGCGACGAGCACCCACACGGCGATGTGCGCACCGGCCAGGCCTTCATGTCCGATGTCGCCCACGCCTTCACGCAGAGCCCGCAGTTCCGCCGCGGGGCGCTGTTCATCGTCTACGACGAGTGGGGCGGGTTCTTCGACCACGTGCGCCCGCCGCGCGTGCCCGACGACCGCAGCGACGCCGATCTCAACCGGGACTTCGGCCAGATGGGCTTTCGCATCCCCGCCGTACTGGTCTCCCCCTACGCTCGCCGCGGTCACGTGGACCACACCGTCTACGGCTTCGAGTCGATCCTGAAGATGATCCGGTACCGCTTCGGCCTGGCCCCTCTGACCCGCCGCGACGCCTACGCCCGCAACATCCTGCGCTCCTTCGACTTCGACCGCCCCCAGTTCGAGCCGCCAGACCTGCCCACCCCCGCACACGTCATGGCCTCCGCCTGCGCCGCGCCGGGCGCCGGGACGCCCAGCCTTGGCGGCTCGCTGGTCCCCGGCGTGACCTCGACCCGGGCTGCGCCCCCGGCTCGGCCGCGCGAGCACGACCTGGCCGCCCTGCACACCAGCGGCTACCTTGAGCGCCTGGGCTTTCGCTACCGTCCGGCCACGGCCGCCCGGACCTTCCGCCACCCCCACTCTCTGGACGTCGCGCGGTGAGGCGCGGCCCGCGCCGGTGACCGTGAGGCCGACCGCCGCGGGCTTGGCGCTGGCCGGTCTGATCGCGGTAATGCTGCCTGCCGCGGCCCAGGCGACGCCCGACGAGCTCGTGCGCATCGGTGTGCAGGCCCCCGCCCTTGTCGCTGCGCACGGGGTCTTCCCGATCAACTTCACGGTGAACGCTGATGCCGGGGCCCTGGACGTCCGCCAAGCGCCGGTGCGACTGCGCGTACGCTTCGCGCCCGGGTGCGGCGCCTTCTTCGACGCCACACCCGGCCCGATCCTGCTCGATCGCGTCCTGGACCCCCAACCCAGCCCGGGGCGGGCCTATGCGATCAGCGTGGGGACTCGAGACGCCCTGATGACCCCGGGCAGCTACACGGTCTGCGCCCTACCTGGAGCAGTTCGGCGATGACCGAGTGTTCGCGGAGGACGCTGACAGCCACATCACCGTGACCGCGGCGGCCGTCGCGCTGTCGCGCTGTCGCGTCGCCCAGGCGCGCGTGGCGCACCTCAAGCGGTCCCTCTCTGCCGCGCGCAGCCCCCGTCGCCGGACCGCACTGCGTCGGCGCCTCACACGACTCCGACGGGCCGCTGCTCTCGCCTGCCGGCACCGCGTCACGCGCAGGACTCACCGCCACCATCACCGGCACCGCGCGACTCGCTAACTGGATCTCACTCGGATCACCTTTCGCTCCCACGAGTATCCGCGGCCAACACCCCGGCGGTCCGGCTCTAGCCGGCGATTCACTCGTCAACCATGCCTCCGACCCTGCGGATGAGAACGAGGGCCACCGCCAAGCCGAGGACCACCGCGGCGTTGACCCCGAGCTCGAGCAGGGCGCTGTGCAACACCTGGGTCGTCGGCTCCCGGCCGGCCTGCTGCAGCGAGAGTCGCGCACCGACGGTGAGGACCTCTCGGACGGCGCTGATGATTCCGATGATCAGGAAGGGCTGGAGCTGGAGGCCGCCGTGCTCGAAGTGCGCGACCACCGTGCGCATGACCTCCAGGACGATGATCGCGAACAGCACACCGTTGACGGCAGTCGTAGCCGCCGTGGCGAACGGCTCCGAGGTCGTGGCGAGGTCGTAGGCCGTGTGGTAGAGGACGATGACCGCCACGGCGAGGAGGACGACGGCCACCACGTAATGGACCAACCCCTCCGCCACGCCCAGGACGCTCAGGTGGGGCCGCTGGCGCTGGAAGCGCGAGCGGCCGCGGAGGAACTGGCGCAGCGGGAACCGTCGCTCGGCGTGATCCTGCTTGGGATCCGGCGCTTCGGCGCCCTGGGGGGTCGTGATGGTCATTTCAGCGAAGGTTGGCCCGGTGAGCCGAGCGTGAAGGATGGCAGCCGGATCCCACGCCTCACCCATCGCGGCGGGAAGGCGAGCGAGAGGAGGGTCGCCGTCCTCAACGGCCAGGGGTTCACCGTTAACATGCCCGGCAACCCGACGCGCAAGGCCGTCCCGACGCAGGTGGGTCCGCAGCAACTCACCGTCTATATGAGGCCCCTGTAGTGCCCTCCACGTGCCCGACCACGCGTCGGTCCAGGTTCTCCCGCACGCGAGGCCACTCGTCCGCGATGACGCTGTAGTAGGCCGAGTCGCGCACGCCAGACGGGAGCACCATGTGGCGGCGGAAGATCCCCTCGAACTGGGCCGGGAGGGCGGCCAGCGCGGCCCGCGAGCGCTCGTTGCGCGCATCGGTCTTGAACTCCACCCGCATGCACCCGAGCCGCTCGAAGGCATGCTCGAGCATCAGCAGCTTGGCTTCGACGTTGACCCCGGTCCGCCACGCGTCCGTACCCAACCAGGTCCAGCCGATCTCCACGCCTCGGTGCTCCGGGCGCAGCGCGAGGTAGCGGGTGCTCCCCACCGCCCGGCCGGTGGCTCGCTGCACCGTCGCAAACGGGCCTTCGCGTCCGGCGTCTGCCTCGCTCAGGCTCTGCTCCAGCCAGCCGCGCAGCCCTTCCGCGGTCGGCAGGGTGCCGCCCAGCCAGCGCCAGACCTCCGCGTCCCGGGAGGCCGTGAACAGGTCGGCTTCGTGGCGGCGATCGAGGGGCTCCAGTACGACGAGGCGGCCCTCCAGCCGGGGGGCGAGGGGCGCTTGCCAGTCGGCGGTCACAGCCGTGCCCGGGGCCAGGCGAAGGCGGCGGTCATGGCCGGGAGGGGTGTCGTCAGCATGCGCGGCAAAGGTTCTCAGCCAGGACCACGATCACCAAGGTGACTCCGTCGCGGGGATCATGGTCTGACCAGGCGGCGCGACGCGGTCTGACCCTCGCCGTGCGCGTGCGCGTGGCCGCCGGGCGGATCGTCGCTCGAAGTGCCCCAGGCCCTACCACTGGACAAATGATCGACCTAACGGCGCGGATTCTTCTCCCGGTAACGGGGAATCCCGACACCAGGCCCGTGGACTCCTCCCGCCCGACACGCCCCGTGCCACGCCCGGCACAACCCAAACGTCGGGCCGCCGCGGCCAAGGCCACCGCCCGCTGGTCCGGCGTCAGCAACCCCTCCGGACCGGCGCCCGCCCGTCCGCTCGGCCACCTACTCTGCCTCCCCGCCGCCGGCGCCGGTGCGCCCGCCGCTACCGTCCGCTGCACGGGTGCCGGCGACGAAGCGATCGGCACGCGGGCCGCCGCGTCGCCCGTGGTCCCGCCTCCGACGACCCACGGCAGCGATTACCGCCAGCCGCCCCGCCGGCAGTCGCGCCGCGCCGGCCTCGACGCCGCCTAGCCGGTCGCGCCGACCGCAGGCCTCCTCTTACTTTTCTCGGTTCGCGACACCGCCGCGATCGATCCCCGGTTCAATTCCACGCCCAGGCCTTCGAGCACCCGGGCCGCCCGGGCCGACTGGCGCTCGGTGAACGAAGCGAGGATCCGCTCGCCGCCGTCGGACGGGACAATGCGGGCTTCGGCCGGATCAAACGAGGAGAAGTCCTGGTCTCAAACGGCGACCTGGCCGCCAACCAGCGGATGGGGCTCAGCTCGATCGTGCTGCTGGACCAGAGCTTCTCGATCGGCCCGCGGTTCGGCGTCAGCGGGACCCCGAGCGCGATCCTGCTCGACGCCGACGGCAGGCTCGCGTCACCGGTCGTCGTGGGAGCACACAGCGTCCTCGAGCTGGCCGGTGGCGGCGGCGGCACGGCGGCGGCCGCGGTTGTGCCGGCCGGTGGAGCGCACTCGCCGCGATGAGCCTGCTCTCCCCCGAGAAGCTGCTGCTAGCGCTGGTGTTCGCCTTGGTCCTGGGAGGCTCGGCAGCGGCATCCGCAAAATGCGCGAGCAGAGCGGGATCGCCGAGTTCACGCCAGACGATCACCCGAGCGATCTCGGCCGGATAGACGCTCGGCCCGGCCGCTGCCCCCACTCCGATTCGCGCCAACTCCCGCCGGCCCGACCCGCCCCGGATAGGATCCCGGCCCCGTGCGAATCTGGAAGCTCGACGCGCTCGACCCCGAGGCCCATCAGCCCGAGATCCTGCGCTCCGACGAGGGAGCCGCCCGCGTCATCGTCCTCGCGCTGCCCGCGGGCGAGAGCCTCCAGGAGCATCAGGTCCACGAGCACGCCTGGCTGCTCCTGCTCGCCGGCGGGCTGACCGTGAGCAGTGGCAGCGATCACGACGAGATCGGCGTAGGCAGCCTCGTCCACTTCGACCCGGGCGAGCGCCACGTGGTGCAGGCGCGCAGCGACGCCCGCCTGCTGCTGGTCCTCGCGCCCTGGCCGGGCGCGGGACACCCGAGCCAGGGGTAGCTCAGCGCCCGCATGCTCAAGCCGGGCCGTAGCCTGGCCCCCGCCCGATCGTCGCCACCGTGCGCCGGTAGGAGGCGACGAGCGCGGAGCGATCGGTTAGCCGGTGGCGCAGGGCGAAGCCCACCGGCAGCACGGAGAAGTCGGGGTGGCGAACCCAGATGGGGACGTAGCCGACAGTGGGCGCCGCCGGGTCAACGGAACCTGGTTGATGTTCTGGGTCAGCGTGGATCCGTGGGCCCCATCCGCCGCAGTGTTGGTCGCCGCGACAACGGTTCCGACCGGAACTCCCTGGTGACCCTACAGGCCGGGGGCACGACGCTCGCGACCTCCGTGCAGAACCTCGCCATGGGTCAATGCGGGGCTGGCGGCGACCAACGCCAAGCTCGCCGGCTCGGAGATCGGGGTTGGCGCGCTGTTCCGTACGCCCACGGGCCATCGCGTGCCACCTCGCTCTCATGCCCCACCCGGCCGCGGGAACTGCGAGGCGAGGAAGCGGTCCCACAGCCCGTCGGTCATCAGCTTGCGCTGGCCGATGAGCACGTGAGCCGACGGGGTCACCCGGTAGCGGATCTTCGGATGACGGGCGGAGATGGCACGCTCGATGGTCCTGGCCACCGCCTCGGGGCGCCCACCGAGGCGGGCCAGCGGCCCCTTCTCATACGCCCCCACGGTCGCCGCCGCCACCGCCTGGTTGAACAGCGCGTAGGGCCCCTCGGTCGAGCCCGACTCGGTGATGGAGCCCACCGCCGCCGTGTCGAAGTTGGTGCGGATGGCCCCGGGCTGGATGATCACCACGTCGACCCCGAAGCCCTTGACCTCGAAGCGCAGGGCGTCGGAGATGGCCTCCACGGCGTACTTGGTCGCGTGGTAGAAGCCCCCTCCCGGGAAGGTGAAGTTCGCCCCCATCGAGGAGATGTTCACGATCTTTCCCCAGCCCTTGGCGCGCATGCCTGAAAGCACCAGCTGGCAGCAGCGCACCAGCCCGAAGACGTTGGTCTCGAACTGCCGGCGCACCTCGGCCATGGGCACGTCCTCGATCGCCCCCGACTGGCTGTAGCCGGCGTTGTTGATCAGGACGCCGACCGCCCCGTGCTCGTCCTCCACCGCGCGCACCGCTGCCGCCATGGACTCCTCGTCGACGACATCCAGCGCGAGGGTTTGGCAGCCCGCCTCCCGCAGGTCGGCGATCGCCTCGGGCCGGCGCGCAGTGGCGTAGACCGTCCATCCCGCACCGGCCAGACGGGCAGCGGTCGCCCGGCCGATGCCCGTCGAGCAGCCGGTGATCAGCACGGGCCTTGCGGCCTGGGACGACGTGGTCATGAAGGTGACGCTCCTGGTCGGGGCCGGATCCCCGGATGATCGCCGATGGGGGAGTCCGGGCGGGTCACAGGTCAGCGCGGCGGCATGCGGAGCGCCCCGTCGAGCCGGATGACCTCGCCGTTGAGCATCGAGTTCTCCGCGATGTGGCACGCGAGCTGGGCGTACTCCTCGGGACGGCCCAGCCGCGAGGGGAACGGCACCTGCTCCCCCAGCGTGGCCCGCGCCTGCTCGGGCAGGGCGCCCAGCAGCGGAGTGTCGAACAGGCCAGGGGCGATGGTGACCACCCGGATGCCGTTGCCAGCCAGATCCCTGGCCGCCGGCAGGGTCATGCCCACCACCCCGCCCTTGGAGGCCGAGTAGGCGATCTGGCCGACCTGCCCGTCGTAGGCGGCGATGGAGGCGGTCTGCACGCAGACCCCGCGCTCGCCCTCGGCACCGGGCTCGTTGCCAAGCATGGTCTGGGCGGCGAGGCGCAGGACGTTGAACGTCCCGATGAGGTTGATGGCGACGATCACCGAGAAGGGCTCGAGCGGGTGAACGCCGCGGGAGGAGGCGGTCTTCTGCGCCCAGCCCGTGCCGGCGCAGCACACCGAGATCCGCAGGCCTCCCGTGCCCTCGGCCGCGGAGAGCACGGCTGCCTGGACCTGGTCCTCCTCGCGCACGTCGCAGGCGACGAACCGCGCGCCCAGTTCGGAGGCCATCGCCTCGCCGCGCTGCGCGTTGACGTCGGCGATGGTCAGGCGCGCGCCGCGCGCCTCGAGGGCCTGGGCCGTCGCGGCACCCAGCCCGGAGGCCCCGCCGACGACCAGCGCTCCGCGTCCTTCGATCTCCATGCCATCTCCCGGTCGTGTCGAGGAACGCCGGCGCCGCTCGGGCGACGGCGTCGCCCGCACGGTTACGGGCGGGCCGGGACGCTAGAGGATGAGGCTGCTCAGCTCGGGGCGGCTTCGGCTTCGGCTTCGGCTTCGAGCGCCAGCGCACAGGAGTTGATGCAGTAGCGCTCGCCGCTGGGCGCCGGTCCGTCCGGGAAGACGTGGCCGAGATGGCCACCGCAGCGACGGCAGATCACCTCGGTGCGCTTCATGAACAGTGAGCGGTCGGAGCGCAGCTCGACGGCCTCGGCCACGGCCGGCTCGGTGAAGCTCGGCCAGCCCGTCCCCGACTCGAACTTCGCATCCGAGCGAAACAGCTCCGCGCCGCAGCCGGCGCACCGGTAGCTGCCGCTGCGCTTCTCGTCGTTGTAGGCGCCGGTGAAGGGCCGCTCGGTGCCCTTGCGACGGAGGGTCTCGTATTGCTCGGGCGTGAGCTGCTCACGCCACTCGGCGTCGGTCTTCTGCACGGTGGTGTCCATGGCCCGATTCTGCCAGCTCCGCCTTAACCGGGAGTGAACCGCTACGCCGCGCGAGCTACGCGGTCGGGGACGGCGGCGACGCCTACGCGACGGCCGCCACCGGCGCCGGGTCGCCCCCGGGCTGCTCGGCGCCGACACCGATGAAGTCGCGCGCCCGCACGAGGGCGAAGGCGAGCACCCCGCCGACGATGGCCACCACGGCGCCGATCAAGAAGACCTGATCCAGGGCCGAGGTGAACGCGACGCGGGCCACGTGGTCGACGAGGCCACGGGCGCCGGGCGGCACCCCGGCGATCGCCTGGCGCGCTCCGCCACCGGCGACCGCGATGCCGAGCTGGTGGCTGAAGGTCGCGCTCGGCGTGCCGGCCAGCAGGCCCGTCATGCGCGACTCCACGCTGTGCTGGAAGACGGCGCCGAGCGCAGCCACGCCGGTGGCGATGCCCACCTGGCGGAAGGTCGAGTTGATGCCCGAGGCCATCCCGCTCCGCCAGGGCTCGACGACGCCGACCGCCGTCGAGGCCAGCGGCGGATTGATCAGGCCCACGCCCACGCCCGCGATCACGAAGCCGGGCAGCAGCGCCGTCCAGCTCGACGTCGCGTCCACACTGCGCATGAGCAGCAGGGCCAGCCCGACGAGGAGCAGACCACCGCCGAGGAAGGCGCGGGCGGGCAGCCGGCTGGAGAGCTTGCCGGCGATCGGGGCGACGAGGAACGACAGCAGCGTGGTGGGCAGGAAGCGCAGGCCGGCGTCGAGCGGCCCGTAGCCGAGGATGGACTGGATGTACAGGGTGAGGTAGAGGAACAGGGCGAACATCGAGGCCGACAGCGCGAAGGCGGCGATCGACGCGCCGGCGAAGGTGGGCTTGCTAAACAGCGAGAGATCGAACATGGGGTCGCGCCGGCGGGCCTCGATGACGAAGAAGGCGACGAGCAGGACCACGGCGCCGGCGAGCAGGAGGACGATCTGGGTCGATCCCCAGCCCTCGTCGTTGCCCCGCACGAGGGCGAAGATGAGCATGAACAGCGCGGCCGAGAAGGTGATCAGGCCGCCAAAGTCGATGCGGGGCGCCGAGGGGGGCCGTGCGTTGACCAACCGGGTGAAGGTGATGGCCAGCGCGCCGATGCCGATGGGCACGTTGAGGTAGAAGATCGACTGCCACCCGAAGCCATCGGTGAACAGCCCGCCGACCAGGGGCCCGACGGCCACGGCGCCGCCGGTGGTCGCTCCCCAGGCGCCGAAGGCCGTGCCCCGGTCGCGACCCTGGAACTCCTGGGCGATCAGGGCCAGCGAGGTGGCGAACATCATCGCCCCGCCCACGCCCTGGACGCCCCGGGCCACGTTGAGGACGATGGGAGAGCCGGCCAGGCCGCAGCCGATCGAGGCGATGGTGAAGACCACCAGCCCGGCAGAGAAGATCCCGCGACGCCCGAAGATGTCCGACAGTGACCCGGCGGTGAGCAGGAAGGCAGCGAGGGTCAGCGAGTAGGCGTCGATCACCCACTGCAGGTCGGAGAAGCTCGAGTGCAGCGAGTGGGCGATGCTGGGCAGCGCCACGTTGACGATGGTGACGTCCAGCAGGAGCATGAACGTCGCCACGCAGACGACCACCAATGTCCACCACTTGCGCTCCATGAGCAGCGAAGCCTAGCGATGCCTTCTTCTAGGCTGCGGCGCCTCGTGGGCCGTCTCCGCCGCTACCCGGGCATCGCGTGGGTGGCCCTGGGAACGCTCGTTCTGCGCGTGGTCTACGGGCCGGGCTATGTGCACTACGACGCCCTCTACTCGCTGATCTGGGGGCGCGACCTCGTCCACGGTCGCCTGCCGCCCGACTTCGCCGACTCACATTCGCCCACCGAGCACCCGCTGGCCAACGTCCTGGCCGGCCCGATCTCCCTTGCCCACCTCGGCGGCCTGCGGATGCTCGACTGGATCTCGCTGGTGATGCTGGCCACCCTGGGGTGGATGGCCGTGCGCCTGGGACGAGCCCTGTTCACCCTCCCCATCGGCCTGGGCTTCGCCGCGCTGCTTCTCACCTGTCCGCCGATCGTCGAGCAGATGCTGATGGCCTCGATCGACGTGCCCTTCCTCGTGCTCATCCTCTGGGCGGCGGTGCTCGAGGCCGAGCGTCCCCGCCGCGGTCTGCCGATCGTCGCCGTGCTCGCCGTCTGCGGCCTGCTTCGCCCCGAGGCGTGGCTGCTCGGGGCCGCCTACGTGCTCTACCTCTCCCCGCGCCGGGACTGGTCGGGCCGCCTGCGCCTCGGCGGCCTCGTGCTCGTCGCGCCGGTGCTGTGGGCCCTCTTCGACCTGGCCAGCGCCCACGACGCGGCGATCTCCCTGACCGGCACGCAACGGGCCGGGCACCAGACCCAGGCCCAGCACTCGCTCGGGGCGGCCATCGTCCACGGCCCGCAGACCCTGGCCAGCATCCTGGGAACGGGGATCAGCGTCCTGGGCATCGCCGGCGCGGGACTCGCCTTCGCCGTCCGGCGACGGCGGTCGGCGCTGGCCCTGGTCCTGCTCGGCCTCGGGCTCCTGGGCTTCTTGGGACTGGGCGCCGTGGGGCTGCCGGTGATCCCCCGCTACGCGTTCGTGCCCGCCCTGATGGTCGCCCTGCTCTGCTCCTACGCGGTCTTCGGCTGGGCCGAGGCGCCCCCGGGGAGCACCGTCCGGCGGGTGTGGATGATCGGCGCCCCGCTGCTCCTCGTCGCCCTGGTGGTCACCAACGCCCGCTACTACACCCACCGACTGCCCCAGCTGCGGCGCGCGGCGACCACCCTCTCAGCCGACGACGGACGCCTCGATGCGCTGCTCGCCACCCCCGCGGTGCGCCCCCTCATCCAGGGCTGCCGCCCCCTGCAGCTCCGAGACTTCCGGGCCAAGCCCCTCGCCGCCTACCTCATCGGCGGCCACGCGCGGGACTACGTCCAGCTGCTGCCCCAGCAGGTGGCCGGGCCGGGCAGCTACCTCGAGCACATCCCCGTCCGCGGCGAGCCGGCGCTCCCGCCGGGCTTTCGGACCGTGTGGGGCGTGCGTCACTGGACGCTGTCGAGCACGTGCCCGAGCGCGCCGAGCGGCTGACTGGCCGGACCGGCCGGACCGGCCGGAAAGCCAGCTCGCACACCGAGCGGTCCCCCTTCGGCCTGACCCAACCGTTCACTGTCGCCCCGGTTCCGTATCCTGGCCCGGTGCAGCACTTCGTCCAGTCGGGGACCGGCGCGCCGCCGACGGATGGCTGATCGCGAACACGTGGACGGCGACGCCCCGCGGTGGCGGCGCTCCCTGGCGGCGCTGCTCGCCGTGCTGATTTCCGCGTTCGGGGTGGTCTGGACGAATTCGGTGATCCAGATCGTCGGCGACTACGGCACCGTTGACGAACGTGGCGTGGTCATTCAGGCGGTCCTGGGGTTCGCCGGCGTCGGCCTGCTGCTCCTCGGCGTCGCCAGCGGCTGCGTGTACGCAGCGCGCGGCGTATCGAGGTGGGGACGCCGGGCACGCCGGGCGTGGCTGCTCATGCTGCCGTTGCTCCTCGCCTGGGCGTTCTTGGCCTTCGCCATCTCGATCCGTTGACGGTGCCGATCCTGAGTGATAAGACCTCGTGTGTGGAGGACTTGCTTCCCGGTACCCAGCCCAGGTGAAGGCAGTGAATTGGTGAATCCGAGCCAGAGAGCCGCGCTTGCCGCCGTGCTGGCGGCCGTTGTGGGCGTGATCGCCGGAAGCTCCGGGGCTTTCGGCGGATCGAGATCCTCTCCACCGCTGGCGACCCATCGAGTTGAGCCCTGTGGGTCGACGGAGGCTCGCTACACCGTCGTCGATCTGGGGCGCTCGTTTCAGGGGCTGGCCTTGCGAGACAGCGCAAGCCTCTGCGAGACAGCACCACCGTCGGTCGGCCCTCCGGCTCCCGTGCGCTACTCATCAAGGTCCTACGGCGACTGCGTGGCGGTGAGCGAAGCGGGGTGCGCCCCGCCGCTGCAGATCGAGAGCTGGCCAGAGTGCCGACGGGATCTCGCCTCGTATTCGGCGAGCGATGAGATCAGTCGTACCGTCCTCCGGCACCATTTCATTACGCTTCCGCAGCGTCCCGAATTGCCGGTCGCCTCATTTGAGGGAGGAACCCGGCTCGAGCTCTACACAGGAAGCACCACCGTGGTGATCAGCGCCGACTCGCCAGCGCTTGCCTACGCCGCCGCCATCCAGGCGGCCAACCACGCCGGGCTATCGGTTTCCTTCCCGATAGCCAGCGCTTCGGCCGCCACCGTTTCATCGGCCCTCCGGCGGCTTGCGGCACGCCGGATTCCGCCGCCGGGCACCGCCCCCGTGAGCGCTCATGCCGCGAGCGCTTCTTGCGTGTCACCGGTGACACGATGAAACGCGTCAGCGCGCTTCTGTTCGTTGCCTGCGCGCTGCTTGGTGGGTTCGTCGTGTCGGCGAGCGCCGGCCCTTCAGCCCCCTACAAGAGATTTGGGCTCAGCGCCCCGTATACCTTCAACGTGTGCGGAGGCGGCGCGCACTATGTTGATCCCATCAACGTTCTCTGGTTCGGCCCCAATGCCGTTGTCAGCAAGGTGGCGCACGGGCTTGAGGTGTGGGGCAAGTGGACTCACGATGACTACAAGAGTCCCTTCACGAACGCCACCCACGTGGATTACCAGTACATCGGTCAAGCACTGAGCGGCGCATGCCGTAGGGACAGCGCGCAGCGAGCCGACGACTGCGCTGCCTGTGATCGCAATCACGTACGGCTGTTTTCGACCACTTCGCGGGCCAACCGCACGTACATCGTCGGTGACGCCCATCATGATCAAACCGTCATCTCGCCGGGCTCAAACTGCCCAGTCGGCGGCGCGGGACACGTCGCCAGCGACTTCAACGGGCCACGAGAGGACATCCAAAAGTTTTGGAGCGCTCATAAATCATAACGAGCGCACGTATTACCGGTACTGGGGCAATACGAGACCGCTGAAGCAGTGCGACGACAGCTTCGCTCACAGCAACGGATACGTCCTCTATGCCGGAACGTGACGTTGCTCTTGGCGTGCGAACCCGGATCGTCGTCGGGTTGTTGACCGTCTCCACGGTGGCGCTCACCGCCTGTGGCAAGAGCTCCACCCCACCGTCGCCAGCGGCGGCGGTGCGTCAATCCTTCGAGCAGCTGCGCCGGGCGGTCACGGATCGGAACGTCCAAGCTACGTGCGCTCTGGTAGCGCCAGCCGGGGCGGATGCCCTTCCGATTTCAGAGGCGGCCCAGGCGCTTCCCGCATACGCGAAGGACTGCGAGCACGGCTTCGGACGGCGCGGAGAGTTCGAGAGCATGTCGAAAGGACTAGAGGGACTCGCGCCCGGCCCCGTCGCCATAAGCGGCCGCCGGGCTCAACTCCAGGTATCCGGCCCCGGACGACCGCCCGGCGCGCTTGGCTTCGTCCTCGTCGCAGACCGGTGGCGGCTCGCGTTCCAAACACGATGACCTCCGGCTGGGAGATCGCGGCGCGGACGGCACCGTTGGCGGCGATCATGGCGCTTGCCGGCCTGGCCGGCGGATCGCCCTCGACGGCTGCCGCAGCGGAGCGCAGCTCGGCGAAGCCCGCGCGTCTCGACATGACCTTCAGCTCGTCGGCTGACTCAGGGCTCAACACGCCGGACGGAGCGGCGCCCGGCTCAGACCAGACTCCTTCGTCGGGACCGCTGCCCAGCGACCCGTCCGACCCGTCGTCGCAGCCCGGTGCACCGAGCAGCGCCCTGCCGCCTCCGACAGAGCCGCCGCCGGGTCCTCCCACTGGGACCACCGTCCCGTCCGATCCGTCGTCGGCGTCCGATCCGTCGTCGGGGACCTCATCGCCGTCCTCCGATCCCGCCGGAGCGACCGATCCCCCAGCAGCGACCGGGGCGGGGACGCCGTCCACCTCGACCCCGGCTCCAGTCCCCCTCGTCGCTCCGAACCCAGCGAGCCCGGCACCTCCGGTGCTGCCCCCGCCCCCGCCCCCGCCGCTGCCCACCATCACATTTCGAGGTGCGGTTTCCCTACCCGGGCACGTTCATCGTCACCACCTTGTTGTCGTACGCCACCGTGCCCGCCCGACCCTGCGTATGTTTCTGCGCACGTTCCGCGCGGTGCGCAGCTCGCCCGTGGGGCATGCCTACCGCACAGCGACGACGGCACACACCGCCCAGCAGCGGACCGCGGCGTACCATCGCGTGGCGGTCTCCGCGCCAGCGGCGCGCTGCTCGTTCCCACCCTGCTGACACGGATGGCTGGCCCGACAGCAGCGGCTCGTCTTTGGCGACGGCCGGTAGTCGCCCTGGTCGTCGCTGTCATCGGCCAGACCGCCGTGCTGGACCCCGGTCCGGCTGTCGCCGCGCCGGTCCCGGTGATCGGGCTGGTCAATCCCCTGGCCGCCAGCCCCCGGCCGGTGGCCAACGGCACCAACGCCTCGGCGGCCGCCCAGGTGCGGGTGCGCTTCGTACGGGGTGGGCACCGCCCGGCCAGCCAGGTCAACGTGCTGCCCACCCGCCGGGCGCTGGTCAGCGGAACGATCCAGGATCCCCGCCACCGCCCGATCGCCGGGGCCGTGCTGGTCATCGTGGTGCAGTTCGACGGGCAGCCGGCCGCGGCGGTGGCCGGAGCCGTGCGCTCCGACGGCCGCGGTCACTTCGCCTTTCCGCTGCGCCCCGGGACCAGCCGTACCGTTGCGATCGTCTACTACCCGGCCAGCATCTCGACGGCCTACCTCACCTCCAACGCCCTGCGCGAGCGCGAGGCCACCACCATTCGCCTGGCCGTCGCACCCCACGTGGTGCGCGGCGGACGCAGCGTCCACTTCCGCGGCCAGGTCGTGGGCGTGAGCGGCGTCAAGCTGCTCGTCGCCCTCCAGGTCCTGCGCGCCGGCGCTGGCTTTCAGACCTTCCGGGTCGTGCGCACCCGCCCCACTGGACGCTTCGACGCCGGCTTTCGCTTCTCCCGCGGCCCGACCGCGGCCTACCGCTTCCGGGCCCTGGTCATCGCCCAGAACGGCTTTGCCTACGGCACCAGCGTCAGCCACTCCACCTTCGTCCTGGTCCGCGGCTGACGGCGCTCGGCACCGGTGGCCAGAGGGCGCGCACTAGGCTGACCCGTCCTCGCCATGGCCACCGAGACCCCGAGCCCCGCCGCCGCAACCCGCGGCGCCTCACCGCCACCGGCGAAGGGATCGGATCGTCCCGCCGGCACGTTGGGGGGCCGACGCCGACCAGCCTGGCTGCTCGAGGCCGGCGCGGTCGTGGTGCTGGCCGTGGTCATCCGCCTGCTCTACGGCCGGGGCTGGGAGCACTACGACTCGGTCTACTCGCTCATCTGGGGACACGACCTCGCCGGTGGCCACACCCCGCCCGACATCGGCGCCCTGGCCTCCCCCACCGAGCACCCGCTGGCCAACCTCGTGGGCGCCGTGCTCGACCCCCTGGGCTTCCATGGGCTCGCTGCCCTGGAGCTGATCAACGTGCTGGCCCTGGCCGTAGTGGTCTGGGCCGCCTTCCACCTCGGGCGCACGCTGTTCAGCGCGCCGGTGGGCGTGGCCTTCGCCCTCATCATGCTCGTCGCCCCCAAGCTGGTCGGCCAGACCATCGAGTCCTCGACCGACACCCCGTTCCTCGCCCTCGTCCTCGCCGCCGCCGCCCTGGAGGCAGCGCGACCTCGACGCGGGTGGGCGCCGATGACCCTGCTCGCCGTGGCCGGGCTGCTGCGGCCCGAAGCGTGGCTGCTCGCCGGCCTCTACTGGCTGTGGGTGGTCCGGCCGGCGAGCTGGCGCTCGCGGATCGGATTGGCGGTGCTGGGGGCGGCGCCGGCCGTCGCCTGGCTCGGCTTCGACGCGGCGGTCACCGGGGACGCGCTCAAGTCCCTTCACGGGACCCAGGCCGCCGCCGCCCACATCCACCGTCCCATGGGCCTGGTCACCGCCGTGCGCCAGGGCCCGGGCGACCTGGCCGGCGTGTACGGGCCCTGGATCGCCGCGGGGGGCTCGTTGGGCTTCGTCGCCGCGCTCGGCCTGCTGCGGCGCCGGGCCCTCCTGCCCGTCGCGCTGATCGCCGTTGGCTGCGGGGCGTTTCTGGCCATCGGCCTCGCCCACCTGTCGCTGATCTCCCGCTACCTGTTCGTCCCGGCGACGATGGTCGCGCTGTTCTGCGCGGTGGCCATCGCCGGTTGGAGCGCGCTGGAGCCCGGGCACCGGCTGCGGCGACCGTGGATGGTCGCTGGCGCCGTGGTGGGGATCGCCGTGGCGGCCGGCTTCGGCGTCCACGCCGCGCGGACGCTGCCCGGACTGGTCAGCGACGCTGCCCGGACCTCGCGTGACGACGGTCAGCTGCGCGCCCTGGTCCGCGACCCGGCCTTCGGCGCCGAGCTCGCCCGCTGCGGGCCGGTGCAGACCAACGACTTCCGCGCGCGACCCATGCTGGCGTTGCTGCTCGCTACCCATCCCGAGCGTTACGTGCTGGTTCACGTGCGCTCGGCCGTGCGCCCCGGCGGGGGCTACCTCGAGTCCGTCCGTCAGCCCCACGCCGGAACGGTGGCAGCCGGGATGCGCATCGTCGACCGGCGGGGAGCCTGGACGCTGTACGACGGCTGCGGGGCGTTCGAGTGATCCGGGCCTCGGGTCACTGAGCGTGCGCGCCTTCGTCACCGGCGGCTCAGGGTGGTCCGGCAGGCGGCCGGCGACGCCCCGAACCCGTCCGCTGCCCGTTCTACCGTCCGCTGACGATGGCGGTGCGGGAGCTCACCGACGGTCAGGCGGTCGCGCAGGCGATGGTCGTGCGCAACGCCGAGCGTCGCACCCGGCGGGAGGGCGGCTGCTTCTTGCGGTTGGAGCTGGGGGACCGCACCGGGACGCTGACGGCGATGGTCTGGGAGGACGTCGAGGCGACGATCGAGCTGGCCGGCCCGGGCGCGGTCGTCCACGTCAGCGGACGCTACGAGGTCCACCCCCGTTACGGGCCCCAGCTCTCGCTGCGCAGCCTGCGCCGGGCGCAGGAGGAGGAGTACGACCCCGCCGAGCTGCTCGACGGCCCTCCACGCTCGGCTGAGCTGATGGAGGCCGACCTGCGGGGGCTCATCGCCACCGTGCAGGATCCGTGGCTGCGCCGCCTGCTCGAGCGCATCCTGGGCTCCCAGGCGCCGGCGTGGGCGCGCTACCGCGAGCAGCCCGCGGCCAAGCACTACCACCAGGCCTACCGCCATGGGCTGCTCGAGCACTCGCTCGGCGTGGCCGAGGCGGTGAGCGCGATCTCCGCGACGTTTCCCGGCATCGATCGCGACGTGGCGGTCACCGGCGCGCTGCTGCACGACATCGGCAAGCTCGAGGCCTACGCCTTCTGCGGAGCGGCGATCGATCTCACCGATGCGGGGCGCCTTCAGGGCGAGATCCCCCTGGGCTACTACCGGGTCCGGCGCACGATGGAGGAGCTCGAGGGGTTTCCCGCGGCCACGGGCGAGGCCGTCCTGCACATCATCCTCGCCCATCACGGCTCGCTGGAGCACGGCAGCCCGGTACTGCCGTGCACGCGCGAGGCCACCCTGGTGCACATGATCGACAACCTTGGAGGCCGGTTGGGCTCCTTCGACCGCCTGGAGAAGGAGCTGCGCCAGGGCGAGCGTTGGTCGGGGTTCGACCGCGCGCTCGGGGGCGGGGCGTACTTCTCCGAACGGGCGGCGGCGTAGGGCGCGGGGGGACCGGCGGCGCCGGGCGAGCAACGCCCTCCCACGAATCTGCGCAAAGAGCGGCGCAAGTCAGACCCCCTACGCGCGCGAGGAGACGGGCGCCTCTATCTTGGCCAGCGATGGCCAAAGACACCGAGAAGCTCATCCGGCAGCTCTCGCTGATCTCGTTCCTCATGGCCGAGCGCCGGCCGGTCACCGCGCTGGACATCCGCAGCGACGTCGAGGGCTACTGCGGGATGAGCGAGGATGCCTTCGCCCGCCGCTTCTACGCCGACCGGGCCGAGCTGGATTCGCTGGGCATCGAGCTCACCGTCGACCGGCCCGTCGACGGTGCCGCCGAGCAGGAGAGCTACTCGCTCGCCCCCGAGCGCTTCCACTTGCCGCCCATCGCCTTCTCCGACGGCGAGCTGGCGGCGCTGGGGACCGCCTTGCACCTGCTCGACGGCCGCTTCGCCTACGCCGAGCCGCTGCGCTTGGCGCTCCAGCAGATCGCCTGGGGGCGGCCGAGCCCCCTGCGCGCCCCTGAGCAGCAGACGGTCAAGCTGGCCCTCGCTCCCGAGGCGGGGGGCCAGGAGCTCGCGGCCCACCTGCAGAAGGTCGAAGCGGCCATCTTCCGGCGCAAGACGATCATCTTCGATTACTACTCGCTGGGCCGCGACGAGCTGGGCAGCCGCCGCATCGACCCCTACCAGCTCGTCTACCAGGGGGGACTGTTCTACCTCGTCGGCCACAGTCACGAGCGGGACGCTCTGCGCGTCTTCCGGCTGTCGCGCATCCGCGGCCGGGTCTCCTACGCCACCAAGGCCGAGCACGACTTCCAGCGACCCGAGGACTTCGATCCGCGCGACTACGCCGAGCGCATCGACTGGCAGCTCGGTGAGCCGGTCGGCGAGGCCGAGATCCGGGTGGCCGAGCGCGTCGCCTGGCAGGTGGAGCGCCACTTCGCCCGCTTCGGCACGCTGGGAGCGCCGGACGCCGACGGGGAGCGCAGCTTCGTAACGGGCTACGCCAACGCGCGCCAGCTCATCTCGTGGGTGCTGGGGCTCGGCGGCCACGCCCGCATCGTCGCCCCGGCGGAGCTGCGCGACGAGCTCGACGAGCGCGTGCGGCTCGTCGCCGAGCGCCATCGCGAGGACTTCACGCCGGCTGCCGCGGTGCCGGCCGCCGCGGCGGCCGCTGAGAGCCCCGCTCCGGCCCGCGAGCGCGCCGACCGCGAGTCGACAACCATCCGGCCCGAGCGCTTCGCCCGGCTCGTCACCCTGGCCACGCTGCTGATCGGCGCCGCCCGCGAGGGCCACACGGTGCCCGGCACCGAGCTGCGCGAGCGGCTGCAGGTCTCTCCCGAGGAGCTCGAGGGGGACATCTCGGTCCTGAACATCGTGAACTTCGGGGCCGGCTCCTACGTCCTCTACGCCACCCTGACCGACGCCGACGTGGTCGAGGTCGACCTGGAGTCCTACTCCGACAGCTTCGACCGCCCGGCGCGACTGCTGCCCATCGAGGCCAAGGCGCTGATCGCGGCGATCGACCTGCTGGGCGACCATCTGCCCACCGGCGCGCTGGCTTCCGCGCGCGGGAAGATCGTCGAGGCCCTGGGGGAGGACCCAGCCCGGGCCGGACTGCAGATGGCGCCGGCCGCCGCCGACGACTCCGAGCACGCACGGGCGATCTCCCTGGCCGCGGCCGAGCACCGCGTGATCGAGCTGAACTACTACAAGGAGAACGAGGACGAGTTCTCCCAGCGGCGGGTCGAGCCCTACGCGCTGGCCAACGGCCGGGAGGGCTGGTACGTCATCGCCTTTGACCCCTCCCGCGACGGGCTGCGCCACTTCCGCCTGGATCGCGTCCGGCGCGTCGAGGTGACCGACGAGCGCTTCGAGCCCCGACCCGAGCTCGACGTCATGGACGAGGCGGCCGATGCGTGGCTGCGGACGGGCGAGGTCGAGGCGGCCCAGACCGCGCGGCTGTGGATCTCGCCCCAGCGCGCGCGATGGGTCCGGGAGGAGCGCCGGGTCGTGGCGGAGCTCGAGGACGGCGCGGTGATCATCGAGCGGTCGTTCGCCGGCGCGGACTGGCTGGCCCGCGAGGTGCTCAAGGAGGCCGGCGACGCCGTCGTCCTCGAGCCCGCCGGGGCCCGCGGGGCGGTGCTCCGCGGGCTGGATCGCCTCTCCGTGCCGACGCGGGCCTGATCCGCCGCCCTCGCGGCGACGCGACGGACCGCCTCTAGGCTCTGGCGCCGTGACTCGCGCCTTTGCCTTCCTGACGGCGCTGCTGCTGGTCATGGTGGCGCTCGGGGCGGCCGCCGGCCACGTCAACTCCGACGAGCTGGCCCGGGCCGCGGGTCGGGGCATCGTGGACATCGCGCGGGCGGCCGGCCATCCGTCTCAGGCGGCGACTTGCAACTCCTCCTCCGCCGATGGTCCGCGCAGGGCTCGCACGACGTGGTCGAGCGCACTCTCGCTGGTCGGGTCGCGGCCATCGGTCACCGCGCCGATGACGCCGCGCTTGCGGTGCAGGACGCCCGCCATGTGCTTATCGATCGTGTCCGGCGCGAGCAGGTAGTAGGCGGTCACCGCGCCGCGCTGGCCGATGCGGTGGCAGCGGTCCTCGGCCTGGTCGTGGCGCGCCGGGGTCCAGTCGAGCTCGAGGAAGGCGACGTTGGAGGCGCGGGTGAGCGTTATCCCCTGCGCCCCCGCCTGCAAGGAGCAGACGATGAGCGGCGGTCCGTCGGGATGCTGGAATTCCTCGATCGCGGCCGCCCGGGAGGTGGCATCGTCGTCACCCAGCACGTGCGCCGCGGCGGGGAAGCGCCCGAGCAGCGCCTTCTGGACTTCGCGATGGTGGGCGAAGACGATGAGCGGCTCGCCGGAAGTGACGAAGTCCCCGATCCAGGCGAGAGCAGCACGCAGCTTGCCGCGCGCGACGAGCCGTCGCAGATAGTTGAGCCGCGCGAGCTGCTCCGCCCGCAGCGCCGCCGCGACCCGTGTCTCGAGTGTGCGCAGGTCAAGCGGCAGGGTGTGCAGCCAGGCGATCACGTCCTTCTCCGCGAGCCGGTACTCGTGCTCGTTGTCCAGCTCCATCGGCACGGTGGCCAGGCGCTTCGGTGGGAGCTGCGGCAGGACTTCCGTCTTCGTGCGGCGCACGTAGCAGTGGGCGCGCAGGTGCCAGTGCAGCCGCTCCAGGGCCTGCGGTCCGCGGAAGCGCCGGCCGAGCCGGGCGCCGCTTCCGAAGTTACCGAGACCGCCGATGAGCCGGAGCTGGGCGACGAGCTCCTTGGGCCGGTTCATGATCGGCGTGCCGGTGAGCGCGAGCCGCAGACCATCGTCGCTGACCCGCTCGGCCAGCGCGATCGCCGCCTTGGTGCGCTTGCGCCGTGGGTCCTTGCAGTAGTGGGACTCGTCGAAGACCGCCGCCCGGAGGCCGCGGTCGGCAAGCCTCCCCGCATGCGCCTCGACGATGTCGTAGTTGCAGATCACGAGATCGGCCTCCTGGGCCCCGGCGCGCTCCCAGCCATCCGCCGAGCGTCCTTCCACGACGGCGACGCTGCGCCCAGGCAACCAGCGCTCGCACTCCCGACCCCAGACCAACTTCATGCTCGCCGGGCAGACGACGGCGGCGGGGAAGGCGCCGTCGAGATGCAGAGCGGCCAGCGCCTCGACTGTCTTGCCGAGCCCCTGCTCGTCAGCCAGGAACGTCCGCCGCTGCAAGAGGGCGTAACGCACGCCGGCGCGCTGGAAAGGGCGCAGCTCGCCGCCGAGGCCGTCGACCTCCAGCTCGGCGTCGTGGGCAAGCGAAAGCGCGACCGTCGCCTCCGCGCGCGCCCGCTCGGCCTCGAGCTGCTCGAGCCGCCGCACCGCGTCGGGAGCGGCCCGCAGGTCGGGAAACCGGTCAAGTACCTCGCGGAGCGCAGGGGCGAGAGCCGGATCGGCAGGCAGTCCGAGCACGGTGGCTTGCAGCTCGTAGACGCAGGGCTCGGCGCGCTGGCCCACGACGGCCGCCTCGGGCAGCGCCTTGAACGCGTCGGCGGCGCTCAAGAGCCAGTCCGTCCGCAGCTCGAAGCGCGGCTCCCCCTCGTCATCGCGCCCGACCAGGAGCGTCGCACCAGCCGGGCGCTGGCCGGCGGCGAGCGCGGCGAGCGCGGGACCGTCGGGCTCGAGGCCCGGATGGTCGCGCAGGAGCGCGACGCTCGCAGGCTCGCACGGCAGGAGGAAGGTGTCGGGCCCCCGGGCGATCGCCCGCTCGGCGATCCCCGCCGGCGGCTCGCCAGTATGCGAATGGACGACGAGGACCGGCTCCCCGTCGCGCTCAACGGCAGTTGCGCAACCAGTCCACCGGCCGCGATGGGCCTCGAGCCACTCCGCGACATCGTCGGTGATCGCGAGCCAGGGATGGTCACCCAGCAACGTGTCGAGCGCCGCGGCTGACGCAGGGTCAGCCGGCACGACCCAGACGCGTTCCGCGCCGTCGAAGCGCCTCCCCGGGATACGCTTGATGGCCGTGGTCAAGTCGGCATCGAACGGGAAGGTGAACACGAGCTGCGGCCCGCCGGCACCGGGGCGCAGCCACACATGCGCCGCGCCGGCGAGGGCAGCGCGCCCCAGCTGGGCGATCAGCGCGTCAAAGTCCGCGTCGTCGGGCGCGCGGCGCAGGTTCGTCATCGGCCGCTGGGAGAGACCCAGCATCGCGGCGACCGTGCGCGGGTCCTCCCACGCGACGCCCGGCATCGCGAACCGGTTTCGCGCTGCCTTCAGCGCACGCCAGTAGGCAGGATCGCGCTCGTCGCCCAGACGGTAGCGCGGCTTGGCCACGCCGCCACGCCGCGGTGGCTCGCCGCGCCCGCAGCACTTCTTGTACTTCACGCCGCTCCCGCACGGACACGGCCGATTGCGGGCTGGAGCCGTCACAACGGCAACGCTAACGGCGCGACCAGCGGAACCCGGCACGGCCCTCAGCTCGCGGCTACTGCTTCGCTGGGTCTGCGTGCCCTCTGGATCGCACGCACGCGGGGCTCGGTCGTGGCCGTGAGGGTGGCCGACGCGTTCGGTCAGCAGCTAGATCGATTGCGACCGGATTCACTCTCAGATCCTTCCGAAACCGGCCTGTCCTCCTCACGGTTGCCGCCGGTGACGACGTCGCGGGCGCGCTCCATCATCCCGCGATCCCCCCGCAAGCCGGTGGTGCGCTGAATGTCGTCCTTGACCCCGACGATGGTCTCGTGGACGGCCCCGACCTCACCCGCGAGGTCATGGATGACGCGCTCCATGGTGGCGAGATGGTCGGCGACCGGCGCAAGGATGTCGGAGAGGGCGCCCACCTTGGCGCCCAGCTCTTTCGTCGTGCGGTTGAGATGCGACTCTTCGCTCTCAAGCGCCACAACCACGTCATGGACGGCGTCGAGCCGGGTGCCGAGAACCTCCTCGAGGTGCTCAAGCGCCGGCAGCAGGTCGGGCAGTGGCTTGGTCTGCTCCCGCACGCGGGTGAGCTCGAAGCGCATCGGGCGCAGCTCATCGAGGGCCTGCAACACCCTCTCGGGCAGACGCAGCGGGGCGAGCAGCCCCGCGAGCACGCTCCCGCTTCGACCGCCCGAGGTCTCGTGTGTGGCCACGATATGCCGCCGCTCAGAAGCGCGAGGCGGGCCGTTGCTCGAGTTCAACCATGCGGCGACCCTACCTCACGTACCGGTGCATTCCCGCCAGGCTGCGACGGTCACCGCGCCCCCCCCAGTTCGCCTACCGTCGGTATTGCGCTACTCTGGGTACGTTGGGAAGGGTCGTCAGGAAACGTCTGCGCGAGACGGGAGCCAAGGTGCCAGCGAAGGTCAAGCTCTACATGTTCCCCGGCTCGAACTCTGTCTATACGGGCCGCTTGATGCTCGACCACAAGGGCATCGACTACAAGCTGGTCAAGCTCCCGCCGGGCGCGCACGCGTTCATCATGCTGGCGCTGGGCTTTGAGACGATGGGCGTACCGGCGCTCAAGCTGGGTCGCCGGCGGGTGCAGGGGACGCGCTCCATCTCGCGGGCCCTGGATGAGATGGTCCCGGAGCGGCCGCTGTTTCCGGCCGACCCGCGGCTACGCAAGGCGGTCGAGGATGCCGAGCGCTGGGGCGAGGAGTTTCAGAACGCGACGCGGCGCATCTTCTACTGCGGCGCCAGGCGCGACCGCCAGGCGTTTGCCAGCGTGGTGACGGCCGAGCGGGGGCTTCCGATGCGCCTGGTCTTGCGCGCGGGCGCGCCACTGATCGTGCGCCTCGCATCGGGCGCCCACCACGCGTCGGATGATGCCGGGCGCGAAGACCTCGCGCTGCTGCCCGAACGCCTCGATCAAATCGATCGCTGGATTGGGGAGGGCCGGTTGAATGCTGCGCAGCTGAACGCCGCCGACTTTCAGATCGCGCCGAACGTCTCGGCGTTGCTGCTGTGCGAGGACCTCGCCCCGTTCATCGCCGGACGCCCGGCCGCGGTGCTCGCCCGCCGCGTGGCACCCGACTACGTTGGACACCTCCGCCGGGCCTTCCCCCCGGACTGGCTCGCGCCGTTGCAGCTGAGCGCGAGCCCGCACGCCGCTGCTCTGCCGGTCGGATCCGAACCGCTCCCGCCAGCGGCGGGCGTCGTCGATGGCGAGGCCGCCACGGACAAGCGCCCCGGCGCATGAACCACGACCGCAGGCCAGACGACAGCTCGTCGCGACGCCGGCCCGACGCGGATCAGTGGCCCGGAGGCGGCTGACCCGCTCCGAGCGCGCGGCGCTCACGCGGCGCGACCTGCTCAAGGCCGCTGAGCAACGCTTCGGGCGCGACGGCTACCACGCCACCACCCTCGACGACATCGCCGAGGACGCCGGCTACACCAAGGGCGCCGTGTACTCGGCGTACTGCAGCAAGGCCGGCCTGTTCCTCGCGCTGCTCGACGCCGTCATCGATCGGCGCCTGGCGGAGACCCGCGCGCTGCTGACCCAGCACGACAGCGGCGCCGAGCTGCTCGCCGCGCTCGCTTCTCAGCCCGTCGAGGCCCGCGCCACCCAGTTCGTCCTTCTCGAGATCGAGTTCCTGGTCCACGCATCCCACCAGCCCGCGCTGCTGCACGAGTTCTCCCAACGCTACCGACGCCTGCGCTCCAGCCTCGTGCAGCTCGCCCCGGCCAGCACCCCGCTGGGCCCCGAGGCGTGGGCGACCGTGACGCTTGCGCTCTCAAACGGCCTCGCGCTCGAGCGTCTCATCGATCCCGACGGCGTGCCCAGCGACCTCATGGCCGCCGTGCAGTACCGGATCGTCCGACCCGACCGCGGATGAGCGTCCGATCCCGATCGTCGACGCGACACCATCGACTGCTTCACCCGAGAGGCCGGCTTTCAGCCCGCCGCCTCGACATAGGCTCCCGACGGCGCCCCGGACAGGGCAAACGCCTCGGCGATCAGCTCGTAGGAGCGCCGGCGGGCGGCGTGGTCGTAGGTGATGCCGACCACGATCACCTCCTCGGCCCCGTACTCCGCGGCGACCGCCTCCAGGCCGGCACGGACGGTGTCCGGCGACCCGAGCACCGCACGGCGGCGCCGTCCGGAAGGGCCACGCTCGTCCGTGTCTTCACGACCGGCCAGAAAGCGCTCGGCCTTCTCGATCGGGGGCACGGGGATGTGAAGGCCCCGGCGCAGCAGCGCCATGCTCATGCGGCTCGAGGTCGCCAGACGGTGGGCCTCGTCGTCGGTCTCCGCGCAGATCGCCCAAACGGCGACCGCCACCCGGGGGGCCCCCCGCGCCGCCGAGCCGGCGAAGCCCGCCCGGTAGCGCTCGATGCTGGCGCCGGGATCGGGGTTGATGAAGTCGGCGAACGCGTAGGGCAGGCCTCGCTCGGCCGCCCAGCCGGCGCTGTCCGACGAGGAACCCAGCAGCCAGGCCTCGGGGCGCTCGTCGCCGCCGGGCAGCGCGGCCAGTCGGCGGAACGGGTCATCAAGCCCGAAGCGGTCATCCAAGTAGGCGAGCAGCTCGGCGAGCTGCTCGGCGAAGTCGTCAGGGGGAACCTGACGACGGTCGCGCTGCAGGGCGAACATCGTCACGCGGTCAGTGCCGGGGGCCCGGCCCACGCCCAGATCGATCCTGCCGGGGAACAGCGCGCTGAGGATGCTGAAGCACTCCGCCACCTTCAGCGGGCTGTAGTGGGGCAGCATCACGCCGCCGCTGCCCACTCGCAGCCGGCTGGTGGCCGCCGCGATCGGGCCGATCAGCACCTCGGGGCTGGCGCCGGCCAGCATCGGGGTGCCGTGGTGCTCGGCCACCCAGTAGCGGTGATAGCCCAGCCGGTCGGCCAGGCGGGCGAGGTCGAGCGTGTTGGCCAGCGCCTCCTGGCCCGAGGAGCCCTCGGAGATGGGCGACTGATCCAGGATGCTGAGGCGCAGCGGGGCGATGGGTCCAGGCTAGCCCGCCCGGCGCCACGGACGATCAGCCGCTCATGCCCGCCACCGCCGCCAGCCCGAGCGCCGCCACCCGGGCGACCGCCGACGCGCTGGCCCGGGGCACGGCCACTACGCTACGCGCCGCGATGAGCCGCCGCGAGCAGATCACCATGACCGAACCCGAGGTCGCCGCCCTGCTCGTCGAGGAGCAGACCGTCATCTGCGCCACCAACGGGCACGACGACTGGCCCCACCTGATGCCGCTGTGGTTCGTGGTCCGCGACGGGGAGCTGTGGTCGTGGACCTACGCGCGCTCCCAGAAGGTCTCAAACCTCGAGCGCGACGACCGCTGCAGCCTGCAGGTCGAGGCCGGAGACGATTACCAAGAGCTGCGCGGGGTGTTGATCAAGGCCCACGCAGTCATCCATCGCGACACCGATGTGGTGGCCACCCTGGGCAGCGAGATCCTTGGCCGCTACACCCCCGCCGGCGACGGCGAGCTGACCCCCGAGGTGTCCGAGATGGTGCAGCGCCAGGCGAGCAAGCGGGTGGGACTGCAGTTCGTCGAGCGGGCTCGAGCATCGTGGGACCACCGCAAGCTCGCTGGGACCTACTGACCATGGTCGAGCCCCTGAAGGGCCTCATCCTCTCGGGCGGACGGGGCACCCGCCTGCGCCCCATCACCTACACGTCGGCCAAGCAGCTCGTGCCGGTGGCCAACAAGCCCGTGCTCTTCTACGGCCTGGAGGCCATGGCGTCGGCCGGCATCGAGGAGGTCGGGATCATCATCGCGCCGGAGACCGGCGAGGAGATCCGCGCCACGGCGGGCGACGGCGAGCGCTTTGGCCTGCGCATCACCTACATCGTCCAGGGGGAGCCGCTCGGGCTGGCCCACGCGGTGCTCACCGCCGAGCCGTTCCTGGGGGACTCCTCATTTGTCATGTACCTGGGCGACAACCTGCTGCAGGGTGGTATCGACGAGTTCGTTGCCGACTTCCGCGAGCACGCCCCCGACGCCCTGATCCTCCTCACGCCCGTCCCTGACCCCGAGAACTATGGCGTCGCCGAGCTGCGCGACGGCGCCGTCGCGCAGCTGCGCGAGAAGCCGCCCGATCCGGCCACCGACCTCGCCCTGGTCGGGGTGTACATGTTCACCGCGCGCATCCACCATGCGGCGCGCACGATCGCCCCGTCCGCCCGCGGCGAGCTGGAGATCACCGACGCCATCCAGCACATCGTCGACGCCGGCGGGCGCGTCGAGCCCCACGTGGTCCGCGGCTGGTGGAAGGACACCGGGCGCCTGGAGGACATGCTCGCGGCCAACCGCCTCGTGCTCGACACGGTGGAGGCCCGCGTCGAAGGCGAGCTGATCGATACCCAGGTCGATGGCCGCGTCGTCGTGGAGCCCGGGGCGACCCTCGAGCGCTCGACCGTCCGCGGGCCGGCGATCATCGGCGCCGGCGCGCGGCTCACCGACGCCTACGTCGGGCCCTACACCGCGGTGGGCGAGGGCTGTGTCATCCGCAACGCCGAGGTCGAGCACTCGATCCTGCTCACCGGATCCTCGGTCTGCGACCTGGCCGGGCGGATGGAGTCATCGCTGCTCGGCCGCCAGGCGTCGGTCTCCCGCTCCGAGCGCCAGCCCCGGGCCTCGCGCTTCATGGTGGGCGACAACTCGGAGATCTGGCTGCTCTGAGCTGATTGGCCCTCCCGCGGGGCCACAGCGTCGGGTCGCCTCTACGCTCCGGAGATGCGCATCCTCGTCACCGGCGCCGCCGGGATGCTCGGTCGCGACGTCGTGGCCGCGGCGCGGAACGCCGGCCACGAGGCGATCGGCCTGGCCCGCGCCGACCTGGACATCACCGACGCCGCCGCCGCTGAACACGCCGTCGCCACCGCCCGCCCCGACGCGCTGATCAACTGCGCCGCCTGGACCGACGTGGACGGCGCCGAGGCCGACGAGGCGCAGGCCAGCGCGGTCAACGGCGCCGGCGCCGGCCAAGTGGCGAACGCGGCAGCCGCCGCCGGCGCGCTGACCATCCAGGTCTCCAGCGACTACGTCTTCGACGGGACCACCAGCAAGCCGATTCCCGAGGACGCCGCCGTGCGACCCATCTCGGCCTACGGCCGCTCCAAGCTGGCCGGCGAACGGGCGGTGGCCAGAGCGGGCGGGCGCTGGATGATCGTGCGCTCCTCCTGGCTGTTCGGCGCCCACGGTTCCAACTTCGTGGCCACCATGCTGCGCCTGGCCGGCGAGCGCGAGGAGATCGCCGTCGTCGAGGACCAGGTCGGCTGCCCGACCTACACCGGCCACCTCGCTGCCGCGCTCGTCGAGCTCGCGGAGTCCAGCGCCGAGGGCATCCACCACGTCGCGGGAGCCGGAGCGGCGAGCTGGAACGCGTTTGCCCGCGAGATCTTCGCCCAGGCCGGGCGGGGCACCCGGGTGCTGCCCTCGACCACGGCCGAGCAGAACCGTCCCGCCCCCCGACCGGCGTACAGCGTCCTCGGCGTGACCCGACCCGACACGCCGCGTCTGCCGGCCTGGACCGACGGCCTAGCCGCCTACCTCGCCGAGCGCGAAGCCGAGGTGCACGCGTGAGGCTCCTGGTCTGCGGCGGCGCCGGCTTCATCGGCTCCAACTTCTGCCGGGTGCGCCTGCGCGAGTCCGACGACGAGCTCGTCGTCCTGGACAAGCTCACCTACGCCGGCCGCGAGGAGAACATCGCCGATCTCCTCGACGGCGGGCGCCTGCGCTTCGTCCGCGGGGGCATCGAGGACCCCGACGCGGTGTCTGGGGCGATCGAGGGTTGCCACGCGGTGGTCAACTTCGCCGCCGAGACCCACGTCGACCGCTCCATCGCCGAGCCCGACGCCTTCGTTACCACCCACGCCCAGGGGACCTACGTCCTGCTCGAGGCGGCCCGCGAGGGCGGGCTGCGCTACCTGCAGGTCTCCACCGACGAGGTCTACGGCTCGATCGCCGACGGCTCGTTCACCGAGGAGTCCCCGCTGGCACCGTCATCGCCCTACTCGGCCACCAAGGCCGGCGCCGACCTGCTCGTCGCCTCCTACCACCACACCTACGGCCTGCCCACGGTGATCTGCCGGGGCTCGAACAACTACGGCCCCTACCAGTATCCCGAGAAGCTCATCCCGCTGATGGTGCTCAACGCCCTGGCCGGTGACCACCTGCCCGTCTACGGCGACGGGCTCAACGTGCGCAACTGGCTCTACGTCGAGGACTTCGGCCGCGCCATCGCCACCGTGCTGGCCCGCGGCGAGGCCGGCGAGGTCTACAACGTGGGCGGCCCCGACGAGTGCCCCAACCTCGAGGTCGTGCGGCGGATCATCGCCCTGTGCGACCGGGGCGATGAGCTGATCGAGTACGTCACCGATCGGCCCGGCCACGATCGACGCTACTCACTGTCCTCGGCCAAGGTGCGCGCCCTGGGCTGGGCGCCGCGCATGCGCTTCGGGGAGGGCCTGGAGCGCACGGTGGCCTGGTACCGCGACAACGCCCCGTGGTGGGAGCCGATCCGCTCCGGCGACTACCGGGCCTACTACGAGCGCCAGTACGGGCGCTCGCTGCGCAGCTGAGCCCGCCACCCGGGGGAGTCAGACTGAGCGCCGGGGCGAGCACCGGCGCCGCCCTGGCGGCGATCGCCGGGGAGGTGGAGAACTGCCGTGCCTGCCCCCGGCTGGTCGCCTGGCGCGAGGAGGTGGCGCGTACCCGGCGCGCCGCCTACGCCGACCACGACTACTGGGGACGACCGGTGGCCGGCTTCGGGGACCCGCAAGCCCGCATCGCCGTCCTGGGCCTGGCGCCCGCCGCCCACGGCGCCAACCGCACGGGGCGGATCTTCACGGGAGACCGCTCGGGCGACTTCCTCTTCGCCGGGCTGCACCGGGCCGGGCTGGCCAACCAGTCCACGTCGGTGGCGCGCGATGACGGGTTGCGCCTGACAGACTGCTGGATCACCGCAGCGGTGCGCTGCGCGCCGCCGGCCAACCGGCCGGAGACGGCCGAGCGCGATCGCTGCCTGCCCTACGCCCGGCGCGAGCTCGAGCTGCTGGAGACGGTCCGCGTGGTGATCTGCCTGGGCGGCTTCGCCTGGGACGCCGGGCTGCGGCTGCGCGCCGCGCTCGGGGAGGCAACGCCGCGGCCCAGGCCCCGCTTCGGACACGGCGCCGAGCTGGCGGGTGAGCGGTTCACGCTGCTGGGCTGCTTTCACCCTTCCCAGCAGAACACGTTCACCGGCCGCATGACGCCGGCCATGCTCGACGGCGCGCTCGCCCGCGCGCTGGGGCTCGCCCGCGCCCCGCGGCTCAGACCGGCAGCTCCGCGGGCGATTCAAGAGCGCGAAGACCCATGAGAAATGAGATGAGTGGTCGGTCGGTCGGGATACTGGCCGGTGTGATCTGCCGGTGTGCTCTACGACGCTCACGCCGCCGAAGCCCGGTGAGCGCCTACTCCTTCACCGTCGCGTAGCGGAGGATCTCCACGACCTGCTCCGGGGTCTGTGCTGTGGCCATCGCCGCGCGGTCGACCTCCTTCAGCGCATGCGAGAGCTCTGCGTCGTGGAGGGTGACGATGGGCTTTCCCAGCGCGGCCGCGAACCCGGCATCGAAGGCAGCGTTCCATTGCCTGTACTTATCACCGAAGCGGACCACCACGACATCGGCCTCGCGCAGCATCGTTTGGGTGCGAACGGCGTTGAGCCCAGCCCCCTTGTGGTCCTTCCAGTATCCCTGCTGCTCGGGCCCGAGGATCTCGACGCCGACCTCGTCGCTCGCTGCGTGATCGGTGACCGGCGCCAGCAGCTTGACCGGCAGGCCAGCGTCCCTGACTCCGTCAGCGATCCGCTCACGCCAATCCGAGTGGATCTCGCCCGCGAGATACACATTCCACGTTCCCGCCCTGACCACGGCCCGATCCTATCGACGTCCCCGCACCCCAATGCCGGCCCGCTCGGCCACTACGTCGCCACGCTGCGCGAGCCCAGGCCCGCGCAGCCATCGCGCACAGCGGCCAGAACCGGCCCCACCCTCGCCCACACACCGCTGGTGCTCGCGCAAAGCGAGGGTCTGCGAGAGACTCGGGCCCCACGAGGGGGTCCTGGGCTCGTAGCCTTCGCGAAAGTGCCCTGGCTACTCTTAGCCTCTATGGGGATGTCGGGGTTCGGCAACAGCTTGAGCGCCCTTGGCGATGGGAGGTGGGCCGTCGTGGTCGGTCAGCAGGAGCATCGTTGAGCGCTGCAGCGGCCACCCTGCCGCCACCGCTCGTCACGCTGTCGCGACATCCGATCAGATGGTTGCTCAACAAGCTCCAGTTGCTCGGGTGGGCCGTGGTCTTGACATACGTCGGGGTGCTCATCGTCGCCGGGTTGTACTACCTGCTCCTCGAGGTCAATCCCACGATGACAAGGTTGTGGCATCAGGCCGTGAGCGATAACGGTTTGCGCCACGACATCCGAAACGTGGGCGAGGGCTTCTTGGGCGGGCTTCTGGCCCAGCAGGTTGTCTGGAATCACTTCAGGAAGCGCCGGCCCAAGAATCGGCTCGACAAGACCGAGATCGCCTTGCACATTCCCAATGTCAAGGATGACCGGCGGCTTTCCCTCGGGTAACTATTCAGGACGCTGGCGACTTGAGCAGGATTCCTGTCGTGTGCAGGGAAGTTTGCGTCTGTGGGGGATGCACGGGATGTTGCGGAGCGGCCGAGCTATGACGAGCTCGCGGCTCTTGTTGT
>JAABUU010001728.1_pt1 | contig 34761 bp, 38 predicted proteins | sample 5559301 | NCBI WGS metagenome assembly JAABUU01 (sample SAMN10711884, study PRJNA513360) | rock metagenome | isolation source: Antarctica rocks | place: Antarctica: Victoria Land, Richard Nunatak white
ACCGGTACTCTGATGGATCATCATCACCACCGTGGTCGAATGTCATTGCTTCGCCTTCGTGGCAGCCATCAATTCAACTCTCCGATAGGCCGATGCCTTTTCGGTGTCCTGCATGAACAAGCTGTGAGCCACTAAAAGATTCATATCTGCCTCAAAATCTCACGTTACTCACAGGACCACACAGATCATTAAGTGCTTGACCAGGCACGAGAAACCCCTGGAAGAAGCAGGCGCCTGGATTCAGGTTTTCGGAACCAAAGGGCCTCCCCAGAAAATAGCAGAACTCAGCATCCATACTGCTCAAATATGCGCTGAAGCCCAACTCCTTTTTGATAGCAGCGAACACAGCAAGGAATGGAAACACGACCTCCTCGAAATCATCAAAGACGCCACTGCCATTGATCTCCTATACCAGAGTTGGATTGACAAGTACTCCAGCTCTGAAATCTGGCGCTATCAGACCGTCTATCTGTCTCCCGATGAGGCTCTTCCCGCCGATGGGATGGTGCAGGTGCATCACGACTTCTATACCGCATACATCTGGACCTCATGCCGCAGCAAGCGTGCCCATTTGCACGAAGTCTCCTTGCACTGTCTTACTCTCCTTGGCTGTCATTCAGAGGCCACAGATCTATCCTCGAAGCTCAAAAGCCTAGACTTAGCCGATAATCTACTCACGCGCTTCAAATGCATCATTGAAGACATGGTCTCGGACATCTGCGCCGCTGTGCCTTTCATATTGGGAGACATCGACCTGGCGGGGAAATTGGCACCGGGAAGGAAGAGAATGCCGCTTGCGGGGTATAAGCTTCTCTGGCCTTTGCATGTGGCGAGGGCAAGTATGAATAAGGGTAGTGAGCAGGAAACCTGGGTAAGGAGGAGGTTTGAATTTATAGATAGCAAGATGGGAATCATGTTCGGTCGACTTATGGCAAACAAGGTCAAGAAGGAACCTTGGAACTTGAGTTGATGAGGCGGGAAGATGTGCCTGATACAAGTTCGATGTTTCGATGTTCGGATATTCAGTTCCAGGACTCAACAACAGCACAAATCTTCGCCAGACATGGTTTGTAGGACCACATTTATTGAAAAGTGGGTTATCTGGACAGCGTATCATGGGGGACGTTGGCAACAAAGTTTTCATCAATAGCATGAGTGGCACATACATGATTCTTCACTCATTTGTTCGCGGAATATAACACCTCACATGGTGTAATTTCAACATTCAGCGAGAAGGCTTTGACGGAGTCAAAATATCGCATTGCATGTATACCCGGGGGGGGGGGGGGGGGGGAAGGAAGAAAAAAAACACAAAGCGTGGAAAAAGATAGTCGCAACCATGGCTCTAATGTAGGTGATCTATTTGAAAAACAAAGCAGAGACCGCGACGTTCGTCATCCTAGCAGCATGCCCCATGATCAATTGTGTGTTGCACAATTGATGCTCGCAGAACCTGGCTTCAATGCTGTTCTCGGGTCGATATAGTTGTACTCGGGAGACTCGTTTTCCGTGATAGCCTGAGACATCAACGCCGAGTCCAACCATGCGCGTACCTGTACGATGACACTTTCGATGTTCCAACGAGTGACTCAAGAGAACGTGTTGTCGTAGTTGAGTCCTGTTATACAAGAAAGGTTAGGCTGCTATACTTTTTTGATGCGAAAATTCCTCTCTAGGGATTCATGAAGGAAAGAGGCGAGCAGATTAAGGAGAAATATGGGAAGAAATTACTTACCATTCTTGCAAACATCTGTTGCGTGCAACTCTTGTGCACTCCATTCCTCGTCTCCGCCACCAACGACGTGAAAAAGTTCCAGCGAGGACGTGCCGGGGACCAAGGTGTTTGCCAGGCGCTCTATGGCATTTGTGAGGAAGATGGTTCTGTTGTGATACTCGCCGGCGAGAGGATGGGTGCCCATGAGCGTCCAGTGGACATCAGGCGCTACCTGGGCGAAGAAAGCTGGGAAGTTGTCTTCGCGGAGGTAGTTGAAGACTTGTGCGATTTGGCATTTGTTGGGGTATTTGGTGGTGGCTACGCTCTGATTTGCAGAGCAGTAATGTGCTGGCGCTGAGATGGTAAGGCCCGGCGCAACTGCGGCAGCGAATAAAAGAATCACAAGGGAAGAATGCATTATGGATGTTGGTCAATGGAAGAATGGTGATAGATGCCGGTTTTTTCGAGACGGAAGTTGCTCCTATTATCCGTTCATATACTTATGTGCGTAATTATATGGAAACGAGTTCGGCATGCGCTGGCAGGACAAAACTATGGGAATTGCAGGGCTTTTTATACTATAGTATACGGCTGATCCAGCTCCTCTATACTGCACTCGATGAGACGGATCTCTTTGAGCCATTTCGGGAAATATTGTGCGTCGGAAAGGCATCTTAGAAGTGACGTCCTCTTGAACCTTGATGCTGCTTGACAACCACAGCCGCGGGCATCTATGGCTGACGGAATAGAAAGGGTCCCGATTTGACGGTATGACTGTAATATCCTCGTTGGTTTCAGAGCTCCCAGAATCGAGATGACGATGATGAGGGCTCGAGGACGGTCACCAGAAACTGGGTGCGTTACCACCCTAAACTATTTCGGGCAACTTTCTGCGCTGCTGGTACTAAATTACGAAAATAACACGGCTGATAATTGATATCAGTCGCATCGCAACAGAGAGCAGAGATATACCTTCATAAAGCGGTGAAGCCGAAATGTTTCTTTGGTAAGATGCTCGTAATCACCGATTCGTGAAACTGCAGAGGTTGGTTGACTATGCTAACTATATGGAAACGTATTTGTGCCGGAAAAAGTACTCTTTACGGTTTTCATTTTGGCACCATACCTATCGACAGGTCTAGTGATAAACCAGGGATTCGTATCCAGAGCGAGTCCGTATAAAGAGATCCATCAGCGCACGATGGTAGCGGTCATAATCCGAGATATTGTTCTTTTATTCCTCTCTCCGCCTAAAGATAACGTAGCTTCAGAGCGTCATCCTCGTCCTAAATCTAGGTAAGCCATCTTCGAAAACTTTCTTTCCGACCAGCATCTGACTGCTTTTCCCAGCCAAGTCAGCGTACTACATAAAAACTACCTAATTTCCTTCATCGAAGAACTTTATCTTGAAGCGAGTCTTGCTGCCGTAGCAAGAGACTATGCCCGAACCAGGGAAATACGTCTTGGCTAAGCCAGTGGGTGAGGTAAGCGAAAGCACCACCGCGACTCAATGTTCACGTCGAGTCGGTGGAAACAGCTAATGGTATCTCCAGGTCGAGACTGGCCGCCTGGGTAGAGTTGTCTTCTGTACGGACTTCCCCACGTACCTCACTGACCAACCCTGCAGATCAGCAGCACCGCATATGGCTTATCCAGCATCATGGTCTCTACAGCGCTCCCTTATCCAAGTCTTCCAACCAACGCGTCGTCGACATCGGCTGTGGCACCGGTATCTGGGCCATCGCTTTCGCAACAGAGCATCCGGACTCCCGTGTCCTCGGTCTCGATATCACCCTCCCACAGCCAAAGTCTGTACCCCCAAACTGCAGCTTCGCGGTCGCAGACGCCGAGGGCGACTGGTCGTTTGCCACGGAGCCGTTCGACCTGATCTATGGCCGCATGCTCATCAATAGCATCCGCAACTGGCCACGATACATGAAGTGTTGCTTGCAGCATCTGAAGCCTGGTGGGTGGTTGGAATTGAGTGACGTTGCCCACCGATTCTTTGCCGAGGATGGGTGTGGCGAGGCGGATTCTCCCATGCTCAGGTGGTGGCGTGTCGTGTTCCAGGAGAGCTCGATGAGCAACGGCATCGATATCGATGGCACATACAAGCATGCGCAGCAGATGCGTGACGCCGGATTCACTGATGTTTGAGAAAGGGTGTTTAAGTGGCCGGTGGGCAGTGCAAGGGCGAGCACTCAGGAGGAGAATGCAATCGGGGACCTGCTGTATCAGAACTTGTAGGTGCTGATTGAAGGCGTCACCAGGACAGCTGTTCAGCATGGTGATCTACGTGGAATGACTGCCCAACAGGCGCAGGCCCTAGCGGATGAGGCGAGGCGTGATGTCGTGGAGAATGCTGATAGGCATGGTTACTATATGCATTTCGCTACGCATGTAGGGCAGGCGCCTCGCTAACATGGGTGACTGCTTGGGCTCTGTGATCGGTTATCTTGTTTAGAAAAAAATACAATGCTTATGGATGTTGATGGTCATTTGGAGGGTAGGCCGTTGCCCGTGAGCCTAATAGCACCTACACATGCTCCGCCACTGAAATGGCATCCCTCATGTCATCCTCGGCCGACGAGTTCCTCCTCAGTCCCAGTCTTAACACCTCCCTCTCAAATTCCTGCTGCACAGAGAGGTCTTTCCGCATCATGGTCCCATAACCCAGGAAAGAGGTTTCACGATTCACGGTGCGATGCCCTTCAGCGCTAGCATGGTACGAGCCGCACATGTCATGAAGCGGGAAGGATCGATGGTTATCAGAGCCAGAAATCTTGCCTTTAGTGTTGCCACTGTTGGATTTTGCTTTGTGGAAAAGGTGCGCAGCGAGCGGCTAGCATGCCGGAATGCTGCAAAGCTTTAGCGCTAATAGATCGCATTCGAGCTGCACGGTCTGCCATCATTTCGCATTGCGATCCATCGACGGCAACCTTCACCTGCGTGAGGTGTGGAGAGTGAAAATAGACGGAGAGGGATGGGAAAGGGAAAGGGAAAGGGAAAGGGAAAGGGAAAGGGAAAGGGAAAGGATGCTCTGCCTCCCCTTCGCATTTCCTCCCTCTTCGTCTCTACCAACCCGCTTTCGTTCTTTTCGCTTGTGTCCTCAAGGGCTACCCTACGCTTGTCTCATATACAGGCAAAACTTAAAGTCATCTGCTATGGCCCATCGCAATGCTCCTTTACATGCTCCAAGGGCAGAAAATCAAAAGCAAAGTGTCATGGCGAGATTACTACAACAAAATATATGAAGAGGTGAACAAAAAGCATCGCTCGACAGGTCTCTACGCAGATACGACTAACCTACACATTAATCGGATCGAGGATCTATGGAGAGCGTCGTGGCACTTGCTGACGCTGACGCTTGTCCAGGTACTGCAAGGTGGTCGATATTGATCCGTTATACACGCTCAGGAAGACGACGCAAGGGTCGCGTCAAGAACCTCTTCCACTGGATGTGTAACAATTTCTCGGTCCGGAAAGTCAATTCGGTATCGACCTACTGGCACCAACTCAGTCAGCTGTATATCAAATGAAAAGGTCGACGAATCAACCCTTTGATTCTGAAAGAAACGTTCGACGTAAGTGGTCAAGTCGTTGATACCCTGAAAGTACGACGGTCCATTATGAGCAGATCGGAGGGATGTGTAATTTCTAGCTGTTCACAAGTAGTGATGTCTGCACTAGATAACCCGCTTAGAGCTTAGTTCAAGTGTGCGCGAATTAGTAATTTTAGTGAAGTTATTGTACCCCCTCGGACGCATTCGTATGTTCGACTTTTTCCTTTCCACTTCTTGACGACTTTGTCCCTAAACTGTATGACTTTCCTCTTTCGGCTCATATCGTTCCTGTTTGACCCTCTGTGCAGTATTCAATGCCTTAAAATTATTTACTAACCAGAATTTACCAATGAATGTCCAGGCCTTCTTTCCCATGGATCAATAAGTGTTTACCACTATCAGATATCTTATGATGCCGTACCTGCGTATATAAAAGAGATAGAAACCTTGGCAAAATGACAACATGAAGGGCCTCGGTCATCTTAGCCGTTTATAACCAGACTAGTCTACCATTCGACGTCTCGACGTCGCGATTGAATAATTCCCAAGTCTTTTGACTATCAGATAATTTAGCGGCCGAAGAGTTCGAGCGATTGACATCTTGACAACCTTGGGTTCCATTCAGTATTACTTAGTTTCTAATTCAGTGACCACGAGGAGGTCTTGCAACAAAAATGGATCCATCATGAAGTTAATTGAGTGGTTGATTGAGATTCCATTGGCCGCGAACAAGATATCGGCCGGATCCATCAGGGGTAGCTTTAAGGAAGGATCAGAGACGTAAGGACCACAGACCTTGGCCAGGATAGGACGGATGTTGCGCACCAGAGAGTGGACATTGACTCATTGTAGATCAAACATCTGGTACTTAAGCCTGTTTGCTTTCTGGACGCGAAAGGCTTCGCCGTCCATCATGCCATGGACGTAGCACTCGCCAATGAATTCGTAGTGGACATTTGTTGGAGTGCCGTCCTCAGATCTCTTGATATCCGGGTCACATTGGCAATCAACTTGATTACAGGTGCACCCCAGCCCTTTCTTCGCAGGACGGCCATCGATAAATTTACGCAGGAGGACTGGAACACTACAGCCGAATAGAATGCAGACAAGGTCCCGTTTCTTGCATTTCGAAGGTGCCAGACCAAGAGTAGATATTTGTTGTTCAGTTCCAGATGAACACGGTGGTCCACACAATGATACAAGCCTCCGCTCCCATACCATACATTGAACTCGCTCAAGGAAGTCTACAGTGGGTGAAGGACAGTTGCTAGTCAGCACCTCTCCGGTATTCAAAGCCCCTCCGGTAGGCCTTCGATTGAAAGCATCCTTGCAGGCTCTTATCCAATGGGAAGGAGGCTTTTGCCCATGGGCATCTCGGTTTCCAACAAGTGTCCGCCAGAAATACTCGCGCGGATATGAATTTGTGTCCTCCCACCCACCAGCGCCCAGCCATTTAGCGGGAATTATACCGGCGGTGGCAGGCGTATACTTTGCGCCGATTTTGTCGAAAGCGAAGCCGTTGACACGGAGAATTCGGTTGGAATCGCTACTTTTTCGAGGTATTGGTAACACCTTGGTGTTGGGGGCAGCGTTGTAGTGTCCACGATCCCATCCTGGACTTCGGACAAGAGGATCAGCGTTTACACGGCGATAGGTCTTGTTAGTGCTCAGGCCGAAAGCTTTGCCGGACAGGCGTGGGATCCATGATGGCAACATTGGGTCATCAGGTGCCCATGGTCGACAAATCATATCCAAGGAGTGGGAACGATTTATAGTGAAAGCAAGAAAGTCTCTGCAGACCTCGAAGACACTTTTCTTGTAGTCTACGGTAATCCTTTTAGCCCTAATAGACTCGAGGACCCTTTCTAGGACAATATGTGTTCTAGAACCGGCTTTTAGTGTCTGCGTTTTTGGGACGTCAAGTCTGGTGTTTGGGGGCCTGTCAACATTGGTAGTCGTCACGATTGGTCTTGATATCTGCGCGTCCCAGAGGTTATCTGTTCTTCTTGCATTTAAATCCTCGCCATTGGTCAAGACAGTCGATCTGAGTCCCTGGTCTCGAAGAGAGTTCGCTGTATATGGTATGACCCGTTCATTTTCATTGACCACATGAACAGACGGGACACCCTGACTATTCACGGAGTTTACGCGCCTCCTTGTGGCCCGTTGTCCCTCGTAGCTTTCGCTGGAGCGTCTTTTCATCGAATCGAACGGTTGTTCGGGCTGATCTTCAGCAATAACGCGAGTTGCGCTTTGGGGAGAGGGTTCAGTTGGCTCAGAGATTGGAGAGCTTGGCCCAGGGTTGTGCATATTACGACGTATTCCAAATAGCGTATCCTCTTTCTTTGATATCGGTCGAGCGTCGTGCGCAAGCCATAGAACAGCGTAAACAGTATCATGGGGGTCTGTAGCTTCGAAGGCCGACAAAGAAGACATCAAAGCTTCCAAAGACAACATGTGCTCCATGATAGCACCATCATCCGACTTGCGGAAGATGTTATCGCACGCATGAACTAGTCGGGTCGCTCCCAGCTCAGTGATATCACCAAGATAGTCTAGAGGATTGTTGAACACAGTTGACTTCCGAAAGAGCTGCCGTATTTCGGAACTTTTGGAGTTGAACAATGATATGGCGTCTGCGAAGTCTCGCCAAGATACCAAACTTTCACCACAGTGTAAAGTGGCAGTTTTTGCGAGCGCTATCTCTTGAACAATCCAACGTCGACTGAACCACGGCCTTCTCATAAGACTTGATAACGCCGCCCACTTTTCTGAATTGTGAGTGTCCTGCACTAACTGTTCGAGGTTGTCCAGCTTCACGATTTCGTTGACGAAGTCCATGGCTCTTTCACTTCCGTCGGCATGTGCGCCGAGCCATACGCATACGTTGAAGGCGCCGTTGTACACTTCCCACATTTTAGGGATCTGAGAGCTTTTTTCGTCGGTATCAGGCTGGTTTATGCAGAGTGCATCTACCCAGAAGAACTTGTAGTGCTCAGTGGAGCGTAGTTGCCGCAATGCTGACTCCAAAGAAGGCCTGATCACAATTCGATATGCTTCACTATGGGACAGGATTTTGATGAAAACCTCGGATTTGCCAGGAGGGCCCCATGTATAGGACAAAGCTTCGTATGGTTGAGGACCTGAAGCTGGTAGACCTCCATCTTGATCACTGTTTTCCATGCTTCGATCTGCACTGCCGGTTGCATCCTCGGCTTCCTGCTGGAGAGAGCAAATGATTAGATTGCTTTCAAGATCACTGCTGCCTCGCCCAGGGTGTAACCTCAGTAAGCGAAATTCTCCATCTCCCAAAGGCTCGTACTGATAGCCGAGATCTTTCATAAGGACTGAACGATTAAACTGAGAAACAAACAAGGCCTTTTTGAAGAGATTTATGATGAAGAGGTTCAGCTTTAGAAGACTGAAGGGGGATGAAAGAGCCAAAGGGAGTTACGGAAAATAAAAAGGCTGAAGGCAGGGGCTGCAGCAACAAACCTTGCGATCCCGGAGCCTCAATCAGTCCGAGGGGAAGCGACAAAATTGATGGACCGACAGAATTCCATCCAGCGAAAGGGTACGTGGAATAACCATTTTTGGCAACCAGACAAGTGCTGACAGGATTACCGGAACTTGTAAGTGCGTCAATAGTGGGCATTGTTGCAGCTCAAAGACATACAACCTTCGTTCCCTGGGCGTCAAGTACTGCGGTTGTAGGGTATGTATACGAGTAAGCCTTCTTGTGGCATAGACTTTTGTCATCTGCCTTGGGCCTAGTCGTACCAGGACTGTATTGCGATCAATAATTGCCTGTGATCTACGGTGTTTTCCCCCATTGCGTTCGACTGGCTGATTGCGGTGGCACCCCAACTATAAATTGGGGTGAGCAAGTGTTCTGTTGCCTCGTTGCCTTTTCGCGGCGCCTGCACCTCGCACTCGGATCGCTCGGTTTTAGCGCCTAGCCCACAGCGGTAGGAAACTCGACCAAAAGAAAGCTTTATCCATTGTACAGAACATAAAAGAAAAGAAAAGTTGTTCGTAGGGTGTGCGATCCTTGGCAGTGATGCGAGAACGTGCCTGTAGTGTAGCCAAAGGTCAAGGCAGGCGGAGCATGTCTGCGCAGTGTCACGCTGTCATTCACATCGGGCGTTCTGCAAGGCTGTACATTCTCCCACCTCCATCCTTCATGCAAGCCTTATGCCTCTGGCGAATAAAACCAATGGATCTGCTGCAATGTTGTTTGGAAGCAGAGTGCTCATTGGCTGCCATTACCTGCGCCCTCTTCTTTCGCCAATCCTTTTAGAGAACTCAAACCCTTTGATAAGCTCTATAAGACTTGCATCTCACCCATGCAGTCTTTGGCGGGAAAATTGGTGGGGTGGATTCGGCATCTGAGCGAAGTGATAAGAACCATGCGTGACCATTATGGGAACTTCAGTGACTATTTCAAGATGATAATACCACGGAATGTTAGCCACCTATGTTTGCCCTACATAACAGCGTAAGCTGACTACGCTGTAGCTGTCACCGCGGATAGTCCAGCCTTGGTTATACACAGATAACCTCAAGGTCTCGCTCGACGCGGCTGGTCTGGTAGCCCTTGCGGAGCTCACCACAATCGGCGATCGGACTGCTCTTACCGGTACAGGTGCGCTCCTGGATGCTTTAGTCCTCTGTCCGAGTATCCAACGTCAGCAAGCCGCGACGGAGTTAAACGGCGGCGAATACCCAGCGGTCGCTGCCTTGACCTCCGGTTATGTGTTCCGAGTCGAGAACCCCGCAACAGTCGCTTATTTACAGAAGATCAGTCTCACTGGCCATCTGACCACACTCTCCGTCATAAATGTTGGCAAAAAGCAGTCGGGGACAGCCCAACTGTTATCGACATTCTACACCTTCGAGAATGCCAACCTGATGTCATCTATATCCTATCTCACAGCTGCTTCCTTGACAATTGTTGTTCTAGTATTGTTCGTGATATCAGCAGACTGGTGGGGTCTTTTTGTCATCTTCCTCCTTATGTTTGCCCGCTTCTGCAACACCATCATCATCCGCCGCCGGAGCCGTATCGGGTGGAAGGGGGCCAGTGAGCCGGATGTACAGGGCGATCTGCTCATTCTATTAAGCCAGGACCGTTGGGTTCGGATGCGTGGAGCCGTCGATGATCTCAAAACCGTGACGTCTGGTCAATGGCTGCATGAAATGACATTCATCGAGGGCTCGGTAGCGGCCTTTGCGACTCTCCTGGTATACCTCGATGCAGCATTGGCGAGTAACTTGAAGCAGTCGGGGAAAGTGCTGCTCTTGGTGCTATTGATCGTCTCAGCCGGATTGCTAGCGATCGCGAACGTGCGGACGGACAAGTTGCAGATGCACGGGAACATTGTCAAGGCCGATGGGCCACGTAAAAAGTACGGAAGAAGACGGGACATGGCGGACGAGCTGATAAAGGAAACGGGGCGAGATGACTGGGCCATACGTTTGGGCATGATCGTTCCACCTTTAGACAAGCCGGCGAAGTCGAAACTGGAAGTACCTGCTACAATGTAAACGGCTTGCATGGTTACTTTGCACTGAGAGCTTCAGTCCTAGTTATTTCCGTTTATCAATCCACAGTTTTCGGCAGATAGAAACCTCGCGTAGCTGACCCGAGAGTTCTCACTTGCACTAAAAGACGCCAGTGAGCCTCTGACGATGATGCATGGAGGTTACCGAGACCTAGAATCAACAGCCGGGACGTTTGAGTACAACCTGGCTTCGCTTCTTCATTATGTAAGGACTAAGAATCCCATTTCTTCGAACTCAGAGGAAACACCCCCTAGGATTCAGTTGATGCATCTAGCTGAGACCCTGAACGGAATGGCTTTATAACTCGTTAATGGTCATGAAATTCATACTGAGTCGTTATGAAAGCATGAGACCCAAGGCATTCTATAAGAAATCGTAATAAACCATAAAGAAACTCGAAGACGACCGAGGTGCTGTTTTGAGATCTACTTTGCCCACTTTGGCAGATGCTGTCGCAAACGTCAATGAACGCTATCTAGCCGGCCGGCATCGTTCGATGCCCCTGGTCTGACACCAATCTGGCGATGTAAACACTGCATCCGATGCTTCTCCATGATTCAATAGTATTGACCGCATCTCGCGGTATCCCTCGATAAGGAATGACGGGCATTCGTTAAGGGTTCTTGCCGATAACATCTCATACTGCTAGAAGTGTCAGCGAAGATGTAAGAGGCGTAGTATTGGTTGAGCTATGCGCAAACCTTCAATCCCCAGCATTGACAGCCGCGCTACCGTGGTTTCCATCCTTGGTTCAGTGCAGGTAACCAGTATCTTGTTCCTTCCTGCTCCTCATTCGCTGGTCTTCAATGTATGAATACGGCTCGTCCCATAAATACTTCTTTAAACAGTCTTGCCATTGTTCGTCCACCTTATTGCGCTCGTAGATATCGACTATTTGGGGTGCCACTGGCGCCTGGTTCTTTCTGGGACGCATTGTTTTGTAGACGGTCTCCAGCAATGCGTTTTGGGTGTCCTCGGCGGAATTCTTGCCAACAACATCTTTGAGGCTTTTCAGCGTGCTATCAGCCTTCTTGAGTTCAGTGCGCCCAAGACACCAGCGTGCATACTGCTGGGCCGCCCAGACAGATGAGATTGACGGCTCTCTTGTTCGAAACTGGATCCGGATTACTTCGTCCATCCTATCGATCGTATCCCGCTGCAATTCACGTTTGAAGAGGCCGTACAGACGGAACAGATAGGCCAATATCAGATTGTTAGGCCAGTAGCGGTCTGGATTAAATTCAATGGCATCCTGGGCGGCCAAAAGCGCAATGCATCTAGCCTCAACGTTTTCAATGTTTTGAGGCTGATGAATGTCCTCATGCACATCGACGAGAAGGGCGAGCTTGTGGATCTGCAAACTATGAATTGGAGGGAATGAATCAAAGTTGTCATCGGCACGAATACCCTCGAGTATCTTCCTTGCTGCAAGAAATTTGCGCTGGAAGACCATCGTCCGCATCCACGACACTGTGTACCTCAGTTTTTTGTCTAGGCTGTCTGCATCTGCTCTGCCAGTCCCTTCCAGTTTCGTCAAAAGAGCTTCTAACACCATGTCATTCGAGGCGTGTAAACCACGGTTGATTAGGCGATTTGCGAGGTTACAGAGATCAGGGAGGGGCATGAGACCAAGGTCATCGAAAAGATTTGTTTGTGTAAAAGAGTGTTCTTCAAGACGCTGCTCGATGGATGTTGAATCTTGCTGGCCGTTTTCTGCATTTACATCTCGTCCTTTGGGGAATCGGCTCGTGCGTTGATGTAGTATGACAGATTTTGGAATTTGAAGGGCTGGATCGGTCTGGATACTGCCAACCTCGTCGTCAAAGCAGTCAAGGTGGCGTCTTTTTGATTCAGGTTGCCCTGAACACCCATCGCTGGAAGAGGTTGACGTTGTGATGATTGTCAGGTTTGACCGTATTGCTTCGAGCCAGCACAATCGCTGATTAGCGGTTTACCTGTCTCATGTGGAAAGTAGGCTTACATTTTCGAATTCGGATTGGTAGCGCTTTGCTGTTCTTAGTACCAGCTCGATTGTATTTATTGACAGCCACCTGAGACCCACGGTACCAATATTGTGTCCCTACCCCTCTTTCGTCCTTTCGCTGCTTGGCTTGCGACCACAGGTAGGTTGCAAGACCCTTTGGTAGGTTTTTCTTGAGGTCCCATTGCTTTATATGGTTCTTATAAGTCGTTTTCCTGGTTAAATCAGTCGGTCGTTATTGCGCATCGCCCAAGCGGTGTTAAAACCCAGATGAGCTTACGATGCCTTAAATTGATGCGCGTCCTCCATAATGGTCATCACCTCATTCAGAGTCTTTCTCTCTTGGAGAAGTAGATTCTCAATAATTGGCTTCTTAGTCTCCCATTCATCTTCATCGATCCTTCGTCGTGAACTTTGCAATCTCGATCTCTTAATGGGCTGCTCGTCATCGTGGTTAGACTAAGATCTGTAAGCTTCCAATGTAACGAAATTGCCGCAGAGGTTGAAGACCATACTTGGCCCTGCGGTAGCAGTTCTTGTCTAGGTTGTGACTCTGTACCGCGTAGATTGCTCGAATGGCTGGAAGCACGCGCACCTAGGCTAGGCGATATCTCTTCCTCTGCGGGGTTTGTGAAAGAGTAGCCTTGCCGCAGAACCGTAGGATCGATGGTGTAAGGCATCGGGGTAACATACTGCGCCTCCTCGAACATGTGTCCAAAATCGGTGCGCGGAGACTTTCCATCACCCCCAGAGCTGGGCGGAGCTACAGCGGTGACAAAATCATTGTCGACATCCGGAAAGAAAGTCCCATAATCCTCGTCAAGAGCGGCACCAAATGCCATGGTTCCAGACAGCAAGGAAACTAGTATTTGAAATACGACCTACGGTTCACATTCCAGTGAAGGCGTCAGTATTTGATAATAACCAGACTTTTTGTAAACTGCCTGGGAAATTATGGAACGGTACAAAAGACCAAGAAAGGCCAAGAAAGGCCAGAAAAAGGCCAGGAAAGGGCGCTAAAGACTCGGACACAAATATCATATTTAGCGATCAAAGTTGTGCCCACTGAACGAGTACAGGCCATTCATGAATGTATGGTCTTGGTCTTCTAAATAAGCCACATTGATTGACTAAGGTAAGGTACATTGTATTGGAGTACTTTTCATGATTTGATTCTTCGTCCATCATGTTGCCATGATGCAGTCAGCAAGTCCCTCACTTGGTACCTTCCCAGGATGTCTAGGTAGTAGGCCTAACATGAACGTGACTGAAATATCTGTTGCACCGTATACATGCGCCGAAGTCTTATTATTCGCGGGCGAGAATGTACCGCCACAATAAGAAAAACCATCGGCGTGCTACAAAAACTCTGAGAATAGAAAGTTTGTGTATATGGAGAGCAAGGCGAAAGGGGGTTGTACGTAGATTGCGCAAGGTCATAAAGAGTTACAGAATGCTGCTAAGCGATATAAAAGGCCGCAATGTGTTTTGATCCGTCCGACGAGGTATTAGCTTGACTGGACTTGAGTATTTAAGCGTAGCTCTTGTGCCATCTTTCCTGATCAGAGAGATGCAACAAGACCATCTCCAGTTGCGCTGTATTCAAAACATTGCGGACGCCCTTATCTTACCGACCGGTGCATATAGCGGAAATTGACTGATACACACGGAAGTGAGTTGAACGTAGTATCTTGAGCCTACCGCTAATGATCCAAAGGAAATAGCTGCTCGAGCTACTGTATACGCCATGACGCAGCAAGGAGAAGCTCAGACTGGACGAGAAAGCGCAACACGTAAATTTCAGCAACCATCCGATGAACAACGCGCCATGACCACCAATAATAGCCATGCTCGGGACGGCGGTACTCAAAGTTCCAGTGAGGCTGCAGGTTCTTACTCGATCCAGAGATGGCAAGGGCAGACGTTCAAGGAGGATCCATGGCATGAGTTCCAGGCCGAGGGTGGGACCGCTAATTATGGCTCCCCGAAGAGAATGGCGGGCAAGGCAGTGTCAACTAGTAGGAACGATTCCATGGTGGCCAAGGCAGGAAGTGATTCGACTCGAACGTAAGGTTCCAAGGAAGAAGGTCGAACGGGGAACATGATAATGATACTGCAAACGTTCCTTTCCAGTGTTGGGGGACTTTCTGCGTTACTATATAATTGTCTTTCTGCCGTCACCTCCGACTAAGATCAGATCGATTTCTGAAAAGCTTCAGGTAGACCACCGTAAACGCACATAATAAAACTTGAAACGCAACTCTTCGTCTCGCTCGGCTTTCCTTTCCAAGTTTCAGAGTAAGAAATATGTACGTGCTTGGGAAGAGGTGGAATTGAGTCTCGAATGCCAGATTGAGATATTTGTAATGCCTTTCGTCGAAACTATCCTCTTCAGAGGATCTTGAGTGGCGGTCTTACCTTCACCAAAAGCATCTGTGTAAATTGGACAGTCGTAGACTCCGCACTAAGATAGTCCTCACTAGCTTCGCTTCATGCACGAGATGCGGCCCACAACAACAGCATTACCACCCAAAATTTGCGGATCCGTGTCGAGTTGCAGCCAAGAGACACGAAGAATCTGGCTGGTAAAGTCCAGCCTACGTAATCATATCTGAGAGATTCCTCAATGTCAGTGACGCACATTCCTTGCCATCGGGAGTAAAAATGATTTCATGCAATTGCATGCCCTCTTGATGTCCTTCGGCGTCGTATCCGTTCTTGCCGTGACTTTATCGAAGAAACACTATTCGTGTATATCTGCGGCGTTGCGCATGATGCGGAATGGTACCGATAGCTTTCCTCAGGAAGCGAATAGTTGCCATTATCTGCCATGATATCCCTATACGTGGCATCGCTGATGAGAAAGTTCCTCCATAGATACTTGTTTAGCGCAAAGTCAGGTCGAGCATGTGCAAGACGACACCCTAGCTGGTAATGAAATGCAACATGTTGCATTCTTTCCGCCCAGCTTTGTAGCCCATCATTACCATCAAACTCGGCGTCGCAGAAACAACAACTGCTATGAGCTGGGGGGCCAATAGCGCTGAAGTGGGATACGCTGTGCTTGAACCACTCATCCAACCCAGAAAAAGTTTGGTAGCATGAGAGAAAGTTGAAGGGGCATTCAAACATTACTTGGCTGCGAAGAGCTGGTACAACTAAAGCCCCATATTCGCCCTCTAACAAGAGACGTGAGTGTTCAATCTCTCGTTCTCCAACAGGGGTCGAGATCGATTCCAGTGTCGTAGCGCTCGATATTGTGCTCAGAGCTGCTAAGCTATCATTCCCGGAGAGTAGCATCGAAGTGCCATTGCTTGGATAGGGTACTCCATAACAGCTACGCGTTTTAAAGGTGTGAGCATGGGGAAGCTTAGATCCCATGGCAAGATGCGCCGGAAGCCTTGAATCGGTTATGTCGTCGAGGTAAGCTTGAAGAGCAAAGCGAACTCGCCCTTGAGGCACTGGAATATTTAGCACAGCACAAAGCTAGACATTCCATTTCCGAGTATAAGGCGTACTGATTTGACAATCTTGCTCGTTTGCCTGCAGGGTTTTCCCAGTATCCCAGCAGTGTGCTTACCGCTCCTCAGCTGCAGAGTAAATCTGGTAGATTCCCGACTTTCAAGTGGCTCTCAAAAAATGGCAACCGGAATTTGGCTCAGATAAAACCCAAAATTCGCACAATGGGCGCAGGAGACGAGGGACCGCAGTCACACCGGTCCAGTCTGCTCAAAGTATAGTGATCATGCACCGTTTGTCGTTTGCCAGATCACGTATCTACTATCCCTAGATGCAAGTTGCTCTTGTACGGTAATGGCTGGATTGCGACTTGATCCGGTTTGACTGAGGAAGCGACCGAAGGACACAATCAAGGTGCCGCGTCGACTTAGTAATATTTTCATTACCTAGGTTAAGGTAGGTAATAATGAAACCTGACCGCCGACCGAAAGTCCATAAAGTACAGCATTTTCATGCATCTTTTTCATCACCTTCAAGAAGATGATACCACTTTAAAAGAACAAAATATGATGAACTCAAACAGTCTTTAAGGAAAAGAGATTATTCTTTCATGATTCTTTATGACTGAAATATCAAAGATGTTTTAATGCGAACCATTGTGCCTCAGTTCTAAGTGAGGAAACGAACCATGTTTGTATCGCTTATGTAATCGCATCTCGAGATTGGGGTGAGCTGACAGTGGAAAAAACTCTTGGCATCGGGCCAGACTTTGTAATTAGCATGAGCCTCACTGTCCACATATGCGAGACTTGGCGTTAAGCGAAGGATGCGCAGTCAATGCCAAACCTAGAATTAAGCGAGATCACAAGAATTAAACGTGCAATTATGTTCATCACTCAAGACTCAGTAGAGCACGAATAAAACCGCTTTTTCTACAAAAAGCGGCTGGCAAGACTCTCACCTTCATGTGGTGCCGGCTGAGAACCTGATAACAATTGATTATTCTATCAGAGCTAAGAAGAGTCACGAACTCGACGATACGCAGTCGAAGAAGCTTGTTAACGATCTTTATCGAGCGATGTGCGACTGTTACAACGATCATCGAAGTCATCGAGCCAAGGGGCAAGATACTGCGTCCTCATCACATGACTTATATATTTCAATGTCGAAGTTCTATCGATAGAGACTCTCAGCGATCTTCGATGATTAAGCTCTCGAGGCTTATTCGACTGCGTTTCGTTCAAATCACTGTTCTGTTGAGAATGAGACTTTGTCAATAAACACACTATATGAGCTATAGAGTGATCTTCGATAGAAGTTTGACTCTTGAATTCAGCGCTCACTACGATGAAAGATATACAAGTTGATTGAAAAGTTGAAATGCTCAGAAAAAGAAAGAATCAAGATTTAACGACGTGTCGTTTGAGAGTCAGAAACTGTGCAGAACTGAATTCAATTGTCAGTCTTTCTCATACATCTTTATACTTAGAGACATCGATGCATTTCTACGATTTAGAGTTTTCATCGAATAAAAAAATCGATGATTTTTCGTTTTCGTGAGACTATTCTACAAAGATCAGCTATTCTGAAGTACTGAAGAAGAGAATACGAATAGAAGAAATCTCGTGTATTGAGAACCTGTCTTGAGAATGATACAGTTCGATGATGATTGTATAATCTGTGAGTAATCAGATCTACATATTTAGAAAGTGTCTATTGTAGCGTTAGCTTCGCACTCGAGTCAATAAAAGAACTACTACTTCTACAAAAAGCGTGTGTAAAACCTTCTAGCGACTTTTCATTGTTTTAAACAACGCTTTTAATTATGTAAGCATACAAGGGTCATTGATTGAAAGAATGATCTTGCTGTCGCAACCTCGCTGTCACCTTCAGGCTTCAGCTGCTTCAGCTACAGGCATTTTGACATCCCTCATAGCTCAATGCCGTCGCAACGAGGTGGTAGACCAGCCAATCAGACTGTTGCTAATAACTTTCAGCAGGTAATCGTACCAGAAAGACGAAATACAGTGCAATGCCTACATCGTCATCGGCAGTGGCCAAAGGAGCTTCTCGTCAGCAGAGTCGTGCGTGAGCTGAAGAAGAAACTTCGCTATACACAGGGTGAAATGAAGGATAGACTATTGCAGAAGGAAATTGCTATGACCAGGCTAAATCCTTCGAGCAATGATACCCTCAACGAGTATTTGAATAGCATCATCGACGCCAGGTGCTTTTGAAGCTTCCTTTACATGGTGATTAATGAAGGGGTCAACCTGCAGGCTAATTAACCCCCCGTTAATTTGCTACTATAAATATAAACTACCCCTATGTTTCAAACCTCCTTCAAGAAGCGTGTTTAAAACACGCTTTGAGCTAGCCTAAAAAAGGTAGTCAAAAAACATGTTTTAAACATATTCGTGCCCTACTCAAGAGAGCATCAGCTGTCTTCGTCGACCCGTAAGGTATGTACTCCATATGCACCGCATATGCTTTGCTAAAATCTTTCTTAGGTCCCCCCTCAAGCAAGCGCCCCAAGAACCCCAAGAACACCGCCGGGCAAAGGTAAGCATAGCATAAGCTTCGCATATGCACTGCTAACGCACTTCACAGTCGTCGCTGCCGTCACACGTCGCTCTGAACGCATTGCGGCAAAGTAGAACGGAATCCATGCTTTGCATATGCTTCTCATATGCTGTCAATGTACAATAGTTGGACAAATTCAAAATGTTGATCCGGGCTTGAAATGTTTTTGAGCATACAGTAGGTATGTTTCGCATATGAAAGTTGAGCTGGGGCCGGGGAAAAAAAAGCTTCCGGCCCTGGCTCAGCTTTTCGATATCTTCGCCTCAGCAAACATTGAGATTGAGCTATATATAGACATATCACCATAAATACGACTTGATGGGCTTATCACCAGAATAATTGGCTGTTCGCATGACGAGGACATTTCGCTGATTCTATCTCGTATTTCATTCATAGCAATTCGGTTTTCATTCTTTGAGAGTTTGTCTCTTCTAGCATCTTCGATATTCGTCGCTTATGCTTTCACGACTTTCATGCACGCACTGGGTGGCGATTGCATGTCAAGGCGGATAATCTTACCCCCGACTCATCTATGTAGTCTCAACTCTCAAAGCGACTTAGTGTGCCCTACCAGACACCCATAACTATCTCCTCTCTCCGTAAAAGCAACTCATAACCATGAATCACCACCCTACTGGGACGGTGTAAAAGAACTCACCCTGTTTCCACTCGTCATTCTCATTTGTTTCATCCTTATACTTTACGAAAGATGACAACACGCCCCGCTTCAAACCCCCCTTCCAACCCCTTCCCTTCTCAACCTCCTTCACAAACCCTACCATCCCACGTCCTCAACCCCCCATCCCCCCCCCTCAACTTTCTCGACTTTCGCCGTTAGCTTCGGAAGGGGTTCGTGATGTGAGTGAAGCTTTTGTTTAGATACAGATGGTTGTGTTAAGGAAGAGAGGGGGGAAAGGGTGGAGGGAGAGGGGAGGGAGGGGATGGCTTGGAGATGGGTTGATGAATTGTTTGAAGGGTGTATGCCTTGCATGTCGGTTACTTGCTGTCTTGCACACCCGCTTTTCATGCATGGCTTTTCTCTGTTGGAAAACGAGGTCATATGGGGGCATATTGATATTTTGGTTGTTGCTGTTAGGAGGCTATCTAGGAGGTGGAAGGTGAAAACTCTACTAGCAGGCCCCAGCCCTACCAGCCCTATGAAGCGGAGGTTACCAACTCCCCTATTTCCAACATTCTCGCCGAAAATATCCATCTCTCTAGCTTTTCCAATTCATTATGGCGCCTTCCGAACCGGATCTCTAGGGAAAAGCGTCGCAAAGCGAATATCCGACGGCCCCAAATAAAATTGCAGAATTCGTGAAGAGCTAGAATCATACATCACACCGATCACACAGAGGCAGATCTCAGCGTTGCTCAACTTCTTCATCAAGATCAAGTGTCTTGGGTCTGGCTCTGCGGAGCGACTCGGCCCGATGAGCAAGTGGCTCCTTGAAGCAATTCTTCTCCCAGAAGCCCTTGGCTCTTGAGACGCTGCTCCCAGCAAACATAAAACTACAAAGAGAAAAGCGGTCCATGTGCTTCTCTCCGGAGAGAGAAGCATTCCTGGCAGAAGATGTTCTGAAGAGCCTGTCGCCGAGAAGACTGTCCAGTTCGAAGCACTCCCTTGTCTCATTTCAAACCCCCATCATGTGTGGCCTTCTATGTGATGATTTGTTATGGTATGCTAGGGTAGAAAGAAAGATGAGGATCATTTAAACCATATGGACGCTAGAATTATAGAATCTGGAGACACTATATGCCTGGAGACCAATGTTGTAAGACAGAAAATGTCCTCAGGCCAGTGTTTTCAGACAAATGATGTCTTCAGACCAGCGTCTTAAGAGACATAAGATCGTTGGACATCATTTGTCTGCAAACATTTGTCTCTGAACAAAATGTCGTCTAACGACTAATCACGTCTTCCGATCGTAGTCCTAATATTAATCATGTCTTCAGAGCGCTATCTTAAGACATTCTTGATCTGGAGACTATGTTCTGCAAACATTATTGGTCTGAAGATTATGGGATGACTAAAATCGGATCTCCTGGGGGGTAAGGGATCAAGATTGGATCATCGAATAGGGAAGAAGATAAGATAAAGGGGATCCCGTTCTCCAATAAAGATGATACCGTCGAATTTACAAGAAAGAGAGAATGTACTATGCGAAGAAAGCCAAGACGCAACAGTTCTCGAGAAGGAAACCAAACTTGTTGAAAAAGGCAAATCAGCTGGCACGTTTATGCCACGCAGATGTTGCACTGATTATTCGCAGGAATGAGAGATATTACACTTATCGATCGATTGATCATGAGCGATGGCCTTCCTCTATGTCAGAAGTTGTACGTATTCATCTGAGATATCGATCGTATGCTATATAAGCTTAGAAAGTATCGTATCCGTTGTCTATCAACTTACTCGCTAAAGACTTTGACCACGTCGTTGGCGAAACCCCAGTGGAGTGGGATTTGAAGGATTCGTCGAAGAGGACGAGAGAATCTTCTGAAGCGGAAAAGGAATAAGTGTACGATTCTTTTTCAAATGGATTAAGATGGGCGAGAACTGAGCAAGTCGATTGAGGCTCCACCAAATCATCCATTGCAGGTCGGTTCCTACACGTTGTGATATCCTCCTTGACGTGACCGATCCGATCTTTACTTTTTATTTCTCTTATACCTTTGCATCACCTTTAATGCGGCTAAAAGTGTCTTCTGGCTCCAGCGTAAGCGTAAGCTTCGGGCCGAAGCGGACTAGATCTTATAATTTGTGGAAGCGAGTGCCGTGAAAGCAGCATTGTGAAATAGGTTGTTGAGATAGTCAATGTGACGAGAGAGGATATAGTGATAGGCACTGTTGAGATTGATGTTCCAGTAGTATGAAGAGTAGTATAAAGAGGCCCAGAAGCAGAAACAAAGGGCATGAAGAAGAGCAAAGGATGCGGGGAGGCGTTTGACCCTTACAAAAGAGGCTCTTACTTGTATTTGATAGCCTAAATGAAGTAAGCTTAGCATCAAACAATGAAATGGATGTGAAACGAGTCGTTATCTTACCTTATGGGCCAGCTAGAACCTTCTAGAATGTTTTGGTTTGCGGACCCTTCGAGGTCTGCAAATGATGGTTTTCGTAAGCGTGAGGAGTTATCATATAGCTCTGACCATGTGCTTGATAGAGGACCAACAGGTATAAGAGAGGCATAGGGAGATAAAGACAAGAGTTAGAGTGATAAGAAAGTGGAGCAGATAATCTTAATTAATTAACGGAACGGTAAGGCTCAGTGCTGTTTGGCAGTTCTGGGAGTATGGTCAAAGTGCATTCGCCACAATTCTGAGGTGGTAAGAAGCACACAAAGATGACAATAAAGTATCTGGGTCAAGGTGCTGGGTTGGCCGGAAAAGAGATGGTTCTGGTCGTCTGGATCTTCTCTCTTGGAACGGTCCAATAACGAAATGTTCAGACCCAAACTTCGGTTCAAAATCTGTTTGAGTCGTGTGCAGTCCTCGCATGGCGGAGAACTAATCAGAATCGTTGCTTCCTTTAACATGATAGGTAGCATCACGGTTGCCAGCTGACGAAGTGGCCCTCCCTCATCGGACTGGAGCTCGGCCTTCCTTCTAGAAGCCTCCTCTAGACCCTCCAGAGCCGGATGTTACGAATTCATATTGTAATGTCTCTTCCTAGGCCTCCTGATTTCGGGCTCGAGAAAACGTGTCTGCTGATGAAGCACGCTATGAGCTGCTTTTCAGCATGGCAGGCGTGTAATTGACACGGTACGCCACGATCTCGTCTCTCATCAGACTGGGGGACATGGCCAATGATACTAGCAGTTCGTGTGACTTCAGATGTCCAATCCCTTCCTGATACAGTAGTAATCGTATCTTTATGACTCCAGCCGCTCATGGCGACTACAGGAGGATATTTGTTCCCGCGCTCAAGCCGCGCAATCGTTTTCCATTGGCTTGAAATAGAATACTCGGCGGTAGGAGCAAAAAATTTGATGGTGTCCGGCGACTTCTGGAAAACATAGTCCTCAAAATTGTTGTTTGGACCGGGTATTATTTCGTCTATGGGGTCTTCGAGTAGATGGATAATTATCCTCCGTGCTTGATTGGATGTACGGGTGACCTCTTTGTAGATTTGGTTATTTCCTCCTGAGCGCCAGTAGCGTTCTTCCTCGTTTCGATCAGAAGAATCCACAAAATGAATGGCTTTGAAGCCACCACTGTCCTAGAGGTTCTTGTCCGCGTCACACTTAGCAGATTCTTCACGTTTTCGCAGTGTCCCCAGAGAGCATCAGCGGAGTTCTCCCATCCTTGGTCTGAAAGTCGGTATTCGCCCCTCGGTCTAGCAGAAGCTCCACGACTGCAGGATATCTCTCGCAGGTGGCCTAATACTGTGCTAGTTCACCGGGCCTAGGACCGGTGTGGGGCTAAAAAGTACTTCTCCATTTCTCTTTCTAGTATTGACGAGTATGACTATGCTGCGACTACTTAATGTAGCCTTTTGGCTGCTTCCCTGTATTTTAGAAGTATCAGTTCATCCAAGATGTCTCCGCTCTTCTCAGGCTTTAGTTTCGTTCGTCTTATATTGATAGTAGCTATTAGCACAAAATTGGCCGTCTCCCAGAACTTCAAGGCCACTTTTGGCAACTCACCAGCCCCCTTCAAGATTGATGTTGACCCGAAATTCATCGAAGAGACTGTCCTGAAAGCTTCTCTTACTCGCTACGCCGTCGATCTCGAAGAACCAGCCCTGCAAGACGGGCCGTCCAGGGACAATGTAACTACGGTGCGAGATTACTGGGTAAACCAGTACAATAGCAGAGGGTAGAATCTCCGCACCTTCCAGGGATTGCCTATCTGACACAGTTTGGCTTCGTTCCGACTTCCTGTCCCAACCAGCGGGACAGACCGTGCTCGTGAATAACCGGAGGTCAGGAATGCCGCGAAAAGAAAGTCTTGTGCATTTTGATTGGATGTTTTCGATGTTGCTCCTCCATAGAAGCTTTAAGTTCAGCTACATAAAGCTTTGAGTATTTGCGATCATCTGCCGAAAGTTTGGGCAGTTGACCATCTCCGGAGTATGTAAGGCTCTCTTCATACATACCCCTTGTAGGAAGGTGCGGTCTTAAGACGCTCTTCGACGATCCAATCGGATGATTATGGATTATGAATTCCTTGATATTAGATCCAACTATACTTCTTACTAACAGCCATTCGTCAGCGGATCTGACTATAGCTAATTTTATCTCCTGGTTGAGGTATGAGGGTCAGAAGGAGCAATATGTGCATGTATATGTATATGGTTGAACTACAGTAGGCAGCTACGAAAGGTAGGAAGGAGGTGAAAAACTCTGAACCCCCTAGCGCCAGCCCTATGGGGCTCGGAGCGGAGACTACTAACCACAGGGGTAGCAGTACTGTTTCCAACAGATTGGGGGGAGGGAGGAGGGAGGGGATGGCTTGGAGATGGGTTAATGAAGACGAGGTTTGTTGGGAGGTGGGAGGGGGGAGGTATTGAGCGGTAGATTCTCCGTCACCTATTACCCCTTGCAGGGCGTCTAAAACACAGAATACTCCTTGATATCTATCGGAAAGGTGAAAAGATGCACTCCTGTCGTTCTTATGCCTTGCATGTCGGTCACTTGCTGTCTTGCACACCCGCTTTTTTATGCATGGCTTTTTTTCGCCGAAAAACATCCATCTCTCTAGCTTTTCTAAATCATTACGGCGCCTTCCGAACCGGATCTCTGGGGAAAAGCGTCGCAAACCGAATATCCGGCAGCCCCAGATAAAACTGCAGGATCCGATTCAACCCCAACCCGCCTCCCCCATGCGGCGCGCACCCATACCTAAATGCATCCGTATAATGCCTGAACCCCTCACTCTCAGGGTCCAGCGGGGGATCGCATTTGCGCATGGCGTCGCAGAGCTGGCGGTAGTTGTGGATGCGCTGAGCGCCGGACATGATTTCCTGGCCACGCATGAAGAAGTCGTAGGAATTTGAAAGGGCGGGGTTGGCGGGATCGGGGGCGGTGTAGAAGGGGCGGATGGCGGAGGGAAATTTGTCGATGGTGTAGAAGTCTGTGTGGTGTTTATCGAGGATTATTTTGCCGAGGGCTTTTTCATTGGCGGTGCTGTGGGGGTGTTAGTCGTTGAGTATAGCAGAAATTTGGAATGGAGCAGTAGGGGGGCTTTTAGGTCAAACCATTAGCTTACCTTAGATCATCAAATTCGCCAGTCTCAATGCCCGCCTCCGCTAGTAGTCTTGTGCCTTCAGCAAAGGTAATTCGGACAGCTTTGTCGCCAGGAGGGAGTTTGAAGTTTCCAGCACCCGGGTAGACTTGATCAACTACCTTGGTAAGGCGTTGATATTCTGGTCGTTCTTGGAGAGACCGTATGATGAATATCATTAAGCTCTCGCTAAATTCGAGGACTTCATGGTAGTGGTTTCTTATAACCATCTCAAAATCGAGTCCAGTAAACTGCAGCCTCCGTCAGTGCTAGACTTGATGCGAGAATAGTCATATACTAGCATACCTCTGTAAGATGCCTATGCGTGTTCGAATTCTCCGCTCTAAACACCGGCCCAATCTCACACACCCGCTTCATATCCATAGCAATAGCCATTTGCTTGAAAAACTGCGGGCTTTGCGTCAAATAAGCCTTGCTATCAAAGTACTTGATTTCAAAAACATTAGAGCCTCCCTCGGTCGCAGCGCCCGCAATCTTAGACGACTGTATCCATCTGAAACCATGCTTGTTCATGTACTCGATGAAGAGATTGCTGATGCCGCTTTGGAGCTGGAAGATGGCTTGATTCGCTGCAGTCCGTACATCAAGGATCCGATTGTTTAAACGGGCGCTGAGGCTCACAACCGGGAGACCCGAGCTGTCAACCTCGCCTTCCTTCTCTTCTTGCCCATCGTCCACCATTGGCGGAGCACGCATGCAGTCCTTCACCTGCACTGGCAGCTGTTCAGCCGCCTCTGAGATCATGTAGACTTTCTCTACATGCACCTCAAAATTTGATATACTTGTCGACGTGACTGGCTCTTTTGGCTGTTTTACTAAACCTGTAACGCGGATAATTGACTCGGTATTAAGTCCTCCACACCACTTCACCATTTTTCTCGAGATGTTGTATTTTCCCCCTTCTGCAATGACTGCTTGTATGGTATGTGACTCTTCCCTGAGAACTAAGAATGCCAGCTTCGCCGATTGTACTCGTGCATTATGTACACGAACGTCAACAGTGACTTCCTGGTCTTCTTTCGCATCGTAGAGCTCAGATAACTCGGTAAAGGTCGGAGTGCCTGTAGAAGACTCAGGGAGTGGCCCATAGAGGTGTTTTGCAGTATCATTGGCTTCGGCTTTTTCGCGCTCGAGTCTTTCCTGCTCCTGTCTTTGCGCTTGCTTTGCGGCCTTTTCTGCTTTTTCCTTCTCCTTTGCTGCCTTTTTCAGTGCATTTTTACTAGGCGCTTCTGTACCAGCCTGGCCTTCAGCGGGCCTTGATGGCAGGCTTGACTCGCCCTGCGAAGCCATTGCGAACGATGAGGAAATGTGAGGATCAGACTTGGGGGGTATGGTGGGGGAAGTTTAGCACACACGCACATAAGATGTCGACCCATGAATCATGCATTACTGATAGGGCTGGATATCGAGTCATTACCTGGGTAGCACATCAATAACGAACCGATATGGAGTAGTCAAGTCAAGTAAGAGAATAAATGGCTGTATGGGTATGGAGAGTCCGAGGGGTCAAGATTAATCAGGTTCATATATTCCTTTGTTCAATTCTTCTCGTCGTATAGTTTCTGTAGTAGAACTGTATTTACTCGTAATAATTTCAAGAAAATTGAAGAGTCTATTATGTTCACCAGGCCAACCGGTTCTAATCTACCGACTTTCAACGAAGTACTCCATTTATGTAGTGTTAGACAATTGCGATCTGTTTCACAAAGCGAGAGGTATTGAGTGGAGCGGAATTGAGATGTTACAGGATGAGAGATGTTTCTTTTTGTGCAAGCTAAGGTAATCACTAATGCTCAATAAAGTCATGCCTTTCATGCCATCGTGGCAACGCCCTTTGGTATCTCCGCGTGCAATCAACTTCGTATGCAAGTTGACGAAGTCGTCCTGATGACGAAATACCGATTGAAAGTCATAATGGACTGTGTTGCTCTTCTTTTCAACTAGCTTTTATGTTGTCAATGCCTAGTACCTAGTAAGTGCGCTCGTTGCCGCCAGCAGTTCTACTGCCACTATTGTCAGAGTCGACTCTAGGATCCATCTTGTTCGTCATGCTAGAATTGTGAGGACCAGTAGTGCCTTGGTTGGATCCCATGCCTGTACCGGTCGTTCCCGAACCAATGCCTGAGCCAGTGGATCCTGAGCCGATACCACTTCCAGTCATGCCGGAACCAGTCGTGTTTCCACGACCAGACGTGTTGTCATATCCCGAAGATCCAACACCAGTACCAGTCATTCCGGATCCGACACCGCTGCCAGTCATGCCGGAACCAGTCGTGTTTCCACGACCAGACGTGTTGTCATATCCCGAAGATCCAACACCAGTACCAGTCATTCCGGATCCAACACCGCTGCCAGTCATACCGCTACCACGGGTGTTGCTAAGATCGCTGTCAACACGGGGATCAGCTTTGTTGGCCAAGTTGGATGAGTGAGGCTCAGCAGTGGCAGTGTTTCCGTAGCCTGAAGAGCCCATGCCTGAACTAGTCGATCCTGAGCCAATGCCACTACCAGTCATACCAGTGCCAGAGGTGGTCCCACGACCAGTGGTGTTGTCATAACCTGACGAACCCATGCCCGAGCCCGTAACTCCGGAACCAATGCCCATCCCGCTTGATCCAGTGGTAGATCCAAGGCCATCGTGATGATGCCCGTGACGGCCTGTCCCGGTCGTGTTGTCGTACCCTGTAGATCCAACACCACTACCAGTCATACCAGTCGTCGATCCAGTGCTACCGAGCCCTCCAGAGGTGTTGGATCCTAAGCTAGTACCTGTACCACTACCGAGGCCGCTGCCTCCAGAGACGTGAGGGTCAAGCTTGTTAGCTGTCTCAGTGTGGTGAGGTCCGCCGTGGATGATGTCCTCTACATGGCCATCTCCATGTTGGTGGTGGTGCTTGTGGCCCTCGTGACCGATGACGCCACCTGTGCTACCTGAACCAATGCCGCTACCTGTCATGCCAGTCCCTGAGGTGTTGCTTCCGTGACCTGAAGATCCGAGACCAGAACCAGTGTTGCCGTGGTGGTGCTTCTCAGCTTCATAACCAGCAGCACCAACACCGCCAGCTACCGCAGCATCTCGGCCAAGATGATGACCAGAACCAGTACCCGAAGAACCTAAACCAGTGCCACTAGTAGAGGATCCAGTGTTGCTTCCCAACCCGGAAGATCCGACGCCGGTGCCGGTGTTTGACGAACCAAGCCCTGTGCCAGAGGTACCATGATGGCCGTGGTGATGCTTCTCAGCCTCATAGCCGGCGGTACCGACACCACCAGCAATTGCAGCGTCTCGGCCTAGGTGGGACCCAGAGTCAGTTGTACCGGATGTCGACGTTCCGGTATTTGAGCCAAGTCCAGTGCTGGTGTTATCATTGTGGTGACCATGGTGGTGCTTCTCTGCCTCGTAACCAGCAGCACCAACACCGCCACCGACACCAGTATCCCGAGCCCCATGCAAGTGGGAACCGAGGCCTGTAGTGCCAGACGTGTTTGAACTACCAGTAGGATCGTACTTGTCCCCAACGTGAGTGCCAGAGCTTGAGCCATGTTCACGGGCACGCTCTTCGGCACCAGTAAGGCCAGAGCCATGGGTACCGCTTGTGCCATGACCGTGGGTGTCGTGGCCGTACTCTGGACGTTCATGTCAGTATACGTTGAGTGATGGACAGCTGAGTAAAGGTCTTACCATTCTTGCCTTGGTTGGCAGCAACAGCTTCGGGGGTGTTCTTCTCGCCGGTAAGGGCGTCTTTGACCTTGTGCATAATACCCGACATGGTGGATGAATGAGTGTGTATTGCTTTGGAGGGTTTGTAGAAGATGTTCGGGATGTTCTTGATGGATGGAAGATGTGGGATGTGGATTGAAGTAAGAGGAAGAGGGTTTGGCGGGGTACTTGTAGTTGAGAAGGAACAGGTGGTAAACACACGATGTGCGGGCTATCCTGCAGTGAATTAGAACTAACCTTCTTGGTCGTAGTGGTGTCGAACAGTGAAGCTTAAAAACCTGATCTGGCACTGATAGGCTTGGCAAGTGCAATCCCCTGCATTGAAAATTCAAGGGAAACTTTTTACTAAGGTAGTTCACCGGTTTCGTGATTGTGAATGTGTGATATCATCTCTTCCCCGCCTTGAGATCGGTTTGATGGTTCACATGACATCATAGAGTGTGGCTGGTGACAGCACAGCCACAATTCTTGAGCTACGGCAACTTCCGAAGACCCGCACACGAACCACATGGTCAGAAATTGCGTTGTGCGTAACTTTCTGACGTAGATCTTGACGATCAGTGGAGAGGATAGCAAATTCGTGGTATGGGTACAATAGTCGTACAATTGGCTCTCGTACTATCTATGTTTATTCGGCTTGTTTTGGGATATCTGGGCCCAGGGCTGGTGATGTTTTTATTGTCAAGCGGCCAAGATCAATTTGACATGTGATGTGAAATGGTCAATCCCAATGGGTAAAAGAGCGACTAACTAGACTAACGATATCTAAACTAGATAGAAGTACATGTTGCTCTCTAGCCTCCCTTTCGAAGTTACGGGGATGTTGAAGTGTGTGCTAGACAGCAGAAAAGAAATCCAATGTCAACAAGCAGGCAAAGCAATTTGCAATATCTTTGAAAGAAGGTGAGGATTCAGGAAGCCTGATCATTTATGCCCACCCCCTTCCATTTATCCCACGCCTGTCGCCATATGTTGGTGGGAGCGACGACACGGGAGTTGATGGCAGCCATCTAGTAAGCAATGGCCACGCAACCATCGCCATAGCAGCAAGCAACGGTGACGGAGCAGACGCTGGAAACCGCTGCCGATTTCTCGCCTAAACAAGGGTTAGCATACACCCTCACAATATGGAACCTCCATCTTAAAAGCATGTCTTTACTCACCAGTATCAATTGCACTACATTGCATATCATATGCGTTCCCACTGTGTTCGACAACCTTCTTCGACTTGGAACTCCCTCCTTTGTTGGAGCTGCTCTGGTCGCAGCAGTGGAGCGAGGACTGAGAGATGCTGTTGCCACAAGATTGGCTTGCTGCTCCGACCGTGCCGGACGGCGGTCCTGGAGGTCCTTTGGGGGCGGGAGAGGGGGCAGCGATGGTGAGGCCGATGCTGAACATGGCGAGGCTGAGGAGGGAAAGCTTCATGTTGAAGAAGTCGGTTGAAATTTGGTTAGTGAGGAATTACTGTTGTTGCGAGTTTCAAATTATTGATCGAAAGAGGATGCTGGTGTTGGTACAGAGGATTTCTATGGGGGAAAGACCAGTCTTTATAGAGAATTGGCTTACCACGACAAGATGGAACCTTGCGTATCCCATAACCTCTTTCGGCGACTGATCAAAGACTGGGGCGCGGAGATGAGTACGCCCTTGCACTCTGGCTATTGACAGTTTTTTATGAGCTCATCATCGTCCAGATCGAGCGTTTCGACATTGGTCTGCAGTGAAGATCGCCATGAACGGGGTAACATCTACCGTTCGTGTATGAAGCCTATTCGATAGGCATGCCTAGGCTGGACTGTTCTTTTCAATATGCATATGATCATAATCTTCATACTCTACAAGGTTTTACAGTCAGACTAAATTCAAAGGACAAGGCCTTATGCTTGACGGAGACCGAAACGGAAAAACTTCGCCATTGAATACGAACGAATTCGAACACAAGCCAAGAAGTGATCAAGGAAAGACATGGAGTAGTTGCAGCTTGGGTTGTGCAATGTCGTTTGTGGAACAGAGGAGCAGAAAGTGTATAAGCAGTGGTACACACATAACCACGGGCCTGCTGAAATTCTGTGATTGGACCAAAAGCAGCAAATAAATCACAGAGTCGTCCTTTAGACAGAAATATTGAGGCAACATAGAGTTGCTGGGATGTTCCATTCAATCGTTACGTTTCTAAAAGACTTAAGATCTTATTCGCCTAACTGGCAATATTCTTACAAGTGAACAGATTCCATGCGAGAACGAGCCGAATGGTACTACCCCCTATGAAACGGCTACCACTCACACCAAACGATTGCACGCAGATCATGATGACTCACCAGTGAATAGCGATGAGGCTTGAATGCACGGCCGACACGGTTAGAGATGCAGAGCCTGTCTCGATGCACAACGACATATTGAGTAGGCTGCAGATGTCTAAATCAAGCATGCAACTGTGCAACGACGGTCAGAGCTCCGACGAACCATCGTCGTTCACCGTCGTCACTCAAGGCTTTTGTTGCAAATGAAAGCTTGATACTATGAACGTGTCAGTGGTTCACCTTGGGCCATCGAAACTTAGTCCCCTGAATGAAGCATGACAATATTCGTGAGATCTATTACTGAGAGAAGGTACGATCTAAAGACTTGAAGCCGCAGCAGATCTTCAAAACGAGCAAGCAAAACCCACAAGAGAAAAGAGCACGCCCGCAACAGCAAGGTTTTCAAAGGTTCAATTAAGCTTTATAGCTTGCATGCATAACATACCTTTCTCCCGAACGCCCTTAACAGACGTGTGACTTACCTGCAGTCTCCACAGCCGGCCTCGAGAATTTCGTGATTGACTTTGGTTGGTTGGGACGAATATCCGTTCATCAACGAATTTCTCAAACGAGCACCTGAATGCAAGCCAACGACACATTATTGACATGCGGCCTCGAGTCGATATAGACAGGCTTTATTCCAATACTGTCGAGAGCCTCGTGTGCCTTTCATAGGCACCATACTCAATCTTGAATCGATTCTTCCACAACCCGTGTTCCTCGTATCATGACACCCACTGCTCGGAAGATCTGAAACGCATGCAAACCCTAAAAAAACAGACTTTTGGTCAACCATGACGGGAAACAGAGCCGTCGAACAGTATAATGGTATGTCATACCGAGAACAAACTTTGGTACCTGGAAATTGGGCAATCAAATTACCATTACCCCTGAGCGGACCGTGCTCGCACAGAGTGGGCGGCGAAAACTGCGATAAAGTGTGACAGCTGTGGGAAGTTAAAATGTCGTGGAATAAGCACATCATCACATGAGCTTCACCGCAATCTACCACTAATATTCACGACTGAACAGAGTATACGGTATGTGACGTGGTTTGCAAAGAATTCGGCACAGCAGAGTCCATAACGTTGAAAGCATTATCCCATTGCAAATAACGCCGCAGAAATTAATAAAAAGTCGAAGCACGCCTGGTACGATATCACACCGCTAGTTACGATACTGCACCGAAAAACACTAGCTCTATATTCAACTACTGTAGCTGCTATAGACTCGGTTGGCGTATGGAAGGGGTTTTTTTGTTGGATTTATACGGGAGGTTTTGAAGTGATGCGGAATGCTCGTTGTTGCTTTCCGAATCCGAAAGGATTTTGCTGTATGCTTGCGATGCCTTTGGAACAGAAGTGGCTGGAAGGGGGGAGTTGGAAGCGATTATGGGAAAGACTGCTCGCTTTTAACTTACCTGGTAGAAAGCGCAGCACACCCCTTCGATCCCCAGCCCATCCCCAAAACCCATCCGCGTCCAGCTAACTTTCAGCTATCCTAATGCAAAAAAAAGAGGGGGAAAAACGGATACGAGGTAAAAAATTTCAATGTTAAAAAAATTTCAACATACTGTAGTTAATTTCCATTATCATTAATTCTTCTGGAAAGAAAAAAAAGAATCTCAAGTCCCCAAGTACTACTAGAAAAATCATCCCCTCGCTCACCCACCACACCACCACGACGGCCGGCAACGAGATTTACCTGTACGAGGTGCTGGCTACGAACCTTCTGTAAGCAACGCTTGTCGGAAGAGCTGAACAATCTCATCGACAGAGCAGTAAGCGCTTTACCCACGCGTTGAGCTCATACAACAGTCGAAAAGTCCACGTGGCTAGATGCCATACAGCGAGTTCGGAAGCCCACGTCGAAGTGGCCAGCTTCCACATACATAGACCAAAAGCCCACCTAGCCCTGCCAGTTAGATGGCCAAACAGCGAATTCGGAAGCCCACATCGAAGTGGCCAGCTTCCACATCCACAGACCAAAAGCCCCCACCTAGCCCGTTCAGCTTAAGGTAGTCAAAACAAACAGCCAAACCGTCAATCCGAAAAAAGCCCCACGTCGAAGCAGCCAGCTTTTCACAAATTTCGGATTTGTCTTTTCTGTGACCGACCCACTTGGTCATATAGACAGGTCCACGCCGCATTTTTTTTCTTTATCGGTTGTGACTGGTCGCTCAATGGGAAGATATTTAAGCATCGATTTTGACCAGATTACATGTGATTTACGAGTAGCGTGGTATATATATATATACAGTAGCGCCTAGATAGATAGTGGCATGGCTATAGGCTGCATGCACTTAATGAAGAAATAAAAAATGAATAAAAAAACAACACGACTACTCAACGCATCTATCTTATCTATCAATCACAAGAGCCTAGTTCGCTATGCCAAAGTACTTACGTTACGTTGGGTTATGGACCAGTCAGTCAGTCAGTCAGTGTGGGTCGTTGCGAGCTTTGCAAAAGAAGGACATAGGGGGGCGATCGATGTATGCGAGAAGGAGGAGGTGGGTTAGTTAGTGAGTTAGGAGGTGGGAACGGGGAACGGGGAAGGATGATGTGGGGGTGGGCGATGGATGGTGAAGCGGTTGGGATGGGATGAGGATGAGTTCAACGACGAAAAAGGGAGAGAGAGGGCTGCTTGCGGAAACGGGGGAATGAATGTACATCGTCTCGAATGTGGTGCAGTGGGTTTTATATAGGGAGCACCTACCGGTACACCCCTTTTGCTTGCATGTACACCCCCCTTTGCTTACATGTACACCCCCCCCTGGGAAACCTGAAATTTCCATTGCACGTCACTCAGTTACACACCAAATTTAGTAGGTAATTCAAGTGTTTACATATGATTCTGAGAAACCTCTCCATGACCTTCCCCACAGCCTTAAATTCGGTTAATCTAGCCTAGTAAACCCACACATCAGACTTTCTTCTGACACTCATCGTCATCGCCATCGCCATTGTCATGACCACCCTCACCGGCGCCCCACCTGTCAGCGCCGCCTCCGCCGACCCCATGTCTTTGGCTCCACCCCCCGTTTCGGGGGAGGTCTATAACGATGCGAAACTCCTGATTGAAGGGCTCAATAAACACGCTGGGCCAGAGGGCTATGCTGTCGTCATTGCACGCTCCAAGAAGTCCAAGAAAGGTGTTGATCGGATCGTCTATATACGGTGCGATCGTGGGGGAAAAGCACGTCTAACGGGTTTTGGAAGACGTATCCACAGTGACACACGGCTCATGGAGTGTCCTTTCAGCGCCGTCGGCAAACGAAACGAGGATGGTGACTGGTATCTTGAAGCCATACGAAACGAGAGTCACAATCATACTCCTACACTCGCCTCAGCTCATTCAGCTCTTCGAAGGCTAGCCATGACAGAGGAGGTTCGGGAATCAATAAGTTCTCTTATCAAAGTCGGGGTGAAGATCTCACACGAGCAAGAGGTGAAGGGCAGCGAGGTGAAGAACAGCGAGGTGAAGGGCAGCGAGGTGGAGGGCAGCGAGGTGGAGGGCAGCGAGGTGGAGGGCAGCGAGGTGGACGTGCTGCCACACCCCCTTCCATCCAAACGGATGCAGGCCTGTTTGCAGCGTTTCATATGTAGCGAAGGAGGTGCTGAAAC